>Ga0310695_10013124_pt1 | contig 11456 bp, 4 predicted proteins | sample RumenRJG_04DNA_FD_203882 | JGI IMG/M metagenome (GOLD analysis project Ga0310695, IMG submission 203882) | Bovine rumen microbial communities from Lethbridge, Alberta, Canada - RJG_04 (v2) (version 2) | ecosystem: Host-associated > Mammals > Digestive system > Stomach > Rumen | place: Canada... | reverse complement strand
AAAAGCTTTCTTTTTTTCTCCTGTCTGATTCTTCATTCTTCATTCATAATTCTTCATTAGAGAGTTACCCCATCCTTGAAGATGGCTAAATTCTTCTTGCTCAATGCCTCGCTGGCTGGGCAGGCTTCACCGGATGCGATCTGCAGAACATAGTTGAAGAGCTCTTCCGTCAGGTCGTTCATCGATACGCCTTCCAGCAGCTTGCCGGCGTTAAAATCGATCCAGTTCTTTTTCCGTGCGGCAATATCGGACTGCGTGGAGACCTTTGCCGTGGGGACGGGACAGCCGAAGGGTGTGCCGCGTCCGGTAGTGAAAAGGATCAGCTGTGCGCCGCTGATAGCCAAACCGGTGGCAGCCACCAGGTCATTTCCGGGCGACTGCAGCAGGCTCAAACCGGGCAGCTTCACTTTGTCGCCATAGCGCAGCACATCACGAACGGTAAGCCGTCCGCCCTTCTGCACACAGCCGAGAGATTTATCCTCCAGTGTGGTGATCCCGCCTTTTTTATTGCCCGGGGAAGGATTTTCATTGATCTTTTCCCCATAACGCATGAAATATTCCTTGAAATCATTGATAAGCGAAACGGTCTTCTCGAAGATTTCTTCATTTTCGGCCCGGTCCATCAGCATCGTTTCCGCGCCGAACATTTCCGGCACTTCGGTGAGCATCACCGCACCGCCCTGCGCGGAAAGTTTTTCGGCAAAGGAACCCAGCAGCGGATTGGCCGTAATGCCGGAGAATCCATCCGAACCGCCGCACTTCAGGCCGACGATCAGTTTGGAGGTGGAGACCGGTTCCCGTTTGAAGGAAGCAGCATACGTCATCAGTTCCCTGACAATGGCAGTACCTTCAGCGATCTCATCGGCAACCTGCTGGCACACGAGGAACTTCACCCGCTCCGGGTCATATTCCCCCAGGACCTGCTTGAGGTCATCGATCTGGTTGTTCTCACAGCCCAGCCCCAGCACCAGCACACCGCCGGCATTTGGATGGCGGATGAGCCCGCAGAGCGCTTTCTGCGTCATCAGATGGTCGCCGCCAAGCTGGGAGCATCCATACGGATGGGTGTAGGCACAGACACGGGTCACGCCTTCCGGCATCTCCGCTTTGGCGTTTTCTTCGATCGCCTCCGCGATGCCGTTCACACAGCCGACAGTCGGGATGATCCAGACTTCATTGCGGATCCCGACACTGCCGTCTGGGCGGACATAGCCCAGGAAGGTCTGAGGATCTTCCACCCGGTCACTGCCCGGGACGGGATGATAGCTGTATTCCTTGAGCCCTTCGAGGTTGGATTTTACGTTATGCGTATGAACATGTTCGCCGGCTTTGATATCCATTTTGGCATGCCCGATCGGGAAGCCGTATTTGATGATGTTCACACCCTCGGGAATATCCACCAGCGCCATTTTGTGCCCGGCGGGAATTTCTTCTGTGCTTACAACGCTATAGCCTTCCAGGTCGGCCGCTGTCCCGGCCGGGACCGTCTGAAGTGCTACAGCAACATTATCGCTTTCGTGAATTTTGATAAAATTCTTCATTCTTACTTCTTCATTCCTTATTCTTCATTCTTTACTCTTCATTCTTTATTCTTCATTCCTCATTCTTCATTCTTCATTCATTAAGCAGTGCTTCCACGGCCGCGCGGGGATCCTTCCGGATCGCGCACAGGTTTTCGTAAACCCGATCACTCAGGCTGCTCAGATCAGCACCCCAGAGGTTCTGATCCGCAAGGACTTTCTTTACATCCTCAAGGGAATGCACCTGTACGGTTTCAACCACCTTGCGGTCTTCCCGGATCGGATAGCGGCTGCCATCCGGACGTTTGCCGTAATACTGTCCATCCTCATCTTCAGCGATGGTATCAAAAGCCAGCAGGGCGGCCAAGGAGAAGATCAGGACCTTCGGGTCTTTCCCGGCAGCCAGCGTATCGCAGACAGAAGGCAGATCGCGGGCGCGCCACTTGGAAACGGAATTGAGGGAAATATCGAGCAGCTTGTGGTTCAGGAAGGGATTCTCGAACCGCTCCATCACCTCATCGGCAAATTCACGGGTCTCTTCGATCGGCTGGGGAACAGCCGGAGCCAGTTCCTCATAGCTCACACGGTCGATATATTTCCGTAAGAGCGGATCTGCCATGGCATCCGCGACAATATCCACACCGCACAGATAAGAGATCATCGCCATCGCGGTATGCGTCCCGTTGAGCACACGCACCTTGCGTTCGCGGAAGGGCTTGAGGTCATCGGTGAAGACCACCGGCATACCGGCTTCCGCAAGAGTGAATTCGCCGGAGATATCCTTATCGGAAGCGATGATCCACAGGCCGAACGGCTCGGCGACCACATACATACTGTCTTCCGGGAATTTTTCGCTAACAGCCTGGGACTTTCCGGAAACGATGCGGTCCACCAGCGTTGAGGTGAAAATATTGGCTTCCTCGACCCATTGTTTGAAAGCTTCGTCCAGCTTCCAAAGATCGATCAGTTTCATGCAGCACGCCTTCAGCGCTTTTCCGTTATCCTCGATCAGCTCGACCGGAAGGATGATGAGTCCTTTTGACGGGTCGCCGCTGAATGCCTTCCAGCGTTCATACAGGAATTGGACCAGACGGCCCGGATAACTTGCAGCGGGAAGTGTATCAAACTTATCGGTTTCGTCATAGACAATGCCCGCTTCCGTGGTGTTGGACACCAGAAAACGCAGCGTATCCAGCCTGGCGAGTGCCTGATAAGCTTCATAATCCGTGTAAGGATTGACTGTGCCGCGTACGGCAGTGATGGTGCGTACTTCATCGACGATCTTTCCGTCCTGTTTTCCCTGCAGGATCACGTGATAGGTCCCGCCCTGGGCGGCCAGACGGTCCGGACCGGTACCGGGAACCTGTTTGACCATCACGACATCACCGTCAAAGACGCCTGCTTCGTTTGCAACATCGATCATGTAATCGGTGAAGGCACGAAGGAAATTACCGGTGCCGAACTGGGCGACCCGAACCGGGTGCCTGCCGGGAGCATTTAATTCTTCAAGATTCATAAAGATTTCCCATTCTGCCGATCAACGGCCGCATTTATCCATTATTAAAGTATTGTAGCGGCACGCACATGAAAGTCAATATAGAATACGGCTATGTTTATGACAAAAACGTCTGCTGCCCCGGGGACTGACCTGTGAAGCGGGTCTGTCCTCGGGGCAACGAGTGTCTGGGGAAAACCTTGTCGCTTTACAGAGGATGGTTCTTCTCATTTCCGGCGTTAATTGCAAAGAGGCCAGACTCCCTTTGGGAATCTGGCCCCATGTGCATTGAATCCTGATCACCCGGGGCCTGGACCCGCAGGGGCCGGTACCCGCCTCACGAACACCGCGGAAGGAAAAGCGGAACAGCTGAAATTGAGATGCTAATATCCCAAGAAAGCGGCCGAAACCCACCTTGTTTGTGTATGGCATTATCGCTGACCGTCCGCAAGAGGGTACCGGCCCCTTCGGGGCCAGGCCCCTGATGCCTTCTGTCCCACACGGAAACGTATACCGGTGAACCAACCATCCCACGCACAGGGGACGAGTCCGTTTGCCTAAACCACGACATTGCACCGTCTCAGTCGCGGCAAACGGACTTGTCCCCTGTATGCGTATACAAGGCCTCACACTACGGGGACTGACCTGCGAAGCGGGTCTGTCCTCGGTTCAATGAGTATCGGGAAACAACCACAGTGCTCATCAGAAACAGCATTCTCATCCCTCCCGGCGTTAATTGAAAAGAGGACAGCCCCCCTTCGGGGATCAGTCCCCATTCCGCTTTTCCAAACCAAAGACAGCCGAAACCATCCGATTTCGGCTCAAATCCTTATCTTTTTCGTTCATGCTGTCCCGGGATCCAGCCCTGACAGGAGCTTCCGCAAATGAGAAGCCGTTTCTTTTTCATGGAGGCAGAATTCCGGATCCGCGAGGAGTTCTCTGACTTCCTCTTCGGTGAAGGTCAAACCCTCCTCCCCCGATTCCATACTCCGGTTGGTCGCCTCATACAATATCCGGTAATACGCCGGCGGATCCTCCGCGCAGGGCATTACGTCATCTTCCATGGTGACGGGACCTTCCTCCATCGAGGAGCCATTCACGCCCGACATAGAGACATTGCTGTCCGCAGTTTCTTCAGGTTCATCGGAAACAGCTGCAAGTGACGCTTCCTCCGCACCAACTTCCAAATCGGATTCCTCAGAAAGGTCCTCTTCCGGATCAATAGACTGCGTCCCGGTTTTATCCGGTTTCTGATTTTGGCTGATCGGAGCATATGCCCGGACAGCCCCATAGGCTCCGGGCGCAGTAACAGCGGAAAAGCCGGCCATTGGCTGAATGTCCCCATCAGGCAATTCTTCCCGGTCGGGAGCCTTTAGTTCTGACGGTGCAGCTTCACCGCTGACAGTGATTTCCGCATCCTGTTTGACCACGGCTGCTTTTTTGCTCAGTTTATCTTTTGTTTTAAACAGGCGCATCAGCGTATCAGCCCAGCTCAGTTGGTTCATCAGCAGCTGTTCCCCGATTTCCGGGTGAGAACGGGAGGTCTGCAGTACGCCGAGATAGCTCTTGCGGAAATGGTAAGAGGCCACCATGATCAGATCCTGGATGGACATCGGCGCATCGCTCAGATCCTCTCCGAACGCGTGCAAGGTTGCCAGTCCGCGTGCCATGGTAGCAACGCCGGTATTGATCATCCGGCTCAGCGTGACAAAATGTTTGGTGAAATAATTTGCTTTTTTCGCTTCTTCCGTCCATACCGAAAGGGAACGATAAGTCAGCTCCATCGTGGATCTGGCTTCCATGGTCCGGGATACGTACGGATCGACCACATCATTGGGCAGCGGAGTGTAAGACAGAACATCTTGGCTCAGCGGACTGATAACGCCGCTTGCCAGATCCGCCAAAGCATTCTGATACATCATGCGTGATGCCGGATTATCAAAGAAATTGTTCATCGCCTTACCTCCTTTCCCCGCTCCCGGCTGTTGCTGGGAGCTGTTTTTTTATATCTGCTAACCAGTATACACAGATCCAAAAATAAAAAAAGTGCAAAAAAGTGCGGTTGACAAACCCTTTCAAATGTGGTACATAACGACGCATACAGGGGACTGCCCTGCAAAGCGGGTCTGTCCTCGGTTCAATGGCCAACGGGAAACAACCACAGTGCCCATCAGAACCGGCATTCTCTTCCCTCCCGGCACTTATAGAAAAGAGGCCAGACTCCCTTCGGGAATCAGGCCCCATGTGCATTGAATCCTGATCAGCCGGGGCCTGGCCCCAAAGGGGCCGGTACCCGCCACACGAATGCTGAGGAAGGAAAAGCGGGACAGCGGCGACTGAGATGCTAATATCCAAAAAAGAGGCTGAAAGCCACCTCATTTGTGTATGGCATTATCGCTGACCGTCCGCAAATGGGTACCGGCCCCTTCGGGGCCAGGCCCCTGATGCCGGCTGCGGGGCGGGACAGAAGTCACCCTGTTGAAGGGGACTGATCCCCGAAGTGGGTCTGTCCTCTTGGCAATAACCGCCGGGAGGGGAAAAGGAGCAGAGGCCAGATAAGCGTCATGGTTGTTACCGGATGTTCGTTGAACCGAGGACAGACCCGCTTCGCAGGTCAGTCCCCGGTGTGCTCCGGGATGAAACGCAAAAAGCGGGGCGATCAGCCCCGCTTTTTCACTATTCATTTATTGATTTCAGTTCACTTTCCTTGCGGCGACGACACGGCGGGAGGCATAACCACCCTCAGCACGTTCATCTTCGCAGGTCAGCAGCGTCACGGTGTTGCCGTATTCCGAAGCGACATTCCACAGCGCATCGTAGTCATGGGACCCGATCTTCTCGTTGGCGTAAACCTGGAAGATCATCAGATCGCCGTTCTCATCGTTGATGAAGAAGCGGTCGCCTTCCTGCATCAGCATGATGGAGGCAAACGGGCCGTACTCTTCACGGTTGAGCGTGTTGTGCGCTGCCAGGACGGAAATACCCTGGCCCGGAATTGCGGTGCCTTCCAGCAGACCGGCTTCAAAGCCCAGCCATTCGACCGGGTAGCGGCCGTCGACCGGTTCAATGCTCACGATGGTGCTCATGATATCGAGCGTCGGGAGCTGCAGCTCCATAGTGGTCGGCAGGTAGTTCACCGAGGCCGGCATGTTCGCGCGGTTGAAGCCGCTGATAGTCGTGATACCGGTTTCCGGCAGTTCGCCTTCAAATTCGAAGAATTCAGGCGGTTCGATCGGCTCGGGTTCTACCCGTTCGGAGTTCGTCACCACGAAGCCGGACTGCGGATTGCCGCTGAGAGACATGATATAGCCTTCCGGAATATCGTTTTCGCGCACGCTGTAGCGGATCACGAGCCCTCTCTCGTCACGGACCGGCAGGTCTGCAAATTCACCCGCCCAGTTCACGGATTCATCCAGCACCAGCGTCTGACCGGAAGCAGCACTGTTCACGAGCAGTTCGATCGTCACGCTTTCCGGATGTTCGCCTTCACCGAGCCATACCTTGCGGACCGGGATGGTGATGGTTTCCGGCTCGGCGGTATAGGTGTTATAGATCGTATAACCCTGTGACATATTGCCGACGATCCGCATCTCGTAACCTTCCGGCACCACCGTTTCCTCAACGGTATAGGTGATCGTACCGCTCTCATCTGCCACAGGCAGATCCTTCCATGTATAGCGCCAGCTGTTGCCGGAATTGAGGTTCACGGTGGACTTTTCCGTGCCGTTGGCAAGCAGGCGGACCGTCACATAATCCGGACGTGCACCCGCAGCGTTTTCATCATCCTCCCAGACTTTGCTCACCGAGAGACTGGTGTAGCCAGGTGTGTAGCTGTTCGTGATGTCGTAACCATTGATCACAGTCGAGAAGCCCTCAACAGCATCTTCAGTGATCGTATAGTCGATCGCGACACCGTCTTTGTTCTTCCACAGGCCGGTGAAGCTCCAGCTCCAGCCATCCGCCGCGGTAACGGTACGGGAATCGATCTCTTCATTGTCAGCCAACAGGCGGACGGTGATGCTTTCCGGTAGTTCGCCGGAACCGCGCCAGGTCTTGGAACCCTCGATGTCGATCTTCGCCGGTGTGTGGCGGTTGGTCACCGTAAAGCCCTCATCGGAGCTGCCCACCGGGTCGTCATCGACATAGGTGGTCTCGGTATCCTCACCGGTGATCACATCATCGCGGACTTCCTCGATGGTGTATTCAGCCGGCAGTTTCCCCTGCAGAGCACAGAACTCATCGTAGATGACTTTTCCGACAGTTTCCGCATCGGGCATCGGGATGCCGCAGATATCCAGATCTTCGAAGCTGCCGCCCCAGTTGCCATCTTCATCAAGATCGATCGTCAATCCGGTATCCACACCGTCCTTGAACAGCTTGATCGTTACCTTGTCCGGGCGGATGCCATCCTGGTTGTTTTCATCATCCCAGGAGACATTGACCGGCAGGGAACGTGTCCCTTCGGTCAGGATGTTGGTGACATTATAGCCATCCACGACCGGAGCATAGTGATCGACCGGCTGTTCGGTGATCGTATACTTGATCTCCACGCCGCCCTTATACTTCGGCAGGCCGCTGAAGCTCCACTTCCATTCATCCTCTTCCGTCACGCGAACCTCATGCAGGAGTGTCCCGTCAGACATCAGGCGGATGATGATATAGTCCGGACGCTGTCCTGCGGCATCGCTGCTGTCATCCCAGGTCTTTTCACCGCGGATGTCCACCGTTTCCGGTTCATGGACGTTGGTGATCATGTAACCCGTCGTCTGGCTGCCCTCGACCACAGCCGTATAGTCCGGGGCAGTCTCTTCAGAGACCTTATACTTGATACGGACACCATCCTCAGTCATCAGCGGCAGGTCATTGATGATCAGTTCCCAATCCGGGCCTTTGATCTCGCCGCTGTATTCGGTTTCGACATAACCATTGCCGTCACCATAGTCAGCCAGAACTTTCACACTGACAGACTGCGGGCGGAATCCATCCTGGTTGTAAACATCTGTCCAATGCTTGGAGACAAACAGGCTGGTGGTATTTTCCGCGTAGGTGTTCGTGATGGTAAAGCCGCTCTTCGCGTCACCGCTGATGGCAGCCGAGTAATTGTCGGGAGCATCTTCCGTAATGGTGTAGACGATCTCCTTGCCGTCAGCATACTTGTTCAGGCCGGTGAATGCCCATTCCCAGTTGCCCTCTTCATTGGCGTAGACAGACTGGCTGGCGATCTCGACCTCGTTGGCGTTCAGGCGGACGATGATCGATTCCGGACGTGCGCCGGCTTCATCGTTATTGTCGTCCCAGACCTTCACGCCGCGGACATCAACCTTTTCCGGTGTATGGGCGTTGACGATCATATATCCCGTCACGGCATCACCCTCATAGGTTGTGACATATCCATCCACTTCAGCTTCTGACACACTGTAAGCGATCTTCGCGTCGTCAGCATATTCTTCCAGGTTTTCAAACTCATGCTGCCAGTTGTTTTCAGCATTCAGCTTCACGACCTGATCCGTCGGCTCACCGTTCGCCATCAGGGTGACGGTTACTTCTTTCGGACGGATTCCGTCCTGATCGTCCGTATCTTCCCAGCGTTTGGAGACTGCCAGGCTGATCTTGCCCGGTTCATAGCTGTTGGTCACGGTAAATCCGACAGATGCGCTGCCGATAATGGATGTGGTGTAATTTTCCACACTGTCTTCTGTCAGCGTATAGACGATTTCCTTACCGTTCCGGTATTTATTCATCGAAGTGAAGACATAGCTCCAGTTGTCATCCGCAGTAAGCGTATTGCTTGCCGCTTCCACACCGTCAGCCAACAAGCGGACAGTGATGGATTCCGGTCGGCTGTCATCCTGATCATTTCCGTCATTCCAGACCTTGGTCACCGGGATGTCGATGGTCTCCGGATGGTAAGCATTGATGATCGTAAAGCCGTTTTCAGCATTTCCTTCGATCACGGGCTCTCTGTAGCCTTCGATCGGATCTTCAGAGACGGTGTATGCGATCTTCTGTCCGTTCGCATTGAGCGGCAGACCTGTGAAGATGTGCGTCCAATTGTTATTGGCGGTCAGGTCAATAGAATCCACTTCCGCACCGTCAGCCAGCAGGTATACCTTTGCGGACAAAGGCCGTTTGCCGTCACGGTTATTCTCATCATCCCAGCGCTTCACGACCTTCAGACTGGTTTCGCCCGGAGTGTAGCTGTTGGTGATAATAAAGCCGGTGCTTGCATCGCCGGAGACGGTCGTGGTGTACCCCTCGATCGGTGTTTCGTCAACGGTATAGCTGATCAGCTTCCCGTTTTCATACTTCGGCAGGTTCGTGAACTTGAGCGTCCAGTTCCCATTTTCATCCGGCCTGATGTAATTCTGTCCAAGCTGTACGCGGTTGGCATACAGGCGGACGATCACTTCTTCCGGACGGCTGCCGTCTCTGTTGTCGCCATCATCCCAGACCTTGGTCACAACGATGCTGGTAGAAGCGGGAGTATGTTTGTTGGTGATGATATACCCGTTTTCCATGCTGCCGGTGGTGATATATCCATAGGTGGTTTCGGTATCGACAGTGCTCAGTGTGCCGCCAAGTTCCTCTGTCACGCTGTAATAGACAGTCTTTCCGTCCTTCACGGCATCCAGCCCGGTGAATGTGTACTTCCAGCCATTGCGCTCATTGAGTACGGCCATTGTATCGGTTTCCTCACCGTTTTCAAGCAGTTTGACCAGGATCCAGGCCGGGCGCAGATTGTCACGGTTATTGTCATCATTCCAGACCTTCGTGACAGACACTGAGATCTTGCCCGGATCATAGGTGTTGGTGATGTCATAGCCGTTCTGTGTCGGCGTGTAGTTCTCTACCGCTTCCTCATGGACCGAGTACTGGATCTCCTTGCCGTTTGCGTACTTCGGCAGGTTCTCGAAGGTCCAGGTCCAGTTAGTTGCCTCACTGATCTCAACACGCTGCAGCCGTTCATTTTCATCATGCAGATGGACAAAGATGGACTGCGGACGAAGCTGATTTTGATTATCGTTGTCATCCCAGGTCTTGTGACCGGTGATGGTGATGGTTTCCGGCGTGTGAATGTTGTTCACGGTGAAGCCGGTGGTCTGGTCACCCTGGATGTCGATTGCGTAAGTACCCGGGCCGTCAACGCCGGTCATTCGGGAGTCTCTTTCCTCATCGACAGTATAGACGATCGGTTCGCCGTCGTCCGTTTCCGGAAGATTCGTGAAGGTGTGCTCCCAGTTGTTGGAGTCGCTCAGGACCGTCATATGTTCGGTCTCTTCGCCGTTAGCCAGCAGCTTGATGACGACCCAGTCACGCAGACCGTCACGGTTGTTCTCATCACTCCAGACCTTCTTGACACTCACACTGGTCACACCTTCGTCATAGGTGTTCGTCACGTTGAAGCCGTTGATCTGCGGTGTGTAATTCGGGACCGCGTCTTCAGAGATGGTATAGGAGATCAGCTTACCGGCTTTGTACTTCGGCAGATCGCTGAATTCCCATGTCCAGCCATCAGCTTCCGTGACTTCTTTGTTCGCCACTTCAAGGCTATCGGCAAGCACACGGATGGTGATAGACTCCGGACGTGCAGCTTCATTGTCTTCATCATTCCAGGACTTTGTACCCTTCACAGTGACGGTTTCCGGCGTATGACCGTTTTCGATCTCAAAGCCGCCGGGGACTTCACGAATTGCTATCCGCCGGTAGGTACCCGGACCGTCGGTACTTTCAGTGATCACATTATCGTAAACTTCTTCAACACTGTAGTTGATCTTCTCACCATCAGCATCAAATTCATCCACGTCAGTAAAACGCAGCAGCCAGTTGTTTTCAGCAGTCAGGCGGTCGGATTTGACCACATTGCCGTCACCGTCCAGCAGGTTCACGAGGATCCACGGCGGACGGATGCCGTCCTGATTGTCGCTGTCAGTCCATTTCTTTTGAACCAAGATCGAGGTCTTTTCCTGCGTCCAGATATTGGTCACCAGCAGATTGAGCGTTTCGGGCTCGGTTTCTGTCTTCGGTGTCACAGACCGCTCAACACTGCGGGAATACTCACCGGAATCATTTTCGATGATGGTATAGGTGATCGCGGTACCGCCGTTCTTGTATTTCGGCAGGTTGTCGATTTCCCACTTCCAGCCTGCCGCGGCAGTCTCAGCGGAGGTAAATTGTCCGTTCCGGATCGTGGCACCGTCCGCCTGCAGGTAGAGGGTGACCGTTTCCGGACGGTTATTTTCGTTACCCTCGTCATCCCAGGTCTTGGTCACGACGATCTTCACCGTTTCCGGCTCGTGAGTGTTGGTCACGACCAGAGCGGTGTCCTGATCGCCGCCGTAGGAGACGGAATAGCCGGCCGGTACAGGATCTTCCTCGACGGTGTAAACGATCTTCTTCCCGTCTTTCATCACCGGCAGTCTGCGGAAGCGGTAGACCCAGTC
>Ga0310695_10013123_pt1 | contig 11456 bp, 4 predicted proteins | sample RumenRJG_04DNA_FD_203882 | JGI IMG/M metagenome (GOLD analysis project Ga0310695, IMG submission 203882) | Bovine rumen microbial communities from Lethbridge, Alberta, Canada - RJG_04 (v2) (version 2) | ecosystem: Host-associated > Mammals > Digestive system > Stomach > Rumen | place: Canada... | reverse complement strand
AGGTACTTCCCGGCACTGTTCTTGACGGTGATCTTGAATACCTTATCACCGTTTCCTGTCACATCACCGATCAGTTCTTTCGTGACTTCCAGGTCGCCTTCGTCACGGTCGTATTTGTTCGTGAACTCTACTGTTACCGTGTCAGCCTTCACTACTGCCGCGCTCGTCTTTTCTTTTACTGTTGTCGCTTCCAGCGTGAATCCGGGTACGTCTGTGCTGCTCTCTATGAACTTGATTGTCGTTCCTACCGGTACGTTCTCAATCGTCCACTCGAATGCAGTTGTCAGTCCATCCCCTGCCGTCGCATTTGCAGCTGTGAATATTGTGTTGTTGTAGTTGTTCGTGATCTGGAATCCTTCAGGCAGCGTCGTGATTCCGTTAAACTTCTTTGTGACCTTCACCGAGCCGATTTCTGTGTTAGTAAAGACCGGTGTACTATATTTTGTTTTGTCTCCAGGATAAGTAACAACGAGCTTACCTTCATCATCATCCGTAATGGAAATTGTTACCGTCTCAATGTGTCCGTCATATTGAATACCATCTTTTGTGAAATATGTACCAGAAGTATTTTTCTGATCATTTGTAGCAGAGCCATAGGTTACAGTATTATCACTGCTCCACACTGCGTCAGCAGGAACCACCTCAAATATTTTGTAGGTCTTTGTTGATGTAATACTATGATTGGCATCTTTAACAAACTCAAGCCAAGCGGCATTGGTTTTGTTAAACACTACCATACCATCCTCATCGGATTCCAACTCTACAGTATGTTCAGCATCACCTTCTTCTACCAATACGAAGGTAAAACCAGACTTATCTTTCCGGTTTATCTTCTTCTGAGCAGAGAATTCCGCTTCACCTTCGGCTTTATAAGCATTAGTAAAGGAAATCTGAACCGCTTCGCCTTCATGTACTATTCCTGTTACAGGTTCTCTCGGATTCACTTCATTGCCATTTGAAGAAACAAGCTTATAACCGGTTGCTCTCTTGGTAGCATTGTTATCCGGATCAGTACGCAGCGGAATCAGATCAGTACCTTCTGTCTCATTGCTCTCTATAACAGCGTAATGAGTTGGAACCTGCAGATCTGTGAACTCAAGTACTTCTCCTGCTTTTAGTTCGAATGAGTACTTTGTAGCAACGTGTCCATCAAATTCACTGAGCATAGAATCATTGTATATGATTTCCCTTGTTGTATCCCCTATTTCAGTGTGGAAATTATCAGTATATGCTTCATATTCAGGTCCATCATATTCGCGCCACAGATAAATATCGAAGACAAATTCAATATTATCTGTGTCTGTACCAGTCACATTCTTGTGAATCTTCAGGCCGCTTTCTGCTGTTGTATTATAGAAAGTTATACCTGATGGCAGCGCAGTATTATTTGGATCGTTAGCAGGTGTCCATGTAGGTGTTCCGAACGATTCAATTGCGCTTGTATTCAACTGTGGTTTGTTTTCTTCTGAAATCGTAACAGGATTATCACCAGTAATCTTATAAATCTGTGTCCCGTTGACATAAAGCTCTGTTTGGGTTGTGCTGACTACCCGGGAATCAACATTGACTTCAATCAGATACTGAGTAGGATCTGCATGTAAACCCTCACTGACACTGTCGGCCTTTTCAGAAATACGGAAATAATATTTTCCTGCCGTCTCAAAAGCTATATCCGAGAAGCGAATACCGCTTCCGTCATTTTCGATCGTTTGATTCTCTGTCCAGACATATTGATTGTTGTCATTCAGATCAAACTCTTCCAGGATAAACTTGAAAACCTGATGATTGTTCGGATCTGCCTCATTAACCTTCTTGTTGGCATCAATGTCACCATAAAATCCTAGCAACGTAGCTCCATGATAAGGATATAAGTGACCTTCTCCAGCTGATTGTACTTTGTTACCAACCATACAGCCGCTGTAGTTGCCACCCTCAACCCAAATAAATGATTTAGGGGCAACCACGTGACCAAATTCCGGTGTTACGTCTCTTGTTATATTAACTTGCTTGGCATTCGGGAAATTCCACACCAGAGACATACCACTGCCATCTTCAAGCGTATCATCTTGTACTGTCCCATTAATTGACAGCTTTGGTACTTTATACGTACCTTTTCCCGCTATGCTGACAACAGTACCCGGAATATCATTGGGATCATTGATCTGGTTTCCATTTTCATCTTTTGCAATAATATTGATAGTGACTACTGCATTTTCCGGATAGTCTTTGATGATAACATTGGATCCAGCAACAACGCCTCCGGCTTGAGTAATTTCAGACATCGTCATTTCGACAGCATTGTTTGCCAGCGACGATGATGCATTCAGAACACTCCGTTGCAGCCGATCCCAATCAACATAATCATCTCTAGCTATTGTGTATCCCGCTGAACCAGTATATCCTCGCAAGCTTCCGTCTATTCTTGGTTGTGAAGGTGCGCCCTTTGCTTCAACACCGTTAACATACCCACCATCTACGGAGTTTACTGTCCCAATATATCCGTTCCATGGATTGTTGTTGTTTTGCCGATTATTTATGAACGGACCCGTACTAGACGGCACATAGCCGCCGATCACAGAGGGTTTATATATCAATTCACTGTCAGCTACACCAGATCCATCAATATGAATAATATCGCCTCGGATCAGCACGCCGCCCATGCAGTGATTTTCCATCAGGAAGTCACCATCTCCAAACGCACCTGCACCGCTGTTGCTTGGGCTGGCTACCGTGTTCGGGCAAAGAGTAACAATATTGTAGTCGTTAAGGATATATTCAAGTGTATATCCGTTAAACTTGCTTGTATCCCTTTGCAGTGTCACAATATCATATACATTGTCCCAGGTCAGATCATTAGGATCATCTTCTATAATTCTGTCCGGTTCTTTTCCGGTTGTTGGATAATGCGTTATTATAGCATTGTTAATATATTGTCCTTCGCCAATAATGGCTCCAGCATCTGAAGGCTTATGGAAAGAACCAGAACCTGCAGGGAAATAGACCAGCTCAACTTTGCATGCTTTCTCATTTCCGGTAAAAACATCATCATGCTCTGACACGTTGTTATTTGCGTCTACCCAATGCTCTATCGGTACATCAAACACAACATTGTCATCAACCGTTGTCTTCATGCTGTCGGTTACTTTAACAAAACCATAAGTTGGGTCTCCGGTCTTATGGGTAAGTGTAACCTTCACATAAAGGTCGCCATATTGGGATTGTTCAACAGAGGGAATCTGACTCGGTGAAGTTGCCCCTTCTATTTTCAGACGTACAGTGTAGCTAAGCTTCGACTGTTTCTGCAGGTTGATATCAGCACCGTCCTCAGCAGTGCTTATACCCTTATGCGCATATCCTTCCGGCGCGTCATCATCAAATCCAGCTGTGCCTTTATCGCAACTGACATAATTACTGAATCCACTAACATCTGTACAAGTAAACAGACGCAGCGCCGGTTCATCTTCATTCTCAAAATCAACTTTATATATGTCTGTTGTAAATAGGGTCGGTGCTGTGCCCGTTGTACGGGGATTTTTATCCATTGGATAAAAATCGCGAAGCTGTACCAGTGTATCACTTGTAGTTATCGTTCCGACATCCAGAATGTTCCACCCTGCATCCTGCCATTCCCAGTTAGGTTCTTCATCTGTTCCTGTATTGACTTTTCTCTTTACCTTTACACGGACATAGTAATTGCTGATAGGTTCCTCAGGGTCTTCCAGTTGTTCGTTTTCATTCTTCAAAAGCACATGTATATTGAATGCATCTCCACGCGGTGTAGCTGTAAAGACAAATTCCTTGTTTCCATCTTCACCGCTTGTTGTCGTAGGAATGCTCAGATCATAGTTTCCAAGCATTGAGCTTTCATTGGCGGCTGAATCCAATGCATCCAGTGTAGGCTCTCCTTCGTATTTTACAAGTGTAAACTTGATTCCTTCCGGGAATCCTTCAATAGAAGTATTGCCATTTGTAAAATCGAAAGTCCCGTCTGTCGTAGGAACATGTGCAAAAGCTACCGTCTCACCGGCTTCGGAAGCAACAATATAATAGTTTTCCGGACCAGGTCCATCATCAGTGAAATCAATACTTGCCGGATATTTTTCCGCTGCTGTCGCCGCAAAGTGAAGCCTGTTACGTGAACTATCTCCTGTTTCTTCGAGTTCTGGGACAAGTGTTACATTATAATCACCGATAAGTGTCCCTGCATTTGCACCCGTGGAAACACTTTGCAAGCTTTCAGTGCCTTCATGGCGCACCAGTTTGTATGTATAGTCTTCCTTCAGTAATACTGGATTCTGATTTTTGTCTTTGAAAGTCAGGTCACCCGCTCCGTTAACCGGCGCATATGCCACTGCTTTCCCATTCTCCATCGCAACAAGGAAATAGTTTTCAGGAATATCAGGATTGTCTATTGATGTTGTTCCATTACTTTCAAAGAACTGTATATCCGCATCGCATCTTTCAATACGCGAGGCGTCAACAACATAGGTATTTGAACTGTCATCGAATGCGATTGCAACTGTATAGTCGCCCATCTCTGATACAGCTGCTGCCGCCTTCAAAGCATTCGCTGTAGGCGTTCCTGTATATTTGACCAGCTTTACATCCATGTTGCCGATCAGTTGGAGGTTATCTCGTATTCCATCGGTAAATAGGATATTGTTCGTGGTACCCGCACCAGTTGGTACCGGAGCATAATAAGCTATGTCTCCTTTTGTTGCAACCAGATAATACCCTTCCGAATCGTCAATGTAAGTCGTCGGTATATTATCCGGGTTCTGTTCGTTTTTATGGTGAAAAATAATTTTGGTCGGATATCTTTCCGGAACATTTGCCGTGAATGTTATAGTCAAATTGTCCGGATCCAGATCTGTTGGGTATGTAACGATATAATCGCCCATAAATCCACCGTCAGCGATCCGGACACCTTCTGCGTTAATGCTGTCCAGCGATGGTGTCCCATTATATTTTACAATGGCAACGCTTTCCAGCTTCGGCACATTTTGTATTGTATTACCGTCTTTATCGTAGATAGCTCCAAGTGTTCCGTCTGAGTTAATCGGAACATAATAGTCATAATTGTCGCTTCCGGGTTTTTTGCCGACAATATAATAAGTATCACTCCCAAAAGTATGATTGTCATCTACAGCAGGAGTAACATTTAAAGCAAATGTATATTCTGGTTTCTGGCCGATAACAAACTCCGTATTATCGTCGTCCCGTGCAATAATTGTGGCTTGGTGAGCCGGATCATTCGTTAAATAATAAGGCTGAGATACCGAAATAGTCCACATGCCATTATAATTAGCATCTTGTGTGTATAAATGATTACTGTTTCCGCTAGATAGAGTATCCCACTCATTTACTGCGATACGGACAGTAACTGGTCCATTCAGATCTGCATAATTCTTCTTATTTGCATCATTATACTGTCCAACAAACTCAGTAGGCGAATTAACAACAACCGTCTTCTCACTGTCAACTACACCTATCTTTGTGTAAGCTATATATCCATCACAATAAAACAATGCATATGTATCATCAGGCAGAATTATCCCACGGCCGGTTGTCACAGTAACCGTATGGTATTCTGCTCCGGATTCCCCATATCTCAGCGGGCCGGTTTCCCCCTGATCTGCCAGTACGGACACGGGCATAATATTGATCAGCATTGCCAGCGTAAGCAGGAAAGCTGTAATTTTCTTCATAGTGTGCTTCATGATATCTCCCCTTCTCGATGGATGTTCACGTTGCATTTATTGGCAATCACTTCATTACTCTGCTTGTTCGTCTTCTACATAAAGCAGGATGCGCCAGTAGTAATAGTTGTTTTCCTTGTTTGTTACTACATCCATACTCAGTCCTGTTTCACCTGTAATATCAAACCATTCTTCATGATCCAGACTGTACTGCCACTGGCAGGTATATTCCAGATTCTCATAGCCGTTCAGAATAGCGGTGAAGTGGGCTGTATCACCGATTACAGGGTTCGGGGAATCGCAGGTTACACTGATCTCAATAGATCTGTTATTCGGAACTTCTGTTTCTTCTTCAGCGAGTTCTGCATCCTCTTCCGAATCCGCTTCGTTCTCTGTTTCCTGTTCAGGAAGTTCCTCGTTTTCTTCCACGGTTTCCGATTCTTCTTCAGTTATATCTTCAGAGACTTCTTCGGTTCCTTCATTCTCCGCCGCGGTCTCTTCTGCACTATCTTCCGTTATTTCTTCAGTTTCGTCTGTTTCTTCTTCCGGAATTTCTTCAACTGTCTCTTCAGCCGGTTCTTCGCTTTCTTCAGTTTCTCCGGGTTCCTCGGCAGGTTCCTCAGTTTCTTCTGTTACTTCAGCCGGTTCCTCTTCCGTGACTTCCTCAGCCTGTTGCTGTGCCAGCCATTCGCCGTAAGCAGCGTCATCCAGGATGGACACATTAGCTTTGGCCATCAGGTTGGGTTCGACCGGTCCTAATGTAATAAGGTAGGAACCCGCTTCAGCGTGCCAGCTGATGATTGCCTGGCTGTTTTCCGTCAGGGTCCTGGCGGGATTCTCCGTCAGTCTGTCGGCTTTCTCCACGGCAATCCAGACATGACGGCCCTGGACCAGCAGGTTCACCTGCTGAGCCTGAGCCACATCCAGTTTCAGGATGGCGGGCTTGGTTTTTTTCATTACTCCGCTCCAGGAGTCGCCGACGCGTACGGCTTTGGTGATGACCAGCTCCACAGCGTCCGCTGCGTCCTCACCCTCTGCCGGCTCCTCCGGTTCGATTGTCTCATTCACCGGATCCTGCGGCTCCGTTGTATCCGGCACCGTTGTATCCGGTTCTGTTGTTTCAGGTTCTGTGGCTCCCGGTACGGAATCCGCCGTTTCGACCGGCGTCAGATCCGTCGGAGTGGCAGGTGTTGTTTCTTCTGCGGCTGCCCATACGGAAACAGCGCAGACGAACAGCATCGCGGCGCAGATCACGAGAAACTTCCGAATGAAACGATTTTTCATACTCCCGACTCCTTTGCGAAGATAAAATGAATTCCGTCTTTTAATCATCTCATGTAACTTTTCATGTAATCGTTAGTTTGTCATGCGTAACAGTGCAAACGTTTAATAGTTGCACCTATTCATATAATCCTAACATACAAAACTTTGTTAATCAAGCGTTTCAGCGGTTTTTGAGGTCCGTTTTTCGCATCGTTAATTACATCCCATTTTTGGCCATTTTGCCATGTAATCCTTGTGACTTCGTCACTCTGCCGCCTCTTTTTCGTTTGTAAAAACCTATCTGTTTTTTCTGTTTTTTATTTGCCTTTCATTCCCTTTATTTTCCTTTTTTTACCTGTTTATCTCTTTATTCAGTTACATTGATAAATTGATTTTTCGTGTTTTGCGCACAAAAAAGCGCCCCTTTCGGGGCGCCGGATGAGCATTGGGCGGCCGGTTCAGATTCCTTACTCCAGTCTGGGTTCGATCTCCGGATGATCCGAAGTCATGTTCTGGGAGTTCAGGGGACCGACGCGGTAGTTGAAGACGATATTGCTGTTGGGATAGCTGCGGTAGAACACCCGTTTGATCCGTTCGAGGACCATACCGCCGGTGTTGTAGTTCACTGTGGGCAGCAGCAGGGCGAAAACCGTGGGGGCAAACCGGGTAATGGTATCGCCCTTGCGCAGGTTCTTCGTCAGGATCTCCAGCAGGCCGTTCATGATGTTGTTCTGCCGCATGGTGTCGATTTCCTTATCGTTGTAGGGAGACACCATGATAATCGCCAGGAACATGGTCGCGCCCAGGCGTTCCAGGTTCCGCATCTGGAGGTTGAAGATTTCCTTGAACACGGTGTATTCGCAAACGAAAGCGCCGCGGCGTTCTCCGCTTTCACGCAGTTCGTTGCGGATGGATTCCAGGTTGAAGTCCAGGGTCTTGCCGGCGGAGACGATCTGCTTGTAGAACTCCTGCAGGTCTTCGCTGGGCTGGACGCCCAGATAGTGGTAGTTCAGCTGAACCACGTGCTTATACTGCACCAGGGCTTCGCCGGTCCGGTTAATCTTGATCAGAGCGGACATCAGTTCCATATGGAGACGGTCATCGAAGGAATCCACATCCAGCGCGCGGCGGCAGATGCTGACGATGTCCGCGTACTGTCCGCTGGCCTTCAGCATTTCAATGTAGGCATAGACAGCCGCCATGTACTTGTTGTGCATCGTGGTGGCCTTGGCCAGTGCCCACTCGTTCTGCTCGGAATGCTGCAGCAGGTCGCCCTGGTACTTTTCCAGCAGCTGGTTATACAGGCGGCGCAGCTCGGCCTGGGGCACATTGTTCTCCGCCAGGCGGTTAAAGATCGAATCGATCTCATACATGTCGATGGTCATGTTTTCCGGGCACTGCCAGTGATAGGCGCCGCGGTCGGAAACCACGCAGGCGCCCAGTGCCGGATCAATCTGGTTCAGCAGCACGCGCAGGCGGCTGACCAGCGTCTTCAGGGCGTTCTCAGGGTTCGTGCTCTTTTCCTCGTCCCACAGGGCAGCCAGCAGTTTCTGGTTCGGGACCCGCTCCCCTTCGTTCAGGATCAGATACTGAACCAGGGCCGCGCCCTTTTTGGACTTGACCGCCAGCTGATCTGTCTTTTTCTCATCTATATAGATAAGGAAGTGGTCCATCATCTGAATGCGAATGGTATCTGCCATGGGTGTTCCCCCTCATGCCTCATGCTCTGGAATAGTTTAGGATCTGCGTCCGAAAATATTGCGTAAATGTTTCATGGAAATCAAATGCTGTTCACAAATCACAATACGGTTACATTTTAGCAGTCTGTATTCCATTTTGCAAGTACTTTGTTACATGAGCATGCAATTCCATGTAAGTTTTTTATTCATGTATCGGTTACAGGCCGCTCCGCGCCCTACCTGCATCTTCTGCATGACGATTACACGGCTTTTCACTGAAAGTCACACCACAGTTACATAACCGTTACCCGGTATAGTGCCCGATCGGCATCTCGATACCCAGGTAATTATTCCTGTGTGTAACCGCATTTTCCTGTAATTATCCTTTTCTTTCCTCTGTTGACAATTTGCCCCGTCTCCATAATAATGAAGGCAAGCAGGGATTGATCCGGAAAGGAGGAAAACGCCATGAATATGCAGGACCGGGCCGGAATGCAGGAAGCCCTGAAAGAAGCCTGCAAGGCCTTTGCCGAGGGCGAAGTACCCGTCGGCGCCGCGCTTTATCACGGTGATACCCTCCTCTGGGCGGATCATAACCGGCGGGAGGCGCAGAAGGATCCCACCGCCCACGCGGAGATCCTGTGCCTGCGCAACGGCGCCGCCAGGCTTGGGGACTGGCGCCTGAAGGACTGCACCCTGTATGTGACCCTGGAACCCTGCCCCATGTGTTCAGGCGCCCTGCTCATGAGCCGGCTGGGCCGCTGCGTTTTCGGCGCCGCGGATCCGGAATCCGGCTGCTGCGGAAGCATTTATGATCTTCCCGCGGATCCGCTGCTTCACGGACATACGGTCTGGGAACAGTCTGATGCCGGTGAGGAATGTAAGGAACTGCTGAATCGTTTCTTTAGTGAAAGACGTCCGGAAGGAGGAAACGAATGAAGAAGATACTGCTGACATCTGTCCTGCTTCTTTCCATGCTCTTCTCCGCAGGCTGCGGAGAAACGGCGGAAGGAACGGAAATGTCCCTGATGGCCATCAACGTACGCAAGGCGGACGCGCTGCTGCTGCGCAGCGGAAAGAGCGCCTACCTGATTGATACAGGGGTGAAGAAAAACTCCGACATGCTGCTGGACGCCCTGCGGAAGGAAGGAATTACCCGACTCACCGGCGTCATCCTGACCCATACCCACGCGGACCACACCGGCGGGCTGAAGGCGCTGCTGGAATCGGAAATCGTTGTGGAGAACATCTATACTGCCGGATATTACGCCCTGAAAAAGGAAGACGGAAAGCACCCGGTGGAAAAGGCGATCAAAAAGACGGATTACACCTACAGCTTCCTCTTCGCCGGGGATGAACTGCCGCTGGACGGCGGAAAACTGACGGTCATCGGCCCGCTGGAAAAGGACGAGGAGCTGGAAAACAACAATTCCCTGGTGCTGCTGGCGGAAGGCGGCGGCGGAAGTATCCTGCTGACGGGCGATATGGAATTCCCGGAAGAGGATTCCCTGCTGAAGGCCGGCGTCATCCCCCATGCGGACGTGCTGAAGATCGGCAACCACGGCGAAGGCGACGCTACCAGCCGTGCCCTTCTTGCGGCGGTGAACCCCTCCCTGGCTGTGATCTCCACCAATACCGAGGATGAACCGGACACACCCGATCCGCGGGTTCTCAAAGAGCTGAAAAATATGGGGATCCCGGTCCTGATCACCCAGGATTCCCAAACCGGTATTCTGGTGACCCTGCGGAGCGGCGAAATCCTGACTGAAATGAAATAAGGCCCGAAGGAACAGAAAAAGCTCTCCTGTGCGGAGAGCTTTTTCACGTTGTGCGAGCGTGACCATAAGCCGGGTTCTGTATTGGACGGTCATCTATCCAGGCCGTACGTTACCGTACGGCTCAAGCGATCGCGGGGGACGCGGCGGGCCGCCGACTTGCCCCCATTGCATCTTGCACCGGGTGGGGTTTACAGCGCAGACCTGTTACCAGGTTCGCGGGTGAGCTCTTACCTCGCCTTTCCATCCTTACCGTCCCGAAGGACGGCGGTTTATTTCTGTTGCACTCTCCCTGGAGTCGCCTCCGCCGGCCGTTAGCCGGCACCCTTGCCCTGCGGTGCCCGGACTTTCCTCATTCCCGAAGGCCTGCGACCGTCTGTTCACCTCGCACGCGGATAGCATAAACTTCCGAAGTTGTTTTGTCAATGCGTAATGGTGAAAAATCGGTTGACACAGCAAAATCACAGTGATATAATACGTATCTGTCAGCGGAAACGGCAGGTTTCCACTGAAAGCGCCGATAAGATCGGAAGCCGTCCTGTGGCATGCGCCTGTAGCTCAGTTGGATAGAGCAACGGCCTTCTAAGCCGTGGGCCGGGGGTTCGAGTCCCTCCAGGCGCGCCAATCATATGGTGGGTATAGCGTAGTTGGTTAACGCGTCAGATTGTGGCTCTGAAGACCGTGGGTTCGAGTCCCACTACTCACCCCATTTTTCCGTCTAACGGCGTTAAGCTGGCAGATTACCTACGTTGGGGTGTAGCCAAGTGGTAAGGCACGGGACTTTGACTCCCGCATTCGTAGGTTCGAGCCCTGCCACCCCAGCTTCATGACCCATTAGCTCAGTTGGCAGAGCACTTGACTTTTAATCAAGGTGTCTGGAGTTCGAATCTCCAATGGGTCACTTTCCTCTGCTTTCGCCGGTTCTGTCCTGCGGGCGTGGCGGAATGGCAGACGCGCCAGACTTAGGATCTGGTGTCGAAAGGCGTAAGAGTTCGAGTCTCTTCGTCCGCACAGTTTCCCGGTTCCCCAGATATGCGGTA
>Ga0310695_10013120_pt1 | contig 11458 bp, 5 predicted proteins | sample RumenRJG_04DNA_FD_203882 | JGI IMG/M metagenome (GOLD analysis project Ga0310695, IMG submission 203882) | Bovine rumen microbial communities from Lethbridge, Alberta, Canada - RJG_04 (v2) (version 2) | ecosystem: Host-associated > Mammals > Digestive system > Stomach > Rumen | place: Canada... | reverse complement strand
AAAGTTAAAATATAAAAGAATAAAACAATTATTTCAAAAATATAATACTATTCAAAAAAGAAAAAAAGAAGGAAATAATAATAATGATATTAATTTAAATTCTTATGAAAAATATGATTTCACAGAATTAAATAACAATTCAAATAATTTATTTTGGAATATATTTTCACATATTTTATTAATTTTTTTTATATTTTTCTTTGAAATAATATTAAAAAATTTAGTGGATGAAGTTAGTGAATTATATGGATTAAATCTTGTTTTTATATGGTATATTCCTACTATTATTTTAATAGTTTTTTATAATTTAGTTATTAATTATTTAGTTTGTATTTTAATTAGTTTTATTTTCTTTAAATCTTATTATAGAACTCCATCAAAAATTAAAAAATGGTTTATTAATAAATTAATAAGGAATTATAGGTATTTCTATAAAATAATGATTTTGATTTCTAAAAATAAAACTGATATTGATTTTACAATTAAAAATATAATGTTGGAAAAATTAAATAAATAATTTATTTAAATATAGCAATTAATATATTTTAAAAACAATAAATTTTTTTAAAAATAATATTCTCTCTAAAAATAAAATTTAATAAAATGAAAATTTACTATTATTTATATATATAAAATATTATTTCTATAGGTTTTATATACATTCTTAATTTATTGAATAAAAATAATTTTATGATTTTAATAAAAAAGAAAAATTATATAAAACACCAATTTTTCTTTAATTAAACTTTAAAAATAAACTCCTTATACTATTTCTAAATATTCAAAGAATATTAGTTACAATAATATTAAAAATACTTACAAAAACAACATTTACATGATAATTTTTATAATCAAATTTCAAAAACTATTTCTCCATAAATTAAAAATTAAAAATTATACTATAATAAAGAGTATAAATTATAAAGATCGAATTGAAAATCTATTATATTTATTATTTCCTATATAAATTTTTTCTTCTTCATTTTCACCATAATTAATAATATTATAAATTTTTTTAAATACATTATCATTAATTCTATATTGATTACAAGTTTGAATTAAAGAATAATATGCAATATCACTTTGAGACATAGTAATATACATATCATAAAAAGATATAGATTTTAAATTTATTTCAAAATCTTTCCAAAAATTAAAAAGAAAAAAGTTATTTTTTTGAAATTTTTTTTTTAATAATTCAAAATAAATTTTACCAAAATTTATTGGGGTGGAATATAAAATTTTAAATTTTAAAGTCGTTAATATCTCAAATTCCATTTTTGTTAAATCTTTATATGTATAATTTTTATTATTAGGAGAATTCAAAACATTATCAGTGAAAAACTTTATATAATTACAATTAATTTCTTCAATTTTTGTTGCAAGAGATAAAGATGCAATTGTAATTAATTGAAAATTATTTTGATTAAAATTTTCATTTTTAACTTTTCCAATATATTGATCAAAAATAATTATTGTTCTAAATAAAGTTTCAATTGAAAAATTTAAATTTTCACAGAGAAAAATAATCCAATTTATGATTTGAGGACGGAATTGACTTAATGATATTTTATAATTTATAGGTTCAATTATTTCTGGTTCATTTTTTTTATGTATTTTATATTCTTCTCTGAGTTCGAGAGAAATTTTTTTCTCTTCTTTTTGATATTTAGAGAAATTTGTTAATTTTGACATTTTTTTACTTCTTAAAATATCTTTTTTTCATTTATAAAAAAATAAATTATATTTGTTGACAAGAATAATATATTATTAAATTATTTATATAAATATAAAAAATATAAATGAAAATTTTTTTAATAAATTTGGTTGGAAAAAATTAATGAATTAATTAAACAATTGATATTAATTTAATATCTGGTATATAAAATAATTTTTATTTAAAAGTATTTTGATTTTATATTACAAATAATATCATTTAAATTTCAATCTTTTTATTATCCAATATAAAATTGTTTTAAAACATTCTTTTTTTAATTAAAATTTAAATTAATTTATATTGATTCATTTAAATTAAAAATTTTAAAAAAAAAATTTTGAATGTAAATATACACTTTTTTTAAATATTAATAATTGCTCTTAAATAATTACAATATTTATTAATTACAATAATTCTAATTTGATAAAATAATCCTTTTTACATTTAACTGAATTCTAATTTATCATTAAAATTTTATTTTAATAAATCAAAATCATCTTTAATAAGATTAAGATACGAAATATTAATTGAAATAAATAAAAATAAACAAATAAAAAATATGAATTTAAAACCTTCAAAAATATTAATATCTTCAAATAATATTAATAAATATATAAAAAAAGATTTTAATAATTCATTTAAGTAAGATAATTTATTAAATTTAAGAATATTAATTTATTATATGTATTTTAAAGAAAATATTAATAAAGAAGATATAAATAATAATAAATTAAAATCAATTAATAATAAAGCATTAAATGATTTAATGATTAAATTATTAAATAAAAAATATCATGGGAAGAAAATGTAATTATTCTTTTGTTCAACAAAATATTAAGCAAATTAATATATCTTTTTCTGATTTAGATAATAATAATTTATTTCAATTTAATGTGTTTAGAACATTTTGAAGAACTTAAATATTATTGTAAAGAATGAATAAAAAATAGAATATGATATTTCTCATCAAATTATAATTTTTTCTTCTATTGGATTAAATCAAAATGAAATAAATATTATTGATAATTTAATTAAAGATATTGAAAATAAAATAAAATCATTAAATGAAATTATAAATAATATAAAATATTTTTTTGATAAAATGAAATTAATAAAAGAAAATATTTCAATATATGAAAATGATAATTCAAATATTTATAACAATTATATTGATTATTTAAAATATAAAAATAAACAATTGAAATTAGAAAAATTTAAAAAAATAGAAATAATAGATAATTTTATTATATGTAAATATAAAATTAATGAGATAAATAAAAAAATAAGAAGATTATATTCTTATGAAGAAACAAAAAAAGAAACATATTATTTAAAAGGGTAAAGTAATGAAAAAGAAATAAAAAATAATTATATAATTCATATCAATAAAAATAAAATTGATTTTTATTATAAATATATATTTTAAAAAGAAGGGAAATATTTAATTAAACTTTTTTTTAATAAACTATTATATAATACAAATTATATGTTTTATAATTGTTCTTCTTTAACTTCTTTAAATTTATCTATTTTTTTATACTAATAATAATATTGATACTAAAGAAATATTTGATTGAATAAATAAAAATTTATATATAATTACTAATGACATAAAATTCAAGGATTTATTTAATAAAATAATTTTTATAATATTTGATAATAATTTTTAAAAAATTAATAAAACTTTTAAATTATTTTAATTTTTTATTATGCAAAAAAATAATAATTAAATATTTATTATAATACTAATAACTAAATTAATCATTTTTATTAAAAATATTTTCATGTAACAAAATAATTTCTTCTTTTTTTTTATCAAGTGAAGCATCCATTTTAATAATTTTATTATAATTTTTTTTAATTTTACTTCTTAAATCTTGATAATATTTTTCATTTATTTTTTTTTCATCATTATTATAATTTAAAATAGAAGTAACTTCTTCAACTAAATTAGATTTTTTAACATAATTTTTAGCAATTCTATCAACAAAAACTAAAGCAACATCATCATTCATTTGAGTAACTTGATCACTTAAATAAATTAAATCTGCTTTATTTTGATCCATTTTAAAATAAATATCATTTTTTGCTTGATAAACTAATTTTTTTGTAGTATCATCTTCATGTTTTTTTACTTTAAAAGAAAAAACTTCTTCTAAATCTTTTAATTTTGTTAATTCTCTTTCTTTACTTTTTGAATTATCAACTAATTTATATAATTGATTATTACATTTATTTGTTAAACTATTTAATAAACTTACTTTTTCTATTAAACAACTTTGCATTTTTTTATGATTTTTTTTATTAGTTTTGTTTATTTTATTATCAAAAGGATTAAAAAATGAATTTGTTGTTTTATATAATTTTGATGTTGTATAATTATCATTTTTTTTATTATTTTCTGAATTTTCTTGAGTATTACTATATGAATTTGTAGAAAATACTTTTATTTTATTTTTATTTTTTGGTGTCATTATATTATAAGAAGTTAATTTAAATAAATTTGGATAATTTCTTGAATGAATTTTATTATTTTTTGATAATGAAGATGAATGAATTGTGTGTCTTATTTTATTAAATGAATTAAAATGATTTATATAATTAATTTTATTTTGACTTGAAGAATTAATATTATTATTTCTTGAAGAATTAATTGTTGTATTCATTGTATTTGAATAATTATGATAATTATTTATTGAATTATTTGATATATTAATACTTGCAAATAAACTACTACTTTTTTTTTTTTCTGGTGAAATACTTTTAAAAATATTTGATTTTCTTTGTTTTTCAAGAATTATTTTTTGATATTCATCATTTATTAAATTTCCATGATTTTCTATTTTAAATATTGAACTTCTATTTAAATATTTTTCAACTGTATTATTTGTATGATTTTTTAATTGAGAATATATTAATGAACCAATATCAATTTTTTCATTTAAATCATGAGAAATTTTTTGTTGTTCATACCATAATTTTTTTCTTATTTTTGGAAAATGAATTAATAAATTACTATTTCTTGAAAATAAAAATTTTTCAAGTCCTTTTTCTAATTTTCTTAATGGACTTGGCTTTCTTGGATTAATAAAAAATTCAGAATTACCTAATTTTTTTCTAACTAATAATTTAATTTCTCTTTTTTTTTTTTCTATTATTTTACCCATATCCATTTTTTTTGATAATGTTTTTGAAAATGATAATGTATTTCTATATGGTGTTGGTTTTTTTTCAATATTAAAATTTAAATCATCTTCTTTTATTTCGTCTTTTTTTTCTTTTATCATATTTTTTAAATTGTAATTTTAAAAAATATTTATTTTATTTTTTACAAAAATTATTATTTGTTACTATTATTATATTAGTAAAAAATAATATTTATGAATTTATAAAAAAAAATTGAAAAGAAAAATACAAATCTAAAAAAACTAAAATAATTTATATTTTTAATAATAAAAAAAAAATTTAATCTAATTTTAATTAATTTTTATTTAATCAAAAAACAATTAATCTAATTTATAAAAATGACAAATATCAATTTTAGAGCATTTGCAGATCAAATATATGGTTTAATTCAAAAAAAAATGACAGAATATATTACACCAATAATTTCAAGAGAACAATTTAAAGAAATGTTTAATAATGGAAAATTAATCATAAATGATCTCAAATTAAAAGAAGATAAAAATATTGAATTAACTTCAGAATTTAATTTTTCTTTTTTTTCTTGTGATGAATTTATTGCCTTAATTCCAGATGAGAAATCAAATTTTGAATTTTCTATTAAAAATGCAAAAGGAATTATTAATTTAATTGATTTAAAATATGAAAATATTGAAGAATTATTAATTTCAAATATTAAAAAATTCACTGAAAAATATCTTGAATATGCAATTGGGATTATTGAAAAAAAAGATAATTCACCTTCTATGATTGAAGGTTTAATTCAAAATTTATTAAATAAAATTATTAAAGGATTAAAATTTAATATTGAAAATATTGAATTGAATTTAAATTATAATAATACTTTTTTTATTTTTTCTATTGGAAATATTTTATATGATGAAAATGAAGGAATTAAAATTGATAATATTAATTTAATTATGAAAGATAATTTAAATCAAATTAATATTATAAATGATTTTGGATTTGAATTAAAAATTAATTATTCAGATGATATTGAAAATAAAGAAAATGAATTAAATCTAATTTTTAAATCTTTTGAAATGGAATTAGATAAAAGAGTTTTAAGAAAAATTAAAGAATTGATTCAAGTAATTCAATTTAATAAATATAAAGAATTATATTATAAAATGAAATATTTAATTGAATATAATAAACCAAAACAAAAAGAAAATGAAAAAAAAAATTATATAGAATTATGGAAATATGCAATTAATACAATAATAAAATTAAAATATTATTCTAAAGGAAAATTAAATATTTTTGATTTGAATGAAAATGAACAAAAAAATATAGTTAATAATTTTTATAATAATACAAATATAAAAGATATAATAACAATAAATAAAAAAAATATTTTATTATATTCAAAAGAAAAAATAGAAAAAAATGTAATTGATAATAAAAAAAAAGCAATAATTAATCCTTTTGCTTTTTTTTTTGGAGGAAAAAAAGATGAAGGAAATAAAAATGAATTAACACAAAATGAAAAAGAAGATTTAGAAAAATTAAATACAATTGAAAATATAGAAAAATATTTAAATAATAAAATTGAAGAACAAAAATCTTCAAATCCAATTTTATCAAAAATTCTTATTTTTATAAAAAAATTAAAAGTCAAAATTCAATTTCCTAATATAAGTTTAAAATTAATTAATGAAAATGAATCATTAAAATTATCTCTTATTAATATTGAAGTTGAATTAAATAAAAATCAAAATATAATTACATCAAAATTAAATTTAAAAGATATTATTTCTTTAAATAATATTTCTTTTTTTAATGAAAAAATAAATGATGATAATGCTTTAATTATTTCTTTATCTGAAAATGAAACAATTGATATTAAATTTAATTTTAATAATATTCAATTAGATGAAAATATATTTTTTTTTATATTAGTTTATTTTCTTTCTTCAGAAATACAAAAAAAATATGAAAAAATTTTTAAAGAAAATGTTTTTGAATTAAATATAAATAAAGATGATATTTTTGGTTATTTAAAAAAAATAAATTTTCCTTCAATTCCATCATTATCTATATTTAATGAAAATGATAGAATAAATATTTCATTATCAAATTTAGATATTAAAGAAGATTTTTCTTTAATAAGTTTTTGTTATCATATTAATAATAATAAAGGTGATATTCTTCCAAATTATAAATTTGAAATATCAAAAGAAAAAGAAAAAAATAATTTCCAATTTCATTTAAATGAACCTATTAAATTAATATTAAATTCAATATTTGTATCATTTATTATGAATGTATATACAAAAATAAATCAAATAAATGAAAATTTTAAAAATAATAATAATAATAATAATAATAATGAAAATGAAATATTCAATTATTTTAATTTCAAATTTGAAAAACAATTTATTAACATAAGAGAATTAGATTACAAAAATTTTGGTTTTGATTTTTTATTAAAAGAATTAATATTGGAATTAAATGAACCAAAATGTATATCATCATTAAAAATATTAAATTTAAGTTTTAAATACAATAATTTAAAATGCAATTTAAATTCAGATTTAATACATATTTCAACAGATAAATATTCATCTCTTTTACTATATATTCTTCAATATGAACCTTCTGAAGAAGTATTTAAAATTAAATTAACTGATGATGAATTTTATGAAGCATTAAATAATCATTTAGATGTTGAAGATTTAGTTTTAAAAGAAGCTGATAAAAATTATTTATTTAATGAGTTATTTACTGAATTTAATATTCTATTTTCGAAAATAATTTTATCTTTAAATTATGATGATTATCTTTTAAATATTTATTTAAATGAAATTAAAGGAATAAAAAATAATCGAGGAATCAATTTTGAAATTTTTAATACTGATTTAAAAATAATTGATTTTAAAATTTCTAAAGAAGAAGAAATAATACTTTTAATTAATAAAGTAATTTCTTTTGATTTTGATTTTTATAATGAAATGATTAGTGCAAAAATTGAGGAACCTGAATTTAAATTAACAATTCCTCTTTTTTTTAAAATTTATCATGCATTTAATTATATTGTTGATAATATGAATTTTGATTTTATTCTTATTAAATATCATTTATCTATTTTTAAAATAAAAGTTTTTTTTAAAAGTTTTATAATTGATTTTGAGAAAATTACTCTTAGAAATTTTTTAAAAGGCTCAAATGATGTTTCTTTACTTAAAATATTTAATATAAATTTATATAATTTGAATAATGTAAATATAATAAAAGAAAAATTAATTAATGTTAATGTTTTATTTAAACCTGGTGATGATAGAATTTATAATTATATTTTTAATGATTTATCAATTAAAATTACTCAAATTGATTTATATAAATTTATTTTATCTTTAAATACAGAATATCAAAAAGAAAATAATAAACAATTTTTAGAAAATAATCAATTAATTAATTTTGAAGAATTTAATTTAGATTATCAAAATAATAAAAAAAATAAAAATAATAAATTTGAATATAAAATAGAAGTATATAATTTTAAATTATTTTTATGTTTAGAAAATTTTATAAAAATATCAGAAATTTCATTTAATAATTTTATACTAAATTTAATTTTAAATATCAATGAAGACATAAATAATCCAAATAATATTATAGAAGATTTAAATTATACAATTGAAATAGAAAAAATAGGATTAATTTTTTTTGATGGTCAAAATCAAGAAATAAATGTTTTAACAAATATTCAAAAAGAATCTTTAGAAACACAAACACAAAATACAATAATAGAAAAAGAAAAAAAAGATTTATATTATCAAATTAAAATATCAGGAAAAAATAATATAATCGAATTTGATATTACTTCACTTAAAGTTATTGTAAGAGTTGATTCTTTTTTATCTTTATATTTATATTTTGAAAATGCAATTCCAATTGATATACTTATTTCTAAAATGAAAAAAAGTAAAAAAAGACCTGAAATTCAATTAAATATACATAATTCAAAATATATTTTACAAACTTCTTTTGATGGAACTGAAAATATGATTTTATCAATTGAAGAATTTTATGTTTATTATAGATCAATTATAAATTTAAAATTACCTTATGGAGAATATTGCATTCAAATTAAATCTATTATTACTGAATTTATTAGTGGAATAAATAAAAGAGAATTATTTCATACTAAAAATTATTTTTTAATTGTTAAATTACAAATTAAAAAAGATTCTATTAATTTAAATACTGAAATTCAATCTTTATTTATTAATCTATCTTATTTTGATATTATGTCTTTTTTAAAAGCATATCAATTAAATTATTTTTATTATAAAAATGAAAAAAGAATTGAAAATAATGAATTTATTCAAAAAAAAAATAATGAATTATTATTAAAAATTCAATCACAAAGCTCAATTGAATTAAATAATAATGAACAAGAAAAAAAAAAAATAAGTAATAATGATTTAAATACAAATATTGTTTTTTTATCTAATAAAAAAAAAGAAAAAAATTCAGAAATTAAAATATCAGGGGGTATAAATTTTAGAGAATTAGATATAGTTTTAATAGATAATTCAACAGGAAGTTATTATCCATTTTTAAATTTATCTTTAACAGAAGTTATGACTCAAATTTCAAATATAAATACAATTGATATTAAACTTTCACTTTCTCTTAATTCTTTTAATTATATTGCTTGTATTTGGGAACCTACAATTGAAATTACTAATATTAAACTTCAATATAATAATAAAGATAAATGTGCTTTTTTTATTGAAGATAATGAATTATTAATTAATTTAAGTGATATGAATATTAGTTTTGTTTTAGGTTCTTTAAATAATTGGATTAAAAAGTTTATTTATGAAAAAAAAAATTATGAAAATTATATTTTTTCACCTACTAATTATAGACTTATTAAAAAAAATGAATCTCAAATTTCTAATAATGAAGTTTTTAATTATAGTGGAGAAGATTTAAAAATAAAATATGCAGGTCAAATATTTAATTTAAATAAACAAGAAAGTATCAAATTAGAATATATTAAAGATTGGAATGATAATTTATATGGTAAAAAAGAAATAACTATTATTTATAATGATATATTTAATTTTAATATTCCAATTGAAAAATTAGGAACAATAAAACATTCATTAAATAATGAAGATTATTTTATATCTGAAAATACTTTAAGTAAAGATAGACATATTAATATTTCAATTTATTCTCCTATTATTTTTAGAAATAAAACTAAATATGATATTACTATTGTTTTTTATGGTGAAAAATTATATTTTTATGATTTACCAAAAGGAAAAAGATTTGGAATTCCTTTTAAATTAATTAATAATACAATAAAATTTTATTTTTTAAATGGAATTAATTTGAATGAAAATAAAATTAATAATAAAGTAAATCATCTTTTTCTTTTAAATGAAGTTAGAGAATCTAAAACTAATGAAAAATTTAAAAAACAATTTCTTCTTGATAATAAAAATTTAATACTTAATTTAAATAGAAATATTCCAAATGTTAGAGATTTAATTGTTATGTCTGAATATAGTATTGTAAATTGTCTTCCAATTGAAATTGAAATAATAATTGATAAAAAAAAGTATAAAATTCCAAAATGTACACAATTTTTTTTAGATTTTACAAATATAAGAAATTTTGCTTTTTTTATATTATGTAATGGAAATTATTTTTATTCAAAATCTTATTATTGGTTTAATAATAATGATATTAATTATATTACATTTGAAGATAATAAAGGAAATTCATTTATTCTTTCAATGATTAATTTATTTCATTCAGATGGAAGACAATTAATAATATATTGTGATACTATAATAAAAAATAATTGTAGTATCAAAGAAATTAATATTTATTCAGAGGGAATTTCAAATAAACCTTTTGTTTATCGTTTAAATGAACAATTATTTTTAGTAAGTTCAAATTTAGATTTAAAAGAAAATGAATATAATATAAAATTCAAATATAGTAATTTTAAAAGTAAAGATATTTCAATGAAAGATTTATTATCTACAATGGATAATTATCATTTAAAAATGTCATATGAAGATATAAATGGGAGAAATTGTATTTTAGAATTAAATTTAAATTCAAATTTATCTTATATCTCAATAGAAAATAATATTGATTTTAATGAAAATTTAATGAGTATGGTAATATCAATTAATCCAATATGTAAATTTTTAAGTATGTTATCAACAAAATTTTTTTATATTGCAGATTTCTTAGATAAAAAACAATATATTAGAATTTATCCAATGAAAAAATATAATTTTAATTTTTTTAATCGAGGAAGAAATTGTCAATTATGTTTTGGTGTATCAAATATAGATCAAAATTTACCAAGTGAATGGTCAAATAATTTTATTATTCAAAATTATGGTTTATATACTTTTTTTTTAGATGATATGTTTGTTAATTTAGAAATAAGACTTGATCCAATTGATAATAATATTGAAATTTTTATTAGTGAAGCTAATATTGAAAATTGTAAACTTCAAGTAGAAAATAAAAGTAAATTAGCAATTGGAATTTTTGAACAAAATTATGATCAACATA
>Ga0310695_10013119_pt1 | contig 11458 bp, 4 predicted proteins | sample RumenRJG_04DNA_FD_203882 | JGI IMG/M metagenome (GOLD analysis project Ga0310695, IMG submission 203882) | Bovine rumen microbial communities from Lethbridge, Alberta, Canada - RJG_04 (v2) (version 2) | ecosystem: Host-associated > Mammals > Digestive system > Stomach > Rumen | place: Canada... | reverse complement strand
TACGGTCGGAGAGCACGTTGCGGTAGTATCCCCAGCGGTAGCCCGAAAGCTGGTTCACGGGCGTGAGACCTGCACCGAAGGGGATGGTGACCTTTACGAAACTGCGGTTCTCTTCGTTGGTGATGTCGAAGCTGAGTTTGACGCGGTCGCCGATCTGCATGACTTCGGGCACGGCACTGCGGGAGATGCTCATCCCGTTGCCGGACGCACGGATGGCGTCGAAAGGCAGGGTGTATTCGGCCTTGAGCGCGAGGACCTTTGTCTGCAGCACGCTCTCGGGCCCGGAGAGCATTGCGCCTATGGCTTCGATGTAGCCGGGATCCTGCTTCCAGTCCTGGGTCTCCTTCTGAATCATTATCCACAGGCGGATGCCGTCCGAAATCTCGGAATGGCCGAATTCGTCCATTATCCCTATCAGCGCGCAGTGGGCGTCGAGTTCGGTCTCGAGCAGGCCGCGCCAAGGCATCACTGCATTGGGATAGTAGACTCCTCCGCTCTTGTGCGGCTGTGCGTATTCGACGAGCGACGCTACGTCGGCCTCGAGCGACTTGCGCAGTTTCGACTTCGTTCCCAGTTTGACGCCGAGTTTGGAAGCCAGTTCCGGCCCGCCTTCCGCGGAGAGGAAGTTGTCGAGGGTCTGCACCCGGCGGGCCTTGGCGGCAATCCATCCGTTCAGCCCGCGGGCCTTGGAAGGCACCAGATATGCGCGGACGGCCTTTCGCCAGTCGGCATCCGTCTTCTCATTGAAAGCTACCTCAGGGAAGAGGCTGCGGGTATGCAGATACTGCTCCATCGAGAGCCCGCGATACCACCATCCGTTCTTGTTTTTCTCAAATTGACGGGCGTCGATGTACTTCACCGCGGCGGCCTCGTCGACTATCTCCAGACCGTGGAGCAATCTCAGTACCACGGCGGTTACGAGCGAAGACGAAGGCATCTCCGCGAACCACCCGAAACCTCCGTCGGAGTTCCTGCAGGCAAGGAGTTTCTTGACGGCTTCTTCCCTGTCGAATTCCGGCTCGATTCCAAGTTCGCGGCAGAGACTCCAGGCATAGAGGGCGCGGGCGAGGGAGATGGCATTGTCGCAGCCGGGTTCAAGTTCGGAAGGCAGCGCCTCCTGAATCATCTTCCGTATGGAAATCTCCTGAAGCTCGGGGAGGCGTCCGTCCACGTTTTCGAACATGGCCCTGAGTCCGGCCTCGAGCGCCGCCTTGTCTGCACCTGCGGGCAGCACCGCCGAATGGGCTTCGGTCAAGGTCTGAACGGGCTTCTTCACGGGCATGGAGACGAACACGGCGTCGGAGCCGAATGTGCCGTTATCCGGACGGAACACCGCCTTGATGCCGAGATTCTCAACACCGGGGGCCTCAAGTACGAAATCCTGACTTGCAGAGCCTTTCGCCGCTATGCTGACCTGCGAAGTGGCGGTCGAAATGAGTTTGGCCGTCTTTGAATCGGCGCCTTCCATCAAATGGACGGTCAGGGTGCCCTTGATGTCTTTCGAAAGGGCGCTGCTGAGCGCGATGCGGGCCAGATACTTGTCGCCTTCGTAGAGAAACTGCGGCTCCACCAGGCTGATCTTGACGGGGATGGTCACGACCATCTCGCGGCGCAGGGTCTCGTTGCGCATCTGCTTGTCGTGAGCGAAGATCTGCACGTAGTACGTGGAGAGTTTGTCGGCGTTGGTGAATTTGAACTGCACTCGTCCGTCGGCGTCGCTGCGCAGGAAGGGCTCCCAGGCGATGGTGTTCGCGAAGTTCTCGCGTACGGGAACGTCGATGTCGTCGCTTCCCGAATCGTTTGCGAGCTGGAAGGGGATGGCTTCTTCTTCAACCGCCATTTCCTCGGCCATGGGTGCAGCGGCATCGGCCGTCGCCATCATCACCATGTTGGAGGATGCCTTGCTCATCATCCTCGCCCCTCCGAATCCGCGGACCATTATCCTGCGGCTGCTCTCGTCGGTCCCCGTCATGCTGTTGACGGAAATCGAGGGTCCCGGAACGGGGATGGCGCGGATGTGGCTCCAGTTGTTGGCCTGATATCTCTCAGTGCTCTTGTCGAAAATGCTTGCGGCAAGTTCGGCGTTGGCCAGGGTCTTGATTTCAAATGTGTATTCGCTTGCAGGTGCGGTGGTGTCGAGGAATCGGGTGAATTCCAGAGGCAGGTCCCAGCGGTGGTCGGTCTTGCGGAGATGGCAGGAATAACGGTAGACACTCTTGTCCTGAAAGTAGAGTACGCTTATCCCCATAACTTCGGGGTCCCCGTCCTTCATGGAATATTTCACGGTCGTACAGGCGGGGCCGCCGGCGGGCTTGAACTGCTCGATGCGCTTCCATAGCAGGCGGTTGTCGTTTCCGTGCGCTTCCACCAGCATCCATACGGGCTTGCTGCCGGCTACGGCCTTCAGCTCGAGATTTCCGTCTTCGTTCTTCTCGTCGAAGAAGTACTCTGTGCGGACGACGGGGGTGCGAAGGGGATAGATGTTGATCCCCTTGTTCCATTCCATCGTTTCGCCGGTGGAATCTATCACCTTGACATTGACCTGATACCAGTCGTATCCGGTGGCGTTGCTGTCGGGTTTGAATGTTATCTCGAACCTGTCGTCGGAATCGAGCGCCAGTTTCCCGGACGCCCACTGCTCGCCGTTGTGCCTTACAGTGTAACGGATATCCGCTCCGCTGAGGGAATGCCCGGAATATGCATAGATCCTGCCTCCGGTGCGAATCTCGTCCACGGGGCGCTCGAAGGAGGCGTCCTTGTCGAATACGAGGTCGAAAGTGGGGAGGACGAAATCGTCCACCCTTACAGAGTTCGCCCCTATGACTCTGTCCTTGTATTTGAGGCGGATTCCGTAGCGGCCGTTGCGCTCGCTTCTCTTGAGCGTGAAGTCTCCTGCCACGCTGCCGAACTCATTCGTGGTCAACTGCTTGACCTCCACAGTCTTGCCCGAAGGATCGCTTAATTCGACGCTGACCTTGACTCCTGCGCCGGCAATTTTCAGACTGTATCTGCCGTTATATACGACGGCCTTGAAGTGAAGGGTTTCTTCCGGATTGTATGCACCTCTGTCGGTAATGAGTACGGCGTTGAACTTCTGCGGATCGTCGTCTTCCGGATAGCTCCTGTAGGTATAGATATGCACCGGCCGGGACGCCCTTTGCCGGCCGTCGTTGCAGCGTATGCGTATGCTGTAGGACGAGCGCTTGTCCGCAAGCTTCGGCATGAAGGACTCGGGGAGAGTGGTGTAGCCGTCCAGGACCAGGTTGGTGCTTTCGACGACCTTGTCATCCTTGAGGAGTTCCGCGCTTACCTTCTTGAGGGGCTCGCCGCTGATGAAATCCGTCGCCCATACCCCGTAGCCGGAGGCATTCCTGCGGACGGAGGCCGAAATCGTATACTTCTGATAGTCAACAGTATCTTCGATGTCTCCGTAGAAGCATTTCACCTGATACGTGCCGTCCGGCAGGTCGGGCAGGTCTATCATGAGCTTGTCTTCCACGTGATAGCTCCTGACGGGGTTGGTAAGATACTTCTCGTATATTTTTTTATTGTCCTGGAAGACATTCACGCTGACTGCTTCCAGATTGACGAGTGTGACGGTCAGTTTGCCGTCCAGGACTTGGGCGCTCACCGACTTGCTCTCAAGCGATTCCAGGATATCGCCCGCTCTCGTGAGGCAGTCGGCTATCTTCTTTTCCTCGCCTTTGAACGCTGCGCGCTGCGAGTTGAGGGACTTGCAGGCGTCGCGCAATGCCAGGAACTCGGCAGACTTGCCGATGATCCTGCCGTTGTCGTAATCGTGGAGTTCGTTGTACCTGAGTTCCAGCAGTTCCTGCTCCGCCATCAGCCCTGCGGCCTTTCCTTTCCATTTTGCCTCAAACGCCCCGAGACTCTTCTTCAGGTCCGTACCGTTCCTGTCGATGGCTTTGAATTCCGCAAAGGCGGAAAGGGGGTACTTGGTAAACTCCTTTACCAGCACGTCGGCGTCCCCCACGCTCCAGAGGCAATACTCGTAATCGTTTGCCAGATATGCGGGGATTACGCTACCGCACGGCAGTCCGTTTATCCTCCAGTCCCTGGTGTAGAATTCCGGGTTGTGGCCGGCCTTCAGTTTCGCTTCGTTATCTTTTATGAATGCCTTTTTCTCACTGTCCGTCTGCCCGTAGTAATTGCTTTTGAGGAAAAACAATGCGACGGGCTCTCCGAAATCTGCAATGTCCTTGTCGCGGGCCGCAGTTTCGGCATCCCTGAGCTTCCAGTTGCCGGAAATGCGCACCTGGGCGAGGCGCGACGCTGCGTCGTAGTAGTCCCATGCAAGATGCTTCGCCTTCGCTTCGGCCTTGATCTTTTCCAGAACCGAGGCCTGCGTCTTGGGCTTGTCGGCAGCTTCGGCGGCGTAATACTCCTTCCAGAGCGCTACCAGGGTGTGGTCGTCTCTATCTTTCGGGGTGGAGGATGAACTTAAAATCATAGCGGCCATAAGAGTCAGCGTTATTGTCCTGAGGAGTTTCATGCTTCTGTGTTTTTGTTGAACAAAGGCAGGGCTTCGGCAACCACGAAGGTGCTTCCGCCAATGTATATCAAGGGCTTTGGCAAGTCTTGTGCCAAAGAGAGAGCCTGCCGTACGGCGCCCTGGACTGAGCCTTCCGGCCCCGGAGTCCCGCCGGTATTGTCGCCGGTCCCGATCTGGCAGTTCAGGTCCGGCCGCAGCTGCTTCAGCCTTTGGAGCAGTTCTTCTGCCGGCATCGCCCTCTGGTTGTCCGGTGCGGCAAGGATATAGCGGGCTGCATCCGGCATGAGCGGGGCAATCCCGGAGAGGTCCTTGTCCGCCATTATTCCATATACTATGATAATGCTGCGGCCCTCCTTCTGCAACTTTTTCAGGCGCCCGAAATTCTCCTTCAGCGCCGGGGGATTGTGGCCGATGTCGCAGATGACTTCCGGTTTTGTGCAGATGCGCTGCCACCTTCCCCAAAGTCCGGTCCTTTTTCCGGCTTCTGCGATTGCCCCTTCTGAAACTTCCATCTGGCGCATTTTCGGCCTTTTTTGCCCCAGGTACTCCGAAGTTTCCAGGATTGCAATGGCCACCAGCACTGTATGAAGATTGAGGTCCTGGCAGGGGCCGGTCAGGTCCATCTTCGCAAGGAGACCTTCCTCTCCGTCAAAGGAGGGTACGTCGGATGCGAATACCAGCGGGGCGCCTTCCGCCGCAGCGGCCTTCTCGAAAACCGGAGCGGTTTCCGCATCGCGGACGCCTGCTACGGCGGGCACTCCGGGCTTGAAAATACCGGCTTTCTCGAAAGCGATTTCCGCACGGGTGGATCCCAGCAACGCGCAGTGGTCCAGGCCTATGGATGTGACCACCGATAGCACCGGGGTTATGATGTTGGTGCTGTCCAGGCGGCCGCCCAGACCGACTTCTATCACCGCTGCGTCTACGCCGCGGCGTGCGAACCACCAGAAGGCCATGCCGGTGGTAATTTCAAAGAAGGACAGTCCGTAGAAGTCCTTTTCATACAAGTTCAGGAACTCCCAGACTTCTTCCCGGGTAATCATTTCGAATCCGCCGTCGGATATTATCTTCATCCTTTCGCGGAAATCCAGCAGGTGTGGAGAGGTATACAGCCCGACTGCGGCGGCCTGTTGCATGCGGACGGGCAATGCCGGGACCGGGCTCCCCTTGTGGGACACGGCACGGCCCTTTGCCCGTCGCGGATGGCCCCCGTCGAGGCCGCCGCATCCGGTGGCCAATGCCGAGGCGAGCATGCTGCAGACGCTGCCTTTGCCGTTGGTGCCCGCGACGTGAATGCAAGGATACTCCTTCCACGGATCTCCGAGCAGGGCGCTGAAACGCTCCATGCCGGAAAGCCCGGGTTTGTAGGCATCGCCTGTGAATCCTACTTTCTGTACCGACTGAAAACGCGAATACAACGCGTTCAGGCGCTCATTATAAAGATCAATATCAAAATCTGGTTGCATCTGAATTCAAAAATAGTTATTTTTGAGGGATTTTGACAAAAATAGATGGAAATTAACTCGCCAGTGCTTTTTTCTCCATTCGTCATCGACGGAATACGCGAGAATGTAACCCCCGCGCAGATACTGGGCGGAGTGAGTGCATATCCGGCGGAGAGCACGTCTGCGGAGGAACTCCCGCCTATGGTGGACGAAACTCCGGATGTAGACCCTGCTCCGGCCCGCCTGGATTCCCGCAAAGTGGAAAAATACCTGACAGCCGTCCTGAAGTCGGAGCATCAGGTGCCCATGGCTTTCGCAGGTCCGTATACCCGCGGAAAGATAGCGGGCGCCCTGATCGACTGCATCTGGAAACTGGGGCATTTCCGCATCGGGGACCTGTCTCTGGATATAAAATGGAACTGGAACAACCTGCAGGTCGGGAACATGGCGGGATTCTACCGTTCCGTAGAGGCGGTCGGAGACATGCTGGACGCCCTGAACATCCAGCTGACGGACTATTCCTGCCATCGCAGCGAAGACAATTGCTCGCTGGAGGTCGCCGCCGACATACGCCATACGGCCGACGAGGAAGACCTTATCGAACAGCCGTTCACCACTCAGAATCCCCACATGGGAGCGGCCGGGATTTCCAATTCTTTCCAGCCAGACGAATCCTCGTGGATAATCTACATTCCCTTCGACTCGTCTCCATACCGGCTCGGCGGCTCTCTTCTGGCGCAGACTCAGGGGATCAATCCTCCCACGGCGCCCCAGGTCGACGATGCCGATTATTTCATCGACTGCTACGAAGTGGTGCGTGAACTTGTTGAGGATGGAATCGTGCTTGCGGGTGCGAGCGTGGGTGAAGGCGGCCTGCTGCCTGCCCTCAAGGGCATGGCGAACGCCCGCACGGGTGCGGTCCTGGACCTGTCCGACCTCAGGCGCGCCCAGCCGGACACGGACATCGTCAGCCTTCTCTTCGCGGAGGTGCCGGGGGTTGTCATACAGATCAGGGATATAGATTTCGATTATATAGATGCCGAACTGCTTTTGCAGGACGTGGCCTTCTATCCGCTCGGGCATCCTGCCGCCAACGGCGGCGCCGTGCGTGTCAGGTCCTCCGCAAAAACGGGCATACAGAATATTCTCGAATCTCTGGTTCAGCGCCAGGGAGGAGAGGGAGAAGACTAAAACCGATATATGGGAAAACCAAAAATCTTTGTGCTGGACACTAATGTCCCCCTGCACGACCACAAGGCCATACGGCGTTTCCGGGACAACAATCTCGTGATTCCCATCGCCGTGGTAGAAGAACTGGACAAGTTCAAGAAAGGCAACGACACGCTGGCGTACAACGCCCGCCATTTCCTGAGAGATCTCGACAAGATATCCGACGGCAAGACCTTCGGAGCCAAGGGCCTGCCCATCGGCAAGGACCTGGGGCTTATCAAGGTGGAACCCAACCATCCTTTCCCGGATTCCCTGAAGGACCTTTTCAAGGACGATATCCAGGACCACCGCATCCTGGCGACCGCCATCTGGGTGCGGGACAACAATCCGGGCACTTTCGTGGCGCTGGTCACCAAGGATGTCAATCTGCGGATGAAGGCCAAGGCGGCCGGGATGGAGGTCCAGGATTATCTGACCGACCGTGTCGAAGAGTCCAAGGTGGAGAATGCCAACAGCGAGGTCCAGTATTACACCCTCGCTCCAGAACTCCTGCAGGAACTTGTCTACGGCCCGGAGAATGCCATACAATGGAAGTCCGTGGTGGACAAGGAGCCGGAACCGAACCAGCTGTTCAAATTCCGCTGGCAGGGAGACAAGGGCGCCGAGACCGTCTGCGCGCGTTACGATGCCGACCGTGGGAAAGTGGTCCTCATCAGGGTGAAAACCGCCTATGGCATCCGGCCGCGCAACGACGAGCAGAAGATGGCCCTGGACGCTCTCCTGAACCCCAAGGTGAAACTCGTCACCCTTACCGGCGGTGCGGGCACGGGCAAGACCCTGCTCGCCCTTGCAGCCGCCCTGGAGCAGGAAAACGATTTCGACCAGATATACATCTCCCGTCCGGCGGTCATTCTCGGCAATCAGGACATAGGATTCCTTCCGGGCGACAAGAACACGAAGATGACACCTTTCCTGCAGCCTCTAATGGACAACCTCAATGTCATCAAGGGGCAGTTCAAGGCGTCTTCCCGCGAAGCCACCCACCTGGAGGGCCTGCTCAAGGACGAGAAGCTGGTCATCGAGCCGCTGGCCTACATCCGCGGACGCAGCCTCGGCAACGCCTTCTTCATCATCGACGAAGCGCAGAACCTTACACCTCTGGAAGTCAAGACCATAGTCACCCGTGCCGGAGAAGGGACCAAGATAGTGCTGACAGGCGACATCTTTCAGATAGACCAGCCCTACCTCGACCAGTGGAGCAACGGCCTTACCCACACCGGAGAGAAGATGGACGGGCAGAAGATTTTCCAACACGTTTTCCTCCGCAAGGGAGAACGCAGCGAATTGTCCGAAATCGCGTCCAAACTGCTCTGATTCCAAGGCATTTTGCAAATAGTAGGATTTTTGTTAAATTCGCGGGATTTTTTTGAAAACAATTAAACACAGAACAGATATGTCAGACATGAAAAAGAGGGTTTATCGCTTTGGCGGCAAGACCGCAGAGGGCGACGGATCCATGCGAGAGCTCCTTGGTGGAAAGGGAGCGAACCTGGCGGAAATGAGCCGCCTCGGTATGCCGGTTCCTGCCGGATTTACCATTACAACAGAATGCTGTGCCGAGTATTACCAGCTTGGCGGTGGTTATTCAGCAGAACTCAAGGGCGAAGTAGCGGAAGCCCTTGCAGCAACAGAGAAACTTATGGGCAAGAAATTCGGTGATACCGAAGATCCCCTCCTCGTAAGCTGCCGTTCCGGCGCCCGCAGCTCCATGCCGGGTATGATGGACACCATCCTCAATATCGGCCTCTGCTCCGCGACTCTCCCCGGAATGATCAAGAAGACCGGTAACCCCCGTTTCGTGTATGATGCATACAGGCGCCTCATTATGATGTACTCCGACGTCGTCATGGAGAAGGCCGAGGGAATCGAGCCCGAGGACGGACAGGGAATCCGCCAGCAGCTCGACCGCATGATGCAGGAGCTCAAGGATGCCAAGGGCTACAAGTCCGACACCGACATCACCGCGGAAGAACTCAAGGACCTCTGCGACAAGTTCAAGGCAAAAGTCAAGGAAGTTCTCGGAGTGGAATTCCCCGATACCGCCGAGGCTCAGCTTTGGGGCTCCATCGGCGGAGTGTTCAAGAGCTGGAACGGAAAGCGTGCCATCGCTTACCGCCGCATCGAGAAGATTCCCGATGACTGGGGAACCGCTGTAAATGTGCAGAGCATGGTGTTCGGAAACATGGGCAATACCTCCGCAACGGGCGTGGCGTTCAGCCGCAACCCTGCTTCCGGTGACAACAAGTTCTACGGCGAATGGCTCATCAACGCCCAGGGCGAAGACGTGGTTGCCGGTATCCGTACCCCCAACCCTCTGAACGAGGCCACCAAGACCGATCATAACAAGCACCTGCAGAGCCTCGAGAAGGCGATGCCCGAGGTCTACGCAGAACTCGACGCAATCCGCCTCAAGCTCGAGAGCCACTTCCATGACATGCAGGACATCGAGTTCACCATTCAGGAAGGCAAGCTCTGGATGCTCCAGTGCCGTATCGGCAAGCGCACCGGCATCGCCGCCCTGCAGATGGCCATGGACATGCTCGAAGAAGGCATGATCGACGAGCGTACCGCTGTGATGCGCGTATCTCCCGCACAGCTCGACGAGATCCTGCACCCCGTGCTCAACCCCGCTTCCGAGAAGAAGGCCGCAGTCATCGCCAAGGGTCTGCCCGCATCTCCGGGCGGAGCTGTGGGAACCATCGTGTTCACCTCCGAGGCCGCAATGGCAGCCGCAGCCGCAGGCAAGAAGACCATCCTCATCCGTGAGGAGACTTCTCCCGAAGATATCGAAGGCATGCGCGCTTCCGCAGGTATCCTTACCACCCGCGGCGGCATGACATCCCACGCTGCACTCGTTGCACGCGGCTGGGGCAAGTGCTGCATCGTGGGCTGCGAGGCGATGAAGATCAACTTCGCCGCGAAGACCGTTTCCTTCGAAGGATCCGACAAGGTCTACAAGGAAGGCGAGTGGTTCTCCCTTAACGGCAGCAAGGGCTTCGTCTACGGTGCCAAGATCGACACCATGGATGCAAGCGAGAATCCTCTCTTCATCAAGTTCATGAACATCGTCGACAAATACCGCAGGCTCGGAATCCGCACCAATGCGGATACTCCCGAAGATGCCGACCGCGCACTCAAGTTCGGCGCAGAGGGCATCGGCCTCTTCCGTATCGAGCACATGTTCTACGGACGCAACTCCGAGACCCCTCTCACCAAGCTCCGCAAGATGATCCTTTCATCTACCGAAGAAGAGCGTCGCGCTGCTCTCGCAGAACTCATGCCTTTCATCAAGGCATCCGTCAAGAGCACCCTCAAGGTGATGGACGGCAAACCGGTGGTGTTCCGTCTGCTCGACCCGCCTCTCCACGAGTTCGTTCCCAAGACCGAGGACAAGAAACTGGAAATCGCGAAGGAACTTGGCGTTTCCGTTGGTGAAGTCGAGAAGCGTGGCGACAACCTCCACGAGATCAACCCTATGATGGGTCACCGCGGAGTGCGTCTGCACGTCACCTATCCTCTCATCGCCGAGACCCAGTACAGGGCCATCTTCGAGGCTACCGCAGAACTTCAGCGCGAAGGCCTGCATCCCCAGCCCGAGATCATGATCCCCGTCACCATCTCCGCACGTGAGCTCAGCTTCCAGAAGGCGATCTGCGACCGTATCCTTGCAGAGGTCGAGGCACACTTCGGAGGAATGCAGATCGAGTATCACTTCGGTACAATGATCGAGATCCCCCGCGCCGCCCTCACCGCCGACCGTATGGCACGTACCGCCGAGTTCTTCAGCTTCGGTACCAACGACCTTACCCAGATGACCTTCGGCTTCAGCCGCGACGATGTGGGCACCTTCATGGGCGACTACCTCGGCAACAAGATCCTGGATGCGGATCCTTTCCAGACCATTGATGTGAAGGGTGTAGGCAAACTCGTCGAATACGGTATCCAGAACGGACGCAGCAAGCGCGCCGACCTCAAGTGCGGCGTCTGCGGCGAACACGGCGGAGATCCCGATTCTGTACGCTTCTTCAACAAGATCGGAGTCGACTACGTGAGTTGCTCACCGTTCCGCGTTCCTATCGCCCGCCTCGCCGCGGCGCAGGCTGCGATCGAGCAGGAGAAATAAAAAAAGAAGAGCGGCTCGAGTGACATGAACCCCGAAAGTTAGACAAAAAACTTTCGGGGTTTTGTTATGCGTAAAAAGCATTCTTATGAAGATCGTCTCAAGTATATGAAGATGCTTGAGGCGGGATATAGCTCACACTATATCCAC
>Ga0310695_10013118_pt1 | contig 11460 bp, 9 predicted proteins | sample RumenRJG_04DNA_FD_203882 | JGI IMG/M metagenome (GOLD analysis project Ga0310695, IMG submission 203882) | Bovine rumen microbial communities from Lethbridge, Alberta, Canada - RJG_04 (v2) (version 2) | ecosystem: Host-associated > Mammals > Digestive system > Stomach > Rumen | place: Canada... | reverse complement strand
GTGAACCACGGCGCCACGATGGTATTCCTCGAGAAGTTCGATCCCGTGCAGGTGATGATGTCGGTGGAGAAGGAACGCTGCACCGCAGTGTACGGCGTGCCTACGATGTACATTGCGATGCTCGACCATCCGCTCTTCCCTCGCTTCGACTTCAGTTCCCTGCGCACGGGCATAATGTCCGGCTCCGCCTGCCCCGTCCACCGGATGCAGCAGACCGTGGACAGGATGTTCATGAAGGAGATCACCAATCCGTACGGGCTCACGGAGTCCGGCCCGGTGATGACGATGACGCGGTATTTCGAGAAGGACATCCGCCGCAAGTGCGAGACGATCGGCCAGGCGCTTCCCGGAATCGAGGTCGCCATAATAGACCCCGAAACCGGCGATCTCGCGCCGCTCGGCACGGACGGTGAAATATGCTGCCGCGGCTTCAATACGATGAAGGGCTACTACAACATGCCCGAGCAGACCGCCAAGTGCATCGACGCCAACGGCTGGCTGCATTCCGGCGACATCGGGCGGATGGACAGGGACGGCTACTATTTCATCACCGGACGTCTGAAGGATCTCATCATCCGCGGCGGGGAGAACATCTCGCCGAAGGAGGTTGAAGACTTCCTCGGCACGATGCCCGGCGTGAAGGACGTGGCGGTCGTTGGCGTGCCTTCGAAGAAATACGGCGAACAGCCCGGCGCGTTCATCATACGCTCCGACGGTTCCGACATTTCCGAAGGCGACGTGGCCGATTTCTGCCGCAACAAGATCTCCTGGTTCAAGATTCCGAAATACGTGCATTTCCTGGACGTGTTTCCGATGACCGCTTCGCAGAAGATCCAGAAATACAAACTGCGCGAACTCGCGCACGAACTCTGGCCGGACGCATGAAAAGCGCTCTTGCGGCCAAGACGGGCGCGAACATCCGCGCGGCCCGCCTTTCGCGCGGCATGAGCCAGGGCGCTCTTGCCGCCGCCGCAGGCATAACCGCGTCCCAGGCGAGCAATATCGAGCGCGGGAAGTCGTCTCCTTCGCTCGAAACGCTTGAACGCATAGCGTCCGCCTTCAAGGTGCGCCCGTGCGAACTTCTGGGCGACGCTCCGCCTTCCGCCGCAAAGCCTGCGGCCGGAGGCGGCCTGCCGGAGGCGGCGGACTACTCGTTTGGCGGAGTGGAGCGCCTTGTTTCCAAAATCGCGGACGCTCCGGTGCTGATACCGCGCCCGCCCGAAGCCGCGCCGTCCGGCGCGGAGCGCGCCGCGCACGCCCCGGTTCCCGCTGCTTCAGGCGGGCGGTTTCCCGAATACGAAATCTCCGGCATCGAGACGATCGCGCGCGGCGTCTGCATCCGCGGCGGACGTCTTCTCGTCTGCCGCGCGAAAGGTTCGTCCACCTGCTATCTGCCCGGCGGACATATCGAGTTCGGCGAAACCGGACGCGAGGCGCTCGCGCGCGAGATGCGCGAAGAAACCCGTCTCCCGGCGAAGGTCTTGCAATTCATGGGCGCGCTTGAAAACTCTTTCATGCAGCATGGCGCGAGGCACGCCGAAATAAATCTCGTCTACCGCATGGAAATCCCGGACGGAGCGCAAGTGCGTTCCGCCGAACCCTGGATTTCGTTCGAGTGGGTTCCGCTTGCCGGTCTTGCGGACGCAGGGCTTCTGCCTGAAGAGTTCCGCGCCCTTGCGGACGGCGCGGAATCGTTTTCCTGCTGACAATCCGCAGGCGCGGTCCGCCGGGCTATTTGCCCGCGTTCTTCAATTCCGCGCTTAGCGTATGGCTGCCTGGGCCGTAGTCCTTCGTTTCGCCGTTCCACGTCGCTCGGGCTTTCGTTCCTTCGGGCACGGTGAACGTCCAGACGCACTTGCCGCCCTCGTAGCGCCATTCGCTCTTTACCGTGCCGTGCTTCGTCCTGAGCGACGCCTTGCACCAGCCGATGCGCCTGTCGGGGCGGGGGCGCAATGTGAATTCATTGTAGCCGCCTTTTTCTCCCGGCCTTATGCCCGCCATCGTGCGGTACATCCATCCCATCACTGCGCCGTACGCATAATGGTTGAAGCTGTTCATCGCGACCGGCCCGAAGCCGCGCTCCTTGGTGTAGCCGTTCCAGCGCTCCCATATCGTCGTCGCGCCCTGGTCGATGGAATAGAGCCACCCGGGGCAGTTTCTCTGGAGAAGCACCGAATACGCGATCTCCGGCGAGCCGAGCTCGTCGCAAAGCGTGTCGAGAAGGATGGGCGTCCCTAGGAAGCCCGTGCGCGGCGAATAGCCGTTCGCGGCAAGCGACGCCTTGAGCGTATCCGCCGACTTCTTCGCCGCTTCTTCCGTCGGGAAGAGGCCGAGCCTCAAGGCGAAGAGCGCCGGGGTCTGCATGTCGCGGAATTTCTCAGGGAGGAGCCCGTCCGCGGTGAGGTGCTTTTCCCTGAACTCCTTGACGGCTTCTTTTTCCTCGGCCGCGAATGCGTCCGCTTCTTTCGCCCGCCCTGTGGCAAGCGCCATTTCGCGCATCATGCGAAGGTCTGAAATGCGGTGGCACGCGCCAAGGTAGTTCCAGTAGCTGCGCATGTCTTCATCCGTCTCGCCGGGCCAGAAGGGGTTGTCCGCGAATTTCGACCCCCAGCCGCGCCGCCACGCTTCGTATTTTTCCATCGAAAGCCAGTCCGCCGTCTGCGAGGCTTTTGGCCTTGTTATGTATTTCGTTTTCCTGAGAAGCGCCATGAATGCGTTCATCGATTCCCAGTTGTCTTCGATGGTTTTCGTGTCGCCGTAGTTTTTCCAGAGCGTCCAGGGGACTATCACGCCGGCGTCGCTCCAGCCGATGTTGTGGGCGCGCATCCCGGAGCCGCGGTCCGGCGCCGTCACCCTGTACGAGCCCGGATATTCATCCTTCGGCCCCATCTGCGAGTCGCGCATGTCCGTCATCCATTTGGAGAGGAATCCGTACACGTCTGCCGCGTAGACCGCCGCGCCGACGAACACCTGCGTGTCGCCCGCCCAGCCCCAGCGTTCGTCGCGCTGCGGGCAGTCGGTCGGAACGGAAAGGTAGTTCGACCTCATCCCCCACACGCAGTTGGAAACGAGTTTGTTGACGTCGGTGTTGCCGGTTTCAAGAGTCCCCGTCTCGTCCTCCTTCGCGATTGACATCGCGGGGACGAACCTTATGCGCGAAATCGCGACTTTGCCCGTCGCGGTGAACGACCAGTATCTTCCGCCGTAGTACGTGTACGACGGGCGGTAGAGTTCTTTGCCTTTCCCCGAGAAGATGTACGTGAGGGTGAAGAGTTTCCTTCTGTAGTTCGCGAAGTAGGCGCTCCCTGCGGGGCCGTCGTTGCCGCGCGATTTTTCGCCGTTCATGTCGTTGAGCATTTCGGCGGGGCGGCCGCGGAGCGACACGCCGGGTGCCGCCTCGGCCTCCAGTTCCGGGACGCCTGCTGAGTTTTGCGCGAAATCAATGACGAGCGTTTCGCCCTTGCCCAGGACGATCTTGTCGCCGTCCTTGTAGCGGCGGATGACGTTCGCCTTTCCGAACCGGTCTTTCGCGGCGCCTTTCGCGCCTTTCCATACCCAGGCGGCGGCCGGCTTCAGTTCAAGGTCGCGGCGGAGTTTCACCTCGCGTCCTTCGAGCGGCGTGACCGCCCCCTTGAATTCGCTGTTCTTCACGGCGTGCTTCCAGCCGTCCGCGCCTTGCGTCCGCCACGGCGTTCCGACACGCGAGTCGTAGTATTCGCCGCCCCAGATTTCCGCGTTGCGCACGGGGCCGCCGTACTTCGCGAACCACGAGGAGTCGGTGCCGACAGTCTCCTTCGCGCCGTCTGCGTATTCGATTTCAAGTTCTCCCCGGAACGCGGAAAACTTCCCGACGCGGCACACGATCGCGTCGCGCCACCAGCCCGTGGAGACTTCCGCGGAGAGGATGTTGGATTTCCCCGCGCCCTTGTCTAAGGCGTCCGTGACATCGTACGAAAACGAATTGCGGCGCTTCTGCAGATGCGTGTAGCCGGGCTTCAGGAAATCGTCCGCGCCGATTTCGCGCCCGTTGATGAAAACGCGGAAGACTCCAAGCCCCGTGACGGTCCACTTCGCGGACTTCACCTCGGCGCGGTTTTCTACGCGCTTCACGAAGACGGCAGTGGAAATGCCTCCGTTCGCGGGATCTTTCAAGGGCGTGGCCACCGAGATGAAATCCGCGGCGGACGCTCCGGACGGAATCGCGGCGAGCGCGCCCGCAAGCAGTGCAAAAAAACGGTTCTTTCGCTGTTTTTCCATATTGCCGTTCTCCTTTTGAAACGTCTGCGGTGCGGCGGATTCCGTCCGTCGGGCCGTCATTTCCGGTTTGCGCCTGCGGATGCGATAAGTTCGCGCGCATGGGCGGCCGCGGCGGAACCTTCGGCGGAATCGCCCAGCATCCGCGCGATTTCTTTCACAAGCGCATCGCCTTCAAGCAAGTCTATCCGCGCTCTCGTGCGTCCGCCCGATACGGATTTCGACACGGCCAGATGCCTGTCGCCGAACACCGCGCTTTGCGGGAGATGCGTTATCGCTATCACCTGCCTGTGCTTTGCGGTTTCGCGCAGCCTCTCACCAACCGCGCGCCCGGTCTCGCCGCCGATGTTGGAATCCATTTCGTCGAAAAACAGGGTTGGCACGGATCCGTGTTCCGCAAGCACCGATTCCGCGGCAAGCATGACGCGCGCGATTTCGCCGGAAGACGCGATTTCGCCCAGCGGGCGCGTCGGTTCGCCGGGATTCGGCGCGAACATGAAACGGATTTCATCGCACCCGCATGACGAAGGTTCGCCCGGCTCCACGGATACCGAAAATCCGGATTTGAGGAATCCAAGCCCGTGTAGGCCGGCCGTGACGGCCGCGGCAAGGCTTTTAGCGGCCTTGCGGCGTATGGCGGAGAGCGCGGCACCTTCCGCGCGGACGCGTTTTTCCGCCTCGGCGACTTCTTTTTCGAGCGCCTCGAGCCTTTCGGCGCGGTGTTCGATATCGTCGAGCCGCGCGGCTTTGGCGTCGCGGAGTTCCAGAATCTCCGCGACAGTCGGCGCGTATTTGCGTTTGAGGCGTTTTACGAGCGAGACGCGCTCGTCGAGCGCGGCGAGCGATTCGGGATCCGCGTCTATGCGCGATACGGCGTCCGTCACGGTGCGCGCCAGTTCCTGTATCTGCGCGACGGCGGACGCGGCGGCTTCGCGCCATTCCGCGGCTTCCGGGAAGTGCCGTGCGGCGGCGGCAAGGCGGTTTTCCGCTTCCAGAAGCGCGGCCGCGGCGGAAGAACCGCCGTCGCCGTCGAGCGCTTCCGCCGCGGCGGATGCGTCTTCCACTATTTCCGCCGCGTGCGCGGCGGCGGCGTGGCGCGCGGAGAGCGGTTCCTCGTCGTCCTCCGTGAGCGATGCGGCGTCGATTTCGTCCACCGCCCATTTGAGCGATTCGGCTTCGGCTGCGAAATCCGCGACGCCGTTCTTCAGGGAGTCGAGCGCCTTGCGCGCGGATGAAAGGGCGCTCCATGCGGCGGCGCATGCGGATAGGTCCGCGCCCGCGTAGGAGTCGAGAAGGCGGCGCTGCACGGAGCCGTCCGCCATGGCGCGGGAATCTTCCGGGCCGTGGAGGTCTGCGACGAGCGAGCCTATCCGCCGCAGGGTGCGGCCCGTCGCCGACGCGTCGTTCACGCGGATGCGGCCGCCGCCGGACGCGCATACGGTGCGGCGTATCGAAAGCGTTCCGTTTTCGCACGGGGGGAGGTCCGCTTCTTCGAGTACTTCCGCCACTGCGGAAAGCGCCGCGCCGGACAGGTTGAATTCCGCCTCGACGCGGGCCTCGGCCGCGCCTTCGCGCACGGCGGATGCGTCTGCTCGCGCTCCGAGCGCCAGTTCCAGCGCGCCTTTCAGGACGGATTTGCCGGAACCGGTCTCGCCGGTTATCACGTTCAATCCTGGGCAGAAGGACGCTTCGGCGTCTTCCACGACGGCGAGATTCCTCACTGAAAGGCGCGAAAGCATTTTTTATTTTGCGGCCGCGGCCGCGTGCGCGCTCGCGCGCGCGGCGGACTTGCCCATCATGCGTATGAACCGTTCCACGCCGGGCGAAGAGAGATCCACGAAGACGAAACCGTCCAGGCAGTCGCCGAAAAGCGGATCTTCCGAGAACGCCGCGAAGCGCCCGCCGAGTTTCAGGTAGTGCCGCAGGAGAACCGGGAATCCGCGTCCGTCCGGCGTGGCGTCGCGCGCGATGCGGGCGAAGGCGGCCGCGTCGGAAAGGAACGTGGAGGCTTCCTCCGGAGCGAAGCCGCTGGGCGGATGCGGCGATTTCACGAGCGCGGCGAGTTCGCGGTCGCCGTGGGCCGCCATCAGGCCCGCGGCCATGAGCGCCCGCGCGGACGGCGGAACCGACGCCGGGATCGATACCGTTCCGAACAGGGTGCGCACCTCGGGACGGCGCTGGAAATAGACGTAAAGCGCCTTCCAGATGAGATACAGCGGCATGTAGTCGCGCTGGTATTCCGCCGTAATGAACGTGCGTCCAAGTTCGAAAGAGCCGCCGAGCCTGTCGAACAGTCCCTTGTCGAATTCGAAAAGCGTTCTTGTATACAGGCCCTGCGGGCCTTTGCGCGCCAGCAGATCCGCCGCGTCCGCCAGGCGCGAGCCGCCTGCGATGCATTTCTTTTCGGCGTCCCACAGCACAAGATGCAGATAGTCTTCGTCGAATTTGTCCAGATCGCGCGCCAGTCCCGTGCCTTCGGCGTTCGCACGGAACGTTATTTCGCGCAGTCTTCCGGTCTCGGCCAGGACGTGCGGGACGAGTTTCGCCGGAGCAAGCCACACGCGGTACGGTCCGGCGTCCGGTATGAGAAGCGTTTCGGGCGGAAGGCTTTCAAGTTCGCGCGCCAGAATCGCCTGATCCTCCGGCGGAGCGACCGGTTCTTTCGGTGGCGGCGGCGTTGAAGCGCGCTCTACCGCCGAGTCTGCGGATTTTGCAAGCACGAGCGAGCGTACGCGCATGTATTCCGCCGCGTTTTCGCCGGGGGGGTCCTGCGGCTCCCCTATGCGGACGGGAATCTTGGAATTGCGTTTTGCGAGAAATTCGTTGGGGAGGTTCGCCGTCCGGAGAAGCGGATGCACAAGCCCGGCGAGATTCCAGCGGAAGCGCGTCCTCAGGCCGAAGCCTACGGGTACGACCTTGGCGCCGGTGCGCGCGGCCAGCCGCAGCGCGCCGGCGCGCCACGGCTCTTCTTTCAGGTGGCAGCGGTTCTTCCATGAGCGGTGCGCCACTACGCCCGCCGGGAACGCCAGCACCGCGTGCCCCTGTTCCAGCCAGTGCGCGGCCTGCACCGCGCAGCTCTTGTTGGCGGCGGCCGCGGATTTCCCTTCGCTGAAAACATCCACCGAAAAGAACGCCTCCGCCATTTCGGGAACGCGGGAAAGGAATGTCATGCCCAGCGCTTTCACGTCGGGGCGGATTTCGCGCAGCAGCGCAAGGGCCATCACGCCTTCGGCCATTCCGGTCGGGTGGTTGGCGGTGAAGACTACGGGACCGGTCGACGGGACATGCGCGCGGTCGGAGTCGGAAAGGATTGCTTCAAAACCCATTACATCGGCGCAATTGCGGAAAAATCCGCGCTCCGGAGGCATTTCAAGAATCTTTTTGTAGACCTTGTCCATGCCGGCGAGACCGAAAAACAGTTCAAAGGGTCGCGCAATGAAGCGCGGCCCGGGAATCGTAAATGGTGATTTCTTTTTTCCGTTCATACGCCGAAGTCGCAATTACCGTACATCCGCAAGCGGAACGGCAGAATAATACCAAAACGCCCCAACGCGCGCAAGCCGCCCGCCTGCGCTTCAACGATCGGACGGCAAGGGACGGGAAGAATGTCCGGCGCGGGGCGTTAGACTGGGGATGCGGGAGTTTTTGACGTTGGACGGGGCTGTTTGCCGCGTCTCCCGCCGCCGTCAGAATTCAAAGCCGACTGCGCAGGCGAAGTCGCGCCAGCTCAGGGTGACAAGCGCATGCGAATACGTCAACGTGACGGACAAGGGCGTGCCGATCCCGATAGCGGGCTCGTTCTCATACTCCGTCACCGACCTCGGGATCGGGGAGCTGACGAGCCTCATCCACGAGCAGGCCGTCTCCAGGGGGTTCGGGGACCGTCCCGTGCGTGCAGTGCGTTGCGGACGGGGAGGAGGCGCTGGAGAAGGCGATGCGCGACGCCCTGCCCTTCGCCGAGTTCACGAACGACTTCATGCACGCGGCCGGATACCTGGACACCTGCTGCGAAAAGCTCGGCATCGCGGACGCAGCGAAGGAGTTCAGGACATGCCGCGCCATCATCGCACGGCTCGGGAGCGCGGCGTAATATGGCTCGGATTTTCAACGAATTAAAATCGCACCCGAAGATTAGTCAGTCAGCGAAGTGGCAAACTCGGGTTATATCAAATCCGCCGTTCGGCGGGCTTGTGGGAGCAAGGTATGGCTACACCCCCCCCACACACACATACGAAACAGATGCGCCGCGGAGGCGCAATAGTGGAGGTTCCTGCATAATGCTTCTGCCTGCGCGCTACAGCGGACAGCATCGGACGCTGCGCATCGTATATATTGCTCCGGCAATTAAAGGGTTTGAGTTGCATCAGGGAGGGACGGGCTCTGTCCCGTCCGTCATATGTGGCCGCGACGGAGCGCGGCCCTCCCAATGAATCAACCCCATTTGTTGCCGTTTCTATAATCCACCTTCACGCGCAGGAAGAACGAGGCCGGAGTGCCGTCGGGCGCGACGGTCGCCTTGGCCTTGCCATCGGCAGTACAGATTTCATATTTCACGCCATGACACAAGGTCAAACGGCGTGCGACGCTGGGAAGCATCACCCCCGTACACGACTGTCTTGCCGACATCCGATCCGAACTGCCCGGAAAGCCGCGTCATGGTGTTCGTCCAGTTGCCGCTGAACGTAGAGCCGCTTTTTATCTCGCAAAGCGCTGTCTGCGGGCCGTTCTGCATGACAAGGTCGATTTCGTTTCTATTCGAATCACGATAGTAGTTTATCTGCGAATGGCCGCAACCATTGGCTATTCGCTTGAAATATTCCCCGACAACCATCGTCTCGAACAATTCTCCGCGAAGCGGATGGGCGGAGAGCTGGGCGCTGTCGGTTATGCCGAGCAAGTAACAGGCAAGTCCAACATCGAGAAAGTAGAGTTTAGGCGCCTTTACCAACCGCTTGCCGATGTTCGCGTGCCAAGGCTGAAGCATTTTCACGACGTAGCTTGTCTCCAGCAACGACAGCCACTCTGTCGCGACCTTCGGAGAAATGCCTGTGTCGTCCGCAAGCGAAGACACGTTCAGCACACGCCCCGTCCGGCCCGCAGCCAATCGAAGAAATATCGAAAACGAACGAAGATTCTTCACGTTCTCCACTTCCCTGACATCTCGGCTAAGATAGGTGTCGACGTAGAACGAAAGCGCGTCCGTTGCGTTTAGCCGCTCATCGTGAATACGCGGATAAAAACCCTTCCACATCGTTTCATCGAGGCTTGCGGATTTTATTTCGTCGGCAATCTCGCGAAGAGAAAACGGCAGCAGTGTGCAAAGCGCCGTTCTTCCCGCAAGGCTCTGGGAAATGCCATGCATGAGCGAGAAGTTCTGCGACCCCGTCAAGATAAAGCGCCCGTTGCGCTTCTTGGCATCAGCTTCTACCTGAATCTGCGACAGTATTTCGGGAACGCGCTGCACCTCGTCGATGATCACGTTGTCGGACTCAAACTGACGCAGGAATGCAATGGGATCGGACTTCGCGAACTCGCGCTCGGTAAGCGATTCAAGATTCACATAGCGATATCCGGGAAAGAGCACCTTCGCCAAAGTGGTCTTGCCGCTCTGACGTGGCCCCGTTATCGTGACAACGGGGTAGGATTTCGCGAATTCCAGTACTTTACGCCATATTATGCGATCTTTCATGGCGCATACTATACCATCTCTTCGCAGCCCTGTCTATGTAGATTTTACTTGCCAAGTAAAATCTGCATAGACAAGACGACCTTCCATTTCCACTACTTCACTTTCACGCGCAGGAAGAACGAGGCCGGCGAACCTTCCGTTGTGACCGTCGCCTTGGCCTTGCCATTTGTGGTGCGGCCGAAGCTGACGGTCAGTCCTTCGGAGGAAAACGCCGATTCTTTCAACTCCGCCGCGCCTTCGATGCCCAATACATCCGCAAGCCGCGCCCCTTCGCCAATCTCTGCGCCGGCGATGCTGACGGTAAGGTCGAAAGTGCCGCTTGCCGTGCTTGACGGCGCTATGGATTCGATCACGATATCTTCGCTCGTCAGCGGTTCCGGCTTTGCCATCAGCCCGGCGCATCCAGCACATACGAAAGCCAGGCGTTGGGCGCATCTTTGACAGTCTGATGGTCTAGCCTGTTCTTATCCATCCAAGACCTAAATTCTGTGTAATCCGATACAGTCGTGAGGCGTGCCCTTAACTGCACTTCGGCCCTTGCTCGCGCCAATGCAGCCTTGATCTCGCCTTCTTCCGCGATTTCAGGCAATGGATCGTTTGGTGTCCATGTCACCTCATCGAGCCATGCGCGATCCTCGCCGACATCGCTTCCGTCCACCTCGTCCTTCTTGTATGTCCAGCGAACGGTATGTTCGCCCGCATCCATGATGTCATAGACGACGTTTGTCCAATCCGTCTTGCCGCCGATGGCGATGCCCTGCAACTGGTAGTCCGACAACGTTCCCAGCGGTTCGCCGTCAAGCGACAGATAGGCGTAGTCAAACACCTCGCCGTCGTACTCTTCGCTCGACGCCTTCAACCAAAACGACAATCTCACGGGGCCTGTAACCCTCGTTTCTCGTTTCGTTTCACGGGCGGAGGATCGGGCTTATCCTTGTTCTGTGTTGCCGCTCATGGTCAAACTCGAATCGCGGGCATAAGAAAACCTCTCTTCGTGTCTCGATGGAGGCTGTGAGAAATGCCTATATGCCGGTTATCCTATCTTTAATTCCTCCTGTATTATCATTATCGGCATGATTGAAATGGATTATGAATTGTGCAGCGCCGATAGAATGCGCTGCGGGTCGAAGCGCATGTCAAGAATGCGCCACACAGATACTGTCGTTCCTGCCATTTTGTAGTAGATTGCCTGATGAAACCGCTTCTCCGGTCGAAAGAAATATCCAAGCCGTTTCTCGTCCACGCCTGCATCACTGGAAAGCCTGTCGATCTCGGCCATAATGTAATCTCTGAAGATCAGACCAAGTCAATGTTCCAGAGAATCATAGAAATACTGCGTCCTCAAAATATCCATCATCGCGGACGGCAATATGTCAAGCGCGAAAGGAGCATTTCCAAGCATCAATCAAAACTCTCTCGCAGAATCGCTTTCGCGGATTCCCACGGAATCGGCCGCTCAATGCCTGCCTCGACCCGCGCTTCCGTCGCTTTAAGTTCCCGCTCGTGCCAGGCTGGAA
>Ga0310695_10013117_pt1 | contig 11463 bp, 8 predicted proteins | sample RumenRJG_04DNA_FD_203882 | JGI IMG/M metagenome (GOLD analysis project Ga0310695, IMG submission 203882) | Bovine rumen microbial communities from Lethbridge, Alberta, Canada - RJG_04 (v2) (version 2) | ecosystem: Host-associated > Mammals > Digestive system > Stomach > Rumen | place: Canada... | reverse complement strand
TATCTGAAAAACGATATCGAAGTTAAGAATGAAGCGAAATCCACCCGTGTCACCTATGACCAGATCAACGCGTTTGAAAAACAGTTGACAGACGGACATTATTGCCTGCTGAAATTCTTCGTACATGTTTCGGAGAAGCAGCAGGAAAAAAATAAAAAAGCCCTCATCAAGGAAACAGGCAAGGCATGGAAACCTGTTCATGAAATTTATACCGAAGAAGGAAACTATGACAAGTTCTACAAACGGTATGATGAGATGCTGAAAGCTACCGACACGGAGAATGCCCCCTGGCACCTGATCAGCGGGGAAGACGTGGACGTGGCGGAATACGAAATCTTCAACGCGGTGGTGGACGGCATCAACAAGGCGGTGAAAGCGTTTACCACATACAAAGAAGCGCAGCGCTTGTCCACCAACGTCAGTGACAGCAAGCGGAAGTATGATATCCTCAGCAAGGTTGATTTAAGCAAAGATGTTTCCAAAGACGAATACAAGGAGAAACTGGACGAGTATCAGAAACGGCTTCGGGAATTGCAGGTGGAAGCATTCAACAAAGGGGTTTCCACAGTTCTGGCTTTTGAAGGCTGGGATGCCGGTGGCAAAGGTGGCGCCATCAAACGCGTAGCGGAAGCATTGGATCCTCTGGATTTCAGCGTGCATCCGTACTCTGCCCCCAATCAGGTTGAAAGGTTGTTCCATTACCTTTGGCGGTTCTGGATCAATGTTCCCGAACCGGGGCAGATTGCCCTGTTTGACCGCACCTGGTACGGCCGGGTCATGGTAGAACGTATTGAAAAGATTACTCCGGACGTGGACTGGCGCCGGGGTTACGATGAGATAAACGAAATGGAAAAGGAATGGGCGGAAGCCAACATGGTCGTCCTGAAATTCTGGCTTCAGATCGACAAGGATGAACAGGCCCGCCGTTTTAAAGAACGGGAAAACAATCCGGAAAAACTGTGGAAGATTACCGACGAAGACTGGCGCAACCGGGCCAAGTGGGCGGAATATGAAGAGGCGGTCAACGAAATGCTGGGACGTACCAATACGGATTACGCTCCCTGGATCATCGTAGAAGCCAACAGCAAATACTACGCCCGGCTGAAAGTATTGAAGAGCATCATCGACGCGCTGGAAAAGAAGCTGAAAGCAAAATAAGAGTTAAAGACAGTTAAATTACATTTTTAAAAGAGAGGTTACCTGCTTGAGCTGGAATCTGCAAAAAGAGATTAAGGAAATCCTTGCAACAGAAATCGGAACCCAGATATTTGCCCCGGGGCGGAGAACCCCGGTGGCTTTTTTATACCCGAACACCTACCATCTGGGGATGTCCAACCTGGGTCTGCATATTTTGTACCAGATTCTGAACCGGGAAGGCTGGGCCTGTGAACGGGTATTCCTGCCGGAGACAAAGAAGCGGGAGGAGTATGCCAAAACGAAAACAGCTCTGTTTTCCATGGAGACCCAGCGCCCGTTGGCAGATTTTCCGTATATCTGTGCCACAATTTCTTTTGAAATGGATTATCTTAACTTTCTGATCCAGCTGCAGATGGGGCATATTAAACTGCTCGCGGAAGAACGGGGCGAAAAAGACCCCTTTGTTATCATCGGCGGTCCCTGTGCCACTTTTAATCCGGAACCGCTGGCGGAATTTGCTGATCTTGTGGTCATCGGCGAAGGGGAGGAAACCCTGCCGAAACTTCTGAGGCTTTTGGAACAGTTGCGTATGGAAAAGAAAACACGCAGGGAAAAACTGCTGGCAGCGGCACAGTTGCCAGGGGTGTATGTGCCGCAGTTCTATGTACCACAATACGACAGGACAGGTGCCTTTACCGGTATGGAACACCTGGCAACGGTACCGGAAATAATCAGCCGTCAGTGGGTGAAAGAACTGGACGCGTATCCCCATACTTCGGCTATTATTTCACCCTATACAGAATTTGCCAACATGTTCATTGTGGAAGTGGCCCGGGGCTGTGGACGGCATTGCCGGTTCTGCATGGCGGGTTACTGCTTCCGCAGGCCCCGTAACCGCAAACTGGAGATGCTGCTGCAGGATATCCGGCAACGCCCGGAAAATACGGCCAAAGTGGGGCTGATGGGCGCCGCGGTTTCGGATTATCCTGAAATGAAACAGCTGACAAGTACATTAGCTGAAGAACACATTTCCTTTTCCTGCGCTTCCCTGCGGGCCGATTCACTGGACCGGAAACTGGTGCAGGCTTTGGCAGAAAGCGGGCAGCGTACCATGACGGTAGCGCCGGAAGCGGGCAGTGTCCGGATGCGGGATGCTATTAACAAAGGAATTACGGAAGAACATATTTATCAGGCGATGGAGTATGCGGCCCTGGCAGGGATGCCGAACATCAAGTTGTATTTTATGATCGGGCTTCCGGGAGAAACGGACGAAGACATAGACGAGATGATTGCGATGGTTCACCGTGTCCGTTACCGCATGGATGAACTGGGGCATAAGGGAGATCTTGTGCTTTCCGTCAATGCCTTTATCCCCAAACCTTTTACACCATACCAGTGGTCGCCTCTGGAAGATGTAAAAGTATTGAAACACAGATTTAAGATACTGCAAAACGGATTCAGAAAAGACAGGCGGATCCGTCTTTTAACCGAATCGTTGAAAGAGACATTGTTACAGGCTGCCCTGGCACGGGGAGACAGGCGGCTTGGCAAAGTATTGCTTTGGGCAGCGGAAAACCGGACGGGATTGAAAGAGGCGTTTCAGTCTCATCATATCCTGCCGGAAGAACTTGCCTGCCGCAAAATAAAAACCGGAGAACCACTGCCCTGGGATCATCTGGACATGGGCGTGAGCAAAATGTATCTGTTAAAAGAAATGGAAAACTCCCGGACTGGCAAGTTTACGCCGGGTTGTTTTGACGGTTGTAAACGTTGCGGCGTTTGCAAATGATAAATTGAAATTAAAACCTGAAAGAGAGAAATGAATGCAAAAAGATTTCAAACTGACGTCACAAAACAACATATGGTTCGGGTACTTTACAAGCTTCGAACAGGCAGGCTTTACAACAGCCTGTTCCACCCGGCTGCATGGGGAAAGTGATATTGTTCCCGGCACGTTGAATCTGGCGCTGCATGTGGGAGATAATCCCCAAAAGGTACTCCGCAACCGACAGAAATTTGCGGAAGCCATTGGTGTAAAGGCAGAGCGGTTTACTACCTGTGCCCAGGTGCACGGAAGTAAGGTACAGGTTGTTTCGGAGCATTTGATTGGCAGCGGTGCGCTGTCCTTTGCCGACACGATTCCGGAAACGGACGCGTTGATTACCAATCTGAAAGAAGTGCCGTTGTTGTTATTTTATGCGGATTGCGTTCCGGTGCTTTTGGCCGACCCTGAAACGGGAGCCATTGGTCTTGCTCATGCAGGCTGGCGGGGAACTGCAGCGCAGATTGCAAAGAAAACGGTGGCTGCCATGCAGGAGACTTTTGGCGTTCAGCCGGAAAATCTGCTGGCGGCTACCGGTCCTTCTATCGGCGACTGCTGTTATGAAGTGGACGATGTTGTGAGAAGCCAAATGGAGGAATACGCAAACTGCTTTACAGAAAAATGTAACGGGAAATACTGGCTGGACCTGTGGCAGGTCAACCGGCAGCAGTTGATGGAAGCGGGAGTGATACCTTCCCGTATTTCTGTTGCCGGGGTGTGCACAAACCACAATCCGGAACTGTTCTGTTCTTACCGCTATGAAAACGGGAGAACGGGACGCATGGGCGTCTGTCTTTGCAGGAAGGGATAAAAGCACGACTTTACGTTGATTAGTTTTAAAATATAGTTTCCGCAGTGCGTAAATCCACTTTTTTTCTTGCTGAAAACATGCTTTTCTGTTATGCTTTAATGTGATATAATTTCTTATTATATTTTAATTTATTTTTTATTCATAAAAATTGATTCAAAAGAGGTCTTGTTTTATGTTGGCAGATAATCTGCGTAACGTGAGGGAAACGATTGCGTCAGCATTGGCGAAACGTATTGGGGAAAAAGAGACCGGCGATGAGGTCTGCCTGGTTGCCGTGACGAAGAATCACCCGGCTGAGGTGGTTACGGAAATTGAAGCGCTGGGTGTGGAAAATATCGGGGAAAACCGGGTGCAGGAAGCCCGGGAAAAGCAGGCGCAATTAGGGCATCCGGGTAAGTGGCATTTAATCGGCCACCTGCAGACCAACAAAGCGAAGCAGGCCGTGGAATCTTTTGACCTGATCGAGTCCGCAGATAGTGAACACTTGTTACGTGCGCTGGAGAAAGAAGCGGCGAAACAGACTAAGGTCATGGATGTACTGTTGCAGATAAACATTGCAAGGGAGCCCCAGAAGACCGGTTTCCTGGCGGAGGATTACGAAGCAATCCTGCCGGTGCTGGATGATCTGCCTCACATCAGGGTCCGGGGCATCATGGTCATCGCGCCGAATACGCCGGATCAGGAAGTGCTGCATGCTGTATTCCGGCAGGGGTACGATTATTTTTGCAAACTGAAGCGGCAGCGGAGCGGTATCGATTACCTTTCTATGGGCATGACAAGCGATTACGCGATTGCCGTGGAAGAGGGAGCTAATATGGTGCGTGTGGGAACCGCACTGTTTGGGGCCAGGAATTACAGTAACCGCGGTTACTGATTTGAAAATAAAGATATGCGGCAGCGGCCTGTTGCGGGTCGTATACGATAAATAAAACAGAGGAGACATATTATGGGCAAGAAAAAGTTTTTAGACCGTATTTCGGACGCGTTGGGATTATATGATCCGGACGATCCGAACCGTGTATTGGAAGAAGACGACGAAGAAGAATTTGAAGAGGAAGAAGCAGCGGAGAAACCGGCCAGAAAAGGATTTCCGAAAGCGGTTCGCCCCGCCCCGGTCCCTGTAGTGAAAGAAGAACCGGTGGCGGTTCCTGTGGAGAAGGAAGTAAAAGAGAAAAAGCCTGGTCTTTTGTCCCGGGTTCGCAAGAATAAAAAAGAAAACCGTACGATCCAGGTGAAGACTACGACAGAAGTCCGCGTGGTGGTGATTGAACCTTCCAGTTTTGACGATTCCCAGAAAGTCGCTGACTTTTTGCGGAACGACCAGCCTGTAGTGGTTAATTTTGAAACTACCGAACCGGCTGTACGGAAACGTATGACGGACTTTATCAGCGGAACCATTTATGCGCTGAATGGTACAATCCGCACCATTGGTCCGAATATTCTGGTCTGTGCGCCGCGTAATGTGGATATTGACGCAGAGGCTGAGGTGTACGGCGGAGAAAGAGGGGGATCCTCATGGCCGAAAAACTGAATTTGAAAAAACTTGCGTTTATCGGCGGCGGTGCCATGGGTGAGGCGATCATCAAAGGCATCACCGGCGCAAAACTGATGGATCCGGCGGCGGTTTATGTGGGGGCGCACCGGCAGGAACGGGCAGATTATCTGCACGAGACATATGGCGTAACCGGCCTGGTAGATAATTGTGAAGCGGTCAGGGACGCGGACATGATTGTGCTGGCGATTAAGCCCCAGATGGTGGACAGCGTGCTGCGTGGTGCGCTGGTATCCGCCGTGCCGGGCAAGGCGGTCATCCTTTCCATCATGGGTTCTGTGACAATCGACAAGATTGCCGGAATATTTAAAGGGCATCCTGTGATCCGTACCATGCCCAACACACCACTGGCAGTAGGGGCTGGTATGACGGCCATTGCGCCCGGTAACGAGGTAAGTGAAGAAGCGGTGAAAACCGCAGAGCAGATTTTCGGCTGCTGCGGGGAAACGCTGCGGGTTCAGGAAAAGGATATTGAAGCGGTCACCGCTGTCTCCGGCTGCGGACCGGGGTATGTATATGTGATGATTGACGCGCTGGCGGATGCGGGCGTGATGGCGGGCCTGCCCAGGGCGGCGGCCATCAAACTAGCGGCCCAGACTTTCGCCGGTTCAGGAAAGATGGTGTTGGAGACGGGCAAGCACCCTGCGGTGCTGCGTGATATGGTGACGTCTCCCGGAGGCACTACCATTGCCGGCATCAAAGCACTGGAGAACGGCGCAGTGCGCGGCGCGTTATACAACGCGGTGCAGGCTGTTCTGAACCGCAGTGAAGAGTTAAAGGGAAACAAATAGGCATGGCAGACAGAGATAAAATACTGCGCTACTTCAAAGCAGGTGGGGATGAAGATCTGGCGGCGCGGCTGGTGGATCTGGCGGAAGCGGCCCGGAAAACCGGCAGGTACAGGGTCAGCGAGTTCCTGGATCCCCACGCCAGGAATATAGCGGAAATCGTGGCGGCAAACTTTGAAGGTATCCGTCTGGAAACTGACGGCGGGTTTGCTAACGCAGAACGGTGCAAGGCTGCTTTTGTGGCAGACGATTCTTACGGCACACCGGATTTTGGGATTGTCTGCTATCTCGTTTCCTGGGATAAACGGTATTATACGTTAGGCCACAGGGATATCCTGGGCGCGTTTATGGGAATGGGCTGTGAACGGGAAATCCTGGGGGACATCGTGCTGGTGCCGGAGGGTGCCCAGTTTGTGGCGGACAAAGCCTTTGCCAATTACATTGAAAGCAACCTGACCCAGATTGGCGCGGCTTATGTGAGCCTGCGGCAAATCGGCAGAGAGGAATTGCAGGCAAGGGAAGAAATGATTAAGATCATTTCGGCTACTGTGGCGGCTCTGCGGCTGGATGCGGTGGCTGCAGCAGGGTATGGCGTCAGCCGTTCCCGGATGGCAGAAGAGATAAAAAGCCAAAACGTGAAACTGAACTGGAAGGAAGCAAAGAGCACTTCCCAGTCTGTTGCTGAAGGCGATGTTATGTCGTTCCGGGGCAGAGGCAGGGTAGAGCTTTCGGAAGTTCGCGGCACGACAAAAAAAGGACGCTTTGCGATTACGCTGAAACGGTATATATAAAACGAAAAATACATGGCGCCTGCCATGAGAATAAATATATAATATCTAAAATATCCAAGAAGAAATACAATGATTAAAGCGATATAGTTTTTTAGCAGGAGGAAACAACATGCTGACACCATTGGACTTAAATGGGAAGACATTTTCCAAAGGTTTTCGTGGTTACGACACGGACGAAGTCAATCAGTTCTTTTCCCAGATTTCAAGAGATTACGAGCGTTTATATCAGGATAACGTGGAGTTAAAAGATTCCGTAGAGCGAGTCAGCGCCAAGCTGGAGTATTACCAACGGATGGAGAGCACCATGCAGAGTACGCTGGTGGTGGCTCAGGAAACGGCAGATGAAGTTAAGAAGAGCAGTCTTCAGAAGGCGCAGGTGCTGACCAGGGAAACCGAACTGGCCTGCAATAAACAGAAAGAGGCGGCAGTTTCGTTTTGCAATAAACTGCGGGCTGATACGGAGGCTGAGATCACCCGTATGAAATCCGAAGCGGATGCCTATGCGGAAAAAGTCCGGAAAATGGCTGACGAATATGCATCAAAAACACGGGGTGAAGCGGACGATTACGGAAAGTCCACCCGTACTGACGCGGATTCCTATGCAACGGGTCTGCGCAGCAAAACCGATTCTTCGACCAGCAAGCTGCGGGAAGAGACGCAGTCATTCGTGAATAAGATGAAGAGCCTGGCAGAAATTGAAGTGGCCAGGATGAAGGTGGAAGCGGAAGATAGCTGCAAGTCCCAGTTGGCGAACAGCCGGGAGCAGGCACGCACCCTGGCTGCGGAAGCTTCAGCCCATGCCAACCAGGTTATGGCCGATGCGAACCAGCAATCCCAGAACATCGTGGCAGAAGCCACCCAGAAGGCTCATGAGATGATTGCCAACGCCCAGAAGCAGTCTCAGGATATGATAGCGGAAGCAAGGCAGAAATCCCAGGATATGATGGCGGAAGCGAATCAGAGATCCCAGAACATGATTACCGAAGCGACACAAAAATCTCAGCAGATGGTAGCGGAAGCAACGGAACAAAGCCGTTCTCTGATCCGTGAAGCGACGGAACGCAGCCAGAAGATGGTATTTGTGGCAGAGACCAAAGCGGCCGCTGCCATGGACACATATAATACCATGGTGAGCAAGGCAAACTCCCAGAGCAAGCAGCTGAAGAGCCTGTTACAGTCTCAATTGTCCTTATATGATAATTTTGAAGCAGAATATGCTGTTGATCAGCTGGTGCAACCCAAGCTGCAGGCAGTCAGGACAGCAGAACCGGTTCTGGAAACAAAAGCAGAGCCGGTGAAGGCGGAATTTGTGGCGGATACTGAGAATAAAGCAACAACGGAGAACCCGGAAAAAACCGTTGCAGCGGTTGCGCCTGCCGGAGGAGTCGTTGTGGAAGAACCGGAGGTTAAACCTGCAGCGGTACCTGAGAAGGAGGAACCGGCTAAAGTAAATTTTCCTGAAGCAGCCGAAGCAAATGCTGCGGCTGCTGCGGAAGAAAAATCCACATTAGCGGATAAAGACAGCGCATCCGCTGGTGAAAACCCGAACCCTGTTTCGGATGCCAGGCTTTCAGTATCCAAAAACAACGGGTTTAGCGGGATGCGTAAACCGCTCTTTTCGAGATTTAATCCTCGCGGGCCTATGGTTTTCAACCGGAATGGCTTTCCCCGGAAGAACGCGGATTTGCGTGTCGCCTTGAGCGAGTTGCAGAAATCGGCGGAACCCAGACCGCAGAGTGTTGAAGTAAAGCCGGAACCGGCCGGCGAAACTGTAGAACCGGAAGCCAAAAACGCTGCCCCGGGGCCGGAAGGGAACAAGGAATCCTGATATGATCATTCTTGTACGACACGGAGAGGCGACGCACCATACGGAGCATTTTACCGGCGGTTGGACAGATTCGAACCTGACGGATAAAGGACGCAGGCAGATTGAGGCGGCAGCGGAGAAGCTGGCGAAGGATTTTTCCAATAAGATGCCGTGTTTCCGGATTCTGTGCAGCGATTTGAAACGGGCTCATGAATCGGCAGTTATCTTTGCGGAAAAACTGGGTATAGAAAAAGTGGAGGACTTTGCGTTCCTCCGGGAAAAGAATAATGGAAAGGCCGCCGGGTTAAAAGAAAGCGAAGCCAGGAGCATATATTGTCCGCCTCCCACCTTAAAAGAACTGGACCACCGGAATTATCCCGGTGGGGAAACCCGGCGTGAATTCTTCCGGCGTACCGTGGACGGAATGCATAAGGTAGCAGATTGGGATAAGGAAAATCTTATCATCATATCCCATAAGGGAACGATACAGAACATTATCTTCAATTGGCTGGGTATGGACATTGAGGACGTTAACCGCCTTAACTTTTCGGTGGATATCCTTCCCTCCAGCCTGTCCGTATTGGGCATCAACAAATGGAAGGAACACGCTATATTCCGCCTGAACGACCTGTCCCATTTACAGACGCAGGAGGGCTTCGGCATCCATAAATTTAAGCTGAGTGCTATTGACGCGCTATGCCAAAAGTAGTAAAATAGCTTCATTACAGGCGTGGTTCTGCTGCGCCGGACAATAGAACAGTATAGTTGACAATTGCTGAGAAAAAGACAGTAGCCTGCAGAAATGGTAAAGCGAACCGGGGAGGGTGGAAGCCCGGGCAAATATTTCGGCAGTGTGAAGATCACTTTGGAGCAGCCTGCTGAACAACCGAGTAAGCATGGACGGACCGGCGCACGTTATCGCGCTGAACGAGTGGCAGATGATTTCTGTCATGAGGGTGGTACCACGGGTTAAGTTTAGTCTCGTCCCTTTATGGACGAGACTAGTTTTTTATACGGAAAAAATAGATTTTTTCCTTGCACAGTAACGAGTTAGGAGGAGAAGAAAGTGGATTACAGCAAGACTCTGAATTTACCGGAAACTGAGTTTCCGATGCGGGGCAACCTGCCGAAACGTGAACCGGATCTGTTAAAGTTCTGGGAAGACAATAAGATTTATGAAAAGAAACAGAAGCTGCATGAAGGGCATACCAAATGGGTGCTCCATGACGGACCTCCCTATGCTAATGGACATCTCCACATGGGACATGCGCTGAATAAAGTGTTGAAAGATATCATTATTAAATATAAATATGCTAAAGGCTTTGACACGCCCTATGTTCCCGGCTGGGATACCCACGGCATGCCTATCGAACACGCCTGCCTCAACACCATGGGCGTGGACCGTCACAGCATGACGGCACTGGATCTGCGGGCAAAATGTGATGCGTATGCCCATGAGTTCGTCGACATCCAGCGGGAAGAGTTCAAACGTTTAGGTGTTTTGGGAGACTGGGATCATCCGTACCTGACCCTGCACCATTCCTTTGAAGCGGAGCAAATCCGGGTGTTTGGCGCCATGGCCAACAAAGGATACATTTATAAAGGGCTGAAACCTGTATATTGGTGCCCCCATTGCGAAACCGCGCTGGCGGAAGCGGAAATCGAATACGCGGACCAGAAAACACCGACCATTTATGTAAAATTCCCACTGATCAAAGACAATGGCAAGACTCCGGAAGGCGTAAACGGCCGGCCGGTTTATGTTGTAATCTGGACCACCACACCCTGGACCATTCCGGGCAACATGGCTGTTACGCTGCATCCTGATTTTGAATATTCCTTTGTGGAAAACGGTGATGAAGTGCTGTTCATGGCCAGCGAGCTGGTCAGCAACGTGGCGGCGGAAGCGGGCCTGACCCTGGGCAAAGTGTTGGGGACGGTCAAAGGCCGAGAGATGGAATTCGCGGAATGCGAGCATCCGTTCCCCGAATACAACCATCGAAAATCCATGATTTGCCTGGCAGACTATGTTGACCTGGAAACCGGTACCGGCTGCGTGCATACTGCTGGTGGTCACGGTGATGTGGACTATCTGACATGCCTGAAATACAATGTGCCTATCGTCTGCCCCGTAGACGAACAGGGCAGGATGACGGCAGAAGCCGGTGAGCGCTTTAAAGGTCTGTTCGTGTTCGATGCAAACGTACCGATCCTGAAATATATTGCAGAACTGGGCATGCTGTTGGGCAAGAAGAATATTCATCATCAATACGCCCATTGCTGGCGCTGCAAGAACCCCATCATCTACCGCGCTACCGAGCAGTGGTTTGCTTCCGTGGACGGGTTCCGGGAAGCGGCGCTGAATGCCATTCATAACGAAGTTAAGTGGATTCCGGCCTGGGGCGAACCCCGCATCCACAATATGATTGCGGACCGTCATGACTGGTGTATCAGCCGCCAGCGTGTCTGGGGCGTGCCCATTCCTATTTTCTACTGCGAGAAATGCAACGAGCCTCTGGTAAACGAGGCGACCATTGACAAAATTGCCAACATTTTTGAGCAGGAAGGTAGTGATGCCTGGTGGAAATATGAAGCAGACCAACTGCTGCCGGAAGGGACGAAGTGCCTGAAATGCGGTCATACCCATTTCCGTAAAGAAAAAGATATCATGGATGTGTGGTTTGATTCCGGTTCCAGCCACATGGGCGTTTTAACCAAACGTCCGGAACTGGAATGGCCCTGCGCCATGTATCTG
>Ga0310695_10013116_pt1 | contig 11464 bp, 7 predicted proteins | sample RumenRJG_04DNA_FD_203882 | JGI IMG/M metagenome (GOLD analysis project Ga0310695, IMG submission 203882) | Bovine rumen microbial communities from Lethbridge, Alberta, Canada - RJG_04 (v2) (version 2) | ecosystem: Host-associated > Mammals > Digestive system > Stomach > Rumen | place: Canada... | reverse complement strand
GGTGATCAGAAGATCCCTCAAAGTCAAGGCACCATAGAACTTATTATCCTTAATAATATATAAGGTCTCGATGTTGTCATTCTCTTCCGCTTCCTCGATCAGCTGTTCGATCGACTTCTTGATGCCGATGCCGTATTCCAGGGTGATGTAGTTGGTGGTCATCAGAGAACCGAACTCGTTGTCCTTGTACGAACGCAAGAGCTGGATGTCCGACTTGGATTCCGGTTCAATGAGGTTGATGATCTCATCGGCCTTCTTCTTATCCAGTTCTTCCAGGATGTCGATGGCATCGTCGGCATCCATTTCTTCCAGGATGTCGGCAGCCTTCTCGGCTTCCAGTTCGGCGAAGTACTTGTCGACGTCTTCATCCAGATAAGCGAAGATGCGCGATGTCGCTTCAATGCCGATCGCCTTGTACAGACGCTTTCTTTCATCCGGCGAAAGATAAGTCAGGGCATCGGCAATATCATTGTCGTGGTAATTGGTCAGGGTCTGCGCCAGGAGTTTTGAATTCTTGGTCTTGCGGATCAGATCAAAGATTTCCTGGGTATAATTTCTTTCTTCGATGTTTTCTTCTAAGATTTTGTCTTCCATGATTTACCCCTTTCTAGATCCACTTCTTAAATCTCTTGATATAGATGTTCTTCATGATCTGGGCCAGTATGAGATAGACGACCATCAGACCGGCCAGATAGAACAGATAGGTATAAGGCAGCGGATTCATATCCAGGACGTAGGCAAAACGGCTCAGTCCCAGGATCAGTGTGATGATCACCACTGCCGCTGTTGAAAGCATCAGTTCCCTGCCCGCCTGGCCGCCGATAAACGGCAGCTTGTGGGTACGTATGGTATGGATGACCAGGGTTTGCGAAATGACGCCGAACATGAACCAGCCGCACTGGAAGTATTCGTCCTGTTCGATCGTCTTATAGCCAAAGACAAACCACAGGACCGCAAAGCACAGGATATCCAGAACCGTCGATGTCAGACCAAAGTAGAACATGAACTGTTTCAGAGAATCCGTATCCCATTCCATCGGCTTTTCGATGTATTCCTTTTCGACGTTGTCATACGGCATGCCAAACTGGGCAAAGTCATTGAGGATGTTCTGCACCAGAATATGGACCGGCTTCAAAGGCAGGAACGGCAAAGCCAGAGAGGCGATCAGAACCGAGATCATATTGCCGAAGTTGCCGGAAATCGCCATCTTGAGATACTTGTTCATATTGGCAAAGGTCTTTCTGCCCTCGATGACGCCGTCATCCAGAACATTGAGATCCTTTTCCAGAAGGATGATGTCAGCCACTTCCTTGGCAATATCGACAGCCGTATCCACGGAGATACCGACATCCGCCTGTTTTAATGGCGGGGCATCGTTGATGCCATCCCCCATATAGCCGACCACATGGCCAAGCTCCTGATAAGTCTCGACGATCCGCTTCTTCTGCAAAGGATTGAGCTTGGCAAAGATCTGTGCCTTCTTGCAGGCTTCCCGCAGCTGGCCGTCATTCATCATCTCGACATCCGAACCGGAATAGGCATAGGACGTGTCAATGCCGATGCGCTTGCAGATATTGATGGCAACTGGCTTGGCATCGCCGGTCAAAACGACCGTACGGATACCGTTTTCTTTCAAGGCCCGAATGGCGGAAACCGAAGACTCTTTCGGCGGATCCAGGAAGCCGATGAAGCCCAGGAGGACCATATCCTTTTCATCTTCGGCTGAAAAGGCATCGATGTCCGGGATCTCGTTTTTCTGGGCGACAGCGATGACACGTATGCCCTCCGCGCCGTTGTCTTCCGAGATCTTGTAGGCATTCTTCATGAGTTCCTCGTTCATCGGTTTGACTTCACCGTCGATCTCCACAAAGGCACAGTTGGCGATGATCTCATCGACAGCACCCTTGGTGATCAGCTGCCGCTTCAGTTTGCGGTCACGCAGCACGACCGACATCTTGCGGCGGGCAAAGTCGAAAGGAATCTCATCTTCCCGCACATAGGATTTCTTTAAATAATCCAGGCCTTCCTTTTCCCCTCTGGCGATGATCGCCTTATCCATCAGGTTCTTCAGACCGGTCTGGAAATAGGAATTAAGAAAGGCGTGGCGCAGGATGCGGATGTCTTCCCTGCCGGAAGCATCCATGTATTTTTCCAAGACGATCTCATCCTGAGTCAGGGTACCGGTTTTATCGGTACACAGGATGTCCATCTCGCCAAAGGTCTGGATGGAACCCAGATGTTTGACGATCGTCTTTTTCTTGCTCATGGAAATGGCGCCCTTGGCCAAAGAAGAAGTGATCATGACCGGTAACATCTCCGGCATCAGACCGACAGCGATGGTGATGGCAAAGATCACCGAACCCAGAAGGTCATGTTTGGTCACAAAGTTGGCAACAAAGATAACCGGCACCATGACCAGCATGAAACGGATCAGCAGGTTGGTGATCGATTCCATGTTCTTGTCAAAGACCGACTTGTCGTTTTGCGCATTCAAAGTCTTTGACATATTGCCGAAATAGGTATCGTTGCCGGTGGCGATGACTACCGCTCTGGCGGAACCGGAAACGATATCACAGCCCATGAAACCGATATTGGAAAGATCGGTGATGTCTTCCGCATCACGGTGATCGGTATACTTCTCGACCGGATTGGACTCACCGGTCAGCTGGGCCTGGTCGACGAAAAGGTCCTTGGTCTCAATGAAGCGCACATCGCCTGGGATCAGATCGCCCGATCCCAAGACCACCAGATCCCCCGGTACGCAGTCCTCGATCGGGATCTGCATCCGTCTTCCCTGGCGGACCACATTGACCTTGGTGACGATCATCTGCTGCAAGGCCTTGGCTGCCTCGTCCGATTTCTGGGATTGGACAAAGGAAGTGATGGAAGAGATCAGAACGATGATGATCAACATGATGATGGTCGCAAAAGAAGGCACATCGGCTAAAACGACATCGGTAAAATAACTGACTGCGATGACGACCAGCAGGACCACGTTAAAAGGATTGATCAGCGATTCCCGGATCCTGGTGAAGATCGAATTCTCATTGCCGGTCGAGATGACGTTTTCTCCGTACTTCTCCCTGCCTTTTTCGATCTGTTCGGCATTCAAGCCGTCGTTATTGAGGCCAAAACGTTCAAAAACCTCGGCCGGTGACATCATAGAAAAAGATGTCAGCTGCTGCTCGAGGGCATCGATCGATGTTTTTCTGTTCTTTTCCATATAAAAAGCCTCCTATGATAGGCGGCTTGACTTACTGGACCATAGAAAAGAGTTCAGCGAAAGCCGCCTGATAAAAAATGCACGATAAAGGGATTTCAGCTGCTTCCATTCAATAACTCTCTTTCTTACCTTTATATTAGCAGAAAACTTTCCGCTTTTTGTCAAAAAAAGCACAAATAGAAAAGGGAGCGAAATTGCTCCCTCAGAAGAACAAATCTGACTCACGGCAGACGGTTGCCGGCATCCAGATAGAGCTTATACCAATCTTCTCTATCCAAGAGGATATCCGCTGCCTTGGCACCGCCGGCAAGATGCTCGATCGAAGTCGTACCGGTGACCACCTGTACCTTCTGCGGCAGACGTAAGAGCCAGGCGTAAGCGATCGCATCGCATTCCACTCCATACTTCTCACTCATTTCTTTCAGCGTCGTATTCAGTTTCTCATATTTTTCACTTCCCAGGAAAGAACCTTCGAAGTAGCCGATCTGCAATGGCGACCACACCTGTAAAACCATATCCTTTTCCTTGAGATATTCCAAAGTGCCGCCGGAACGCATGATCGAAGGATCATCGCCCATATTGACGTTGAGGCCCTCATCGATCAAAGGCGAATGCACGATCGAAAGCTGCAGCTGGTCCGCTCTTAATTCCTGTTTCACATTCTTTGCCAGATACTCCATCTGGAAACGATTCATGTTGGAAACACCGAAGTTTAAGACCTTGCCGCTCTTATGCAATTCTGCAAATGCCCGATCCACTTCTTCTGCTTCCATTAATGCATCCGGCCGATGCAGCAATAACGAATCCAGATGATCGGTATGAAGACGTTCCAGTATTCCTTCCACTGCCTCCATGATGTGGGCATAGGAAAAATCAAAGTATCCTTTACGGATCCCGCACTTGGACTGGATGAACATCCTGTCACGCAGGCCCGGATCTTTTTTGAAGACCTCACCGAAGAGCTCCTCACAATGTCCGCCGCCGTAGATGTCGGCATGGTCAAAGAAGTTGATGCCAAGATCCAGAACGCTGCGGATGAAGGTGTCGGTCTCTTCTACTGTAAAACCGGCAATGCGCATGCAGCCGGCAGCCATCGCCGAAACATTCTGATCCTGATATTTGATGTATTTCATATCGTTCTCCTCAAGGCTATCGCAGCATCACTCTCTTATACTTCCGTTACAAAAAGCACTTATCTTCTTTCTCTTTCAAAAGGAGCGTAATCAACAAAGTGGTCGACATAGGTCTTCATCCCGTCTTCAAGGACATAGGCATATTCCTTTACGATCTTGCCGTTTTCATCATAATCGGCCATGTTGATGATGTTAGCCTGAACCATGCCGTTCTTGATCTCGCCTGAAGCTGTCTTCTCTAAAAAAGAGGCATCATTGGTGAAGATGTAATCCTGACGGACACATGGGAAGTAGTCATGATCAAAATAGGAATAGGTATAGAATTCACTGATATAGTTGTGGCCGCTGCTCCAGAAAGCTTCTGTTTTCCAGACCTGTCGGCCCAGATCGTCGAGATAGGTAAAGTAATACCATTCATTGCCATTATCCATGGTGATGTTTTCCGACCTGGAATTGGAACCGGTCTTGCTTGCGGGAACTTCTTCCAGGGCAAAGTCCTTTTCCTGGACTTCGAATTCTTCCTGTTTCTCCTGCATCTGCTTCAAGGAACAGGAACCCATGCCCTCGATCGCCGAATAGAACTGATCGATCAATGTCCAGGCTTCCTCTGCCTTTTGTTTCACTTCCTCATTCCCTGGCTCCATCTCTAAAGCCTGCTGTATCAGGGCAAAGGCATCATCGCGGTCTTTCACAGGCTGCAGGGTGAAGTTTTCACCGGGCGCACTGTAGCAGGACGCCTTCAGAATCAAAGTCTTGGCGTCCACACCGTTTTCCTTCATTGCTTCATCGCTTTCCAAAAGACAGGCATCGCGGTCTCTTGCCTTGATGGCCTCCAGAGCCAGGTCTTCATGGCTTTTTTCTTTCTGGCAGCCGCAGATACATAACAAAACAAAAATTATAACAATGAACTTTTTCATAGATCTCACCTACCTTACCATGTTAACACAATCGTATGGACACAAGTTTTTTAAAAAGGCTGTTTCCGTACGGAAACAGCCATCCTCTTATCTTTCTTCTCTGAAGTAACTCATGCCCAGCGAAGCCGGCGCCTGATTCTCTCTTTTCTTTTTTCTGGAGACGACGCAAAGCACGACGATCGTAACCAGATACGGCAGCATCTTGTAAAGATTCTGCATGTAGGTGACATTTGCCAGCTGCAGCTTGTCTGCCAGATACTTGGAAACACCGACCGGGATGTAGATATAAGCCCAGTAACACAAGCCAAACAGATACGCACCCCAGGTCGCATTGCGCGGTTTCCAGCTGGTGAAGATAACCAAGGCAACAGCCAGCCAGCCCAAGGCCTCAATGGTCGAATCGTTCGCCCAGCTGCCCTGGACGTAGTCCATGACATAGAAGAGACCGCCCAGACCGCAGATGGCCGAACCGATCACGGCTGCCATGTATTTGTATCGGGTGACATTGATGCCCGCAGCATCGGCTGTCGCCGGATTTTCACCGACCGCTCTTAAGTTAAGACCGACGCGGGTCTTATTGAGGAAGTACTGAATCGCAAAGGCCATGATCAAAGCCAGATAGACCATCCAGCCGTGCGAGAAGACAATGGAACCGAAGGTCCCGAATTTGCCAAACAAACCCGGCAGCTTGGCACGGAACATATTGGCGGTTGTCGCGACTGAGATCGTACCGACACCGCCGGAGAGCTTCATCATCGAACCGCCGAAGAAGTTTGCCACGCCGGTACCGAAGATCGTCAGCGTCAGACCGGTGACGTTCTGGTTCACCTTCTGGGTGACAGTTAAGAATGCATACAGCAAACCTGCCAATCCGGAAGCGACGATCGTCGCAACTAAAGTGAGGATCATCGAGACAAAGGGATTCGGATTGGCCGCGTTGTTTTCATAAAGGAAAGCGGCAGCCAAGGAAGCGATACCGCCGATCATCATGACACCGGGAACGCCCAGGTTGAGATCACCGGCCTTCTGGTTGATCGTTTCACCGATACAGCCGTACATGATGACGGTGCCGAAAGTGATGGCCGCAACACACCAGGAAATAAACTGGGAGATTGTCATGCATCTGCCTCCTTTCTGCCGAAGCTTACTACGACCTTGTAGTTATTGAAGAATTCCGAACTTAAGATAAAGAACAGAATGATACCGGTAATGATGTTGGATGCGTATTCGTTTAAACCGAAGTCCGAAGAGATCTGTGAAGCGCCCTTGGATAAGAAGACGATAAACAGTGAGATCAGAGCCATCGCGAACGGTTCAAACTTCGCCAGCCAGCAGACGATGATGGCCGTAAAGCCTCTGCCGCCTGCCGTCTGTTTGGAGATCGTATGCGAGATGCCGGAGACTTCGACAAAGCCGGCCAGACCGGCGATCGCACCGGAGATCATGACATTGTTGCGGATGACCTTAGGCACGTTGATGCCGGCGTACTTCGCTGTCGCGATCGATTCACCGACAACCGCACCTTCATAGCCGTGTTTGGAGTAATGCATGTAGATGTAAACGAAGATCGTCACCGCCAGCACGATGAGGATGTTGATGCCATACTGCTGCCCGAAGATCTTCGGGAACCAGCCGCCGGCGGTATTCATGTTGATGATACCGACGGAATGCGACTGTTTCTTGTCCCAGAAATCGACGAAGAATTCGACAAGCTGAATCGCAACGTAGTTCATCATCAAAGTAAACAGCGTTTCATTGGTATCGTATTTTGCCTTGAACCAGGCCGGCAAGAATGCCCACAGAGCACCCGCCAGAGCCGAGACCGCCATCATGATCAGCAATAAGAGCCAGGTATTGACCTTATCGCCGTAGTAGATCATCAATGCGGCTGTCGTCAGACCGCCGATCAGGATCTGTCCCTCCGCACCGCAGTTCCAGAAACGCATGCGGAAAGCCGGGGCCAGCGAGACCGAGATCATCAGCAGCAGGCAGGTATCGCGAATGGTGATCCAGGAACGCCTTGCCGTACCGAACGCGCCTTTAAACATGGACGTATAGACACTGATCGGATCGAGCTTGGTGACAAAGAAGATGAAGATCGCCGATACCAGCAGAGCAGCCACGATGGCGATCGCTACCGTGATCGAACGTACGACAAGACTTGGTTCATCCTTTTTGATGACGTGAAGGGAGAATCCTTTTTTCGCATGTTTTTCCATTATTCTTCCTCCTTCAGGTGGGTCATCAGGTAGCCGACTTCTTCCTTGGAAGCCGTCCTGCCGTCCAGCATGCCGTTGAGCCTGCCGGAACATAAGACCATGATGCGGTCGGACAGGGCCAACAAGACATCGAGGTCTTCGCCGACATAGACGACGGCGACGCCCTTCTTCTTCTGTTCGTTGAGCAGATTGTAGATCGCATAGGACGTATTGATATCCAGACCTCTTACCGCATAGGCGGTCATCAAGACGGTCGGTTTATTGTTGATCTCGCGGCCGACCAGGATCTTCTGTACGTTGCCGCCGGAGAGTTTTCTTACCGGATATTCCAGATCGGGAGTGACGACTTCCAGTTCATCCTTGATCTTCTGGGCTGTCTCTTCCGGTTTCTTTCGATGTAAGAACGGGCCGTTGCCCTTGCGGTAACGCTTTAACATGACGTTATCGGTCATGCCCATGTTGCCGACCAGACCCATGCCCAGACGATCTTCCGGCACAAAGGCCAGATGCAGACCGTGGGCGATGATCTCCTTGGTGGAAAGACCGACCAGCTCATGAACGCCATGGGCGGTCGAATTGTAGATGACGGAAGAGCCCTCTTCGCATTCCTGCAGACCCATGATGGCTTCCAACAGTTCCTTCTGACCGGAACCCGAAATACCGGCGATGCCCAGGATTTCACCGGAGTACAGATCAAAACTGATGTCATCGACCACTTTCTTGCCGTCGATGTTTTTCACCGTCAGGTGCTTGACCTCCAGACGCTTGTGCTTTTCTTCCACGAAGTCGCGTTTGATGTCCAGGGTGACTTTTTCACCGACCATCAATTCAGTCAGCTGCTGTTCATTGGTATCCTGCTTCATAAGCGTACCGACATTGACGCCCTTACGTAATACGCTGATGCGGTCCGAGATCTCCATGACCTCGTTGAGTTTGTGGGTGATGATGACGATCGCCTTGCCGTCATCTCTCATATTGCGTAAGATCGCAAACAGACGCCGTATCTCCTGCGGCGTAAGTACAGCAGTCGGCTCATCCAGTATGAGGATGGAAGCGCCGCGGTATAAGGTCTTGACGATCTCCAGCGTCTCCTTTTCCGAGACGGACATCTCATAGACTTTCTTGTCCAAAGACAGATCAAAACCGTATCTGGCACAGATCTCCTCCACTTCGGCCCGGCACTTCTTTTCATTTCTTTCGGAAGGAAGACCGATCAGGATATTCTCCAAAGCGGTAAAGACATCGATCAGCTTGAAGTGCTGATGGATCATGCCGATGCCCAGATCATAGGCGTCCTTCGGTGAAGTGATGGAAACAGGTTCCCCATCCTTGTAGATCTCGCCTTCATCCGGATAATAAACGCCTGAAAGCATATTCATCAACGTCGTCTTGCCCGAACCGTTTTCGCCCAACAGGGAAAGGATCTCGCCCTTGTAGATATCGAGATCGACCTTGTCGTTGGCCAGGACCTTTCTTCCGAAACGCTTGCTGATACCGCGCATCGATATGGCTATTTCGCTCATGATTTTCCCTCCAAAATATAAAACATTACAGGCTGAAGTCAGCCTGTAATGTTCAATAGACTTTGCGTATTTAAGAATTAGTTGAGTTCCGTGATACCGTCAATTCTTGCAGCGAAGTAAGGAGCACTTCTGAATTCAGATTCATGGAAGTAACCGTCGATCAGACATTCGGTTTCCGGAGTGAAGTCAGCATCGACATCACCGAGGATCGAAGTCGGAGTTTTGCCGCCGATCGTGAAGGTGGAAGCATCAAAGACATGGAGTTCGCCGGACACGATCTTGCCTTCAGCTTCGGCAACTGCTTCCGCCGTACCAGGAGCACAAGCCTTGCCCAGTTCCGTGATCATGACGGCCTTGTCTTCATAACCTGCTGTCCAGTCGGTAACGATGTCGCTGCCGTCCAGCCAGTTCTTTAAAACGTATTCATAGAGTCTTTCCCAGCCGTTGGAAGCGGAAGTCAGAGCGACATCCGGTGCAACATCCAGCATGGAAACGTTGTAACCGACAGAGTAAGCAGTGAAGCCGTACTTGTTGTCTTCCATATTCTTCTGCAGCTGTGAAGGAGCACCGGTAGAGTCAGCGTGCTGACCGACGATGACACAACCCTGAGACATCAGTTCATCACCAACGGTTGCTTCGGCAGTGACATCGAACCAGGAGTTCGTATATTTGACATACATGACTGCATCAGGATAAACACTTCTTAAGCCAAGGAAGAAACCGGTGTAACCGGAGACAACTTCCGCATACGGGAAAGCACCGACATAACCGACCTTGACCTTACCGTTTTCGTCAAAGTTCTGATCGACCAGAGCACCTGCATCGGCAAGTTCCTTGATCTTCATACCGGCAACAACACCGGAGACATATCTTGACTGGTAAGTCTGCGGGAACGCATTCTTGAAGTTGGCAAGACCGCTGACAGCAGCGCTGTCACCAGTACAAGCTAAGAAAGTAACTTCCGGATATTCGGCAGCTGCCTGCTGCATGAAAGACTGATGACCGTAAGAGTTGGAGATGACTAAGGTCGCACCGTTTTCAACGAGGTCGACAGCCATGTCATAACAGGTCTGATCTTCCGGGATATTGTATTTCCAGATGATCTTGTCATCGGCGATACCTAAAGCCTTGCAGGCCTCTCTGATACCGAAAATGTGAGCGTAAGTGTAACCTTCGTTTTCGTCACCGACTAAGATGACACCGACTTTAGGTTCTGCTGTTTCTTCACCGCCTTCAGCCGGAGCTGGTGTTTCTTCCTTGCTGGAAGAGCAGCCGACCAGGGTGAAGACCATCAGAAGTGCGAGTAATACTGCGAATAATTTTTTCATTTCTTCTTTTTCCTTCCTTTCCAGAAATGGGAAAAGACTTTTCTCTTGAAAATGCAATTTTAAAAAATAAAAACACATCTTCTTAAGAGAAGACTTTTCCAAGGGATCGATGATTGACCCCTTTTCGTAATCCTATCGTCTGCAGATAGAATGACCTGAAAAGGGTTATCCTATCATAGTCTCGATGTTTACGGCACCGAGGTAGAGACTCCTTCACCGTATCTGAAGGATTATACGATATTTTTACGTCTTCTTTGTAACACAAAAAAACCGCTTTGACCAGTCTATTTTCTTAAAAAATAAATTGTAAGCGTTTTACTTTAAATTGTTTCCAAACGGGAAATATTTCCCAAAGAAAAAAGACACGGTTTGTGCCCGATTGTTCGTTGTAATTTTCTGATTTTTCACAATTACCAGTAATCAGCTGAAAAAGAAGATTCCCCTTCTTTCAATGGAATTTCCTTTACTTCCGTTTTCTCGATACGAATGAAACGGCCGCTGTTGATCATCTCTACAGCCGCATCGATTTCACAGGCTTCTCCCTGTATCTCCATGGTGACCGAACCGTCCGATTCGTTTCTGACAAAACCGGTCAGGCCCAGCTGATCGGCAGCCATCATCGCCTGAAAACGGAAGCCGACGCCCTGCACGGTACCGATAAAATGATAGTGTCTTCTGATCTTCTTTCGACTTGCCATATCTTCTTTCTTTATTTCTGTTTTTCCGCTTAAAAAGTCCTTAATCTCATCCAGATGTTTCAGGGCTTCATTTCTTCCCAGTTCATAGACCCGTCGTAATTCGTTGGGATCCTTTTCGGTCCGGCCGATGCCCAAAGCCTGCGGCGGACGCAAGACAAAGACCTCACCGTTTTTCTCTTTCCGTTCCACTTCCCTCACCTGATGGTTGTAGACCAGATGACGCTTGGCCATCGCATCGATTGCCAAAGGATAATCCTTCAGGCTCAGACGGATCAAAGGCATCAGTTTATTCTTTTCTTTGACATAGCCCTTTGGCTGGGTGAGTACGACCACGTTGCGATCGTAGCCTTCCTCTTCCATAAATTGTAAGGGGATCGAATCGGCAATGCCGCCATCCAGTAAAAGCTCACCATTGATCTTCAC
>Ga0310695_10013114_pt1 | contig 11464 bp, 9 predicted proteins | sample RumenRJG_04DNA_FD_203882 | JGI IMG/M metagenome (GOLD analysis project Ga0310695, IMG submission 203882) | Bovine rumen microbial communities from Lethbridge, Alberta, Canada - RJG_04 (v2) (version 2) | ecosystem: Host-associated > Mammals > Digestive system > Stomach > Rumen | place: Canada... | reverse complement strand
GAGGATATCATGGACTGCGAGACGTTCCCCGCTGTGGATAGCATCCTGATTGATTGGATTGCAGGCAGGCTTACGGCCGAGGATGTTGGCGCGAAGCTGGATGGAGAGTCCATCCAGCAAATCTGCGACCGACGAGTGAAGATGCACTTTGGATCGCAGTTCGCGACCGAGTACCAGATGCTGAAAGCCGCCTGCCATGTAGTGGAATGCGCTCACTACACCCCCCAGTCCGACTTCAAGGGCATTATTGAGCGCTATGAGGCGGAAGACTACCGCATTGACCGGGCATACAGGAAATTCTATTACTACTTCGATAAACTCGAGGATGATGAAAAGTATCAAGAGCTCAGAAGCCTCGTTGAGAATATCTACACGAATGAATACCTTGCAAATCTGCTTCCACGCTGGAATGCGGGCTTTCAGGAAGATACTGCGCTCTCCGTGCGGCCGCTCCAGCGGGACTTCTACAAGAACCGGGTCAAGCCCGTCCACGACAAGGTTGTCATCATCATATCCGATGCGATGCGCTATGAAGTCGGGCGCGAACTCTATGAGCGGTTTGTGGATGATGTAAAATGCACCGCAGATTTTGGCGTTCAGCTGAGTGTGCTGCCCAGTTATACCCGGCTCGGCATGGCGTCGCTGCTTCCGCATAAGACCCTTACGATGACGGATGCTTATAGTGTTCTAGCTGATGACATGCTCTGCGACAATCTTTCCGGCCGTGAGAAGGTACTCCAGAGCTACCGCGAAAACAGTTGCTGTGTCCAGTTCGACGACGTGAAAGGGCTTGGTCAGAATGAGCTTCGGAAAGTGTTTACAGGCATGGAGGTCGTCTATGTCTATCATAACCAGATAGACGCCCGCGGCGATAAGCTCAATACGGAGAATGAGGTATTTGTAGCCTGCGAGGAAGCAATTCAAGAACTCTTTGACTTTGTACATATCCTCGCCTCCAGAGGGAATACCTACCACTGCATCATCACGTCTGACCACGGTTTCATCTATAAGCGGGACAAGCTCTCGGAAAGTGATAAAATCGACGGTATCGGCGGGAAAGACGCTTTTATCAACCGCCGCTTCGTTGTGGCGGGGACGCCGGTTGACAGCGAAGGCGTCAATCACCTTACAATGGGTGCTATTTTAGGCAACGATGACGCAAAAGTCGTTTCTTTCCCCGTTGGCAGCAACGTGTTCAAAGTGCCCGGCGGTGGGCAGAACTTCGTTCATGGCGGGTCCTCGCCGCAGGAGATGCTGGTTCCGATCATCGATGTGAAGACGGAAAAGGCGAAGACCGAGACGACTCCGGTGAAGATTGCGCTCGTGAGCATGGTCCAGAAAATCACGAATCTGATAGTGACTATGGACTTCATCCAATCCGAGCCGGTGAGCGATTCCGTGAAGGCAACGACTTATAAGCTGTACTTCATGTCTGAGGACAACGAGAAGATATCCAATGAGGTAATGTATGTGGCGGACAACCGTAACGGTGATGCTCAAAAGCGCATCTTCCGTGAGCGATTCACGTTCAAGAACAAAAAATACGATAAGACAAAGCAGTATTTCCTGATTGCGGAGGACACCACAGGCTACGAGCTTTTCCGACATCCGGTACTCATGGACATCGCGTTTGCCGATGACTTCGGCTTTGGTTTCTGAAACCTGTAGAGAGATGGGAGGTCTATCATGGTTGGCAACTATCCTGTCGTGACCCTTTGCGGGAGCACTCGCTTCAAAGATGCGTTCATGGAAGCTCAGAAACGTCTCACGCTTGAGGGGAACATCGTCATCAGCGTTGGGCTGTTTGGACACTCCGGCGATACAGAGGTCTGGGAGGGGATGAGCGAAGATACGCTCACAAAGACCAAGGAGATGCTCGACGATATGCACAAGCGCAAGATTGATATGGCAGACAGCATCTACGTTATCAATGTGGATGGCTACATCGGGGACAGCACTCGGTCGGAAATCGAGTACGCTTTGGCGACAGGCAAGGAAGTCGATTATCTCGAACCAGAAAAAGCCACCCCGGCACGTTCCAGCCAGCAGGTGCTTGAGGGCTTTGAGGGGCTGGTGCCTGAGGCGGACGAAATCATCAAGCTACTTGAATTCCATCACGTTGCCTATGAAGACAAGCGCCAATCCGGTGGCGCTCTTTGGATAATCGGCGGTGAGGAGCTAAACGAAGTCGTTCAGAAAGCCCGCGCGCTCGGAACGAATTTTACATTCAAAGCCGGAGGCGGAAAGCAGACCAAGGGGAAAGACGCCTGGTGGGCGAAATAGCAGGAGGGACGTACTATGGAAGAAATCTCTGAGAGCATGATGGATGCCCGCGAAATCATCAAAAACAAGCTCCGCCAGACTTTTGACGGGCGTATCGTGAGAAAAGACCTTACCAAGCACATCAAAGAAGGCGCAAATGTTCCTGTATATGTGCTTGAGTTCTTGCTGGGACAGTACTGTAGCAGCGACGACCCGGAAATCGTGGAACAGGGCGTCGAAAACGTCAAAAAGATTCTCTCGGACAACTATGTGCGCCCGGATGAGTCACAGAAAATCCTCTCAGTTCTCCGCCAGCAGGGCAGCTATACGGTCATCGACAAAATCACCGTAAGCCTCAACATTAAGTACGACGAGTACGAGGCTGACTTCTCCAACCTTGGTATCGGCGGTATCCCCATCTCCGAACAGTACCCGACGGACTATGACAGGCTCCTCTGCGGCGGTATCTGGTGCATTGTCCAGCTGGACTACGAGTTCATCGAAGAAGATAAGGGCGCGTCGCCTATCCATATCCGCAAGCTGACGCCTATCCAGATGCCGCATGTAGACATCGAGGAGCTGAAACAGGGCCGTAAGGCATTTACGCAGGAAGAGTGGATGGATGTTCTCCTGCGCTCCATTGGTATGGAGCCGGACAGACTCACGAACCGAGAGAAATGGCTGCTGCTGACTCGCATGGTGCCGCTGGTCGAGAACAACTTCAACCTCTGTGAACTTGGCCCCAGAAGTACGGGGAAATCCCACATCTATAAGGAAATCTCGCCCAACAGCATCCTTGTCTCCGGCGGTCAGACAACGGTCGCGAATCTTTTCTACAACATGGCGCGTAAGACCGTGGGGCTTGTGGGCCTCTGGGACTGCGTCGCTTTTGACGAGGTTGCCGGCATCAACTTCAAGGATAAAGACGGCATCCAAATCATGAAAGATTACATGGCATCCGGGTCCTTTGCCCGCGGCAAAGAGGAAAAAGCCGCAACGGCTTCCATGGTATTCGTCGGGAATATCAACCAGACTGTCGACGTGCTTCTGAAGACATCCAGTCTCTTTGACCCGTTCCCGCCGGAGATGGGCACGGATACGGCGTTCCTCGACCGCATCCATTGCTATATCCCGGGCTGGGAGATTCCCAAGTTCCGACCGGAGCACTTTACCGACGACTATGGCTTTATTACGGACTACTTGGCTGAATTCATTCGCGAACTCAGAAAAGAGCAGCACGGCGACGCGCTTGATAAGTATTTTCGGCTGGGCAAAAATCTCAACCAGCGCGATACTATTGCTGTCCGCAAAATGGTCGGAGGCTTCGTCAAGCTGCTCTACCCGGACGGCGAGTATACCAAGGAGCAGTTGGAGGAGATTCTGAAGTTCGCGCTTGAGATGCGCCGCCGTGTGAAGGAACAGCTTAAGAAGCTCGGCGGCATGGAGTTTTACGACGTCAATTTTTCTTATATCGACAATGATACGTTCGAGGAGCACTACGTTTCCGTGCCGGAGCAGGGCAGCGATAAGCTCATCCCTGACGGTGTCTGTAATCCGGGACAGGTCTACACGGTTTCTCAAGGCAAGTCCGGTATGATTGGCGTATTCCGCCTTGAGTCCCAGATGTTGCCAGGCAATGGGAAGTTCGAGCGTACCGGCCTTGGCTCCGACGGCAAGTGTAAAGAGGCAGCCAACACAGCGTTTAGCTACCTCAAAGCGAACGGAAACCACATTAGCGGTGCCGTCAGCACGACCACCAAAGACTATATTGTCAACTATCAGGACCTTCAAGGCATCGGGATGACAACGAGGCTCGCGTTACCGACGCTGGTTGCACTTACTTCTATTGCCTTGAATAAGCCTACGCTGGGTTCTCTTGCGATTCTGGGTGAAATCAGCATTGCTGGGACGCTGCTCAAGGTCGATGAGCTTGCGAATGCACTTCAAGTGTGCCTTGACAGCGGCGCGAAGAAGGTGTTGCTGCCTATCACATCGGCCGGAGACATTGCAACAGTGCCGAGCGACCTGTTCAGCAGCTTCAACATTCTGTTTTACAGCAGCCCGGAGGACGCGGTGTTTAAGGCACTTGGTGTGGAGTGAAAGAAGGGTATAGCTATGGGGAAATGGGAAATTGATTTCGGAACCGTATCTTGCTGGGATGAGAATGAGGAAACCTTTCACCCGTACGGGATGAAGCTGTTTTATGATTCAGAGGAAACGTATCCTTACCGCATCCAGACTCTTTTCGAGGATGGGACCCCACAGGGCTTCTCAATTGGAAAAGAGCTAACTCTGGAAAAACGCGATGGCCCCGGGGTTGTCTCCTTATGCGGGCATACCCTGCAGTTAAACTCTATGCAGCTCTTGCAGCTTCTTGAGGTTGGAGGAAAATGGACCTATGGTGAGCCGGTCTCAAAACCGGTAGACCTGAGCACATGGATGCCAAACGAGTTTAGCAAAGATGTTGGACTGATTTACTACTATCTAAATGAGGAGCGCCAGTTTGTTGCTGCTCATCTATGGATTGGCTTCGATTGGAACTCAGAACGACCGATTATATTCCATGTAATCACGTTTGGCGATTCAAAAGCTCCGCAATACCGCTCAACAAGCAACAGCGAAGAGTTGGAACTGAACTATCAAGGGGAAATCGAGGGACTTCACCATTATTTGGTATGCGAACAGAATTGTCTGCTGACTACAGCTCAGGTGCAAATTTTATCTGATGTCATAGTTGCGCTGAATCAGTAAGAACAAAGACACATCCGTAAACTGCAGAGCGAGAAGGGGATTAGCATGAAGAGGGGCGTTATCTATATTCTTACAAACCCGTCGTTTCCGGACTACATCAAGATTGGGTATGCGCACGACATAGAAAAACGGCTCAAGCAGCTCAATCGAAGTGAGACGGTGCCGTTTGCGTTCCGGGTATATGCGGTCTATGAGGTCGAGAGCGAACTAACTGACAAGGAACTGCATAAGCTGATAGACGCACTCAACCCGGATCTCCGCACCATAGAGACCTTCGACGGAAAGGAGCGAGTCAAAGAGTTCTATGCCATGTCGGCGGCGGAAGCATACGCTCTTCTCGAGTGTATCGCCAAAATCAGCGGGACGGAAGACCGCTTGAAGCCCATGAAGCCCGAGGGCCATGAGATTCGCGATGAGGAGATTGCGGAAGAAGTGCGGGATAACGCAAGAAGGGGACCGTTCCGCTTCGGAGACTGCGGCATCGTACCGGGGAGCGAGATTGAGTTCATTGAGGACCCAAGCATTACTGCAACAGTTATCGATGAGCGGCATATCGAGTACAATGGAGAGACTACATCGTTGTCGGCACTTGCTATGAAGCTCAAAGGGTTCACCCACCAGACACAGGGACCCTTGTGGTTCCAGTACAAAGGTGAACGCCTTGCGGACCTGCGTCGGAGACTGGAATCTGGGATTTAACAGAAACTATATGCGGGAGGCGGTGAGCAGATGGCAAGACAAAAGAAGAGCGGGCGAAAGAGCAGCAGCAAATGCCCGGAACCGCTCAATACCATGATTGATATCGCCGGCGGGCTTGCCATGGGCGCCATCGCCAGCAAAATGGAGAAGAAATACCACTATTCCGCAAAAGGCAAAATCAACCCATATGCGGCGTCAGCCATGGGTATGGCAACAGGCAGAATACGCGGAACGAGCGACATCCTCCGGATGGGTGCCTATCTTGGAGCAGCCGGCTCATTTGATGTTCAGGCTGACCCGCCACGGGCAAGGGCATGTACCACATCGGGAGATAGGGCGCTATATGAGATTCGCCCACCAGTCCGGAAAAACAACAAGTACGCATGGCGGCTCAACTGCGAGGATGGTTCGGCATATGGTGTGAACCCGAACGATTTTGAGACTCGGGATGCCTATAACAGAGCCATCCAAGCAGTAAGAGACGGAAAACCAGAGACAAAACACGCTGAGAATAAGCCGGCAGAGTGTCCAGCCAGCCAGAAACCCGCAGGGCAGCCCAAGGGAAATTACAATCTGATTTGCCGCGTATCAAGACTGGATTCTGGTGAGAATCTATTCTACTTCGCCTCAGATACAGCAATCAAAGCTGGAGATAGGGTGCGCGTTTTAGGTGAAGAAGGACAGGCAGCCGATGCAATCGTGCTTTCCGTTGAGAAGTGGGATGGCCTGACATCTGCAACAGGTTGCATTATAGGGCTTGCGGAGAATATCTGATGCTGGGCTTGTTCCATGAGAGAAGAAAGAGCGCGTGGATAAAAGCTGTCTTCACTGAACCCCTGCCGGATGAGGACATCGTGTCTGAGGATAGGCTCCATAGGTCAACGCAGCGTATCCTTAAATGGCATAAAGAGAATGTGTTCTTAGGTTGAACAAGGAGGTGCCGGTATGTTGGATTTTGACAAGGTCCGAGATTTGGACGATGCCGGTATCGATGCCTTTGACTTTTCCCTAATGGATGAGGAAGAGCGAAGAGAAGCGTTGCAAGACGCAGGGCTGGACGCGGACGACTATGACGGCGTCGAGTATGACCTCGAATTCGACGCATGGCAGAATCTCCAAGATGCAGGGCTGAGTTTCAGTGAAATCGAAGCTATGGATGACGAGGAGCGGGCGGAAGTGCTGCGGGAGCACGATTTGAACCCGGACGACTATGAGGACCTCATGCCGCCAATTATTCCCGTCACTACACAAGTACGCAAGTCAGAAGAAAAATCCTACAGATACTGTACGGTCACTTTCTCATTGGGAAGTGGAAGCTATTCATATCTTGTCGGTGATGTCGAGATGGGTGTAGGGGATGACGTCATTGTCCCGGTCGGACCGGATAACAAACCGACGACCGCAAAAGTCGTGAGCGTCGGTGATTATGCTGAATCGGCGGCTCCCTACCCACCTGCAAAAACCAAGCATGTGCTGAGGAAAGCATCGGCTGCAGATAATGAGCGGCCACAGCTTGCGCCAATACAAAACAAAGAACAGGAAGAGCCGGCACAAATGCCAGAAGCGCCGACGGAACGGCTCTGTACTGAGCAGCTGGAGGAGTTGGAGCAGAAAGACACCTCGAAGGTGCCTGTTCAAGAGGATTCGGACGAGGACCAGACAGCTCGAACGCGAGGGAAATGGGGAACCCCGCATTGGCTGGGCGTTGCCGTGGCGCTGTTCTTCGTTACTTTGATATCCATGTCTCTGGCTAATGGAGGCAAACCCCTACTGAAGCCGGATTCGACAGCAATTGAACCTGCGGCATCCAAGACATCAAGCCAAACAACGTCAAGTGGAATGAGTACATATCGCAGCAGTTACTCATCAACTCCGCCCTGCCCGCCTGTTAACAGAGAGAAGGCAATGACTCGCGAGGAAGCGGAGAGGCTCACAGGAACAGGCTACCACAATACCCGACCCAATTCCTCTGCTGAGAATCTTGAGCTGGCCGCTGCGCAAACAAAGTGCAAAAACTGTGGTTATCGCACGCACAACGGGGCAAACAGCCTGTGCGATTACTGCAGGTGGATGGAAAGGTATGGCGGCGGGCTGCCTACATCTTCGAATACGTCCGCGTCGTCCACTACAACGACTAAGCCATCCTATACCCGCCCAGCAACATCTTCGCCGTCAACGAAGAAGGACGATGACCCGTATCATGCGAAAGGCTACTCGGACCCCGAGGACTTCTACTACGATTACTACGATGATTTCTGGGAGTTTGAGGAAGCGGAAGACTACTGGAACGAACATCATTAAAGGAGGGAGTTGCTGTGTCCTATCCAAAACCGCTATCCGAGAAGGCCATTCGGCGTTTATATGATGAAAGCGGACTTTCGGAGCGAAAAATATCATTCTTGCGAACCTTTTTTTCAGCATGTGCCAACCTCTATGGCGCGTTCTTCGCAGAGGAAGCGTGGGATGTTTACGGTGAGTTGTCATCAAAAGCCCCGGTAGTTAAGCTGCAGCGAAAGGAACTGTATAAGGCTTTGGGCATCTTCCGCAGGGAGAATGTTCCATTCTATGTATTTGAGGCAGACGAGGTATATACCGAAGAGAAACGAGTAGATAAGTATAAGGTCATCGCGCTTCGCGAGCTGGTTCCTGGAGGATATGGAAAGTTCGTAAATCTCTATAGCGTGATTGAGACTTCCCAAGGCAAGCCGTTCTATGTGCCGGAGGACCTCTTATCATATGAAACGATGCCCGCGAACCCCTATGAGCTGAAACTGCTGGCTATGCTTAGTCAAATGGAATCGACCCTTGATGAATATGAGGATGCAGGCGGCCACAAGCGCCCTTGCCAATATAAGGGGAAGCGCTTGTCGGACTTTTCCTACGTCAGCGGCAGCGAGGTATTTGAGCTCAAATGCCTGCGCGGGGAGATTGAGGGGTACAAGGGTAACGAGAAGAAAGCGGAAGAGTTGGCGCGACGGCTCAACAGCGTTACGGCGGCTGAGTATCTGGTCGATAATCTGAGATGGCGTAGCCATGTGGGAAGGGTACCGTTGAGCAGGTCCCTTGAATACTTCCTTGATGACCTCAATATTATGGGCGTGGAGTTAAGCAGGAAAGACCAGCTTGATGAGATTCTACGCGCCGTAAACAATATGCACAACCATCAACATCTATGGTGTAATCATGGCTGGTCGCCGGAGGAGCTTTCCAAACAAATACCTGCAAGCGGCATTACATCCTTGAGCTTTGGGCCAAATATGCAGCGGGCTTTTGCTGAGGGCGCAATGGATAAAGATGAACTGGTGCGGGAGCTGAGCAAAATGGGAATTGAGGTACTGGAATGAGACTGAACGATGTGATAGAAGCTCTGGAGATGACAAGCGATACAAGCAAGGCGTTCTATGACCTTGTTACGAAGAAGATATTTCAAGCATTTTTGCTAACGAAATATAAAGACATATGGTGGATTATAAGGCATTTACCCCACCTTTTTACCCCTCGAAATCGAGTTGCCGGTGATGAGCCGGCACGTGGGTTCGAATCCCACGCCCTCCGCCACGTCGTCGCAAGCTGCATATCGCTTGCGACGACATTTTTATGCTTCGCAGCAAAAGTCATCGTGCGCTTATCTTTTTCATGCCCGGTTGACGCTTACCAAGTAACTGCAAATCCTCAACATCCGCTTGCCGAATAGGGAAGGAGACTGGGTACGCCCCAGTCTCCTTTTATCACTCTGCTCCGCCAGCCTTACTCTCCAGTGCAGTCCGAGACAGTTCCGCCTTCGTTCACGGTAAACACTCCGCTCTGCCCTTTGTTTATCGTTCCACCGACATTATTGGTAAGTGTGCCTCCGGCGTTTACGCGAAGAGTACCGTCAACGGCAAGCTCTTTGTTATTGATGATTATCCCTTCATTCTCTGCGCTCAAGACGCCTTGGCGACTCACATTAACCCGTCCATCGTTGGTAAGTGTGCCATGCACCTCATATAGTCCATCCACATTGAGCCAGCAGTTTAGGGGAACCGTTATATTGCAAAGCTGATGTACACTGCTGTTGATATTATTACAGATTTGGAATCCAGTAGCGCCTTCACTCTCACTGTGATTTTCGCCATTCCACCTCACATTGAGGGTCTCCCTAAGATAAGTGTCTCCATCAAACTCAACATAAACTACTTCACCGAAAGTTAGTGTGCCGTCCAAGTCAGCGTCGGTGTGGAATCCCACATAATCCGTATTAAGCACTAGAGCGCCTGCTGACGTGACCTTGCTGTCGAAGTCGGTATTTGCATTGACGGTAAGCGTCTTACCTTCAGAAACGTTAACCGGAGCATCGATGTATGAACGACGCGCAATGGTCCTGCCTTCCGTAATAGTGAGCGGTAATTGTCCCACATAGCGGACATAATTCACCTCTTTACTGCTCTGCAACGCCCAAAACTGCTCGGCTGTTTGCGCGTGGCCGTAGACAGTAACCGTCTTGTCTATCCCGTTGCCCGTTACTGTACCAGTTTTCTGCGGGTTTCCGCTCTCGCCTGCTTCATGGGAAATACTAAGCCGAATAAAGCCATCGTTAACTATCTGTCCACCATTGTCAAGGCCGCTGAGCGTAACGACACCATTAGACTGCTCGTTTCCCGTAACCACCAGCTTGCCGCCATCATTGATGTAGAGTATATAAGCCGACATTTGACCGGAAACAGTCAAAGTCGCACCGTTCGCAATCGTTACTTCCCAGAGGGACACATCATCCGCAATGGTCGCATCTTGCGAAATGGTGAGTCTCCCATTGTATTCAACCTTGGCCTCATCATCGGCCAACGCCTTCCAGAAACCTGCGGTGTCATAGGCCAATGCGCCATTGTCTACCACATTGATATAATCCGGCTGTTCTAAAGTAACTGTCCCGACGAGCTTTGTGCTGCCAAAATAGTAGCTCCTCGTCACCACACGGCCACGCGTAACATATAGCCCTTCGTTTTCTGTCTTCGTAGTATTCCCACAGACAAAAGCAGCTCCTTCGTTGACACGAATGTCACCGTAAACAGCAAGGTACGCATGAGCCGTCTGTGTGAACGTGCTGTGTTCTCCTTCGAGGTACAGATTCCCGCCGTCAGACGAAGTTCCGACCGTCAGGCGTCCGTTATTGACGAAACTGGTGTCTGCTCCTTCCTCATAATAGACGCTGCCAGCATCATCATTCAGATAGAGGCGGTTGCCATCAGAGAGTCGCATCATTCCACAATTTATCTGCCCATTGTTGGTAAAAGTACCGTTTCGGAGGGTAAAGTATTCCGAAACAGACAGGAATGCACCTTCCTCGATTGTCAGATTTCCTCCATATGAGAATTCATCAAGCGTAAGGATGACGTTTTCCCTGATAGTCACTTCACTCCCGGACGGGAAGTAGATTCTTCCGGCTGTAAGGGATTTAGTGAAGTTGTAGCTGCCAGCGGTTTCATCATCGTTTTCCACTCTGATAGTATCGTACTGCTTTGTCGCTTGCAGGAGGTTCGCGAAGCCAGCCGCTCCGACCACCATAGCTTCCTGTGCGCTATAAACGGTCGCGCCTCCTGTTACCGTAGGTTGGCTATTGTTGATATCTTTCGTTCCATCCGCATTGTAGTAGTCAGTGCTATCTGCAACCGTAACGGTAAACTCGCTGGGAATGCCATACGCCTTCCCGCTCCCCTGAATAACAATGCTCATGTCGGGATTATTAACAATCGTTCCTTCACGGTTGTCAAGCGTT
>Ga0310695_10013113_pt1 | contig 11465 bp, 10 predicted proteins | sample RumenRJG_04DNA_FD_203882 | JGI IMG/M metagenome (GOLD analysis project Ga0310695, IMG submission 203882) | Bovine rumen microbial communities from Lethbridge, Alberta, Canada - RJG_04 (v2) (version 2) | ecosystem: Host-associated > Mammals > Digestive system > Stomach > Rumen | place: Canada... | reverse complement strand
GCCGTAAATAAAGGGCATTTTGCGGTTAATCTGGATGATCACCGTCTCGCACACGTCCAGAAGCCGCAGGTCAAAGGGCGCGACGCCGAGGCTGATCATGCCGTTTTCGTCCGGTTCGCTGCCCGCGGCGAGGATGACGCGCGGCAGGTGCTTGTCCGTTCTGTCCTGCGTGATGTTCGACAGGTGCATCGCCTGGTAGCTGACGTCGGAGCCCGCCGCCATGGCCCTGCGCTCCCAGGGGCCGAGAAAGCAGCTTTTGATCGTGACATGCCCGTTATACCTCGCCTCGGCAATGCGGGTCTGCTTGTAAAAGCCCGCGAGGTACAGCGTCACGTTTTCCAGGTGCGTGAGCGAATAGTCCGCCAGCGCGTCCAGAAACGCATAGGGGATGCTGCCGCCGAAATTGGATGTGATCACGTCGCCGGAGCGGATCAGGCGCGCGGCCTGCTCCGGGCTTACGATCTTGTCCTTGTATCTCTCATGCCAATCCATGGGCGGGTTCTCCTTTTGGGTAGTGAGTTTCTTAGGGCAATACCGCACAATGCGGCAAGAGCAGATTCCGAGAAAATCTGAGTTCTGATGATGGCACTTTTTCGCAGATGTACTTTGTGTACCTCAAGAAAAAGTGACGAAATCAGGGCTCAAATTTTCCGGAAGATGCCGCAGGCGTATTGTGCGGTGTTGCCTTAGGCGCGGTCAAGCAGGGCGTTCAGCTCCCGTGCGGCTTTATCCGCGTCGTCGGTATGGATCACGCAGTCGCAGAAGCCTGCCCTGGCCTTTTCCCCGGCCGCCCTGTCCATGCGGGCCGTGACCTCATAGCGGCTGCGGGCTGCGGCCTCATAGCGGGCGCGAAGGATCTCGTCCGCGGAGGGAGCCATGTACACGCACACCGCCTCGGGCATGTTGGCCTTGACCTGCGCGGCGCGGTCGATCTCGAGACTCAGCAGCACGTTTTTTCCGGCGTCAAGCTGCTCCTGCACAAGCGCGCGGGAGGTGCCGTAATCGTTGCCGGCAAACTCCGTGGCCTCCAGCAGCGCCCCGGATTCCTTCAGGGCTTTCCATTCGTCCAGATCATAAAACCAGAAGCCGACGCCGTTTTTCTCCCCCGCCTTCTTCTTTCGCGCCGTGACGGGGATCACGTTTCCGATATCGTGCCGACTGTCCAGCACCGCGCCGACGATTTCGCGCAGACCGGCGCCCGAGGGGCCGGAGATTACAAACAGCTTTGCCATGCCGATTCTCCTTTGCAATGCGTTTTTTCTTATACAGTATTATACTGGATTCCCGCCCGCTTTGCAAGCACTGCGAACGGTGCCGGTTCGTGTTGGTTTTTCTTTGCAATCTTGGGAACTTATGATATTATATAAGAATAAATTGCGACAAAAGGAGGCGGCAATATGGATCAAGGCTACACGGCACCCTGCCCGCTGTACAGAAAATGCGGCGGCTGTCAGCTTCAGCAGTTCCCCTACCCCGAGCAGCTTCGCCGCAAGATGGCGCGGGAAATTTCGCTGCTGGGAAAATTCGGACATGTGGAGCCCATCCTCGGGATGCGCGATCCCACCCATTACCGCAACAAGGTCTGCGCCGCCTTCGGGCTGGATCAGAAAAAGCACATCGTCTCCGGCGTGTATCAGCCGGGGAGCCACCGCATTGTCCCGGTGGACGACTGCCTCATCGAGGACGAGACCGCCGACCGGATCATCGTGGACATCCGCCATATGCTGCGGGACTTCAAGATTCAGGTATTTGACGAGCGCTCGGGCCGCGGCTTTCTGCGCCATGTGCTGGTGCGGCGCGGCTTTTCGAGCGGCGAGGTGATGGTGGTGCTGGTCGCGGCCTCGCCCATCTTCCCGACACAAAAGCCCTTTGTGAAAAAACTGCTGGAACTGCACCCGGAGATCACCACCGTTGTTCTGAACGTCAACGACCGCTTCACCCCCGTGGTGCTGGGCGAGCGGGAAAAGGTGCTGTACGGGTTGGGTACGATCGAGGACACGCTCTGCGAGCATCGCTTCCGCATATCTCCCCGCTCGTTTTACCAGGTGAACCCCGTGCAGACCGAGGTGCTGTACAGCAAGGCGGTCGAGTTTGCCGCGCTCACCGGAGAAGAAACCGTGCTGGACGCCTACTGCGGCATCGGCACCATCGGCATCACCGCAAGCGGCACGGCCAGACAGGTGATCGGCGTGGAGCTTAACCGCGACGCGGTAAAGGACGCCATTGCAAACGCGAAGCTCAACGGCCTTAAAAACTGCTGGTTCACCGCGGGGGACGCGGGCGAATACATGCTGGGGTGCGTGCGCGAAGGGATACGCCCCGACGTAGTGTTCCTGGATCCGCCGCGCGCGGGCAGCGACGAAAAGTTCCTGCGCGCCCTGCTCAAGACCGCGCCCGCCCGCGTGGTCTATGTCTCCTGCGATCCCGAGACCCTGGCCCGGGATCTGGATGTTCTGACCGCCGGCGGCTATCGGGTGGAGAAAATCCAGCCGGTGGACATGTTCCCGTTTACCGAGCATGTCGAGACGGTAGTATTGCTTTCCCAAACTAAAACTGAAAGGAAAATGAAGTCATGAAAAGATTACAAAAACTGAGCTCTCTTCTTCTGATTCTCTGCGTGCTTTGCAGCGCTGTACTGCTCAGCGGCTCCGACAGCGGCGAGGCCAAAGCCGCCTCGCCGCTGGTCGGCTGCGCCATCCTGCACGAGCCGGAGTTCGGCGGTGTGTATATCACCGCAACCATTGAAGCGTTCAACGCCATGGGCTATGAATACGGGGACAGCGTGGACATACAGTTTTCCAACGGATACTCGCTCACGGATCAGCCCTATTACAACGGATATTATACCCAGAACGGCGAGAGCCTGCTGATCGCATATCCGGGGTATGACTATATCAAAGCCTGCATCAATAACGGCGACGATCTCTGGGAGATCGCGGGACTGACCGAAAGCGATACCGCAAGCGTCTCCCTGCATGAGCGCGGAAAGTACCTGGATATTCAAAACGCGCGGGACATTCATTATTACGACGAGCGCGAGAAATATGAGAGCGACGAGGTCTTTGCAAACTTCCGCAGCGTCTCTGTCACGGGCCTTGCGCCGGATACGCTCTACCGCGCCGCCTCACCCTGCGATAACCAGCATGACCGCGCCACTTACGTGGACGCGCTGATTCAGGCCGCCGGTGTGCGCTGCATCCTGAACCTCGCGGATAACGAGGAGAAAATTGCACGTTACCTTGCGGATGAAAGCTATGCCACGCCCTATTTTCAGTCCCTGTATGAAGCGGGGAACGTCATCCCCCTGGCTCTGAACATGAATTTCGGTTCTGCGGCGTTTCAGCAGAAGCTGGCAAACGGGCTGATCGCCCTGTCGGAGCACGAAGGGCCTTACCTTGTCCACTGCACCGAAGGCAAGGACCGGACGGGCTTTGTGTGCATCCTGCTGGAAGCTCTCTGCGGCGCGGACTATGAGGAAATCGTTGCCGATTATATGATCACATATAAGAACTATTACGGCATCACCCAGGCCACCGATCCGGAGCGGTATACCGTTATTGTGGAGAAGGTGTTCGATCCCATGGTGCAGGTCATTGCCGGGGACGGAGCCGATATCCGCACGGCAGATCTCAAAGCCGGCGCCGAGACGTTTTTACAGAACGTCGGTATGACGCAGGCGCAGATTTCCGCCCTTGAGGCAAGATTGTCCGTCAAGGCAACACCGCACAATACGCCTGCGGCATCTTCCGGAAAAATTGCGCCCTGATTTCGTCACTTTTTCTTGAGGTACACAAAGTACATCTGCAAAAAAGTGCCATCATCAGAACCCAAATTTTCTCGGAATCTGCTCTTGCCGCATTGTGCGGTATTGCCTCAAATAAAGCGCGCCTCCCCCGTCGGCCCGCTTTGGGCGGGCGCGAGGCTCGGACTGCGCGAATCATAAAACAACCCCACAGCAAGGAGAACACCGCAGCACAATGAAAAAGAAAGTAATCCGACTGGCATTCAAAACCTCTATTCCCGTGATGGCGGGCTATATCGTGCTGGGCATGGGCTTCGGCCTGCTGCTGCACAACGCGGGCTACGGCCCCGGCTGGGCGCTGTTCATGTCCGTCATCATCTACGCGGGCACCATGCAGTATGTGGGCGTGAGCCTGCTGGCGGGCGGGGCGTCGCTCTTGACCACGGCGCTCACCACCCTGATGGTACAGGCGCGCCACCTTTTCTACAGCATCTCGCTGGTAGATAAGTACAAGGGCATGGGCAAATACAAGCCCTATATGATCTACGGCCTTACGGACGAGACCTATTCGATCATGAGCGACAAATACCTCCCCGTCGAGAAGGAGGACGAGCCTCAGTACCGTTTTCTCGTCACGCTCTTTAACCACTGCTACTGGATCACCGGCTGTGTGCTGGGCAATCTTCTGGGTGAGGTGCTGCCCTTCTCCACGAAGGGTCTGGAGTTTTCCATGACGGCGCTCTTTGTCGCGTCCTTCACCGAACAGTGGATCACCATGCACGACCATGTCCCCGCGGTGACGGGCTTTGTCAGCTCGCTCCTGTGCCTCGTCGTCTTCGGGCCGGAGAATTTCCTGATCCCGGCGCTGGTGCTCATGACGCTGATCCTCACGCTGCTGCGCAAGAGAGAGGAGGCGCAGGCATGAAGGAAGTCAAGATCATCCTCACCATGGCCGCCGTGACGGCGCTGCTGCGCTTTCTGCCGTTTCTGGTATTCCGCAAGCGCACGCCGCCCTATATCGCCTATCTCGGGCGTGTGCTGCCCCCGGCGCTCATCGGCATGCTCGTCATCTACTGCTTTAAGGATGTGAACTTTGCCGCCGCGCCCTACGGCCTGCCGGAGCTGATTTCAGCGCTGTGCATCGTGGGGCTGCAGGTCTGGAAGCGCAGCTCCCTCATCAGCATCCTCGGCGGCACCGCGATCTACATGATCCTCGTGCAGGTGGTATTCTGAATACATATTTTATACTGCGCCCACGGCCGGATGGCCGTGGGCGCTCCGCTTTATAATAATTATATTGTTCGCGCTTGATTTTAGCGCGGCAACATGGTAAAGTTTCGTCGTTATCTATTTCCTTTTGAATGGAGTGTTCCTCATGAAGATCGCGTATCAGGGAATCCCCGGCAGCAACTCCGAGGCTGTCAGTGTCCTCTTTGCCCAGAATCAGGGCTTTATCGCGCCGGAATATATCCCCGCCGTCCACTCCCAGGGCGTCATCGACATGCTCAAGACCGGACAGGCCGACTACGGCGTCATGGCGACCAGAAACCTCATGGCAGGCGCCGTGGGCGAATCCGACAACGCCCTCAGCACCCTCAGCCACCGGGTCATCGACGCCCAGTGGCTCAGTGTGCACCACTGCCTGTTTTCCAAATCCGCCGACAGCAAATTCGACACCATTGCCTCCCATATCCAGGCCCTGGGCCAGTGCCGCAACAATCTGCGCAACCACTACGGCGAGTGCAGGCTCATGGAGATGGAGGACACCGCCCTCGCCGCTCGGATGCTCGCGGACGGGAGCCTGCCGGAGACCACGGCGGTACTCTGCCGCCGCAACGCCGGCGAGATGTTCGGGCTGCACCTGGTGGCGGAGAACATGGAGGACGACTCGCGCAACATGACGGAGTTCGTGCTCATCAAGGCCATGCACCTCATCAGCAAGACCGTCATTGTGGCGGGTCTCGGCCTGATCGGCGGCTCCATGGCGAAGGCCATCAAGAAGAATACCGACTGCCGTGTGCTGGGCTGGAACCGCACCCGCGCCGTCGCGGAAAAGGCCGTGGAGGACGGCGCCATCGACGGCATTGCCGAGGACGCGGATTTTGCAAACTGCGACCTGCTGATCGTCGGCATGTACCCCGCGGCAACGGAGGCGTATCTGCGCGAGAAGATCCCGCTCATGAAGCGCGGGGCGCTGGCGGTGGATCTTGTCGGCGTGAAGACCCGGATCGTGGACTCCATCGGGCCGCTTGCGAAAGAATACGGCGTGCGCTTTACCGGCGGGCACCCAATGCAGGGTCTGGCCCACGCGGGCTATGAGCGCTCCTTCGGCGATCTCTACAAGGGGGCCAGCATGATCCTGGTTCCGAGCGCCGCCACCCTGCCCGGCGATACCGACGAGCTGGGCAGCTTCTTCCGCTCGGTCGGCTTCGGGCGCATCACCGTCGCCGGGGCCGAGGTGCAGGATCACATGATCGCCCACACCTCGCAGCTTGCGCACATCGTCTCCAACTCCTATGTCAAAAGTCCCGTGTCCACCAACTATGTCGGCTTCTCCGGCGGCAGCTACAAGGATATGACCCGTATCGCCTGTCTCGACGAGCGGGTATGGAAGGAGCTTTTCATCTGGAACAAGGACGCGCTGCTGCCCGAGATCGACGACCTTGTGCGAAACATCACCCAGCTGCGCTCCGCCATCGAGGCCGAGGATTACGACACGCTTGAAAAGCTTCTGCGCGCCGGGCGCGAGGCCAAGGAGCGCATCGATGCAGCCAACCCCGACCAGCCCTCGGATTGATTTTTTCAAAAATTTTTTCGCGCGACCCCATTTTTTCCGTCTCCCGTTTCGTATTCTTAGGTGAAAGGGAAAAGAACTTCCCTCACGAAAGGAGACAGAAGAATGAAAACATACAGAATGAAACGTGTAGTCGTCGGCATCATGCTGGTGATCCTGACGCTTGGGTTTTGCGTTGTCGGCACCGGCGCCGCGCGGGCGGATTTCATGGGCGGCCCCAATGGGGAGCAGCATGGCTTCGGCCCCGGCATGGGCGGGCAGTTCGGCCCCGGCGGGCAGGGCGCTCCCAACGGGCAGTCCGGCTTTGACGGTCAGACTCCCCGGAACGGGCAGTCCGGCTTTGACGGTCAGACTCCCCGGAACGGGCAGTCCGGCTTCGATGGTCAGACTCCCCCGGATGGGCAGTTTGCCCCTGACGGTCAGACTTCTCCGGACGGGCAGTTTGCTCCTGACGGCCAGACTCCCCCGGACGGACAGTCCGGCTTCGACGGTCAGACTCCCCCGGACGGGCAGTTTGCTCCTGACGGCGGCCGTCAGTTTGGCGGGCGCGGTGGCTTCGGCGGGCGCGGTGGCTTTGGCGGTCACGGCGGTTTCGGCCCGATGGACAAGAACCTCAGCGACGCAATCGACGCCCTGGAGGACGGAGATACCAAGACTGAGCTCCAGGAGCTGCTTGCAAAGGTTCACGCCGCTATGGAAACGCTGATAAAAGCCGACGACAGCTCCCGCGAGAGCGCGGAGGCCGCCGTCAAGGAGGCCCGCGACGCGCTGGATGAGGCGCTGAGCAAGGCCGGGATCGAGATCGACCTGGGCAATCCCCCCGAGCGCCCCGAGGGTGAAAACGGCATGACCCCGCCTGAAAAGCCCGCAGATGACAGCGGCATGATGCCGCCTGAGGGCATGCAGGGCGCTCAGGACATGACGCCGCCCGAGAGAACCGCAATCGGCAGCAGCAATACCAGCAGCAATACCTGATAAGTGACTGTTCAGCCCTGTCATTCTGAGAAGCGAAGCGGCTAAGAATCTTATTGTTTTCGCAGTTTTCTCAAAAGATCCTTCGCTATGCTCAGGATGACATGGGGGCCGGATTGTTACCCTGACAGAAAGATCACGGGCCGGGCTTTCCGTTCCGGCCCGCGTATTTTGCCCCGGCAATTCCTTTTTGAATGAATTGACCCTTTCATCATACGGAGTGTCTATGCAGCAGTCAGTCAATGCGTTGGCGCTGCGCGCATCGAAGGATGAGCGCGCGCGGGAACAATTGATACACGAGCAGGAGCAGACCATTCTCAGAACCGCCGCAACCGTCAGCCGGCATTACGTCGGCAAGAGCGACGACGAATGGTCTGTGGCTCTGTGCGCCTTTTCCCACGCCATTGACCTGTACGATGAGACGAAGGGGGACTTTCTGCCCTTCGCGCAGATGCTGATCCGCCGGGAGATGGTGGACGCCTATCGCAGCGAGGCACGGCATGCCGGGGAGCTGAGCGTCGCGCCGCATGTGCTCGACGGCTCCGCCGAGCCAGAGGAGGACGACGAGAGCGTCTACCTCGCCGTGGTGCGCGACAGCATGGAAGCCTCCGACCGCAGCCTGCACGATGAGATCGTGGCGGCAAACGCGATGCTGAACGAATACGGCTTCCGCTTCTTCGATCTCACGGAGTGTTCGCCGCAGCAGGAGAAGACGCGCCGTGAGTGCGCCGCCGCCATCCGGGGGCTCTTGAAGGATCCGCCGCTGCTGGTGGAGCTTCTGCGGCAGAACAGGAAGCTGCCCATGGTGCAGCTGCACAATCTCAGCGGCGTGTCCCGCAAGACGCTCGACCGCTATCGGAAATATATCATTATGGCAGCATTGATTCTCAGCGACGATTATCCGCAGCTTGCGGAGTATCTGAAATTTGTAAAGGAGGGGGCAGCTTCGTGAAGGCAGTCATCGTTGACCTGGTCGGCGGTCAGGCCGCAGCGCTGTGCGACGACGGGCGCGTCATCCGGCTTGCGGACGCGGGCTACACCCTCGGGCAGATCGTGGAAGTACACGCGCAGAAGCCGCGCCGACCCAAATGGCTGCGGTACATCTCCTCCGTGGCGGCCGCTGCGGTACTCGTGACCGCCATCGGCGGCGGGGTGGCCTACGCCACGCCCTACGGGGTGGTGAGCCTCGACGTGAACCCCTCGCTGGAATATACCGTCAACCGCTTTGACTATGTGCTCTCGGTGGAGGGCGTGAATGAGGACGGGCAGGAGATGCTCGCGGGGATGGATAAAAAGCAGCTCGTCCACCGCCGCATCGGGGACGCGATCGAGGCCTCGGTCGCGCAATTGGAGGCCGGCAACTGGCTCAGGGGGGAGTCGGACGAGATCCTGCTTGCCGCCGGCACCGGGGCGGATGCGCATTCCGAGCGGCTCATCCGCGAGCTGGAAACGGATCTGTGCCAAAACCGCGAGGGTCTGGAGGTACGCGGCCTCACCGTGAGCCGCGAAGAGCTGGACGCCGCCCGCAGGGAGGGCATGAGCGCCGGACGGCGGCGCATGCTGCACGAGCTCAGCGAGAGCGAGGGCGAAGGCTTTGTCCCCGCGGAATGGGCAGACCGCCCCATCCGGGACATCCTGCAGGAGCTTGACCGCGGGCGCGGTCAGGAAGCCTTCATGCCCGACGCGCGCCGCGACGCCGACAGTGCGCAGCCGCAGGAGCAGCCCGCCTTCGGGCAGCAGGATACGCACAGCGACAGCGAACGCCTGGATGCGCAGAGCGAGCAAATCCATCAGGAAGCGCCGGTCGGGAGCCCGATGCAGGAGGGGCTCGGCCAACAGGCCGCCCCCGCGCCTGCGCAAGAGTACCAGCCCCGCAATGACGACGCCGTTGGGGAACCTGCGCAGCAGACGGTCGCCCCGCCCGAAAACGGCGCTCCCCGGGATCAGGGCGCGGCGCAAAGCGGCATGGAGCATGCCCCCGGCGGAAATCCCGGCGGCTCCGGCCATCCGCCCGGCGGCGGGCCAAGACCGTAAAAAACGGACGAATACGTCATGGTTTGATCGTATTCGTCCGTTTATTTTCCCATCAGGTATGAAAGAATCAGAAACGCCGTCTTCATGGCGTCGTGGCGGATGCTGCCGTCTTCCAGGCTGAGCAGATCATCCTCCACGATCTGCGCCCCGAGGACTTCGATTTCTTCCCGGTCAAGCGTGACCGGGGTTTTGTTCTCTTTGGTCAGGTAGACGTCCGCGATATCAGGGTCGATTTCGGCATTGTTCGCCAGGACGATGTCCACCTTGCGCCCGCCCAGGTATTGGTTGAGCACCTTCAGGTGGTCGCTGACCCGGTAGTGATCCGTCTCCCCCGGCTGGGTGACCAGGTTGCAGACGTAGAGGATCGGCGCCCTGCTCTGTCCGATGGCCTGCACCACCTCCTCCGCGATCAGATGCGGAAGGATGCTGGTATAGAGGCTACCAGGGCTGAAAACGATGAGGTCACTGTCCAGGATATGGGACACGACCTCCTGTCCGACATGCACGTCGTGGTCGTAGTTGAGGCGCGCGATGCTGCGGATATTGCGGCTAACCTCCACTTGCCCGTAAAATTCGCGCTTATGTTCGGCGTTTTCCCCCACCAGTTCCACTTTTTCCTCGGTGAGCGGCAGCACCGTCCCCTTCACGTTGAGAAGGGAACACATGTAGCGCGTGGCCTCGGTGAGACTGCCCTTGAGGTCGATGAGCGCGGCAAGCATGATGTTGCGCACAGGATGATTGTGCAGGCTCCCGTCCCGCGAAAAGCGATAGCGCAGCAGGCGGGTGAAGTCCTCGTCCACATTTGCCATGGAGATGAGCACCTTGCCCACGTCGCCCACGGCGGGGATATCCAGTTCTTTTTTCAAAACGCCGGTGCTGCTGCCGTTATCGCTGACCGCGATGACCGTGGTCACATCCACCGGGAAGAGCTTCAGACCCGACAGCAGGCAGGAAAGCCCGGTGCCGCCTCCGAAAACGACGATTTTTTTCACAGGCGCTCAGGCCTCCTTCTTTCTCTCCTCCAGGGACAAAAGCACGATCTTTTCGCAGAGCTGTGCATAGCTCATCCCCTCCGCCGCCGCCGCGCGCGGGAGCAGGGAAATGGGCGTCATGCCCGGCAGGGTGTTGGCCTCAAGGCACCAGGGCCGCCCCTCGTCGTCCAGGATGAAGTCGATGCGGGAATAGACCGAGAGGCCCAGCGCCTTGTGAAACTTCAGCGCCGCCTCGCCCACGGCGCGGCGTTCCTCCTCGGTGAGGCTCGCGGGGCAGATCTCCTGCGCGCCCTCGCTGCCGCCCTGATACTTGGCGACGTAATCGAAATACGTCCCCTCGGGCGGGACGATCTCGATGGCGGGCATATAATGATCGTCAAAAATGGGCTGGGTGATCTCGCGCCCGTGGATCTTCTCCTCCACGATCACGCGGCTGTTGAAGCAGAGCAGATCCCGCAGGGCTTCGTCCAGCTCGCCCTTTGTCTCCGGCAGGGCGACGCCGATCGACGAGCCGCCGTTGACCACCTTCACCGCGCAGGGGATGGGCAGCTCCTCCACCAGACGCGGGATGTCGTCCTCGGTATAGCGCAGCTCCCGCCATGCGGGCGTACGCACGCCGGCGTACTCCATGATCTTCTTCGCCACCGCCTTATCCATGGCCATCGCGCTCGAGAGCGGGTCGGAGCCGGTATAGGGCACGCCAAGCAAATCGAGCGCCGCCTGGATCTTGCCGTCCTCGCCGTCGGCCCCGTGCAGGCCGAGGAAGACGCAGTCCGCCATCTGACACAGCGCCAGCACGTCCTTGCCGATGCGGCTTGGACTCTTGAGCCTGCGGGCGGCCTTCGCCTCCTTCAGATTCGGCGCGGTCTTCCCGATGGCCGCCTGACCGACAAGCCCGTCGGGCGCGTCAAAGGCGTCCTCCAGCCTGCCG
>Ga0310695_10013112_pt1 | contig 11466 bp, 6 predicted proteins | sample RumenRJG_04DNA_FD_203882 | JGI IMG/M metagenome (GOLD analysis project Ga0310695, IMG submission 203882) | Bovine rumen microbial communities from Lethbridge, Alberta, Canada - RJG_04 (v2) (version 2) | ecosystem: Host-associated > Mammals > Digestive system > Stomach > Rumen | place: Canada... | reverse complement strand
GAGGCTGATGGCCACATGACCCATCGTGCGGCGGAGGTTGATCTCGACGCAAGGATGCAGCAGGAAGCCGTCGCGGTCAGGACGGGCGACCACCATCATATCGATGCCGAAGGGTCCTGCATAACGGCCTCGGAAAAGGGCTGCGGTGAGCGATTCTATCTTCTGTCGAACAGCAACAAGTAAATCATCTGGTATATAACGGCTTATCGTCTCCATCTTCTCTTCCTCGGAGGCGAGGACATTACCCGTATAGGCGGTGCCGGCGGTGGAGAAGAGCGAGAGGCCGAGATAGGTGACGTGGCCCTCCCCGTCGCTGGAGAACTCCATCCCGAAGTCACGCACTTTGTTGTAGTGGGGCTCGATCATGATGGCTCCCTGTGTGGCGAGGATGCGATGCAGCCAGCCGAAGTCAGAGTTTGTCAAGGTGTTTTCATAGAAGCGCACACCGCGTCCGCTACTACTCCAGGGGGCTTTCACCACGAGGCGCTCTCCCCTGTCGAAGCGTTCGTACAGTGGCTGCAGCTCAGTGAGCATCACAGCCTCGCCGACGACACCAGGTCCCTGCAACTGTGCCAGCATCTCACCTGCATGACGGCGGTGCGACAGGTCGCGGATGGCGGCAATGGCCTCAACACCAGGCAACAGGCACTCAGCAACGCCACAGCGCAGGAGGAAGGCACGAATGGCAAGATCCCAACCCCACACATCGACACCCTCGGCAGGCAGGGCAGCCAACTGCTCGCGCGTGACAAAACGGCCGAAGGGTCGCTTCGTCAGTCGGCGGAAACGACATTCGGCCTCGTCGGGATGCTCGACAAGCACCACATCGTCGGCCTCGGCCCACAGTGCCGGGAGGTAGCCCAGGTCTGCGCGCAGCTGACGACCCGCATGCGGCGCAGTGAAATTGGCCAGGTTAGCGGCCAGCGCCAGGTCGTGTTCGGGGTTAAATACGCGAATTTTCATCTTTCAGGGCACAAAGTTACAAAAAATTTTCACTTCGCGGCCATAAAATTTTGTAATATCGAAAAATTGTCTTACTTTTGCACATTATAATAATAAACCAAAACAGAAAATATGGCCGTAAAGATTCTCAGTGTCGACGACGAGAACGATCTCGAACTGTTGCTGACACAATACTTCAGAAGGAAAATACGCAAGGGCGAGTACGAATTCTCGTTCGCCCATAACGGACTGGAAGCGCTGACGATGCTTCTCAAGAACAAGGACTACGACATCATCCTGAGTGATATCAACATGCCGGAGATGGACGGACTGACGCTGCTGACGAAGATCAACGAGATGCGCAACCCCGCCCTGAAATGCATCATGGTGAGTGCCTACGGGGATATGGGAAACATCCGACAGGCAATGAACAACGGTGCCTTCGACTTCGCCACGAAGCCCATCGACCTCGACGACCTGAGCCTGACGATCGAGAAGGCCATCGAGCAGATCAACTATATCCGACAGATGCAGGAGGAGCACTCGCAGCTGGAGTCGATCAAAGGTGACCTGGCGGTGGCCCGCGAGATTCAGCTCGCCATCCTGCCCAGAATCTTCCCGCCGTTCCCCGAGGAGGCAGAAAAGCTCGACATCGCCGCACAGATGACGGCGGCGAAGGATGTGGGCGGCGACTTCTACGACTTCTTCCGCATCGACGCCACGCATATCGGCTTCGCCATCGCCGACGTGAGCGGAAAGGGTGTGCCCGCAGCCATCTTCATGGCCGTCAGCCGTACGCTGATCCGTGCGACGGGTATCCACGGCGGCAGTCCCGCAGAGTGCATCCGCTACTCGAACGAGCTGCTGGTGAAGGAATCGGTGAACTGTATGTTCGTCACCGTGTTCTACGGCATCTACGACACCACGACGGGCGAGATCGTCTATTGCAACGCAGGCCATAACCCCCCATACGTCCTGAAACAGAACGGTGAGGTGAAGGTGCTCCCGATGTCGCAGGACCCGATGGCGGGTGCGATCGACGGGATGACCTTCCACGAGGACACGCTGAAGCTGGAGCCGGGCGACAGTTTGGTGATGTTTACAGACGGCGTGACAGAGGCCATCAACACCAACTTTGAGGAGTTTGGCGAGGCCCGTCTGGAGGAGACACTGAAGAAGTGCGCCTCGCAGAGCTCGCAGCAGACGATCGAAGCGATCACCGCCGACATGAAGGCCTTCGTGGGCGAAGCCGAGCAGAGCGACGACATCACGATGCTCGTCATCAAGCGACAGGAATAAGTATCTCAGAACAATAAGCAGGTTGAGGCGTGAAGAATAACAGAACGATCATTTCCGGAGCCATAGGACTGGCACTGCTAGGCATTGCCGCCGGAGGATTCTGGTCCTGGTACACTACTCAGAAGGAGAAGGAGGAACTGCAGGCCATCGTGGCTTCGTTGCAGAAGCAGGAGATGAAATCGTCGGTGCTCCAGAGCGTGAGTAAGCAGATGGAGGAGATCGCCTACCAGCAGAAAGCCATCTCTGACGAACAGCGCGAGGAGGCCCTCCAGCAGACGAAGATCGCCAACGAGATGCGCAAGCAGTCGGAGGTGGAGCGACTAAACGCCATCGCCGCAAAGAAGGTCGCCATGGAGTCGGAAAAGAAAGCCCTCGACGCCTTCGACCAGGCCGAGCAACAGCGACAGATGGCCGAGCACCAGCGCCTGCAGGCAGAGTTCTCGAAGCGCGTGGCCGACACGCTGAGCTACGTGGCTCTCGGACGTTCGCTGGGATCACTCGCCATCACACAGTACCGTGTGGGCAACAAAGACCTCGCCACGCTGCTGAGCTATGCCGCCTACTACTTCACCAACAAATACAACGGCGACATCTACAACCCCATGGTCTATCAGGCACTCTCGCTGGCCAGTCAGAGCCGACAGGAGTGGCCGAAACACAGCGGAGCCATCATGAACGTGGACTTCATCTCGAAGGACGACAACAAGTTCGTCACCGTGAGCAACTACGGCGAGATGATCCAGCACGAGCTGGCGGGCAACGACCTGAAGAGCACCACGCTCTTCGAGAACAGCGACTTCGACTTCCGCGACGTGTATGCCAACGAGAAGACGGGCATATCGTATGCTCTGAGCCGTACGGGACAACTCGTGGTGAATACGTCCAAGGGCATCGAGATCCAGGAACTGAAGGGGCTCGTCAGACCCTTTAAGCTGTCGGCTCTCGGCGAGAATACGCTCATCGTGGCAGAGAACGCGATGGCACTCTACGACATCAAACAAAACAAGGTGGTGGCCATACGGCCGCTGAGTTTCCGACCGTCGTACGTCAGCAAAACCGACAAGATGCCCGTGATGTTCGACAACAGCGGAAAGATGCACTACGTGATCACCATCGACAGCCTCGTCACCAAGAAGGTGCCCGTGCCAGGAAGGGTGTCAGCCTATAACATCTCGCAATCAGGCAACCGCGAGGCCTTCGGCATGGACGACGGCACGCTGTTCGTGGTCAACAAGCGCGGCGCCGTACAGCGACTGGTGGGACACCGCTCCAGAATATCGAAACTGAGGTTCTACAACCATCGCCTCTACTCCAGCAGCTTCGACGGCACCCTCAACTTCTGGGAACTCAACCTGGAAAAGCCCGAGCCGATGACGCTCTACTCCGGCAACTGCTGGATCATGCACTTTGCGTTCGACAAGTCGAGAAGTCACGTGTGGATCGGCGACCAGAAAGGCAACGTGGCCGAGGTGCTCGTCTCTGTACCCGTAATGGTGGAGAGAATCAGGAAGATGAAGGCCATGAGGAATCTCACAGAAAGCGAATGGATCTACTATATCGGACGTAACATACCTTATGTATCGTTCCTGACAGGAAAGGAGGTGAAGCGATGAAACGACTGCTGACCTCACTCGCCGTCGTGTTGACGACACTCACCGCCAGCGCGCAGGGCGTACCCTTCCTGAGGAACTACGTGGCTGACGACTACCTGGCCCACAACCGAAACTTCGACCTGACTATCGGCGAGAGCGGTACGGTGTATGTGGCCAACTTCGAGGGGCTGCTCTATTTCGACCACGTAAGCTGGCACACGCTCTACACACCGGGCATCACCCGCGTCACCGTGTCGTTCAGAGACAAGAACAACGTGATCTGGGTGGGCGGCTACAACTACTTCGGCAAGATCATGCAGAATGAGAACGGCAGCCTGTGGCTGAAGCGCGTCGGCGGGCCGGGATCCTTCAGAGGCGAGATACAGGAGCTGTGGAAGGAAGGCGACACGTTCTACTTCCTGAACAACGACGGTACGCTGTATCAGGTGAAGAACGACAGCATCAGTCCCGTCAAGAAACTCAGCGCGGAATCAATCAGCCTGGGAACGGCGGACATCATCGATGTCGACTCGCTGAAACAGGGAGAGGTGATCATCCAGAAAAAAGTGAACCGCAGGGAACCGCTAGCCAACGGAATGGAAGCCATCGCGACGAAAGAACAGGGTCTGAGAATCGTAGACAAGAACGGACAAGAGGTCTGTCATCTCACCGAAGCCAACGGCCTCTGCTCGAACGGGGTCATCTGGGTCGAGTACGACGAGCACGGACAGCTCTGGGGCGCCACGAACAACGGTGTCTTCGAAGTGGCGGTGTCATCGGCTTTCTCGCGCTTCACACCCAACGAGGGCCTACCCGGTGAGGTGTACGCCATCACATCGTTCAGAGGCACGAAATACGTGGGTACGAATCACGGCATCTTCCGACAGGAGGGCATGAGGTTCGTACAGCTGGATCCGGATCTGGACCACGCCTGCTGGAAACTCGTGAAGTACGAACAGGGACTGTTGGCTGCTACGGCCAACGGCGTCTATTCCATCGCGCACGACGGCACCATCAAACAGCTGTCGAAGATCACCACCACATCGCTGCTCCTGGAGGGCAAGCAGATCTACAGCGGCGAGATAGACGGCGTGTACCAGACAGAGATTCCCTCAATGAAAAGAAATAAGGTCTGCCAGTTGGAAAACGTGACCAACATCGTCAGGGATGACGAAGGTACGATCTGGCTACAGAGCCTGTACGGTGAGATCTGGCGGAAACGGAAGCAGGACTATGAATTCCTGCCCCTGGTGACAGAGGGAGAGAGCGACGAGGATGTGGCTACGGTGGTTATGATGAACGGAAAGGCGACGATCGTCAGCACGGAAACCTCAGAACCCTTCCCCTACCCCCAGTTCTCATTTACCGACGACAAAGGCGTCACCTGGCTGACGAACCACGACGGCAAGAACCTCTACAGATGGAAGGACGGCAAGCCGATAAAGGATATGTACCATCTGCTCTATCCCTTCAGGAAGACAGCCATCCGCTCGATGTACACTGAGGGCGACGAGATCTGGCTGGGAACTGACTACGGTCTGACGGTGATCAACACCAGCGTGAAGGACCCCGCCCTCGAGACGAAGCCCAAGCTGATGATCCGTTCGGTGATACTGGGCAGCGACAGCGTGCTCTGGGGAGGCTACGGACCGATGCCCAAGGCACTGCCCGACCTGAAGAGCCGCCGCGGCATCCTGCGGTTCAACTACTCCATCGACTACTCATCGCCCGTTGGCGAACCGCTCTACCGTTATCAGCTGAACGACGGCGGATGGAGCGCCTGGTCGAAAGAGTGCAGCGCCGTCTTCGTGAACCTGCCGCACGGCAACTATACCTTCAACGTGCAGGCCATCGACGCCTTCGGACGAATGACCAACATCGCCTCGATCGACTTCCACATGGACTATCCTCTATACCTGAAGTGGTACATGATCTGTCTGTACATCATCCTGCTGGGTATCCTGGTGTATCTGTTCGGCAAGTGGCGACTGCGCCAACTGGAGAAGGAGAAGATGCAACTGGAAAAGGTGGTGCAGGAACGTACGGCAGAGGTCACCAAGCAGAAGGACGAGATCCAGGAGAAATCAGAGAGCCTGGAAAAAGCCCTCGAGGAACTCAGCAACACGCAGAACGAGCTGATCCGTCAGGAGAAGCTGGCCACCGTCGGTAAACTGACACAGGGCCTCATCGACCGAATCCTGAACCCACTCAACTATATCAACAACTTCTCGAAGCTCTCAGAAGGGCTCGTCAAGGACATCGAGGCCAACATCGCCGATGACAAGGACAAGATGGACCCCGAGAACTACGACGACACGGTAGAGGTGCTGGGCATGCTGAAGGGCAACCTGCAGAAGGTGGGTGAACACGGCGTAAACACCACCCGTACGCTGAAGGCGATGGAGGAGATGCTGAAAGACAGAACGAGCGGCGTGATCAAGATGGACCTCTGCAACCTGCTGAAACAGAACGAGGAGATGGTGGAGACCTACTTCGCCAAGCAGATCAGCGAGCAACACGTGAAGGTGGTCTTCGACTATCCCAATACACCGCTGTACGTCAACGCCAATCCCGAGCTGCTGAGCAGGGTCATCATGAGTCTGATCAGCAACAGTATGTATGCCGTCGTGAAGAAGACAGAGCGCGCAGAGAACTACCAGCCCGAGATCAGCTACACGGTCAGCGAGGATGGCAACATGGTCACCATGCGACTGCACGACAACGGTACAGGTATCAGCGACAATATCATCGGAAAGATCTTCGACCCCTTCTTCACCACGAAGACCACGAGTGAGGCATCGGGCATCGGACTCTATCTGAGTCATGATATCATCCAGAACTACGGCGGAGACATCACCGTGAGATCCGTCAAGAGCGAGTTTACAGAATTTACGATTACTATGCCTATCATCAAAGAATAAGCTTATGGAACAGATTGAACAGCTGCAGGAACAACTAAAGACCCAGGAGAAACTGGCATCGCTCGGACTGCTGAGCGCCGGTATCGCCCATGAGATTCAGAACCCCCTGAATTTCGTCATCAACTTCAGTAAAATGTCGGAGAAACTGTTGAGCGACCTGCAAGAGATCATCGAGGACAACAAGGACAAGATATCCGAAGACGACCGCGAGGACATGAACGACATCATGAACGACCTCTCGGAGAACATGGACAAGATCGTGGAGCACGGCAACCGTGCCATCAGCATCATCCAGGGTATCCTCCTCGTGTCGAGAGGTAAGGAGAACGAGTTTATCCCCTCCGACATCAACCGCATCGTCAAGGAATACGTGTGGCTCTCGTATCACGCCATGAGGGCCAACAACAAGAAGTTCAACATCGCCATCCACGAGCAGTATGCCGAGGACCTGCCGATGGTGGATGTCATCCCACAGGACATCAGCCGCGCCGTGCTCAATCTGATGAACAACGCCTGCTATGCCGTGTGGAAGAAGGCACAGACCGCCAGCGAGGACTATCATCCCGAGATGAGCATCACGACAGCGCTAAAAGGCAACCTGATCATCGTCACCATCGCCGACAACGGTGAGGGAATGAGCAACGAGGTGAAGCAGCGGCTCTATGAGAACTTCTTCACCACCAAACCATCTGGACAAGGCACCGGACTGGGTATGTCGATCACCAAGAACATCATAGAAAACAAGCACGGCGGCACACTTTCCTTCGAATCGGAAGAAGGAGTTGGCACCACGTTCACATTCACCATTCCCATCAAGAAATGAACATAAGGACTCACCTTATTATATTAATAGCCACCGTGCTCTGTCTGCCGATCCAGGCACAGGACAACGATATGCGTCTTCTCTACAACGAGGCAGAAGAGGCCTATACCATAGGACGCGTCGAGCAGGCGAAGACACTTGTGCAGGATCATATCCACAGCTTCCAGGGCAACCTGAAGGTCAACGGATACAAACTGCTGGCGCTCTGCTGTCTGGCGCTCGACGAGCCAGAGACGGCCGAAATGTATGCTGCCGCGCTGCTGGACGAAGACCCGTATTTCAGTCCGTCGCTTCAGGATCCTCCACGCTTCATCGACATCATCAACAATATCAAGAGAGGCATGTCGATCACGATCACCACAGCATCGAGCCAGGAGGAGAACCTGAGTGAGGTGCCCGTGCCCACCACCCTCATCACGGAGGATATGATCAAGAACTCGGGCGCACAGAACCTGCAGGAGGTGCTGGCGGCCTATGTGCCGGGTATGCACATCATCGACTGTAACAACGACATCAACATCGCCATGCGAGGCATCTACGGCGCAGGACAGGAGAATATCCTCATCCTGCTCAACGGCCATCGACTGAACAACTATACGACCAACGTGGCCGCACCCGACTACAGCATCACGCTGGATAACCTGAAGCAGATAGAGGTGCTGAGAGGTCCGGCATCATCACTCTATGGCGACGTAGCACTCACGAGTGTGGTCAACCTGATCACCAAACAGGGTGCTGACGTGAACGGCGTGGAGGTGAAAGCCGGCTTCGGTAACTACGGACAGAAACGAGCCAGCGCCGTCTTCGGAAAACGCTATTTCGACGTCGACCTGCTGGTATGGGGAAGCTTCTACGGCAACAAGGGTCAGAAAAGAGAAGCCCTCGTGAGACATGACATCTATGATATACCTGGCGACATCAAAGTCGGATGGATCGGCGAGAAACCCTCCTACGACTTTGGTGTACAGTTGAAGTGGAAGGATCTCGAGTTTCTCTACGACTCTCACTTCTCAGAGGTGGTAGCACCCCTCTCCATCTCCACACTGGCCTCCTACTACGATCACGACAGATACAAGACCGCCAACGGTCTATCGCCCAGCTATGCGAGCAATTCCCGTCATGCGAACCTCAGCTACAGGCACCAGTTCCGTAAGTTCAACCTGACGGGATCTTTCTCGTTCGACCAGAGCGATCTGACGCACTATCAGGTGATCTACGACGGTCCGTTAGACAATGTTGGAGCGCTATTCAGTCTTCCTGAATCCGTCGACACCACGTTGCAAAACAGTAGTGGTACAGCAAGGTTTGTCAATGCCCAGGAACTGGCATACAGCGCCCAGCTGAAAGGCGACTTCACGTATATCAACAAGGACCATCACAAAGGCTCGCTGGCCTTTGGTGCACAGTATGCGCACTTCATTATGGACGATATGCGCTACCAGATTATCTATGACTTCGTCAAGACCACACCAGAGAATTATCTGATGCAGGAGTTCGCCAAAGGTCATGAGAACAGCTTCTATTTCTTTACTCAGCTGAAGCACCAGTGGAGGTCGCTCATCTTCAACGCAGGTATCAGATACGACCATAAGTCACGTTACGACGAAACCCGACTCAATGAGTTCTCGCCGCGACTGGCGCTGATCTACGTACAGCCCAAATGGAACGTCAAGCTCAACTACTCCAAGTCGTTCGTCGATGCACCCTACTACTACCGCAAGTCAAACGGCTTCCTGCTGGATATACAAAACCAAGCAGAGACCCAAGAAAATGATGAAGATTATTCCGACAGTGATTCAGATTACAAACTGAAGCCCGAGATTATCAATTCTGTACAGTTGGCCTTCGCAGGTATTGAGTGGTTCCCAGGATTCACGTTCGAGCTCAACTGGTTCTACCACAACGCCCAGGACCTCATGGTGACCTATATCCTGGAGTATATGAATGCCGGAAAGAACACCGCTACGGGTCTGGAGTTGATGGCCCTCTATCGTCACAAGAAGTTCTCGGCAGATTTCAACCTCACGTGGACCCATACGATCAAGAACACGATCTTCAAGACTGACGAAAATGCAGAACTTTTTTTCGATGCTAACATCGATGACAATAACAATACACCAGCCATCATATCGAACCTCGTGCTGTCGTGGACCCCTATCAAACGTCTGAAGCTCTTCTCGCATATCTGTTTCGAAGGAAAACAGACCACCTATAATCCAGACATCGTCAAGCTGATCCAGATCGACAAAGAGTTGAGGATGGCCATTGATCCGTATTGTGATATAAAGGACAGAATGTATTACATCAATCATGCCAGACAATTGACGAAAGAAGTGATTTATCATGAAGATATGAATGCACGGGCCATCGTCAACGTGGGTGCAGAGTACCAGCTGGGCAAACTCACGTTGGGGCTCAACGTACACAACCTCTTCAACACCTACTATCTCCGAAGTGGCATGAACACCAAGACGATTCCTCAGAAAGGTCGTTGGTTCATGGGAACCATCGCCTACAAATTCTGATGATTTTTGGAAAGTTTTGCTATTTAGACTTTGCAATTTGCGGGAAAATGATTACCTTTGCACCCGATTTATAATAATATAACAGGATGGAAGCTTTTTTCAGGACTCACAGATACCTCGTAGAGCATACGACTGCCCCTGTCCGTCGCACCCTTATGGATGAGATCAATTGGAGCGACCGTATGATTGGTATCAAAGGGACGCGCGGTGTCGGAAAGACCACCTTCCTCCTGCAATATGCCAAAGAGAATTTTGATGTTCAGGACAAGCAATGCCTGTATGTCAACATGAACAACTTCTTCTTCCAGGGTCAGGGCATCGCCGATTTCGCAGGCAAGTTCTACAAGCACGGAGGTCGCGTGCTGCTGATCGACCAGGTGTTCAAGCAGCCAGACTGGAGCTCGGAACTGCGGAAGTGTCACGACCTCTACCCTAACCTGAAGATCATATTCACCGGCTCGAGCGTGATGCGTCTGAAAGACGAGAACCCCGAGCTCAACGGTATCGTGAAATCCTATAACCTGCGTGGCTTCTCCTTCCGCGAGTTCGTCAATCTGCTGACGGGCAACTCCTTCCGTCCCTATACGCTGGAAGAGATCCTGAAGGATCATGAGCGCATCATCAAGCAGATCCTGCCCAAGATATCGCCCAACCGTTATTTCCAGGACTACATCCATCACGGCTTCTATCCCTTCTTCCAGGAGCACCGTAACTATTCGGAGAATCTGCTGAAGACGATGAACATGATGACGGAGGTGGATATCCTGCTTATCAAGCAGATCGAGCTGAAGTATCTGACGAAGATCAAGAAGCTCTTCTACCAGATTGCCGAGGAAGGTCCCTCGAAGGCACCAAACATCAGTAAGCTGGCACAAGACATCGAGACCAGTCGTGCTACCGTGATGAACTATATCAAGTATCTCACCGATGCGCGTCTGTTGAATCTGATCTACCCCATCGGGCAGGACTTCCCCAAGAAGCCGGCGAAGATCATGCTCCACAACTCGAACCTCATGTATGCCATCTACCCCATCAAGGTGGACAAGCAGGAGGCGATGGAGACCTTCTTCGTAAACTCGCTGTGGAAGGACCACAAGGTGAACAGCGGCGGCCGAGACTGTCATTACATCGTCGACGAGAAGCTGAAGTTCCGGATCATCGATGCCAAGTCGGCAAGTAAGCAAAGGCTTTCGCCAGATATCATCTACGCCCGATACAATACGGAGATCGGTATGGACAATCAGATCCCGCTGTGGCTGCTGGGATTCCTGTATTAAGAGAGAACAGTTATAATTAAACAATACAAAATAGTTAGTAATTCATTTTATACATTAAACAAATGGCTAAAGAAAAGAAATTTATCA
>Ga0310695_10013111_pt1 | contig 11467 bp, 7 predicted proteins | sample RumenRJG_04DNA_FD_203882 | JGI IMG/M metagenome (GOLD analysis project Ga0310695, IMG submission 203882) | Bovine rumen microbial communities from Lethbridge, Alberta, Canada - RJG_04 (v2) (version 2) | ecosystem: Host-associated > Mammals > Digestive system > Stomach > Rumen | place: Canada... | reverse complement strand
TGGCAACAATGGTGGCGACGCCTTGGCTATGGCCCGTATGCTAAGCGAGCAGAACTATCAAGTATCTGTCTATCTCTTCAACATCAGCGGCCAACTGTCGCCTGACTGTGCGGCCAACAAGCAGCGCTTGCAAGATGCCAAACGCCTGAAGAATTTCATTGAAGTGAGTATGGAGTTTGATCCACCAGTACTCGATAGCAACACGCTTGTCATCGACGGTCTCTTCGGTTCCGGCCTTAATAAACCCTTAGCTGGTGGGTTCGCTTCACTCGTCAAGTATATTAACGCCTCTCAGGCCAAAGTTGTCAGCATTGACGTACCTTCTGGTCTGATGACAGAGGACAACACCTATAATGTTCGCGCCAATATCATCCGAGCCACCATGACGCTCACCCTTCAGCAACCCAAGCTCTCGTTCCTCTTCCCGGAGAACCAGCAGTTTGTTGGAGAGATGCATGTGATCGACATCAAGTTGAGTAAAGAGGGTATGGCGAAAATTGAGGCTCCCTTCTCAATAATTGACGAGAGTGATATACACGCCTGTCTGCTGGACCGTTCACTCTTTGCCCATAAGGGACAGATGGGGACGGCCTTACTGATAGCCGGTAGCTATGGCATGGCCGGTGCTGCCGTTCTGGCTTCCAAGGCCTGCATGCGTTCGGGAGCTGGCAAGGTGGTTGTCAACACGCCGCGTCGCAACATTCCCATCTTGCAGGCGTCTGTTCCGGAAGCGATTGTGCGCGCGGGCAACGAAGAAACCATCTTTACGGAGACCGTCGATACCGAAGACTATCAGGCTGTAGGTATTGGTCCAGGTTTGGGACAGAGCGAACAGACGGCTATTGCCTTGATAGCCCAGTTGCGACGCACCCAGTGCCCGTTAGTGGTCGATGCCGATGCGCTTAACATCCTGGCCAACCATCGTGCCTGGATGCAACAACTGCCCAAGGGCATCATCATGACCCCCCACCCCAAGGAGCTCGACCGCTTGGAAGGTCACTCTGCCGATACCTACGAGCGACTGACCAAGGCCCGTAATCTGGCTGAACGTCTGAAAGGCTATGTCATTCTGAAGGGTCATTATACGGCTATCTGCTGTCCTGACGGACATATCATCTTCAACGCTACTGGCAATGCCGGTATGGCTACAGCTGGTAGTGGTGACGTCTTGACAGGCATACTGACAGGTCTGTTGGCACGTGGCTACAAACCTCAGGATGCTTGCGTCGTAGGCGTCTACCTGCATGGTCTGGCAGGCGACTTGGCTGCTCAGGAACTGGGCGAAGAGAGTCTCATTGCCAGCGACATCATCAGCCATCTGGGAAAGGCGTTTATGAAATTGAGAAATTGAGATATTAAGATAATGAGATATATTAGGATTATGAAAATGAAGAATTATAGTAACGTATGGAATAAGGAGATGGTGAGAAGAATGGGGCGCTTGGCTTTTCTCATTTTCTCATTTTCTCATTTTCTCATTTCTACAGCAGGGGCGCAGGCTATCAGTACTCCCATGAATGCTGGTCGTACGGCTGAAAGCCTGGTCTATTTCCTGCCCAAGACGGCCGTCCGTTTCAATCTGCTCATCGAGAAGAAAACCTATACCCCTGGCGAATATGCCAAATATGCCGAAAAGTATCTGGGTATGACGGGTATCCAACAGGAGCAGCAGGTCACCTATAGCGTAGCCAGCTACAATATCAGTCAGATTGGCATACGCGACGCAAAGAAGTGTTATAGTGTCGAATTGAAGGGGAAGAGCGAAACGGCTGACATCAAATTGAGCAAGGACGGTGTTCTGCTGGCCATCAACGACGAGCCTGCCAAACTCAAGCTCCCTAATCCCTTCAAACCTGCACCTAAAGCTCCAGTCGTTGACCCACACCAGTTTCAGAATGACGACGTGCGTTCGGCTGGCAGTATGGCCAAAAAGGCAGAGATGACCGTAAATCAGATTCTTGAACTCCAGGAGCATCGCCAGCAGCTCATTACCGGTGAGGCCGATGACATGCCACAGGACGAGAACCAGCTGCGTTACATGATTGAGCAGATTGACAAACAGCGCGAAGCACTCACATCGCTCTTTACAGGTACTACCACACGCGATACCACCGAGCATATTATTACCGTATGCCCTGAAAAGGAGGTACAGCGTGAGGTCATCTTCCGTCTCAACAAAAAACTGGGTATTGTCGATAAAGACGACCTCTCCGGCATACCTTATTATATGACAGTCGAAGACTTGCACCGCACCAATTCGCAGCAGTATGGCACTGCCGAGAACAAGAAAGACGGCGGTTTCTATGTCAATGTGCCGGGCCGCATCCGTCTGACACTGTTCCGTGAACAGCAGCAGTTAGGCTCATTTGATGTCTATGCCGGCCAGTTTGGTTTTGTCGAGTTGCGTAGTGGTGCCCTCTTCAAGCGCTACATCACCCACATGACGCTCAATCCAGCCACTGGTTCTGTCGATAAAATCCATGCCGACATGAACACCAAATAACGACACTCTTTTTGACGAAACAGCAGTATTACTATGGTTCAAAGAAATACTGTCCTACGGGCTGACCTTTATATTCTTTGCTCTGGTTCAATGGACTTTGCTTCGTAGTGTTAAGCCAGTCACCCCAGCCGGTAAAGAGATGCCAGTTGGAGTACTCGTAAGCCTCTTTGACGGTATAGTCCCAAGCAGTCTTTCCCTTATATGCATCTTGGCTGCAGAGTACCACGGAGAGTGTGAACTTTGGCAGGTCACCTAAGGGTGAGAGATGGATTTCCTGACGTCCGAGAATTGCTTTGTCAAGGGCTTCGTCAAGCTCCTTGGCTATGCTGATGAGTTGTGGGTCTTTGGTATATTCAGCTACCTTGTTGGCATAGTCACTCAAGTCATAGAAACCATTCAGGTTCAGATACTGATAAGTGTGTATCATAGCAGTATCAATCTGGGCCTGCATGGTGGGATAGAGTTCGATAAGCCGGTCAGCGAGTTTCTTACTGGGTTCGATGACATATTTGAAGAGTTTCTCGCTGTTGATGAGTTTCAGGTCGCCATTGAATCTGTAGGGAGCATAGCCGCTTTCCCATTCTGGCAACATGCCGTTAAACATTTGGAGGTAGGCTTTTTCCATATCAGTCTGCTCAGAAATGGCCTTAATGAATTGGCGTATGGGTGCCTGGTTCATAGCCAGCATGTGACTGCTGGTCACGGTATAGTCACAGACCAAAGAAATGTCAAACAGCGTCTCGACACCGCCCATGAGGCAGTTGTGGAAGAAGATGCTCTTGAAGTGGGGTACCTTCGAATAGGCGATACCACGCAGGAACTCGTACATGTTCATACCCTCACTTCCTGCTGCAGTGGGTATCCATTCGTCGTAGAGTACGGCACGATTGCCTGTAATCAGTGTGGAGTCAATTTTACGCTTATCTTTCTCAAAATCCACATTTTGGTCGAATCCGCCTCCATGTCCATAAAGCAGGAATATATAGTCGCGAGCAGGAGCCATTTCTGTGGAAATATCAATGACGCTTGTAAGTGTTTCTTCGCTAAACAGAGCAAGGTCAGGCCAATTCACAGCATAGTTGTCACCAATTTTATAGAGATCGGTGGTATCGGTGAGTTCGAAGAACACAACATCGCCTGGCTTTGCAAAACGCCCGCTGAATTTTATAGGTTTAGCGTACTTGTAACATACAACGACACGCACATCCTTTTTCTTGAGGTAGGGTTTCATGATTTCCCATGCGGTTTCCGGTTGGTTATCAGCATCTCCTCCCACGGTACCATAGAAGATGACGGTAAGACGAGCTGTGTCACTTTGTGCCTCTGGTGGAATAACTGGCTGGTAAGTGCTGTTATCCTCTACTGAGCAGGATGCGATAGCCACGACCAGCATCATGGCTATTGACAGCAGATAAAAAAATTTCTTCATTGTTTTGTTTATTTTATAATTCAGTTGCAAATTTAATGATTAATTTCATATTCAACAAATAAAAAGCTAAAGAATCTAAACTATTTGTTTATTTTTTAAAAAAAAACACTAACTTTGCACTCACAAATATTCATTAACTCAAATAAAACCAAACCATCAATGAAAACAAGAACTATTCTTACTTCCATTGCACTCGCAATGTTTGCAAGCATTCCTGTCAGTGCACAGTTCAAGTATGCTTGGCAGAATCCTAACCTGCCTCGTGCAGAACGTGTGGAAAACCTGTTAGGCATGTTGACCCCAGAAGAGAAGGTGGGCCTGATGATGAACAAGTCGGTATCTATCGACCGTCTGGGCATTCCGTCGTACAACTGGTGGAGCGAGGCCTGTCATGGTGTCCGCCAAGGCGGCTATACCGTCTATCCCCAGCCTATCGGTCTGGCCGCTGCGTTCAATGCCCAGCTGGTGTACGACGTGTTCTCGCAAGTCAGTGACGAGGCGCGTGCCAACTGGAACCGTACCGACCACAACGACCCTAAGCTGTTCAACGTACCTCAGGGCGTCACTTACTATCCCGGCAATCCCGAGCTGACGTTCTGGTGTCCCAATGTCAACATCTTCCGTGATCCCCGTTGGGGCCGTGGTCAGGAGACGTGTGGCGAGGACCCGTATCTGAATGCTGTACTGGGTGTGCAGACCGTCTTGGGTATGCAGGAGCCTGTCACGCTGAATGGCAAGACCTATTATAAAACACACGCGTGCGCGAAGCACTATGCCGTACACAGTGGTCCGGAGCCTTTGCGCCACTCGATGAATGTAGAGCCTACCAACCGCGACCTGTGGGAGACCTATCTGCCCGCCTTCAAGGCTTTGGTCAAGAAAGGTAACGTACGCGAGGTCATGTGTGCCTACCAGCGTTTCGAGGGTAAGCCCTGCTGCACCAGCGACCGTCTGTTGATTGACATCCTGCGCAACAAGTGGGGTTACGACGCTATTGTGCTCACCGACTGCGACGCCATCAACAACTTCTATAACCGCGGTCAGCACGAAACGCACAAAGATGGACTGAGCGCCTCTGTCGATGCTGTGCTGAACGGTACCGACCTGGAGTGTGGCAAGGTCTTCATGTCACTGGCTGAGGGACTGAAGAAAGGCCTCATCACCGAGGAGGAATTGGACAAGCACCTGCGCTATACTCTGAGAGGCCGCTTCGAGCTGGGTATGTTCGACCCTGCTGAGAGTCTCCCGTGGGCTAAGATTCCTGCATCGGCTATCAGTAGCGAGAAGAACAACGACCTGGCTACTCAAGCCGCCCGCGAGTCAATGGTGCTGTTGGAGAACAAGGGCGTGCTGCCCCTGTCGAAGAGCATCAAGACCATTGCCGTCATTGGTCCTAACGCCGAAGATATTGAACTGTTGAACGGTAACTATGGCGGCACACCTACTGACAACCACAAGCACTCGCTGTTGGAGGGTATCAGAAACGCTGCGCCCGGTGCAACATTAATCTACCAGAAGGCTTGTGAACTGAACGATGAATACCAGACCGTCCATCACCTGTCTGACTTCAATGGCGGCAAGGGCGTCTTTGTAGAATTCTGGAATTCAGAGACTTCTCCGTTCGAGGGAGAGACACCTGCTCCCGTCAAGACGGGCTACTATAACGAGTTGAACTTCTCGACATTTGGTGCCTGGGGCTTTGCCGAGGGTGTCAGCAACGATAACATCTGCGTACGCATCAGCGGTAAGTACACGTCTACATTTACTGGCGAGATGAAGTACACGCTGAGTTCAGACAACGGCTACGTGCTGAAGGTCAATGGCCAGGTAGTCGAGGAGAACAAGGGCGGCGGTGGTCGTCGTGGCTTCGGCTTTGGCCGTCGTGGCGTAGAGTATAAGTCGTTCAATGTTGAGAAAGGCAAGGACTACAATGTGGTCATCGAATACCGTCGTAGCAAGGGACAGTTCGCCATGCTGCGTGGTGACATCTGCGAACGCAAACTCGCTGACTTCACTGATCTGGCCAATGTGGCCCGTCAGGCTGATGCCATCGTTATCATCGGCGGTATCTCTGCCCGCATGGAGGGCGAAGGTGGTGACAAGCAGACCATCGAACTGCCAAAAGTTCAGCAGATGCTGGTCAAGGCCATGCACCAGACGGGTAAGCCCGTGGTCTTCGTCAACTGCTCTGGTTCGGCCATTGCTTTCGGTAGCGTCGAAGGTCAGTATGATGCCCTGCTGCAGGCTTGGTATCCTGGACAGGGTGGTGCCAAGGCACTGGCCGAGGTACTTTTCGGCGACTACAACCCTGGCGGCAAACTGCCCGTCACGTTCTATCGCTCGAACGACGACCTGCCCGACTTCATGGACTACTCGATGAAGAACCGCACCTATCGTTACTTCACCGGTGTGCCTCAGTATGCCTTCGGTTATGGTCTGAGCTATACCACCTTCAATGTAGGCCAGGGTAAGCTGTCTGCCAAGTCGATGAAGAAGAACGGCAAGGTCACGCTGACCGTTCCCGTCACCAATACCGGCGACCGCGAGGGCACCGAGACCGTACAGGTTTATGTGAAACGACTGAATGATGCCGGTGCTCCCATCAAGGCGCTGAAAGGCTTCCAGAAGCTGTCACTCAAGGCTGGTGAGACCAAGCAGGCTGAGATTACCCTCGATGGTGAGGCCTTCGAATACTATGAAGAGAAGATAGACGAACTTGCCGTAAAGCCTGGCAAGTACCAGATTCTCTACGGCAAGTCGTCAAGGGATGAAGACTTGCAGTCCTTCGACTTTGTCGTTAAGTAACATGAAATTGTGGGAACGGGAGTGAAGTGAACCCAGGAAGTTTTATCCAACTTCCTGGGTTCACTTCAATTCTGTTTTAATCTTGAAAAACAGGATTCTCCGCTATTACTTGCTTTGCAGGTATACGGCGGATTATCTGGTCTGATCCACAAACAACCACATCCTGACCTCTTAATGCTTTTTCCTGAAGCATTCTCTTTTCTGCTATATCCAACCCACGACGCAGTTTCTCGTTAAACTCCTGAATTTCTTTATTTGACATAACTTTGCATCTTTAAGTAAATGGAGAAAGGCCTCTTGCAATCTCATCAGCATTTACGAACTCCTTACAATCAAGGATTTCGGGAAGTACAGTATATGATGCCGTCGTCTTTCCTGCACCGTTACAACCGCTAATGATATATAAGATCTTATTCATTTCGGGGGCAAAGATACAAAAACTAAATGAAACTGCCAAATTATACTTCTCAATTTGCTTTTTATTTATTCTGAGCCCTAAGCGTAGTACCCAATGCTCACACGGGGACTGTCCTGTGTTTAGGAGAAAAACCTCCCAATTAGAATAATTCTCATACAAAATGATTTTATTCCAATCTAAACTGCCGTACAATGAATAATCATTTTCATTGACTCCCATTTCGTCCAATTTGTGTTTTAGAACTAATCTATTCATTATTTTAAAGGAATTATAAACTTAAATTCTATTAATGAGTTTACATCTACTGGTGTCTTATTGAAAAGGGACGGTTCTTTTTGTATACATGATTTTCCTATAATAAACCTATCATTAAAGGCCTTAAGCAATTGTTTAGCAACAATAAATCTTATATTGTATTTGTAATTTTTGACTACAGGTGGGATATCAATTGTTCCTAAAATATGCTGGTGTTCAGCATCGTATATATAATTATGGCTTTATTTCTTATACTTCGATTTCTGGGCCCAGTCCTCCAACGTTATGTTGTACGACTGCAAAGATAAGCATTTTTTCTAAAACGAGGTGCATTGGGAGGTGGATTTATTGCAAAAAAGGTGATTATTTACAGATTTTGGGCATTTCCTGTAGGAAAGATGAGTACTTGTCCTTTTCGAAATGAATGTCTTTGTAGAGTTCAGGGCTGCCACCTTCGCTTTCAGGAATGAAGTGGAGGCGGATGACTGCTGCAATATTCATCATTAGAGGTTCGGAAATGCATCATTTTCTAGAGAATTGTAAAAATCTGGGCAGAAAAAGTGAGAAAATCATTCAATTTTCAGCTATAATTCATCGAAATTAGATATAAAATGAGAGAGAAATCACAAAATCTAGTGACATATGACATAAATTGAAGTTATTTGGTTATATTTCAATAGTTTATAAAATAGTATAGTGACATAAAAGTGACATAAAAGTGACATAGAAGTGACATAAAAACGACATAATAGTGTCGTCATTGCATATTATAAGCAAGTAATGGGTGCATAGTAAGCAAGCAGATAGAAAGATACCGGATTGCAACTTGAAAGACTATGAGTAGTTGTTCAATTCTCTAGAGAATTCAAGCGTTAGTAGGCCTCTAACGATTGAAGAGATTAGTGCATTCGGTTAAATTCTCTAGAGAATTCTTTAACAAGGCATAATCTCAGGCAGTGGAAGTACTAATGGCGCGATGAGCTAGTACACTAGTCGACAGTTAGCATCCATAAGAGTGGTTAAAGTGGCGATAAATACGGAAAAATGCCAGTTTTATGTCGGATGTATGTCACTTTTATGTCACTTTTATGTCACTAAGTACATTGTAAATAGTCGTATAATTATCTGATATTCAAATAATAGCACAAATATTATGTCACTATGTCACTAAAAATGGAGAAATTCAGAAATAATTTTGAAATATGTAGTGTAATATGGAAGAGAGAAAAGACTGATGGAGTATGCCGACTTACAGCCGAAGTGAAGTACATGATTGATTAAGCCAAAGCGAGGGTATGCCATCCGACATACCCTCGTTTGTTCACTTATAGATGGGTCCAAAATTGGCGCAGGCACGATAGTCTGCGCCTTCTTTGTCCATACCGAAGGCATTCCAGCAGGCCGGACGGAAGATGTCCTTATCAGCAATGTTGTGCATGCAGACGGGGATGCGCAGCATGGCACAAAGTGTAATCAGGTCGGCACCGACGTGTCCGTAGCAGATGGCGCCGTGGTTGGCACCCCAGTTGTTCATAACGCTGTACACATCCTTGAAGGCATCCTTCGTGGGGTCTAGACGTGGGGCAAACCATGTGGTAGGCCATGTGGGGTCGGTACGCTTGTCCAGGATGTCGTGGGTCTTGGGATCGAGCTCAACGGTCCATCCCTCTGCCAGTTGCAGCACGGGACCCAAGCCTGCCACGAGATTCAGGCGCAGCATGGTCATCGGCATACCACCCTTGGTGACGAAGTGTGAGCTGTAGCCGCCTCCACGGAAGTAGTCGCGATCGGCAGGCATCCATGAGGTAGCCTTTAGACAAGCCTCCATATCGTTGTTGTCCATCTCCCAGAAAGGCTTGATAGTTGGCTTGCCATCCTTGTCTGTCATAGCGCCTGTGGCATCAAGGGTAGTAGCACCGCTGTTGATCAGGTGGATGAAGCCACCAGCGGCTAAGCCGCTGGGCACAGTGCCTGCTACGCGTTGGACGGCCTCTGGGCTCCAGTAGGTACGGATGTCCGAGAACATGACGCCCTTGTTGGTCAACAGGTGTCCGAACAGCATCGACATACCGTTCAGGAAGTCGTTCTCCGTAGCCAGCGTATAGGCCTCGCGCGGTCCGTTCCAGTCGAACGACGTACACATCATCGACTCAGGGAAGTCGAAGTTGGGCTTGTAGTCCGTCCACTGACGCTGACCCTGCACACCTGCTGCAATGGCATTGTGGCCGATGGCCTCTTCCTTGTAGCCCATCTCCAGCAGTTTTTCCGAACCCTGCATCAGGTCGCGGATAATCATCATCGTCTTCACGGTGAACTCCCAGTCCTCATCCTTCTCCTGACGATTCTTGCCCTTACCCTTGCCGTTGAATGTCGTCATAGGCACGCCAGGGAACAGCGGACGGTCCTCATTATAGTCGTGACCCTCGTTGGGCTTGCAGTATTTGTTGACCCACTTCATGGCTTTCTCAAACTCCTGCTTGTCGTAGATGCCGAAGTCGACGCGACGCAGAATCTCCACCAGCGACACATACTCCGTGCGCATACCCAGGTATTGCTGCAGGAAGTCGGCATTCACGATACTTCCAGCGATACCCATACAGGTGTTGCCCAGCGACAGATAGCTCTTGCCACGCATGGTAGCCACCGCCTGGGCAGCACGTGCAAAGCGCAGAATTTTTTCGCTGACGTCCTCAGGAATGGTGTTGTCGTCCAAGTCCTGCACGTCGTGACCATAGATGCCATAGGCGGGCAGACCTTTCTGGGCGTGGGCAGCCAGCACGGCAGCCAGATAGACGGCACCCGGGCGCTCCGTTCCGTTGAAGCCCCAGACGGCCTTCGGATACTGCGGATTCATGTCCATCGTCTCTGAGCCATAGCACCAGCACGACGTCACGGTAATCGTAGAGCCTACGCCCTCGCGTTCGAACTTCTCGGCACAGGCGGCACTCTCGCCCACTCGACCTATTGTCGTGTCTGAGATGACGCACTCTACCTTTGAGCCGTCGCCGTTCTTTAAGTTGTTCTCAATTAGACCTTTAACTGCCTTGGCTAAATTCATTGTTTTCTCTTCAAGGCCCTCGCGAATGCCACCCTGACGACCGTCAATCGTCGGGCGTATGCCAATCTTCGGATAAATTGTCTTCATCTTGAAATGTTTTAGTTGTACTGTTTGTATATATAGGACGCAGACCAACATTGAATGTCATCAGTCATCAAAAAAGGCACTCCGTATCAGGAGTGCCCATTCTATATGGATTTGCTTCTATCCAGCCTGTTCTATGCTGCATCAACATACTTGGGCGAAGGACCGTACTTATTGTCCTCGGGCTTGCTGTCCATAATCGACCAGATGAAGATCAGGAGAGCCATCACGATATTGACAACAGGAATAATCAACAGCCAAATCATCCAACCGCTGCGACCTGTGTCGTGCAGACGACGTGTCATGGCAGCCAGAGAAGGCAACAGCAAGAGCAGCATGATGATACCCAGAATACATGCCCATGTGGTGAACGTGCTGTCTACTGCACTGGCCTGAGCGAGCAGGGCATCCTGCTTCTCCTGATCAAACAGAGCGCCTGAAATCTGCGACTCCAGTTCTGAACGCTGCTCCAACTTCCATGAGAAGAGGTAAGAGATAGCGATACTGGGGATGTAATTCAAGATAGCAAACCACCAGTACTCAGAGCGGCGTGCACGACCCTTGAACGTTACATACTTTTTAAAACACGTCGTTACAGACTCGACGAACGACATCATTGGAAGAGCTTTTTTCTCCATAATTAAAAATTTTTAAATGGTTATTAATAATTAAAATAAATGGTTTCGCCTGCAAAGTTACGAATTATTTTAATATTAACAAAGCTTTTCCACAAAAAAGTTACATCAACGTCTATAAATCAATCATGCAGGATGAGTGCCGACTGCGGGCTGACCGTTGTACGGCGGCCAAAAATCTTTTCAGTAGAGTCCTCATTGATGGCGCCATCCTTACATACCACGGTATACATGGCCTTGGGGATGTTGACCGTCACCACCTCGCGCTTGGGATTCAGAA
>Ga0310695_10013109_pt1 | contig 11468 bp, 7 predicted proteins | sample RumenRJG_04DNA_FD_203882 | JGI IMG/M metagenome (GOLD analysis project Ga0310695, IMG submission 203882) | Bovine rumen microbial communities from Lethbridge, Alberta, Canada - RJG_04 (v2) (version 2) | ecosystem: Host-associated > Mammals > Digestive system > Stomach > Rumen | place: Canada... | reverse complement strand
TCGCCTTGATGCAGGAGGGTATCACTTATATGGCTGGTGCCGAGGTGCCGGGAGTGTTTGTCAATGTGCAGCGCGGCGGTCCTGGTCTGGGAACGATTCAGCCTTCGCAGGGTGACTATTTCCAGGCTACCCGTGGTGGTGGTAACGGTGACTACAAGGTGATTGTGCTGGCTCCGAACTCTGTACAGGAGATGGCCGACTTTGTTGATCTCGCCTTTGAATTGGCCTTCAAATATCGCAATCCTGCCATGATTCTCTCTGACGGTGTGATTGGTCAGATGATGGAGAAGGTGGTGCTGCCGCCGTTCAAGCCCCGTCGTACGGATGAGGAGGTCATCAAGCAGTGCCCTTGGGCTTCTACTGGTAAGCCAAAGAATCGTGAGCGTGTCGTGATTACCTCGCTCGAGCTGAAGCCCGAAATCATGGAACAGCGCAATCTCGCCCTGCAGGAGAAATATCGTAAGATTCAGGAGAATGAGGTGCGCTACGAACAGCAGCACTGCGACGATGCAGAATATGCTATTGTGGCCTTCGGAAGTGCTGCCCGTCTGTCGGAGAAGGCTATCGAGATTGCCCGTGAACAGGGCATTAAGGTAGGTCTGTTCCGTCCGATTACGCTTTTCCCGTTCCCCACGAACGAGATTGCAGCTCTTGCCAAGGGTAAGAAGGGAATCCTCGTTGTGGAGATCAATGCAGGACAGATGGTACAGGACGTCCGTCTGGCTGTGAATGGTGCCATTCCTGTGGAGCAGTTCGGCCGTCTTGGTGGTATTGTTCCTGAGCCCGAGGAAATTGTTGATGCTTTAAAGAAAATGATGTAAGGCTATGGATAGAAATCAGATAGTTCAACCAGAGAATATCGTCTGCAAGAAGCCGACGCTGATGAATGACAATAACATGCACTATTGCCCAGGCTGTAGTCACGGTGTAGTGCATAAGCTCATTGCCGAAGTCATCGAGGAGATGGGAATGGAAGACAAGACCGTAGGTGTATCGCCTGTAGGTTGTGCCGTCTTCGCGTACAATTATATAGATATCGACTGGCAGGAGGCTGCCCACGGTCGTGCTCCCGCACTGGCTACGGGTATCAAGCGCTGCTGGCCTGACCGTCTGGTGTTCACCTATCAAGGTGATGGCGACTTGGCTTGTATCGGTACTTGTGAAACCATCCATGCTCTGAACCGTGGTGAGAATATTGTCATCATCTTCGTCAACAATGCCATCTATGGTATGACGGGTGGTCAGATGGCTCCTACAACACTGATTGGTCAGAAGACCTCAACCTGTCCTTATGGTCGTGATCCAGAGATTCACGGTTATCCTTTGAAGATGGCCGATATTGCTGCTCAGCTGGAGGGAACGTGCTACGTGACGCGCCAGAGCGTGGAGAGCGTTGCTTCTATCAATAAGGCCAAGAAGGCACTGCGCAAGGCTTTTGAGGCTTCGATGGCTGGCAAGGGCTCTAGTCTGGTGGAGTTTGTTTCTACCTGTAACAGCGGTTGGAAACTCACACCTGCCAAGGCTAACGAGTGGATGAAGGAGAATATGTTCCCCTTCTATCCTAAAGGAGACCTCAAAGACACGACAGGTGAGAAGTGAATAGAGAATAGTGAAAAGTGAATAGTTATGAAAAAAGAAATAATTATCAGTGGTTTCGGAGGTCAGGGTGTGCTCTCAATGGGTAAGATTCTGGCCTATAGTGGACTGATGGAGGACAAGGAAGTCACTTGGATGCCTGCCTACGGTCCTGAGCAGCGTGGTGGTACTGCCAACGTCACAGTGATTGTCAGCGATGAGCGTATATCTTCGCCTATCCTGAGCAAGTACGATATCGCTGTCGTGCTGAACCAGCCTTCACTGGAGAAGTTTGAGCCGAAAATCAAGCCTGGTGGTATCCTGATCTACGACGGTTTCGGCATCATCAACAAGCCGACGCGTAAGGACATCACTGTCTATGAGATCAATGCGATGGACAAGGCTGCTGAGATGAAGAACGGTAAGGTGTTCAACATGATTGTTCTTGGCGGACTGCTGAAGGTGGCTCCCGTCGTTAGCGACAAGGGTGTTGAGAAGGCTCTTTATAAGACCCTTCCCGAGCGTCATCACTCGCTGATACCGCTTAACATGGAAGCCCTCAAGGAAGGAGCTAAGATTATCACAAAGATTTAAATAAGGTAATCCCCGCCGCCTGGTGGGGATTACCTTTTCTATCGGTTATAGAAAGAGAGATACTAAGATATGTGGTTGATATTGGCCTTTATGTCGGCGGCACTGCTTGGCTGCTATGACTCATTAAAGAAACATGCACTGAAGGGGAATGCGGTAATTCCGGTATTGTTCCTGAACACGCTTTTCTCATCGTTGGTCTTCCTTCCTTTTATTGTCTTGAGTGCCACGTCCGACGTGCTCGATGGCACCATCTTCCATACGGCAAGTGGGGGATGGGAGCTCCACAAATATATTGTACTGAAAGCTTTTATCGTCCTTTCTAGTTGGATTCTCGGCTATTTCGGCATGAAACACCTGCCGTTGACGATTGTCGGTCCTATCAATGCCACTCGTCCTGTGATGGTGCTTGTGGGTGCCTTGTTGGTCTTTGGTGAGCGTCTGAATGTCTGGCAATGGGTTGGTGTGCTCTTGGCGGTAGCTTCTTTCCTAATGCTGAGTCGCAGTGGCAAGAAGGAAGGTATCGATTTCAAGCACGACCATTGGATCTATATGATAGTAGGTGCAGCGGCCCTGGGTGCTATCAGTGGCTTATACGACAAGTATCTGATGGCTCCTGTAGAGAGTGGTGGTGTCGGCCTTGATCGTATGATGGTCCAGTCTTGGTACAACATCTACCAATGTGGCATGATGGGGGCGATGCTCTGGCTGCTCTGGTGGCCGAAACACGAGCAGACAACACCTTTCCACTGGTCTTGGTCTATAGTTGGCGTGAGTTTGTTTCTTTCAACGGCCGATTTCGTGTATTTCTATTCTCTGTCCTTGCCTGATGCGATGATCTCGATTGTGTCGATGGTGCGTCGCGGTAGTGTGATTGTCAGCTTTATGTTCGGCGCAATGTTCTTCCATGAGAAGAACCTACGTGCTAAGGCTTTCGATTTAGCATTGGTGCTGCTTGGCATGCTGTTCCTGTATATCGGAAGTAAATAGTGACAAGACAAGAGAGGGGGTTACAGTTGCAGTTACCTCTCTTGTCTTGTCTCGGTTTCCGTAGCTCTCTTTTTCTTTTTCTTCTGACTGGAGAAGAGATCCCGTAGGTTATTGAAATCTTTCTTCATGATGATACCGATGCCCTGAGTGTTCAGACTCGACTTTGTGAAATAGCGGTCGTTTGTCTGGTTATACACCTTCAGTGCGAGGTTACCGCTGGGGTAGAGCAGATACTGTAGGTCGAAGTCCCCGATAAACGAGGGATTGGCTCGGGTGGCGTTGTCGCGATAACCGAACTGTCCGTTGAGCACCAGTCGGTTGTTAAACATACGTCCGCTGATGATGCCCTCGTATTCAGCATTATGCCATCCTTCATTACCTGTTGAGATATTAGCGCCGAAGTTCCAGTTATCATTCTTAATGATTTGGTTGAGCAGGGTGTTGATTTGGGTGGAGAGCGTACCAGAAAGGAAACTCTGCATGGCCAAGGTTGTCCGATCAGGCTTCTGTTCGTCAGCATTGTTGGCTCCCTGGTTGTAGAATCGTCCGATGGCAAGCAAATACACTACCTGCTGGTTCATTTCCTGTTGTCCATTGATCACAGAGCGCACCATCTGTTGTTCATCGGCATTCACGGTCGGCATCTCAAGATCGAATTCTACTTGAGGTGCTGCTGGCTGTCCGCCGATATTCATCAGACAGTTTACGCGGATGGTATTGTTGGTGAACGAGTTGCCGATGTTCAGGTCAGACAGACTGACGCTGTTGACGGTATAGACGGCCTGCAGATTGAGGGCAGCCTGATATGGATCACCGCCGAAGACGATGGTGCCGCCCCTGTTGAAGGTGAAGTTCTTTTTGATAATGTTTTGTATGGTAATCCCATAGGTTCCGTGATCGACGGTATAGGTGCCGAACATGTTGAAGGCTCCCTTGTTATGGAAGGTTGCCCGGATGCTACCTTCACCGTTTAGCGTGATATAGTCGTTGGTGTTCTTGTCCATGAGTAGGCGCAGGGTTGCGTCAGGAGTGGTATTCACGAGGAAATTGATGTAGATATCGGTCTCCGTGGCTCTGTTCGAACTGTTTTTGTCGGTCTTTTTCTGGTTGTCTGTCGCTTCGTCATTGTCCCACTCGATGAATTCCTGTCTGGAGATAGCATCTGGCGTAGCGGCATTATATACGAAGACGGAATTCTTTTGAGGCGTGACGTCGCAATCAATTACAACGTCGTTTCCGTGACCATGAATGCCGACGTTGCCTGAGGCATATACCGTTCCGTAGAACGACGAGTCTCCGAAATCGTCGAAGTCGTAGGCCAGCAGGTTCTCAGCATCGACATAGAGGTCAAAACTTAGGTTGGTCAGGTGTTCATGATGGATGCCACCAGAGAGGTAGGCCCTGTGTCCGTCTTTGTCAAGTACGGTCATGTGCTTGAGTTCTATCTCGTCAGGTATCATCACCAGTGTATCGCGTTCCAGCTTGTAGGTGGTGTTGAGGGCAGTCACAGTGGCTTCCCCATCTACGACGAGGTTGCCTGTCAGGTTGATGTTGTCGAGGGTGCCTGCCAGTCTGACGTCGCCCTCTGCATGTCCTGTGATGTGGCTGAGGAAAGTCTTGGTAAAACTGTGCATGAAGTCCAGGTATGTGCCTTGGGCGTCGATCTCCAGGTCGATGGTTTCATGCACGGGCGATACATAGCCGTTGATTAATGTCTTGGCCTCTTCGCCGTCGTCTGCAATAGCGTGGATGTCTATTTGCTCAGCCTCCTGATTCCAGTCAGCCTTGGCCTGGAGAGTACCCATGCGTCCGTTCTCGAACTTGAAGTCATCGACGCGAAGGTCTGCGTTGGCAGCAAAGCGTCCGAAAAGCGACGAGACATTAGCGATGCCTGTGGCCTTACCACTGAACTCTACTGTGTGGAAGTTCACCAGGTCTAGGATATAGTCCACCTCCACCTCATTGAGATCGACTTTCATCGTGTCGTTGGGGTTTTCTGAGGCAATGCCGTCGATGATGATGTGCTGCTGACCGCGATGTAGGTCGAATTCGTCTACTAGCAGCCGCTTGTCTGAATAGAGGATAGCCGACGGTTCGATGTCCCACTGGCTGTTGTTCAGGATGGCATGAGAAGGTAGGATGCGCACATGGGCTTCAGGTTTGTTGGCTAGGTTCTTGTAGAGTCGGATGATGGTATTCAGTTCACCGCTCAGTTTTTCCTCATCATCGTGGTTGTCCCAGTTCAGTGAGGTGTTGATGTTGTTGCTGGCAGCCTGCGCATTGAGGCTGATGCTCATACGCTGTCCGTCGTCCATGAACTTCAGGATACTAGCCTTGCAGTTCAGGGAGTCCCCAGGAGAGCTGATTTCGATATCTGCGTTTTTGTACCAGGCATCGTTATAAGCAAACGAGGGCAGGTCTCCAGTCAATGCCAGATCGTCGGTCTGGTCATTGAGTCTTGCTGTCAGGTTCAGAGGCTGCTGGAGCTTCAGGTTGATGCCGAAGAAACGTTGAAGCCAGTCGGTCTTGCTCATCAGCAGTCTCAGGCTGAAGTTGTTGTCTGGTCCTTTCTTGATAGGCGGCAGTCCGGGTAGGGTGGGGAGTCGTGACCCTATGAGATTGACAAAGCTCTGAGCCAGTGTCTGGTAGTTGAAGTGTCCTTTTAGCTCTGCGTCGGCAAAGTCGCTCTTCAGTGAGATGAAGTGGATGCCCTCACTGAAACCCGAGGAGAGGCTGAAATTGTCCAGTTTGTATGCGGGGTGTTCCTCTGTAGCTGTCATGGTGAAGTTGCTGACTCGCATGCTCCCTTCTGCATCCTCCAGTTTGCTCAAAATGATATCTGCGTCGATGTCGGCAGAAAAGACAGAAGAACCGAAGGCTTGGCTGAGGTGTGTGGCTTCGGGTGAGAAGTGACCGATGCCGCCCTGAAGCTTGATAGTTCCTGGTTTCCCAGCCGATGGTGTGAACACGATTTCACTGACTTCTCCGTTCAGTTGTGCCGACAGGTTGGGATCGTCGATGCTGAAAAGGCCTGAGATGATCCCTTTGTCGTAAAGCCCGTCAAGATTGATGTTACTATAGGAATAGTTATTGTAGTCCAGTTGTTTGATAGTTCCGTTGACCTTGATCTCAGGTTTCTGTGGCGACTGTCGCCATAGACCTTCTGTCTTCAATTGTGTGGAGAGCATGCCAAGCTGCTGGTTGTTGAGCACTTGCCCAAGGTTGAAGTTCTTTGTGACTATGTCTCCCTGAAAGCGCTGGCTTTTGTTCATGCCGAACTGTATGTCGAGGTCGCCGATGCCGCTCTGCACATGGCTCTTGAGGCTGGTCTCTCCAAGTCTGTTGTGGTCGAAAAGACCCGTTAGCTGCAGGTTGCCGATGCGTTTCAGTTCATCAGGCAGTTTGAAAGTCTTCGAGAGAAAGTCCAGGCTTGCCTCACTAAGGATGAGGTGTTGTACGTTGAGATGCCATGCAGGCTGTTGTTGCCAGTTTGCCATCCAACCTTCCATGCTGATGTCGATATCCTTTTCTTTGGTGGCTATCAGTAGCTCTGGAATGTTCACTTGCTCATCAGTGCCGTTGAAGTTGGTTGTCAGCGAAATCCCTCTCTGGAAATTCTTGAGTGCAGGTTCAAAACTCCTTAGGTCTGAAGGTGTTATGATGGCGTCTTTGATAGCACCAGAGAACCTCAGAGTTCCTGCGATGAGCCCTTTCTTGTCCAAGCTGTAGTAGGCTTTCAGTGAGTCGAGTCTTAGGTCAGAGCTGGGCATTTGCAGGATGAAGTCCGACAGTGTGGATTGGTTTCTCCCAGCTGCCAGCCGGAAACTCAGGCGGTTGATGTCTAATCCGGAATTCTCATGGAGCGAGAGACGCTTCACGTTGATATGCAGCGAGTCGTCAGTCAGTGCCTTTAGGTTGATATGTCCGCTGATACCGCTGAACCGCAGATGATGAGGATTCAGTTGTTGGTTGGTTCTCGCCACGTCCAGTCTGTCGTATATGACTCCAGAGCGTCGGATGATGAGCGAGTTGATTCTCAGGTCGAGTGGGGTATGGCTGGTGGTATCTTTCGAGGCTAGTGAGTCGATGACAAACTGGAAGTTCGTGGGTGTTTCCGCATTCTTCTGGTAGAGTCTGGCATTGGCGCCGAAGAGCTGAGCCGATGAGATGGAGATCCTGCCGTTAGCCAGCGGCAGATAGTCGATTTTCACGGCCATGCGAGATACGGTGAGCATCAGTTTCTTTTGCTGGTCATAAATATTGACGTCGTCGATGATAATTCGGTCGAGGAATCCGAGGTCGACCCGCCCCACGCTTACTTTTGTGCCTAGCTTATCTCCCAGCAGTTCAGTGACCTTGTTGCCTGCAAACTGCTGAACGCTTGGCAGTCGGAGAATGGCTGCCGATAGTAAGTTCACGGCGATGACTGTCCAGATGACGATGCTGATGAATCGTTTTAGTATCTTCACGTGGCAAAAATACAACAAATTATCGGTATTTCTACATTTTTTTTAGTTTTTTGTCCGTTATCTACCCAAAATTTAGTAATTTTGCCGTCGCATCTTGCAACTATTCAATAATTTTTAGATAAATGGCAAATGTTATTAAGCTAAACAAAGGCTTGGACATCAACCTGAAAGGACGGGCTGAGGAGAAGAAGATCCAGCTGAAGTCTAATGGCAAGTACGCACTTGTTCCTGATGATTTCGAAGGTGTCACTCCGAAGGTCGTAGTCCGTGAGGGCGACAAGGTTCAGGCCGGGGATGCCTTGTTTGTCAACAAACAGTATCCTGAGGTGAAGTTTGCCTCGCCAGTAAGCGGTACGGTGAGTGCCGTTGTGCGTGGTGAACGAAGGAAGGTGCTCTGCATAAAGGTCGATGCCGATGCCCAGCAGAGCTATGTGGATTTCGGCAAAAAGGATGTCAGCAAGCTTGACGGCAAAGCCGTCATCGACGCGCTGCTCGAAGCAGGTCTCTTTGGTTACATCGACCAGTTGCCTTATGCAGTCTCGACAAATCCGTCGGTCATGCCTAAGGCGATTTTTGTATCTGCTCTGCGCGACAAGCCGCTGGCCTGTGACTTCCAGTTCGAAGCCAAGGGTCAGGAACAGGATTTCGTGACTGGTATTCAGGCTCTCTCGAAGATTGCTAAGACTCATGTGGGTTTGGGTATCCAGCCTGATTTCCAGACAGAGATCCGTAAGCTGGGAATTGATCAGTTTGCAGAACTGACCATCTTCGACGGCAAGTGCCCTGCAGGTAACGTCGGCGTACAGGTGAATCATGTCGATCCCGTGAATAAGGGCGAGGTGGTTTGGACCATCGGCGATCCTACGGTCGTGCTCTTCATTGGCCGTCTGTTCAATACGGGAAAGGTCGATCTGCGTCGTACCGTTGCCCTTTGCGGCAGTGAGATCAAGTCGCCAGCCTATGTTGATATGCTGGTGGGCGAGGAACTCTCTACGTTGCTCTCCAACAGCTACGATGCTTCGAAGAGCGTGCGTGTCATCAATGGTAACGTGCTCACAGGCTGCCCCACTACTAAAGAAGGCTTCTTAGGTGCTCATGCTTCTGAGATTACCGTCATCCCTGAGGGTAATGATGCCGACGAGGTGCTGGGTTGGATTCTGCCGCGCTTCAAGCAGTTCTCTGTCAGCCGCAGCTATTTCTCATGGCTTTGTGGTAATAAGTCGTATGCGCTTGATGCCCGTATCAAGGGTGGTGAGCGCCACATGATCATGAGTGGTGAGTACGACAAGGTGCTGCCGATGGATATCTACGGTGAATACCTCATCAAGGCGATCATCTCTGGCGATATTGACCGTCAGGAAGCGCTGGGTATTTATGAGGTGAGTCCTGAGGACTTTGCGTTGGCCGAGTTTGTGGATAGCTCTAAGTTAGAGTTGCAGCGCATTGTGCGTGAAGGACTGAACATTTTACGTAAAGAAAACGCATAAAGACATGAGTGCTATAAGAAACTTATTTAACAAGATGAGGCCAAGCTTCGAAGAGGGCGGCAAGCTGCATGCTTTCCGCAGCGTCTTCGACGGTTTTGAGACGTTTGCGCTTGTGCCTAACGATACTTCCAAGTCGGGTGTCAATATTCACGACGCCATCGACTCGAAGCGCATCATGAGTATGGTGGTCATTGCACTGATGCCTGCCATGCTGTTTGGTATGTATAATGTTGGCTACCAGAACTATCTCGCTGCAGGAACACTGGCTACGGCCTCGTTCCTCGAGATTTTCTGTTTCGGCTTCCTGGCCGTCCTGCCTAAGATTCTCGTGAGCTACATCGTCGGTCTTGGCATCGAGTTTGCCTGGGCTCAGTGGAAGGGCGAGGAGATTCAGGAGGGTTACCTCGTGTCGGGTATCATCATCCCGCTGATCATCCCCGTCGGCTGCCCGCTGTGGATGCTGGCTCTGGCCTGCGCCTTCAGCGTCATCTTCTGCAAGGAGATTTTCGGCGGTACGGGTATGAATATCTTCAACCCCGCTATTGCTGCCCGTATGTTCCTGTTCTTCGCCTATCCTTCAAAGATGACGGGTGATACCATCTGGGTTGCTCAGAACAGTATCTTCGGACTAGGTAACGACCTGCCTGATGGTTTCACTGCAGCTACTCCACTCGGACAGATTGCCCAAGGCATCACCCCCGATGCCTCCATTATGGATATGGCACTAGGATTCATTCCCGGTTCTATTGGTGAGACCTCATTGGTTGCTATCGCCATTGGTGCTTGCATCCTGCTGCTGATGGGTATCGCCTCTTGGCGCACGATGCTCTTCGTCTTTGTAGGCGGAGCATTGATGTCGTTCATCTTCCACGAGACAGGTGCTTCACCATTGACCACTTGCCAGCATTTCGCTATGGGCGGCTTCGCCTTCGGTGCTGTGTTCATGGCCACCGATCCTGTCACCTCTTGTCGCACCACCACAGGCCAGTACATCTACGGCTTCTTGATTGGTGCGATGGCTGTAATCATCCGCGTGATGAATGCCGGCTATCCTGAGGGTATGATGCTCGCCATCTTCTTTGGTAATATGTTTGCTCCTACGATTGACCACTTCATCGTAGAGCGCAATATCTCGAAACGCTTAAAGAGAGGAGGTAGCAAATGAAACTGAATACTAATTCGAATTCGTACATTATTATATATAGTGCGATTTTGGTGGTCATCGTGGCCTTCCTGCTGGCATTCGTCTACCAGGCGCTGAAGCCGATGCAGGATGCTAACGTGGCCCTCGACGTGAAGAAACAGATTCTCTACTCGCTGAATATCCGCGACCTCGACGGTGCTCAGGCTGAGGCCAAGTATGCTGAACTCGTTAATGACACGATGGAGTTTGCTGGTCAGAAAATCCTGATGGCCGAGATTAACGAAGAGCCTATCATGATCTTCGAAATGAAGGGTATGGGACTTTGGGGCGGCATCAGCGGTTATATGTCGACACACTTTGATCCAGAGACGATGGACTTAAGGGTATATGGCGCCTACTTCAATCACGAGTCAGAGACAGCCGGTCTTGGTGCCGAGATCAAGGACTCGCAGGAATGGCAGGAGAAATTCATCGGCAAGCGCATCATCGCTACTGATGATAAGGGTAAAGACCATGTGGCGCTCTCGATTGTGAAGAAGGTGGAAGATCCTGAGACACAGGTTGACTGTGTGACGGGTGCCACGCTGACCTCTAACGGTGTCGATGAGATGATCAAGCGCACTTTCGGCCTTTGGACTGGTGAGTACGATCTTGACATTGACGAATGGGAGTTCAAGAAGATGTTCATCAAGAGTTGCTTGGGTGATGATTCCATCAGTGATGCTGAACTTGAGAAGATGTTGAAAGTAAGAAAAGTAAAGGAGAAGTAAGTTATGGCATTATTCAGTAAACAAAATAAGGAGGTTTTCACAAACCCGTTGAATGTTGACCATCCTATCCTTGGACAGGTCCTTGGCATCTGCTCGGCACTGGCTGTTACCTCGCAGCTGAAGCCTGCTATCGTGATGGGTCTCGCTGTGACGGTTATCACGGCCTTCTCAAACACGATTATCTCTATCATCCGCAACACCATCCCCAACCGCATCCGTATTGTGGTGCAGCTGGTTGTTGTGGCTGCTCTCGTAACAATCGTATCACAGATCCTGAAGGCTTTCGCCTACGACGTGAGTGTTCAGCTCTCTGTGTATGTAGGTCTGATCATCACCAACTGTATCTTGATGGGCCGTCTTGAGGCCTTCGCTATGCAGAACAAGCCTTGGCCTTCGTTCCTCGACGGTGTGGGCAACGGTCTTGGCTACGCCATGATCCTCG
>Ga0310695_10013108_pt1 | contig 11468 bp, 8 predicted proteins | sample RumenRJG_04DNA_FD_203882 | JGI IMG/M metagenome (GOLD analysis project Ga0310695, IMG submission 203882) | Bovine rumen microbial communities from Lethbridge, Alberta, Canada - RJG_04 (v2) (version 2) | ecosystem: Host-associated > Mammals > Digestive system > Stomach > Rumen | place: Canada... | reverse complement strand
AGTTATTGCGGCAGTACATATTCTTGGGAATACTCAAAATGAGGTTGTAATGGAAAATTCTGTCGGAAAAGTTGAAACAAAATATTATAACTACGAAGGTAAAATTAAACTTACTTCAGGACGTGAATTCGGGCCTGTTCAAATTGCATACGAAACTTACGGAACTTTAAACGAAGAAAAAGATAACGCTATTTTGATTTTACACGCCTTGACAGGTGATGCCCATAGCGCAGGATATCACGACGAAAATGACAAAAAAAGAGGTTGGTGGGATTCTATGATTGGGCCTGACAAGGCTTTTGACACCAATAAATATTTTGTTATTTCTTCAAATATTTTTGGCGGTTGTTCGGGAACAACGGGACCTTCTTCAATAAATCCCGAAACGGGAAAAAAATATGCACTCACTTTTCCTATAATTACAATTGAAGATACCGTCACCGTTCAAAAACTTTTGATTGACCATTTGGAAATAAAAAAATTAATTGTTGCGGGCGGTTCAATGGGTGGAATGCAGGCAATGGAATGGGCTGTTTCTTACCCCGAATATGTTAATAAATCGATAGTTATAGCCTCTTCTGCTCGTTCTAATGCTCAAAGTATTGCTTTTAATGCTGTGGGCAGAAATGCAATTTTTTCGGATACAAACTTCAATAACGGTGACTATTACGACGGAATTCACCCTGAAAGAGGGCTTTCCGTTGCAAGAATGATAGGTCACATTACATATCTCTGTCAAGAATCTATGCACAAAAAATTCGGCAGAAGACTTCAAGATAAAGATAAATTAGATTTCGATTTCGGAATTGATTTTCAGGTCGAAAGTTATCTTCAGCATCAGGGACTTTCTTTTGTAGAAAGGTTTGATGCCAATAGTTATATTTATATCACTAAAGCCGTTGATTACTTTGATTTGGAAGAAAAATACGGTTCTCTTGAAAAAGCATTTGAAAGATCAAATGCCGCTTTTTTAATAATCTCTTTTTCTTCTGATTGGCTTTATCCCACCTATCAATCAAAAGAAATTACTCAGGCTCTTGTCAAAGCAAAAAAAGACGTTTCTTTCTGCGAAATTAAATCACCTTGCGGGCATGATGCGTTCTTATTGGAATTTGATACTCAGACGAATATCATTAAATCTTTTTTAAAAAAGGATAATTAAATGGATTTTAACAGTAATGCACTTCATCTTAATTACAATATAATATGCGAATTGATTGAAAACGGTTCTCATATACTTGATTTGGGCTGCGGGGACGGAACTCTTTTAAAAATGCTTTCCGAAAAAAAACATACTTTTGGTAAAGGTATAGAAATCAATCAGGAAAATGTCATAAAATGTATCAACAAAGGTCTTTCTGTTATTCAAGGGAACATTGATGAAGGGCTTGAAGATTTTGAGGGACAGGATATTGACTATGTAATTTTAAATCAAACTCTTCAATCGGTTCATAAGCCTGATTTTGTTATTGATGAAATGCTCAGAACAGGAAAAAAAGCAATTGTAAGTTTCCCGAATTTTGCATATTGGAGAATTCGATTGTATTTACTCTTTAAAGGGAAAATGCCGAAATCCGAAATGCTTCCGTTTGAATGGTATGATACGCCGAATATTCACCTGCTTACGGTAAAAGACTTTTTTGATTTTTGTGAAAAAAAGAATATTAAAATACTTAAAACCATTCTCATAAGGAATGGTCGTCCTCTTAAATCCGAATTTAAAAGATATTTTGCCGATATTTTTGCCGAAGAAGTTGTATTTATAATTTCTAAATAAAATTTTTTAAAAAATACCTTAAACGGTGGTATTAATTTTTTCGTTAAAAATTTATTCTATCTGTGTGAGAGTGTTATATGTCGGAAAATAATTCTAAAGATTTATTGAATAAAAAGAATGATAAAAAGAATTTCATTGCGAATAAATCGGATGAATATATTCCGATGAGCAAATATATCCCTATTTCTAAAAATATAAAACCAATACCTAAAAAAATAAATCACCCCGACTTTTCGGAAATTCCGACATTCTCAATCTATGACGGTGATTACCTCTCACGGGTTTCAATAAGCCAAAAAGACTTTTTCGGTAATGCAAAAGATAATATTTTTAAGTTTTTAAAATTTATATTCGTTAATTTGCCTATAATTAACTTTTTCTACTTGAAAATAAAACAATCAAAAATAAAAAACTCAATAAACACTTTGGATTGTATTAACGAAGACGTTGATAAACTCGTTAATTTTTTTGAAGGTAAATCTGTTGTTAATGAAACAAAATATAAAAAAATTTGCGAAGAATTGATAAAAGCGAATAATATTCAATCTGAAATTGAAAAAGAAATAAAAACAAAATAATTTAAAATATTAAATTTCTATAAAATTTTTTTAGAAAAATGATATTTTTTCTTTACTATTTATTATATTTTCAATAGTATAGAGTTAATAAGTCGGATGGAATGGTATTTAAATAATTCTCAAATAATACGGATTAAAGAAAACAGACCATGCCTGTCTTAGGGGAATATGTAACAATAACTACTTCGGGAGGTTAGACAATATGTACGATAACGGACTTAACCCTGCAAAAATCAAAGTTATAGGTGTCGGCGGCGGTGGTGGAAACGCTGTCAACAGAATGGTTGATGCCGGAATGCAAGGTGTTGATTTTTTGGTAATGAACACAGATTTGCAAGTTTTAAATTTATCACGTGTAAATGAAGACAGCAGAATTCAATTAGGCGAATCACTTACAAAAGGATTAGGTGCAGGAGGAAATCCGTCGGTTGGTGAAAAGGCTGCACAAGAAAGTCAAGAAAGAATAACAGAATCCGTCAGAGATACAGATATGGTATTTATTACTGCCGGTATGGGGGGCGGAAGCGGAACAGGTGCTTCTCCTATAATTGCGAAAATTGCTAAAGACAGCGGAGCATTAACAATTGCCGTAGTTACAAAACCTTTCGGTTTTGAAGGCAAAAAGAAAATGAATTTTGCAAACGAAGGTTTGAACAAACTTAAAGAATCTGTCGATGCAATAATTGTTATTCCTAACGAAAGATTATTGGATATTATTGATAAAAAAGTTCCTCTTAACGATGCTTTCTCAATTGCCGATGAAGTATTAAAAAGAGGTGTTCAAGGTATATCAGATATCGTTGCTGTTCCCGGATTAATTAACGTCGATTTTGCGGATATTCGTTCAGTAATGTTGAATTCAGGTACTGCATTGATGGGTATAGGTATCAGCAGCGGAGAAGGAAGAGCAGTTCAAGCGGCTGAAGATGCAATCAATTCAAAACTTCTTGAATCATCTATAAAAGGTGCTTCTGCAGTTATTGTTAATATTACAGGTGGTTCAGATTTGACTTTACACGAAGTTAACGCTGCTGCCGAAGTTATCCAAAAAGAAATTTCAGATGATGCTGATTTCAAACTCGGTGCGGTTATTAACGAAAATATGATGCATACAAGCGAAATTCAAATTACTGTTATTGCAACAGGCTTTGATATGAAACCGACCGTTCCCGACAAAGAAAAAACTATATCAAATCTTGATATAACAAAATTCTTCTCGGGTTCATCAAATACATCATCAAATACAACTCAAAGTGTAAATACTGTTTCTGAAAATACTCAAATGAATAATACATCAGTTAACAATAACAATTCTTCAAACAGTAGTTTTTCATCAAACAGCAATTCACTTGATATTCCGGGATTTTTACAAAGACCTCAAAATTAACGGAATGGGTTGATTTGAGAAACTGTTTAATTAAAACTTAAAACCCTAAGACCAAAATTGGTTTTAGGGTTTTTATTTGCTAATGTATTTTGAACCTTGTTTTGTTCTTCTTCGTTCAAATTCGTTTTCAATTTTTCCGACAAGTTCAAGTTTTTTTCCGAGCCATTTAGGTTGAATTCTGAATTCTCTTTTTCCGTTACCTGCCAATCTCTGAATTACCATATTTGGCGGAAGATATTCCAAAAAGTCGCAAACGGTTGAGATGTATTCTTCTTCACTCATAAGACTTATTTCATTATTTGCATACATTTTGTGAATTTTTGTACCTTCCATAACTGCAAGCATGTGAATTTTTATGCCGTTAATTTCCATTTCTGCAAGGGTTTTTGCAGTTTGCATTATATCGTCATGGCTTTCGTTCGGTAATCCTAAAATAACGTGAGCACAAATTTTTAAATTTCTTTCTTTTGAAAGTTGGCATGCCTTTTGAAAACATTCAAAGTCATGCCCTCTGTTTATAAATTTCAAAGTTTTGTCATGAACACTTTGAATACCGTATTCTATTTGAATAAATCTGTTTTCGATATTGTAAGAAGAAATTAAATCCAATTTTTCTTCATCAACGCAGTCGGGTCTTGTTCCGATTGACATGCCGACAACATTTTCGATAAAAACTTCATCATATATTTTTTTTAATTCGTTTACGGGTTTGTAAGTGTTGGAATATGCCTGAAAATATGCAAGAAATTTATTTGCGTGATATCTTGCTTTGATTTTGCCCATTCCTTCAAGCAATTGTTCTTTAACAGGCATGCTGTTTGAATATAATCTTGAAAAACTGCCTGTTTCGTCACAAAAAATACACCCTTCTTTAGAGAGTGTACCGTCTCTGTTAGGGCAGGAAAAACCCGCATCTAAAGTAACTTTATAAACCTTTTCTTCAAAAAGACTTTTGAGATAATCCCCAAAAGTCAAATAATATTTCTTATCTTGATAAGACATTATTCTTGTTTTTGAGAATCATCACTTACGATAGGCGGATAGATATAGTGTTCGCCGCAATTAGGACAAACAACTTCCTGTTGTTTCCCTTCAGGAAGTTCTGCAACTTCAAAAAGAGTTCTGCAATTTGATTGTGTACATCTGATTGCTAAAGACGGTCTGATAATTTTTGCCATAAATACCTCATTAAAACTTGTAACAATTAAGATTATATTACCATATATTTTTGAATATATACAAATAAATAATTATAAAAACTATTTTTTAGAATTCCAATTTCTGTAAAATGCGGCTAACAATGCCCCCGATATATTGTGCCAAACCGAGAAAATTGCCCCCGGAACGGTTGCTGCAGCGAGATTAGGAAAAGTTGTTCCTGCAAGACTTGTTGCAAGCCCCGAATTTTGCATTCCTATTTCTATTGAAAAGGCTTTTGTCTTTTCAGGTGTCATTTTCAGAGTTTTTGCAATTATAAATCCGAAAAGATATCCCAAAACATTATGAAGAATGACAATTACAAGGATAATTATTCCGCATGAATATATTTTTTCTGCATTATGAGATACGACAGAGGCGATTATTAAACATATTGCCAAGGTTGATACCAAAGGTAACGCCTTTATAATTTTTTGCGTGAATTTTCCAAATAACTTGTTAATAATAAATCCCAAAATAATAGGTAACAGAATGATATTGACCAAACTTAAAAACATTCCCGTAATATCAAAATTTAAAGTGGTTTTAAGTAAACAATAAGTAATAAGAGGGGTTAATATCGGCGCAAGTAGTGTGTTTACGCTAGTCATACAAACTGATAAAGCAATATCGCCTTTCGCAAAATATGTAATAACGTTACTTGCAGTTCCTCCGGGGCATGTTCCGACAAGTATAATTCCGACACTCAATGCCGTATCAAGATTAAAAAATTTAATCAGGCAGAATGCAAGCAGGGGCATGACCGTAAATTGAACCAACGTCCCGATTACGATTTCTTTCGGTCTTTTAATCAGCAAAGCAAAATCATCTGTCTTTAAAATCAGACCCATGCCAAACATGACTACTATTAATAAATAATTTATCCAAGAGGTTTTCACCCATAGAGTTGAAGTCGGTACAATTAAAGATAATGCCGTAACGAGGACAACAATTACCGCCATATATCGGCTTGTTATATCGCTTATTTTATCTAAAATATTTGATTTGTTCATAAATAAACTAGTTTTTCTTGTAATTGAGTATTTACTATTATAAATATTATTGTCTTTAGAATTCTATTTAAAAACAAAATGTTACAAAATGTTAAGAGAGAATATTACGGGGCTAAAATCCAAATACAACAACAGGCATGACAAAATATAGACATGGTGATTGGTTAAAGATAAAATAAAAAAATCCGATAATTCCCATGAATGTATAGCTAAATGAAAGATATGGTGTAGTATGTTGTCAAATTTCAACAATTCTCTTAAAAACAATAAATTGGATTTAAAGAATCAGAATTATTCCGAATCAAAATTGTCGAATTCTGATAGTTCTCTGCCAAAATTGTCAGAGAATCTTTTCGGAAATAATGATAAAGAATCGCTATCTGCAAATAACTTATTTACATCACAATCATCCCAAAGTTCTTCTTCGACGTCTTCTTCTGGAAAATACTCATATAGGCTTGAAGGTAGATATGCTTTGCCGGCACATGTATATGAAGAAGGTAAAAAAGATGCTGAAAAAATGGATTTTGAAAAAGCAGGTTATTCCTTGGACGAATTAGTGGAATCGTTTACTTATGATACAAAAAGATGGCAAGAAATTATGAATGATGTTATTGATAAACGAACCGATTTAAGTGCTGCAGAAAAAGAAAAACGAAAAGCATCAATAGATAAATCCGTAAAATTGACTAATAAAAAACATAATGGGCTTACTTATCAAGAAGCAACGAAAATATATAACAGTATTCGCCAAAAATACAGCGGTTATCTTGCTGCGTATGTTTCTGACGGACGAATGGAAATAGGAAAAGACAAAGCGACAGGTGCTACGCTTTATGGCGCAGAAAAACGAAAACTTGATGACGACAGGCTGGTAGAAGTTATAAGAAGATACGGTTCTCCTGAAGAAGCAAGTGAATTTTTAAGAGCAAAAAGTGCAATAGAAGCATTCAAAAAAGATATGGCTGAAGCAAACGGACAAAAAGAAGGTTAAGTTTTCATTATCAGATTTTAAAGCAATAGTTTATAGAAAAAGAGGTACAAAGCTACCTCTTTTTTATGAAAAGGATTTTTAATAAAATAGATGATTTTTAAATGATAAATCATGAAATTTATATTAAGTTTTGTAAACACCAAGTAGGCTATTTTCATTGATTCATGAAAATTTTTCAAAAAAAAACAAAAAATTTTATGTCCATGGGGTTGAAATTAAAAAATGTTTGTTTTAAATTAGTTCATGTGGTTTCGATAATCACGGCACCGAAAAATGCCAGAACCTCATTTTGAGGAAGAGCATTTCCATCAATTAGATGATAAAAATCGCCTAAAAGACAAAAGGCTTGACAATGAAATTTTTCGGTGATAAGATTTAACTCGCACTCTAAAGGTGTCATTAAATCTGAGGAATGGGTACTCTGTTCTTGCAAAAGGGCGGAGAAATTTAATCCCGCAATATAGAACATTGAAAACAGAATAGCTGAAAACGAATATACCTGTTGATTTTTTAAAAAATGAACGGACAAAACAAAAAGAAGTCGAGCGGTTACATTTTTAGCGAATGTAACTAAGGACATAACTTTTCTGACAATGGAGAGTTTGATCCTGGCTCAGGACGAACGCTGGCGGCGTGCTTCATACATGCAAGTCGAACGAGAAGTTACCTTCGGGTAACGGAAAGTGGCGGACGGGTGAGTAATACGTAGGGAATCTGCCCTAGAGCGGGGGACAACAGTTGGAAACGATTGCTAATACCCCATATGAGCTTGGTTGAAATGCCAATCTTGAAAACTCCGGTGCTCTAGGATGAGCCTGCGGCTGATTAGCTTGTTGGCGGGGTAAATGCCCACCAAGGCGACGATCAGTAGCTGGTTTGAGAGGATGATCAGCCACAATGGGACTGAGACACGGCCCATACTCCTACGGGAGGCAGCAGTAGGGAATTTTGCGCAATGGGCGAAAGCCTGACGCAGCAACGCCGCGTGAATGTTAAGCCCTTCGGGGTGTAAAGTTCTGTCAGTGGGGACGAAACTTGACGGTACCCACAGAGGAAGCACCGGCTAACTCCGTGCCAGCAGCCGCGGTAATACGGAGGGTGCAAGCGTTGTCCGGAATCATTGGGCGTAAAGCGTTCGTAGGCGGTTTGTCAAGTCTGATGTTAAATCCCGGGGCTCAACTCCGGCACGGCATTGGATACTGATAGACTTGAATGCGGCAGAGGTAAAGGGAATTCCTGGTGTAGCGGTGAAATGCGCAGATATCAGGAGGAACATCAGAGGCGAAAGCGCTTTACCGGGCCGTGATTGACGCTGAGGAACGAAAGCTAGGGTAGCAAACGGGATTAGATACCCCGGTAGTCCTAGCCGTAAACGATGGATACTAGGTGTTGTGGGTATCGACCCCTGCAGTGCCGTAGTTAACGCGATAAGTATCCCGCCTGGGGAGTACGCACGCAAGTGTGAAACTCAAAGGAATTGACGGGGACCCGCACAAGCGGTGGAACATGTGGTTTAATTCGAAGCAACGCGAAGAACCTTACCAGGGCTTGACATCTGAGGAACCTTGATGAAAGTCGAGGGTGCTCTTCGGAGAGCCTCAAGACAGGTGGTGCACGGTTGTCGTCAGCTCGTGTCGTGAGATGTTGGGTTAAGTCCCGCAACGAGCGCAACCCTTGTTGCCAGTTGCAGATATCGGTACACTGATATTTTGCTCTCTGGCAAGACTGCCGATGATAAATCGGAGGAAGGTGGGGACGACGTCAAATCATCATGCCCCTTATGCTCTGGGCTACACACGTGTTACAATGGCTAAGACAACGAGCAGCGAACTCGCGAGGGCAAGCAAATCTCTTAAACTTAGTCTCAGTTCGGATTGTACTCTGCAACTCGAGTACATGAAGTCGGAATCGCTAGTAAACGCAGATCAGCACGCTGCGTTGAATACGTTCCCGGGTCTTGTACACACCGCCCGTCACACCATGGAAGTCGATTATGCCCGAAGTGGGTGAGCTAACCGTAAGGAAGCAGCCTCCTAAGGCAGGGTTGATGACTGGGGTGAAGTCGTAACAAGGTAGCCGTACCGGAAGGTGTGGCTGGATCACCTCCTTTCTAGGGAGATGTGAGCGAGATTTTTCTCGTTCGTATCCCAGGTCGAAGCAGATGAAACATTCAGGTTTTTAAAGTTCAATCATTTCCTGAATGCGGATGCTCAAAAATCTCAGGTAGTTTTCAGACTGTTCTACTTTCAGTATTCTGTACTGAAATTCGTACATTGACAACTGCATAGAATTATAAATTAGCGTATATTATTAAGTTTGAGTGTAACAATTCAAACGGATGGATATAAGTTAAAACTTGTTATCAAAAATAATATAAGCGTAATCATCAATGTTTTATGCAAGGTAAAACTTGCATAATTAGGTAAAGCTACAAAGAGCTAATGGTGGATGCCTTGGTACTGCCGACCGACGAAGGACGCGTATGTCTGCGATAATCTGCGGGGAGTTGACAAAACGCCTTGATCCGCAGGATTCCGAATGGGGAAACCCTCTTAAGTTAAAACTTAAGAATCCCTGAATAAATACATAGTTCAGGAGAAGGACAGTCTGTGAACTGAAACATCTTAGTAACAGGACGAAAAGAAAATAAACCAATGATTCCGAAAGTAGCGGCGAGCGAAATCGGAACAGCCTAAACCTTGTGTACGTAATAGACGGCAATCGTTGTGCATAGGGTGTTGTGGGAACTTCAGAATATTTTGCCGAATGTTCAGAGAGTTACAAAATTATTTATTAGATGAATATAGCTGGAAAGTTAAGCCATAGACGGTGACAGCCCGGTAATCGAAAGTAAATAATCTCTCGAAGGTTTCCCGAGTAAGGCGGGGCACGTGAAACCCTGTCTGAATCCTCCACGACCATGTGGAAAGGCTAAATATCGTGCAGTAACCGATAGTGAACCAGTACGGTGACGGAAAGGTAAAAAGAACAGTGAGAAGCTGAGTGAAATAGAACCTGAAACCGTTAGCTTACAAACGGCTGGAGCCCTATTAATAGGGTGACAGCGTTCCTGTTGAAGAATGAGCCGGCGAGTTAATTTATGTTGCAAGGTTAAGTGGTTAATACACGGAGCCGCAGGGAAACCGAGTCTGAATAGGGCGAATGAGTAACATGAATTAGACCCGAACCTTGGCGATCTAACCTTGACCAGAATGAAGCGTAGGTGATACTACGTGGAGGTTCGAACGTACTGATGTTGAAAAATCAGACGATGAGTTGAGGTTAGGGGTGAAATGCCAATCGAGCCAAGAGCTAGCTGGTTCTCCCCGAAATGCGTTTAGGCACAGCGTCAGATTTATCTTAACGGAGGTAGAGCACTGGTTTGATGCGGGTCCGGAAACCGGATACCAAATCATGTCAAACTCCGAATGCCGTTAATGTTACTGTCTGGCAGTGAGACTGCGAGTGATAAGATCCGTGGTCAAAAGGGAAACAGCCCAGAACACCAGTTAAGGTCCCTAATTATATGCTGAGTGACTAAGGAGGTAAAGTTGCATTGACAACCAGGAGGTTGGCTTAGAAGCAGCCATTCCTTGAAAGAGTGCGTAATAGCTCACTGGTCAAGCGACTTCGCGCCGAAAATAAGACGGGGCTAAGCATATAACCGAAACTGTGTCATATGACTTGTCATATGGGTAGGGGAGCGTTCTGTTGTAGAGTGAAGTTAGATCGAAAGGACTAATGGACGAAGCAGAAGTGAGAATGTCGGCATGAGTAGCGAAAACATTGGTGAGAATCCAATGCACCGTAAACCTAAGGTTTCCCACGGCAGGCTCGTCCGCGTGGGGTTAGTCGGAACCTAAGCTCAGGCTGAAAAGCGTAGGCGATGGACAATCGGTTGATATTCCGATACTGTCTGGTTATCGTTATCAGATGCGGAGGGACGTAGTAGGATAGACATGCAAGCGATCGGATGTGCTTGTTTAAGCGTGTAGTTAGTTTGAGTAGGAAAATCCGCTCAGGCGTTATGACATGAGGCGTGATGAGGAGAGTCCACGGACTCGAAGATGTTGATTCCACACTACCGAGAAAATCTTCGCAATCGAGATAATCGGATATCCGTACCGTAAACCGCCACAGGTAGGTTGGTAGAAAATACCAAGGTGCGCGAGACAACTCTCGCTAAGGAACTCGGCAAAATCACCTCGTAACTTCGGGAGAAGAGGTACCCCGCTAGTGTGTAGGCCCTCGCGGTTGAAGCATGATGGGGTCGCAGTGAATAGGCCCAAGCGACTGTTTACCAAAAACACAGGTCTCTGCTAAGTCGAAAGACGATGTATAGGGGCTGACGCCTGCCCGGTGTCGGAAGGTTACGTGGAAGGGTTAGACCTCGGTCGAAGCTCTGAAACTAAGCCCCGATGAACGGCGGCCGTAACTATAACGGTCCTAAGGTAGCGAAATTCCTTGTCAGGTAAGTTCTGACCCGCACGAATGGCGTAACGATTTGGGCGCTGTCTCGGCG
>Ga0310695_10013107_pt1 | contig 11468 bp, 12 predicted proteins | sample RumenRJG_04DNA_FD_203882 | JGI IMG/M metagenome (GOLD analysis project Ga0310695, IMG submission 203882) | Bovine rumen microbial communities from Lethbridge, Alberta, Canada - RJG_04 (v2) (version 2) | ecosystem: Host-associated > Mammals > Digestive system > Stomach > Rumen | place: Canada... | reverse complement strand
CGCGTCTTCCAAGCGGACCTCGCGCAGCCGAACGCGGTCGTCGCGCTTTTCGAAGAAATCTACAAAACGCTGCGCCGCGATCAGCGTCGCGAGACGCCGCGAATCGACGCGCTCGTTTGCGCCGCCGGGATCGACCTCATGACGCCCGAAAGCAAGGCGCTCGACTTCGACGCCCGACTCGAACGCGCGTGGCGGGTCGACGTCGCCGCGACGACGACGCTTGCCCGAGCCTTCGGCGCCGCGATGCGCGCCTACCGCCGCGAAGAAGACGCGGCGCAAGACTGCGATCCGAGCGTCGTCCTCTTTAGCTGGGACGGGGTCGCGCGCGGGATGAAAGGGGATTCCGCGCAGATTTATTCCGCGTGCAAAGGCGCAGTCGCCGCATTCGCCCGATCGCTCGCGCATTCTCTCGCGCCCGACGTCCGCGTCAATACGGTCGCGCCCGGCTGGATCATGACGACATGGGCGGAAAAAGCCCCGCAAGAAACAGTCGTCCGCCACGCCGCCGAATCGCTCCTTAACCGCTGGGGACGACCCGAGGAAGTCGCGAGCGTCGTGCGGTTTCTTCTGTCGAACGACGCCGCGTATGTCAACGGGCAGACGCTGGAGGTTAACGGAGGGCGCCGCTGATCCGCTTCGCAGAATTAATCCTAAGTATTTGGAAAAGAATGATTAAAGACGTCTTACAACTTAATGGACTATCTGTTCCAATGCTGGAACAACTGTCATATCGATCGCGGTTAGGTAAGTCGCTCAAACAGAATCTTCATTATTTCGGTCGTGAGGAACTGCTTCAAGAGCTTTTTGAGATGACTAAATGGCTTTCAGAGCATATTGTACTAGACGGGAGCGCCTTAGACTATAGAATTAAGAGCATTGAGTCGATAGCGCTGAAATATGAACGATATTACCCTAACCGCCAAGTGCGTAAGGTCTTCAATGATATTCTCGGTTTCAGAGGGTTTTGCGACGACTATCAAGATTTGATAGAAGCTGAAAGCGTTGTTTTCCGTACCGTCGATATGACCCAAGGCAAGGCAAATGACGACGGATATCGTGGAGTTCACTTATACTACCAGAAAGACAATTTTCATTACCCAATAGAGGTTCAGTTTAATACGCTGTTTGACAGACAAATTAACAACTGGCTTCATAGTTATCTTTATAAGAAGAACTATCCGAATGAAATTGGTCGTGAATTGCGACGACAATATGAAGAGGGGCGAATTCGCAAAAGAGAGGATTTTGAAAGGGAACTGAACAATGTGTTACGTGCTCGCTAAAGATATTAATCAGCAAGGTTGCGTCGCTTTTCAGACGCGGCTAGGAAAGGAACTTTCCGCGTTAATTCAGGAACTAAACGATCTTGCGCCAAGGAGGGGAATTCAAATCGTAACGATTAGCAGACCAACCGCCTACGGCGAATACGCCCCGTACTCCTTTGTTGAAAGCGAGGAAGAACTTAAAGAAGCCGTTAAAGAAATGTAACCCGCTCGTCGCGGCGCTCCTCGACGCAAATCTTTTAGACGCCGCGTGACGATCAGTTCGCGACACGTCAGATTCGCTCTTTATATCGCGTTTTACTTTGGTTTTGCGTTGACGAAATCGCGTCATTTGGAAATGTCTTTCTTGTTTCGACAGACGTCGTCCAACTTCACGCCGTCCTTTCGCGACCAGTATTTCCACCCGTTTTGAGGACTTCCTGAAACAAGTTCAGCGACGGCGGAAGGGGTTGCGAACGGAAAGTCGACGAGAAAACGATTTCCGTCAAGGATACCAATTTTTCCCATTTCTTCCCTTTTTTCACCTGCAGACGAGTAGAAACGGGTCGTTTCAGAGATTTCGCTTCTTTTGAGCACGACGAAGAATTGACCGTCGCCAGCGTAGTATCCTCTCGCTTCGAGATTTTTAGATCCTGCGTAGAGAAACGTCGCGCTCTATCTTACGGCGAACTCCGGCGCCGACGCGCTGCGTCGCGACCTTGCCCGAAGCCAAGACGCGCCGTCGCTCGCCGCCGCGCGCGTCTTCCAAGCGGACCTCGCGCAGCCGAACGCGGTCGTCGCGCTTTTCGAAGAAATCTACAAAACGCTGCGCCGCGATCAGCGTCGCGAGACGCCGCGAATCGACGCGTTCGTCTGCGCCGCCGGGATCGACCTCATGACGCCCGAAAGCAAGGCGCTCGACTTCGACGCCCGACTCGAACGCGCATGGCGAATCGACGTCGCCGCGACGACGACGCTTGCCCGAGCCTTCGGCGCCGCGATGCGCGCCTACCGCCGCGAAGAAGACGCGGCGCAAGACTGCGATCCGAGCGTCGTCCTCTTTAGCTGGGACGGGGTCGCGCGCGGGATGAAAGGGGATTCCGCGCAGATTTATTCCGCGTGCAAAGGCGCGGTCGCCGCGTTCGCCCGATCCCTCGCGCATTCTCTCGCGCCCGACGTCCGCGTCAATACGGTCGCGCCCGGCTGGATCATGACGACATGGGCGGAAAAAGCCCCGCAAGAAACAATCGCCCGCCACGCCGCCGAATCGCTCCTTAACCGCTGGGGACGACCCGAGGAAGTCGCGAGCGTCGTGCGGTTTCTTCTGTCGAACGACGCCGCGTATGTCAATGGGCAGACGATTGAGATTAATGGCGGACGGGACTTTTGAATGCGGAATCTTCTCGCGCCTGAACGCGTACGACGATTTATAGCGCGACGGGGTTTAGGCGTGGGTCGTTGACGGCGCGTCTTGTTTCTTCGTTTTTACGACGTAAATTGAGGCGTCAACGCCGAAAGTTCTTTAGTATCCCCTATAGAATTTACCAAGCGTTGTGCCGTCGTCCCGAATCCAGAAATCCCAACCGTTAGTATTTCCTCCGGAAACAAAATTGGACGCGCCGGAAGGAGAAGAAAATTCATAGTCGTCAACGAATCGGTTATTGGCAATAATCCCTAATTTTTTAAGTTCTTTTCTTTGTGCTTTAGGCTTTGGATAAGACGTCGTCTCCGATATTTTACTACCCTCGAGCACGACAAAACATTTGTCTCCTTTGAGATAGCCGAACGCGTCGATTCCTTCTAAACGCGCGTGGAAAATCTCTAATTTGGACGATATGGTATTGTTTTTCTTTTGGGGAACGGAAACGTGAGGAATCGCGATACCCCAACTCTGACAGACGCGTTCAAGTAAGCGTTTTTGACGTTTTTCTACAACTTCGGGCGTCCACGTTTTTTCTTTAAGAACTCCAACGGTAAGCGCATAATTTGCCAAGCCGTTTTTAGAGCTAAAATATCGATCTTTTTTCTTGTCAAAATCAAAGTTGCTCGCTTGTGAATTTTTCGCTCGTGACAGGAGAGCGAGATTTCCAAGACGATGCACCCATTTCTCACGCAATTCTTCATCAGGCCAGTTTTTGAGCCATTTGCTTCCTTCAGCGGGATTTTGTGGCAAGACGTGTTCGACCGTCGCTAAACCGTAATCGTATTTTGCTAACCCATCAGAGATTAATGAATCTACGCGCAGAAGCAGCGCCTTTCTTCGATCTTTCTGGAGAAGGTAGACGTCTCTGTCCAAAATATTGTAAAAATTGGTTGCCTCGTCGTTTGTTAGCGCAAGATTTCTTTCAAAATCTCCATCTTTAGCAGTTTCTTTAGCGCAATCTAAAAGCATTGGCTGATATCTCTGCAAACGTTGACCGATATTCTTACCAGACGCGTTGAGATAGGCGGCGAGAAGTTCCAATTTCTTCAAAAACGCGAGTAATTTTTCAGGCTTGTTTTTGTAACGGATGTAGATCAAGATTGCGGGGGGAATCCAGTCGTCGTTTTTATTGAACCTGAGGTAGCTCAGAATGCAGTTTACTTCTTCCGCCTTTTCCGAAGCCCTGTAATTAATCCGCTGTGTGAGAACGGCGTACGCTTGAAGATATGGTTCGAGGATATCGTCAATTAATAGTTGCGGTGTTAGTTCCTCCAAAAAAATTTGCCTAAGATAATCGAGAACAGTCTTATTTTTGGTGTAGGGATGTTTAATTGTGCAGACGTGAGAAAGAGCTTGGTCGAAATTATTGCGTCCGACGAGATCTTCGAGTTCTTCCCATTTTTGGGCGTATTCGTCGCAGACTTCTTCATCCTCTATTTTTTCAAGCACCTCGGCTTTAAAGACGTCGCATATTTGGAGGTCTAACCCGCGGTTATTCATGACGGAAAAGATTCTAATCGCGGTTTCTTGATTAGGAGTTTTTACGACCATTAAGGCGACTTTTTGAGTGATAAATTGAACGAATTTATTGATTTGATTTTGATCTGAAAAGTTATCTCGGTTTCTGATTTTTTCCTGAAGTAAAACTGAGTTTTCCACGACATTTTTTTGAGAATCCGTCTCGTACCCGATGCGGGCTCCTTCGTTTTTACTTTTAAGGAATTCATCGGTACGGATTTCCTGCACGTATTTTTCAAAGAACGCCCGATCCCCTTTTCCTTCTCTTGTAAGTAATCTTGGACAATTTTTTAACCCCTTTGTTTTATCCCCTTTCTGATATAGCTTATTTTTGATTCCTTCCTTCATAGCTGTATCGCCTACGTTTGACGCTAAGACAGAATAAAGGATAGTTATCGTTGTTAAACGTTGCTGACCGTCGATGACGTCGTAACCTTTATCTTTGTTCTGGGCAAGGATAATCGTACCAAGAAAATACTCTTCGTCCATTTTTTCGCGTTGCGGGGCGTTAAACGCGTTTAGTAAATCGTCGAAAAGCTGTTCTGTTTGATCTGTGGTCCACGCGTAGGGACGTTGAAAAGGGGGAATGCGAAACTGTTCGATTTTAGATGTGCCGTCGAGTAGGTCGCCGAGGGAGACTAACTCTCCTGTCATTTTGAGCGATTCAGTCATGGTTGCATACGATACATGATGGGTAGAAGGACGAGCGATCAAGACGATTATTCTTGTAATTGTATAAAATCAGCGGGCGTCATAATTCGCGGTTGCGTAATACCCGATTCCAAAAAGTCCTTGTTGCCTGAGAGCAGTATGTCGGCATTAGCGATTAACGCCGCGCGAAAAATAGGACGATCTGCTTTATCTCTTATCAACGATTCAGTTTCGACAGGAATCTCCGGGATTGGAACGATTTTCAGAAAGGGTAACGCGGTTGCCAGAAAGGCGTCTAGCGATTCGATTTTATGAGGAATCTTTTTCAAGAAGATTCGATGTAGTTCATCAATATTCTGTCTGCAAATAAGCCCGACGTTTGGAGAGACAACTGCTTTGAAAAACGCGCGTCCTACCGTACCCTCTGGGTTAAGCGCCGCAGAAAAAAGGATGTTCGTGTCAAGGAAAATTTTCATGAGTAGTCGCCGCGAAATTCTTTAACGACTGCCATGGCGTCTTCATCTGACATAATTCCAAGACGTTCGGCTTCTCCCGCCATTTCGCGTTGAAATTTCTTCATCGCGAGTATCGCGGGATTTTCGAGACGGACCGTTGATCCCTCGACGACAAGGGCGACGCGTCCGCCGCCGCCGACCCCGAGCGCCGAAAGAGCCTCTTGAGGGAGCGTTACCGAACCGTCGGGTGAGACGCTGACCCCGTTCATGAATTCTATAGGAGCTGACATTATTTCCTCGCTTGCCAAATGGGTTTAGACTTCGACGAATCTAGTCGTGCCGTATTCATTGAATTGTACTGTAAATAAACCACTCTAGGCAACCCTGTAGAAAGTATATAAGTTTCCCTTCTTAAAGCAACCGTTTCTTCGTATAAAACGCTTCGGAAGGGCAAAGTTTACGATTGGTTCCGCTGACGTCGCTATTCTTTCGATTCCAAAGATTCAACAGAATTACTCATTGTTCACGACGCATTTAGGAGAGTATTTCTCGATTCTTTGAGGAGTATTTTATACTAATCCATTTTTCGGATCGCGAATCGACAGCGGTTCCGTTTGTTCCAGCATCTCGACGAGGACTTTATGGTCGAGGTATTGGACACCATGGGCGCCGGCTTGGATTAGGGAGGCGAGGCGGCTGTTGAAATACCAGTCCATGGCGTCGAGGTAATCGAGTTGGTATTTTTCGGCGAGGGTCGCGATAATACGCTCGTCGAGCCGTTCGCGGTAGATTCTTTCAAGGACTTCTCCGTCGACCATGGCTAGACCTCCTCGACCGTTTTAAAGGTCAACAACGCGTCGATCGCTCTTTGCGTGATAAAAGCGATTTGGTCGTATTCCGGGTAGGCTTTTATTTCGATTAACGCTCTTTCTTTGTCCCAAACGCCTGAATGGTATAAGTCGACGACGCGGAAGACCTTGTCGTTTGCGACCATACCCCTGATCACGTCGTAGACTTGATATTCGTCGCCGCCGTCGCGACAGCGACAGACGAAATCGATCCATTCGAGTAAATCGGGCGGAAAGGTCTTTACGTTCAAATCGCCGTATTTTTCGCGCATATCGTAGACGTTGACATACGCTTTGTCGTTTTCGTTCAGATCGGCTTTCCTTCGCGCCCAGTTCTTCGCCTGCTCCATGTTGGTCGTTACGTAAAAACCTTTGCCGAAATCGAGAGGACGAAAGGAATGTCGAACGTCGGGCGATTTTACGACGGTCGTCGAACCGTGATAGACGATCATGCCGTTTTCTCCCTGATTGCGAGGTATTCTTCAATATCGGCGACGACGAAGTTGGTTCCTTGGGTGTGAAGGACGTCGTAATGGGGGATCAGGTAATTCGTCAGCGCTTTTTTTTCCTTGAGGAGATTGTAAACCTCGGTCGGAGTCTTGCCCCACTTATTGGCGCAGGCGTGAATCATGTAGACGAGGAATTCAAATATGTCTTTCGTCATGCGGTTCGGTTTCCTCAAACGCTTCCAAAAAGGTTTTCTTCCAAATTGTCTACGCCGTTTCTCGACGTCGTTCTCAATAGTATATCATACGACGCCCGTTATGAATCGACAGCATAAAAAAAGGTTTTCCACCCCAAAAGAGCGGAAAACCTTTGGCCGCGACCGCGCGACTCCGGGCTTGCGCTACCGCGTTCTCGCGTGTTTCGTTCCGCGTTGCGGGCTTGCCTTAAATTTAACGCCTCGGCGTCGGCAAGAGACCAGCGGGGGCGGATGATTTACGCATGCGCGGAAGCGCATAACCTGGGTCCGGCGGCCTTCCGCTGGTTTTATATCATCCAGACGGGAACGACGAGATTGTCGCGGTCGATAGCGGATAGTTCCGGTTTCAGGCATACGACGGCGCCTTTCGATCGCGTCGCGCTTCCCTTATCGAGAACTCGAAACGTCTTGACAATCTCCGCGCTAGGGTTAGACGATTTCTTGATTTCAATCGGAGTCAAAACGCCGTCGCGTTCTAGAATTATGTCGATTTCTTTAGCGTCTTTGTCGCGATAGTAATACATAAACGGCTCTCTTCCGTTGTTGAGATAGGTCTTGGCTATCTCGGCGACGACGTAGTTCTCAAAGATCGCGCCGTTCATCGCCCCGTTCATCAGCGTCTGCGCGCCGCTCCACTTCGTAAGATAACAAACGAGTCCCGTGTCGTAAAAGTATAACTTCGGAGCCTTAACAAGCCGTTTAAGAAGATTGTTGGAATACGGATGAAGATAGAAAATAAGTCCGAGCGTTTCCAGAATCTGCAGCCAGTCTTTGACTTGTTTCTGATTAATTTCGACGTCGCGGGCGATTTCCGCAACGTTGATCATTTGTCCCGTTCGCGCGGCGACTGCGGTAATAAAACGCAGGAATTTCAGCGAATCGATTGCGCTTGACAACGCCCTAACGTCCCTCTCGATATAGGTCGTCAGGTAACTGCCGTAAAAGATTTGGACGTCGCTGATCTCCCCGCTTGCAATAGCGGGCATGGAACCTTTGAAGATTCGTTCGTAAATTTCCTCGGCGTCCGCCGAAGTTCTTCCTTTGGCCCTCGCGGATAATTTGTCTAAGTCGATCTCAAACGGGTCCGCCGCGCCGCCGTATATCTCGGCTTGCGCCGTCGAGGTCAGCGAAAGAACGGCGACGCGCCCCGCTAACGACTCTTGAACGCCGCGCGTCAACTGAAACGCTTGGGAACCGGTAAGCCAAAAATCGCCAGGCGAACGTTTCTTATCGACATGCGCTTTGACATATATGAAAAGCTCGGGCGCATACTGAACCTCGTCGATTAAAACGGGCGGCTTGTGCAACTGCAGGAACATCTCAGGATCGTTCTTCGCCAGATTCCTTTCGTTGAGATCGTCGAGCGACGCGTATCGGCGGTCGGAACCCTCCATGAGTTTCCGAAGCATCGTCGTTTTACCGACCTGTCGCGGTCCCGTGACGAGAATCGCCGGATATTCTTTCGAGACTTGAGAAATTGTTTTTTCCAGACTGCGACGTATGTATCCCATTGCGGAACTCCTTCGGCTAATTTGGAATGATTTTCCATTCTAGCCGAAAATACTCGCCGCGCAACCCCAGCCGCGACGTCGCGGGGGACGGTATTCGCCTCATGGCGCGTACTAATTCATAAGCGCGTAAAGGCGAAAACTCTAGGTCTCCGCTCGTTGGCGGCGACGTCTCGTTCAATAAAACTCAAAGCGCTACGATCGTCTTTCCGATTTCCGGGATCGTCGTCGTTTGTTCTAACTCCATGGGATCGCCCTCCGTTTCCGCTTTAATGAGTTTCATCCATTGTTCTATACGCGAATTTGTCGGTCAGCGGTTCGTGACGGTTCTTTTCAAGCGCTTGAAAATGCGAATGAAAATCCTCACAGTCGAAAAGGTTGAAGTTGATAATGTTGACGCAGATCGTCTGTTCGAGCGCGTCGTATTCGTCGCCCTCCTTGAGTTTCGCGCTGAAAAGTTTCGCCCAGTAGTAGAGCGTCCGTTCCTTAAACGCCGGTTCGTAATTGACCTGAATTTCAACGTTCACGATCTCGTCGTCGACGTTGAGCTTCAGATCGAGTCTGCTGTACTTCCGCCCCAAATACTCCGGCGCGATTTCGACGTTCTCGATAGAGACCTTCTTGACGCTCTCGCGCGGGAGTTCGAGTAGATCGGAAATAAACGCCGTGATAATGTCCATATTGTTCGCGTCGCCAAAAACACGCTTGAAAATAACGTCAAGCTTCAATTTTACGATGCGTCGCTCGCGCTCCCGAGACCGCCGACCTTCCAATCGCGCGCTTCTAAAACGACAAAAGACGCCCCGAACGTTCCTTTTTCAGAACGCGCTCGGGACGTCTATGCGCAATAGTACGTCTTTTGGCTTCAGAAATCAAGAACCCCTGCTGGGTTTTGACGCTTTAAAACGATCCTTGTTCTTAAAACGCCGCGCTTTTCGCTTAACGTTAACTCCCGACAACCGTTATCGGGACGTAAAACGTCACGGGGTTGCCGACGGTCAGCCGGATAACGACTTTGATCTGGTATTCGCCCGGCTTTTCGAAGAGGGGCGCGGTTCTTACGTCGGGCGTTAGCGCGAACGTATAGCCGATCTCGTCGCGCGTCCACGCGTCGGACCTCTGCGGCGCCTCGAGGACGCAGTCGTTACTGACGACGACGTTCTCATGACCCGCGACGGGCGTCAGCGTTTCTTCAAAGAGCCCGTTGGAGACGTAATAGCACGCGTAAGTCACGCTCTGGACGTTCGAACCGTCCGATAGAAGGAGCGCGCTTTCGTCGAACGCGTCGACGATCTGCGCGAGTATCGTTATTCCCTGTCCGACTTTGACCGAATCTGACGTCGCCACCACCGTCGCCTCCGCTTTCCATAACTGCGCGACGCGCTCGCCCGGAACCGCGCTCGCGACGACCCGGAACTGAACCCCGACCGAACTCCACGCGTCGTCCGTCCAAAAATTTTCCCCGTCAAACGCGCGGAACGTCGCGCGTCCGTTTCCCTGCGTCGCGGCAAACGTTTCTTCCGACGCCGGAACCGTCGCCGCGACCTCGACCCAACTTCCCGCGCCGACGCGCCGTTCGACTCGAACCGTCTCCGACCCGTTCCGCGCCGTCCAGCGCAGCGTCGCCCGTCCCGGTCGCTCCGACGTCGCGGAAAAGGACGTTATCCCCGCGCCCAATCCCGCGACTACGACCCCGTCGCGCGTCGTCCCCGAAACGTCGACTCCCGTCGGAACCGCGAGATACCCCGAGCTTCCCGGCGGCGCCGCGAGCGTCGCGCCCGCGCCCATGCTCGCGTCTCTTGCGCTTACGACGCGGTCGACGCCCGAAAAGACGAGCGTCGAATTGCGCCCCGTTTCGAGTCGCGCCAGCGCGAAGTCGGCGTCGAACGTTTCGACGCGCCGTCCCGCGACGATCAGCGTCGAACCGGCCGGAGGCGCGTCGGACCACGTCGCGCTTTCGTCGAGGTAGAAGACGCCCGGCGTTATCGATTCGGGCGGCGTCGTTCGCGCCGGATCTGTCGTCCAGCTGTTGGGATCGTTGAAGGACGCGGGCGACGCGGACGCCTGATAATAGTCCGCGACGACGTGTTCATACGCGCCGACCGCGTAGAGCGTCGCGCCGGAACCGTCCGGCTCCGGGTTCGAACTTCCGCTCGATTCTGTGTTTTCGCTCCCGTTGGTCGCTAGCCGTCCTCTTGGATTCCCGTCGACGTCGTATTCGCCCGCGGCGCTTGTCGCGCCCGTCGCGTAAGGGGACGTCGGCAGAAGGCGGAAATCCCAGCCGCTCCAGTCGATCGCGACGCCGGTTTCGGAGACGTCGACAACGTCGGGCGGCGGCGCGACGAAGCCCGCCTCGGAACAGACCGGATCGACGATCGAGTCGATCTTTGTCACGACCGTCGAGGATCCGCTGAAAACAGTTTGAGCGTTGCCCGCGACCGTCGAGCGGACGATCGTCGTCGCGGAGTTCGCGCCGGCGTTATAGAGCCCTGCGCCGCGACATCCTGCGACGACGCAGTCGTAAACGGAGATTTTCGAGCCCGCATGACCGCCGATTCCCGGCGCGTCCGATCTGTTGCCGTAGACGCGGCATCTTCTGAAAACGGCTTCGGGCGTATAGGCGATGATTCTCCCAATGAACTCGACGTCTTCGGCGTGAAAATAGGCGGCTTCCGTTTTAGCGTAAAGAACTCTGTCGCCCGAGTTGTTGGACCGTTTGAGCCGCAGCCGCGTTTTTCCCGCCGACAACGTCAGTCCGACGGTCGTTTCTATTCCCGTGTTCAGCGTAATCTCGACGAGTTCGTCGGCGTTAAAGACGGTCGGATCGGGCGTTATGACGTCGCCCTCTTGCGCCGCCGCGACCGCCGCGCGAAGCGAGCCGGCTCCGCTGTTCGCGTTGTTCGTAAAGTAAATCGTACTCATACGTGACCTCGCGGCGTTCGCTTTATCAAACGCGCTCTCGACTCCTCGAGCCAAAGACGCTTCCTTTTAGCTTTCTCCATAAGAACTTAACGATTTTGACGAGCGCCTCCGCGACGACGAACGCGACGGCTAACGCCAGGCATGTCGCCGCAAAGATCGCGTATTTGACGGCGTTCCA
>Ga0310695_10013103_pt1 | contig 11471 bp, 7 predicted proteins | sample RumenRJG_04DNA_FD_203882 | JGI IMG/M metagenome (GOLD analysis project Ga0310695, IMG submission 203882) | Bovine rumen microbial communities from Lethbridge, Alberta, Canada - RJG_04 (v2) (version 2) | ecosystem: Host-associated > Mammals > Digestive system > Stomach > Rumen | place: Canada... | reverse complement strand
TGCCAGTACGGTAGTTTTGGCTTCCCGGTTGGCCTGACGGAATTTTTCACTGCGTTTCATTGTGATACGTTCCTCCCTTGATTAACAATGAATATTTTTATTAAAGTTTGCAACCTGTGATTGCATTTACAAAAATTGTTGAAGTAAAAAATATCGCGCACCCGGAGACGGATGCGCGGTTATGTTTTGCTATTGCGTCCCGTCCCGGTCAGGGAAACTGTTCCTTTTCTTTGGTGACAGTTCCCTACAGATCCAAGCGATATCAGACTGTATTGTTGTGTGACGATTTCGGTTTTCCGGTAAAACTCTGGGATGCCTTCCGGTCCTCTTAATGTCGGAAGTATAATATCATACATTAATATAGAATGCAATAATATAATATGGAATATTTATGGTTTTTCTTTGAAAATTTTGTGACTGGATATAGAGTAAATTCCGATTTTGACATGCTAACCTTGTTATATTAAAATTAATATTATAATACATCCAGCGAAGTTTCAGTATTTGGAAAGGATAAAAGTTATGAATACAATTACTATAAATGAAGCGCGTCTGAAACAAACTTTTATTGAACTGGTCGGCGTGCCCTGTCCCAGCTGCAATGAAAAACAGGAAGCGGAGCTTCTGGTGAAAAAGTTGCAGGAACTGGGCTTGGAAACGCAGGTTGACCGGGCCGGGGAGCAGTGCGGCGGCACTACGGGAAACGTTTGGGGATTCCTGAAAGGAAACGTGCCGGGGGCAAAGCGGTTGTTTTTTGAAGCCCACATGGACAGCGTAGCGCCTACCACGGGAACCCATGTCATGGAAAAGGACGGCGTTCTGTATTCCGACGGAACTACCACGCTGGGCGGTGACGATAAAAGCGGTGTGGCGGCGGTGCTGGAAGCTCTGCAGTGCATCAAAGAAAACAATCTGCTACACGGGGACATCCAGGTCTGCTTCACCATTGCGGAAGAGACGGGGAGCTATGGCGTCCGCTACATGGATCCTGCGTGGATTAAGGCGGACGCAGGCTACTGTATGGACTGCGGCGGTCATCCCGGGGCCATCTTCAACGCGTCCCCCAAAGCCATTAACCTGAAGCTGACGGTGAAAGGCAAGAGCGCCCACGCCGGACTGGAACCGGAGAAGGGGATCAATGCCATTATGCTGGCGGCAGAGGCGCTGCACGCATTGCCGGCTTACGGAAGGCTGGATGGGGAAACCACCTTGAGCGTGGACATGATCGACGGCGGGCTGGCGTCCAATATCGTGCCGGAAGCCTGTGAAATTGTCATTGACATGCGCTGTCCCGATGAGGAAAAGCTGGAGAATCTGAAAAACGAAACCGTAGAAATATTCCGCAAAACTGTGGAAGCCAAAGGCGGAACGGTGGAAGCGGCAGTGAAAGATGTGGCGCCGGGAGTGAATCTTAACACGGATCATGCCACCGTAAAACTGGCGACGGCCGCGGCGGAAAAGCAGCACTTTCCGGTAAGTACCGGTTTTACCGGCGGCTGCAGCGACGCCAACTTTTTGTGCGGCATGGGCCTGCCCACCGTGCTGCTGGCAACCGGCATGGACAAGATCCATACAACCGAAGAATGCCTTGCCCTGGAAGATTTGAACAACGCGGCCCGCTGGGTGCTGGGCATTGTGAGAGAAGCGACGGAACGGAAATCATCATGAGCGTACCATTTACTCATTTACATGTGCATACACAATACAGCTTATTAGACGGCGCCTCCAAACCGAAGGAGCTGTTGCAGCGGGCCATGGAACTGGGCATGGACAGTATCGCCGTGACGGACCACGGCAATATGTACGGCCTGGTGGACATGTATCAGACTGCGCAAAAACTGAACAAAGAAGCGGAAAAGGAAGGAAAACCGGGTATCAAGGTCATCTTCGGCTGCGAGTGTTACATTACGCCGGGCAGCCGGTTCGACCGTATTGACAAGCAACCCCGCTATCACCTGATCCTGCTGGCGGAAAACCAGGAAGGCTATCACAATCTGGCCCGGCTGGTGTCCCTTGGTTTCATTGACGGTTTTTACCGCAAACCCCGCATCGATAAAGATATCCTGCGGAAATACAGCAAGGGGATCATCTGCCTTTCCGCCTGCGTCCAGGGGGAAGTACCCCGGCTGATTTTGCAGCGGAACCTGGACGGGGCAGAGAAGGCCCTGCAGGAATATATTGACATTTTCGGTAAAGACAATTTCTTTCTGGAAATGCAGAACCATGATCTGGAAGAAGAGCGGACCGTGAACCGGCAGCTTCGTGTTTTTGCGGAAAAATACGGGGTGAAGCTGGTGGTAACCAACGATATCCATTACGTAAAGCGGGAGGACGCCTCTGCCCAGGACGTATTGCTCTGCATCCAGACCAATAAGAATGTAGACGATCCGGACCGGATGCGTTTCAATAACGACTGGTATTACTGCAAAAGCTATGAGGAAATGCGGGCCCTGTTCCCGGAAGATGAAGAGGCGTTGCATAACACCCATGCCATTGCGGAACGGTGCAATGTAGATCTGACTTTCGGCAAGCTGCTGCTGCCTGAGTTTCCCATTCCGGCGCAGTTTCATAACGATGCGGACGCCTACGTGCGCAATCTTTGTGAGGAAGAGATTCCGAAGCGGTACGGCGCGTTGCTGGCAAAACTGCCGGAAGAGGCGCGCCGCAAAAAAGAAGAAGAGATTCACAAACGGCTGGAGTACGAGCTGGGCATCATCAAAACCATGGGATACGCGGCATACTTCCTCATTGTGTGGGACTTTATCCATTACTGCCGCAGCCATACCGACGCAGCTGGCAACCCGGATCCCATTCCCGTAGGGCCGGGCCGGGGCAGCGCTGCCGGTTCCATTGTAGCTTACCTGCTGTACATTACCAACATCGATCCCCTGGATTTTGACCTGCTCTTTGAACGGTTCCTGAATCCGGAACGGGTCAGCATGCCCGATATTGATACGGACTTCTGTTACCGCAGGCGTGGGGAAGTGCTGGAGTACGTAATCCGCAAATACGGGGCGGACCATGTGTCCCTGATCATTACCTTCGGTACGCTGCAGGCAAGAGCTGCCGTGCGGGACGTGGGCCGGGCCCTTGGTGTCAGCCTGCCGAAAACAGACCGGATCGCCAAAGCGGTGCCCCGGGAGTTGGGCATTACGTTGGACCGTGCGCTACAGACAAAAGAGCTGCGGGCCATGTATGACACGGACCCGGAAACGAAACGGGTCATCGACATTGCCAAAAGCGTGGAGGGCCTGCCCCGGAACAGCGGCACCCATGCGGCCGGGGTGGTAATCGCCCCCAAGCCCCTGATCGACCTGGTGCCCCTGCAGCTGGACGAGGCTGCCGATATTGAGACCGGCATCAGCCAGGAGCGGATGATCACCACCCAGTTCGACAAGAACCAGGTGGAAGAGCTTGGGCTGTTAAAGATGGACTTTCTGGGGCTCCGTACCCTGACGGTAATGGACGATGCGGTTCATTTTATAAAAGAAAGCACAGGGGAATGGGTTGATCTGGATACCATCCCTCTGGAAGACGAAGCGGTGAGCAAAATGCTGTGCGCCGGGGATACCCAGGGGGTATTCCAGCTTGAAAGCGCGGGGATGACCCGGCTGGTGGAACGGCTGGGCCCGAAATCCATGCGGGACCTGGTGCCGTTGGTGGCCCTGTACCGACCGGGTCCCCTGGACGCCGGTATGGCGGAAAAATTCATTGAAGGACGGAAACGGGGCCGGGCTGTGGAAAGCATCCATCCCCTGCTGGACGGGATACTGGCAGACACCTACGGGGTGGTGCTGTATCAGGAACAGGTCATGCAGACCGCCTCCATCCTGGCAGGCTTCTCTTTAGGGGAAGCGGATATTCTGCGCCGGGCCATGGGAAAGAAAAAGGTAAAAGACCTGATCGCCATGAAGACCCGTTTCGTCGAAGGGGCTCAGAAGCTCCACAACGTGCCGCCGGAAAAAAGTGAAGAGATTTTTGAGATCCTGCTGAAGTTTGCCGGTTACGGATTCAACAAATCCCACTCGGTGGCCTACGGTCTGGTGGCCTACCAGACCGCCTACCTGAAGGCCCACTGGCCTGCGGAATTTTTTGCGGCCCTGCTGACAAGCATCATTGGCGATGCAGATAAGATGAGCTGGTATATCACCGTTTGCAAGGACCGTGGGATTCCCATGCTGCCGCCTGACGTAAACGCCAGCCAGGAAGGGTTTTCCGTGGAAAAGGGCGCCATCCGTTTCGGTATGGTGGGCATCAAGAGCGTAGGGGAAGGCGCTGTAAAGGAGATCGTGAAAGCCCGTCGGGAAGGAGGGCCTTTCCGGGATATTCTGGATTTCTGCAAACGGGTGAACTACCGGGCCCTGAACCGGCGTCTGCTGGAAAACCTAATCAAGTGCGGCGCCATGGATTCTCTGGGAGCCTATCGTTCCCAGCTGCTGGCCGTATATGAAAAGGCGCTGGAGCTGGGAATCCAGCAGCAGCGCGATTATAACAGCGGGCAGATCGGCCTTTTCGGCGGTGAGGATTTTGCAGAAGTCAATACCGTACCCTTGCCGAAGATGGACGAGATGAGCCGCTCTGTATTGTTGAAAAATGAAAAGGAACTGATCGGTTTTTATGTGACCGGGCATCCTTTGGACGGTTACCGGACAGCACTGGACCGGCTGACACCGCTGTACACCCTGACCGGGGACACCCCCGCCGTCCGGGACGGGCAGTTTATCAACGTTGGGGGCATAATCAGCTCCGTGGATATCAAGGTTACAAAAAAAGGCGATTCCATGGCGATCCTTCTGCTGGAAGATTTCGGTTCCCGTATTGAAGTGGTGGTGTTTCCCCAGGCATATAACCAATATTCCTCTTTATTGCGGGAAGATACTGTCATAGAGGTGGAAGGACGTTTCAGTGTGGACGAGCGGGGCAGCAAGGTCATCGCCTCCCGTATGGCTGAGCTGAAAGAAGGAGAACTGCCGGTACTGGCAGGCCAGCCGCGGGGAACCCGGAATGGCAGGAAAGGGGAGTTTGCCGGAACCGGATACAGCGTTGATGAAGGGAACGGATATTCCGGAAGCAGTTATTCCGGTGTCAACGGGTATTACGCGGAAGATCCGTACATTTCCTCAGATGTTAATAATGCAGGAGTAATTGCGGAAAGCGCTGCCACTTATGCAGCATCTCCGGAGCAGAATAGAGAACCGTACCCGTATTCTGCCGCAGAGGATAAGGCTCATATAGATCAGGCCGGTACAAAGGGGCCGAATCAGGATGGGGTGCCGCAAAGCAACGGAAACGGTTTACCGCAGCTTGCCGATGCACAGGGCCATGTGCCGGTTCCCATCAGCGCCGTGATAGAGCTGGTCATTTCGCCGGAACGGGAAACGGAAATCGTGACGAAAGCGCTGCTTACAATTTTAAAGAAACATCATGGCAGCACCATGGTCTTTCTGAAACTTATGGGCTCCCGCCGACGGATCCGCTTGGATCCGTCCCTGTACGTGAACGGACAGGATACGACCTTGCAGGACGAACTGAAAGACCTGCTGGGAGAAAACGCCTTCCGGGTAAAGGAAATCTGACAGTAAAGTGAATAAAGCAGTTCGATTAATTGTAAGGCAAACGTGTTACACATATTAATCGCAGTTTTCCTTCTGGATACGGTCTACTTCACTGCAATAATCCCGAACAGGGGCGCCGGGGCGTAAAATTTGTCCTTTTGGGGATACAGACGCAGGCCTACGGTGGTGTCGGCGGAGCAGGTACTGGCGCCCAGTTTCTGCAACACCTCCAGATCCCACTGGGGGCGTTGGCAGAGGCTGATGTCCAGCATGTGGTAGATCTGGTGGCATTGCGCAACCATTTCTTTTGTCACATCTTTATGGGCGTAAATAGCTTCCTTTTCATAATCGTGCTGGTGATACCTTCCGTATTCCGCATCGTAGTTAAGAAGCAGTCCGCCCGGCTTCAGAACACGCAGCCATTCTGCATAGGCTTGTTCCGGATGGGGCAGGTTCCAGGTCACGTTCCGGGACACTACAGCGTCGAAGGTTTCTGCAGGAAATGTCAGGCTTTCTGCATCCATCACACGGAAACAGGCGGAAGAGTTTTTTTCTGCGGCTAAGGCCGCCGCCGCTTCAATCATGGATTCTGTTAAATCGATACCGGTGACCTCATGGCCTTTTGCCCCCAACAAAATGGAAAAGAAGCCTGCGCCGCATCCTATGTCTAAAATTTTCAGTTTCCGGCCGGACGGCAGGTGGCGGCAGATTTCTTCCTGCCATTGCTGCTGCTTATCACTTTGCAATTCTTCACGACGAAGATTTTTAAAACCAGAAGCCCGTTTTGTCCAGTAATTTTCAATAAATTCTTTAGCATTTTCTTTGTGGATTATGCTTTTTTCGCTGATCTGTGTCATGACGATTCCCCGTTTTTCTAAAATGATTTATCCGGCAATGTACAAACTCGTTTAACCGGTGTTCCCCAAAAATAAAAGCTATGAAGCTGCCTGCGTCTTTTGACAGTAAGCCTTCATAGCTCAATCATTAATAGTCAATTGTCGGTTTCCTGTTCCGGTAACGGGAACAGGAGGATAAAATTTCAATTTGGAAACGATAGTGTTTTAACTTTATCCGTAAAACTGTTTCGCTTCTGCGAAATGTATCACTCTTGTGATGCTTCAGTATAACACGGTTTTGATTTTTTGCAAACAATTCCTCTTGACAGCTGTGATATAATAGTACTGTTAATGAGTGTGAGTTTTATATTAACAGCACAATTCGATTTAAAAATACCGCTTGCCTGTTGGTCGGCGGTATTTCTGTTTTTATAAAACCTCTGAAATGTTTTTTATATGAATAAGTGTTAAAGTGAGGGAAAAGATGAAACGGTTATATTTGATTCTGTGTATGTTGTTGCTGACGTTGTTATGCATTGGCGGTTGCGGCGGGGATAAAGGCGCGGCGAAGAAAGAAGAGACGCCGAAACTGAAAATCGTGACTACGATTTTTCCGGAGTACAGCTGGGTAAAAGAAATGCTGGGAACCCAGGGCCAGCATGCTGAGCTTATGATGCTGGCGAAAAAAGGGGCAGACATGCACAGCTACCAGCCGAGTGCGGAGGATATCCTGAAAATTGCCGGTTGCGATCTGTTCATTTATATTGGCGGTGAATCGGACAAATGGGTGGACAAGGTGTTGCAGGAAGGGAAAAATCCGAAGCGTAAGGTCATCAACCTGATGAAGCTGCTGGGCAACCGGGTCCGGGAGGAAGAAACCGTAGAAGGCATGGAAAAGGGGGACCATCACGATCACCACGACAAGGACAAACATGATGACAAACATCACGAACATCAAAAGGATGACAAACACCGTCACGACGAAGTGGAATATGACGAGCATGTGTGGCTGTCGCTGAAAAACGCGGACCTTGCCTGCAAGGCCATTGCAAATGAACTGGCGGCCCTGGATCCGAAAAACGCGGCTTCCTACAGCGCTAACTATGACGCATACAGCAAAAAGCTGGCGGCACTGGACGGGCAGTATAAGGAAGCAGTTGCCAAAGCAAATGTAAAGACTGTGCTGTTCGGGGACCGGTTCCCCTTCCGGTACCTGACGGATGATTACGGGCTGAAATATTACGCCGCTTTCCGGGGCTGTTCGGCAGAAACGGAAGCCAGCTTTGAAACGGTCGCGTTTCTGTCGAAAAAAATGGATGAGCTGAATCTGCCGGCCATTCTTACTATTGAAGGACGCCAGCATAAACTGGCCCGGACTATCGTGGACAATACCCGGGCTAAAAACCGGAAGATACTGACACTGCATTCCATGCAGTCCGTTTCGGATGAAGAAATAAAAAAGGGCGCCGATTATCTGAAGGTGATGGAAGAAAATCTGAAAGTATTGAAAGAAGCGCTTGCAAAATAATTTTACAGAAAACAAAGGGACTATTATGAAACCGCAAATCAGCTGTCAGGATCTGACATTGGGCTATGGCCAGCATATTCTGGCGGAGCATCTGTCGTTTACAATTGAAAAAGGAAATTACCTGTGTATCGTTGGGGAGAACGGCGCCGGGAAAAGTACCCTGCTGCGCACCATGTTAGGGCTGCAGGAACCGATGGCAGGAAAGATCGTTTTGGGTGAAGGCATGAGACGGAATGAAATCGGCTACCTTCCCCAGCAGACCTTTGTACAGCGTGATTTCCCCGCTTCTGTCCGGGAGGTTGTGCTGTCCGGCTGCCAGGGCCGCTGCGGGCTGCGTCCTTTTTACAACCGTGAGGAGAAAGGGATTGCAGATAAGGCAATGGCCCAGATGGAAATTACGTCGCTGGCCGATGCCTGTTACCGGGACCTGTCCGGCGGGCAGCAGCAGCGGGTATTGCTGGCAAGGGCCCTCTGCGCTTCCGATAAAATGCTGGTGCTGGACGAGCCGGTGTCGGGACTGGATCCGAAGATGGCGGAGGCCATGTACCGTCTGGTGGCTCGGATCAACAAAGAGATGGGGATCACCGTTGTGATGATTTCCCATGACGTCCGGGAAGCGATTCCTTACGCCACCCATATTCTGCACATGGACAGGGATTTCTTCTTCGGCACAGCGGAAGAGTACAGGCAGTCAAAACGGGGAAAGCTGTTTTTATCGTGAAAGACTTAGAGGAAAACCATGAATGTAATAATTGATAAGCTGGTTATGTATTTTCAATATCCCTTTGTGATCAACGCCCTCATCGTAGGGGTGCTGATCGCTTTATGCTCTTCCATGCTTGGGGTGACCCTGGTGCTGAAACGATATTCATTTATCGGGGACGGCTTGTCCCACGTGGCTTTCGGAGCTATGGCGGTTGCTGCAGTTATGGGCTTTACCGACGATATGCCGGTGATCCTGCTGGTGACCACGGCCTTTGCCGTCCTGTTGCTGCGCACGGGGCAGAATGCGAAAATCAAAGGGGACGCAGCCATTGCCATGATCTCGGTAGGGGCCCTGGCCATCGGCTATCTGCTGATGAACGTGTTCTCTACTTCTGCCAATGTATCGGGGGATGTGTGCACTACGCTGTTCGGTTCCACATCCATCCTGACCCTGACCAAAATGCAGGTGTGGATGTGCGGCGTGCTGTCGGCGGTGGTCATCGGGGTGTTTTTCCTGTTTTACCATAAAATATTTGCCATAACTTTTGACGAAAATTTTGCCCGGGCTGTGGGCACGCCTGTAGGGACCTACAACCTGCTGCTGGCGGTGCTGATCGCGGTGATCATCGTACTTGCTATGAACCTGGTAGGCTCTCTTCTTATTTCCGCCCTGGTAATTTTCCCGGCTCTTTCCGCCATGCGGGTATTTAACAGCTTCCGGTCGGTGATCATCTGTTCCGCTGTGTTTTCCGTGGTCTGTGCCTTTCTGGGGATGCTCCTTTCCATACTGGCTGGCACGCCTGTAGGGGCTACGGTGGTCATCATTGACATGCTGGCTTTCGGACTGTTTTACGGTATCGGCGTTTTGAAAAACGGCGGGCGGTAAGGAAAAGTGTTTCCCTTTTTTTGCAGAAGTGGTAAAATTAAAATACAGAAACATGAACGGCGGTTCCTGTCAGAATTTGTTGGTCAATGGGTATGTATCTGTGTTGCGCCAGTAAATGTGACAGTGTAAAAATTCTGCACCGTGTTTCCAAAATTTTTTACAAAAGGGGGAAGAAGTGTGAAGAAATTTTTAACGGTTGTAATGGCCATGTTGCTGTCCCTGACTCTGGTGGCCGGCTGTGGCGGCGGAGACAAAAAAGCAGAGCTGCTGAAAAGCCTTAAAACGGAAATCGGCACCATGCTGGGTAACGTTGATAAGCTGGCAAGCAGCGCAGAACTGAAGGGCGAGGACGCCAAGAAGGCAACGGAAGGCCTGAAAGGCCTCATGGACAAGCTGACGAAACTGAAGGAAGCAGCCAAAGGCAACGCGGCTGCGGAAAAAGATGTGGCTGACCTGATGGGTAAGGCAACGGGGCTGTCGGAAAAGATCAGCCGGGGCCTGGCTGCAGGCAATCTGCCTATCGACCCCAAGACCTTTAAGATTGAAGACCTGGAAAAGAACGGCTGGGTTGCCATTAAAGACGCGGCCGGGAAGATCACCGGTTACTATGATCCGAAAGATGTAGTAACGGATGAACTGGGCAAGAAAGCTTTTGCCTGGATCCTGAAAGTAGGCGAAGACGGCAAGGCCCTGAATTTTGAAAACGTAGCTTTTGACTTTGCTAACGGTAAAGTAGCCCTCAACAAGGAAGCTGTTCTGGAAAACAAAGACGGCGTATTCAGCTTTGCGGCAGCCAAAGAAACCATCAAATCCCTGGTATGGGGTGACGGCATCGCAAACCTGGGCGGTCTGGACCTGAACGGTATTTTTGAAAAACTGAAACCCCAGGGCTGGGATATGAAGAAACTGGCGGGCGCCGTAGCAGGAGCCGTAGCCGGTGACGCAGCCAAAGCCGGCGATGCTGCAAAAGGCGACAAAGCGGCTATGGTGAAAGATTTCATCGCTTTCGCGGAAAAGAACGAAGCTACCCTGAAAAAACTGGCGGACTCCATCAACTCCGGTACGGTTGACAAAGCTGCTCTGTTGGATTTAGGCAAGAACGCTCTGGCAGAAATCAAAAAGGCTAACGGCGATCTGAACGGCAAATACGCTGACCTGCTGAAACCGGTTGCAGGCATTATGCAGATGCAGGAAGACCGTGCACAGGCCATGATCGACGGCGTGAACGGCAATGCGGCACGTTTTGCAGAAGGCGGAAACCTGAAGGCAAAAGCCCTGGAGCTGCTGGCCCAGTTTAAGAAAGACAACAACCTGTAAAAAAAATGAAGCCGCTTGCCGGGTAAATGCAACCCTTATGCGGTTATAAGAAAGTTCATATTTAGTTTGCACAGCGCCTGCCAGGATTGGCAGGCGCTGTTTTGCGTTTTGCGCATTACTTCTGAAAAAGGAATTTTACTGTGCTTTCATATAAAAAAAGATTCGAAAAATAAAAGATTCGAAAACAGGAATCCATACGTCTTTTGTAATCGTCCATATAAGCACATAAATCTTTTCTGAAGTGTTTTCCCGGAATGGTTGCTTCCTTATTCAAAGTAAGATAAAATATATAAGAATACATATGATTGAAAAATTTATCAACAGCTAACATAAAACGAATGAATTGCAGTTTCAGTCAAAAAAATTAAAATACAAGGAGAAATCCATGGAGACATTAAATGCCGTCATCAACCAGGTCAATACAGTCCTCTGGTCCTATATACTAATCGTACTGCTGATCGGGCTGGGACTTTACTTTACGATCCGTACGGGATTTGTGCAGATCCGGTATCTTGGGGAAATGTTCCGTGTGCTGGTGGAAGGCGTGGGAAACCGGGGGGCGGGACAGATATCTTCGTTCCAGGCATTTTGTGTCAGTACCGCCAGCCGTGTGGGTGTGGGAAACATTGCCGGTGTGGCTATCG
>Ga0310695_10013099_pt1 | contig 11475 bp, 11 predicted proteins | sample RumenRJG_04DNA_FD_203882 | JGI IMG/M metagenome (GOLD analysis project Ga0310695, IMG submission 203882) | Bovine rumen microbial communities from Lethbridge, Alberta, Canada - RJG_04 (v2) (version 2) | ecosystem: Host-associated > Mammals > Digestive system > Stomach > Rumen | place: Canada... | reverse complement strand
ACTGGCCGATGTTATCAGCCAGGAAGTCACGGAGGTTAAGGACAGAGGAATAATACTTGCGGCTGAACCACTTTTTAGCAACACGCTTTTTAATATGACCGATATCCCCGTGGTTTCCACGGGGAATTTCTTTTCCTGTTCCGAAGTCTTGCCATAGACCGTATTCGAGGAAGGCCTGCGACAAGCCTACCTCGATAAAGCGGCCGTCAGCACGGACTGGCAAAGCGCTTACAGAGTGTAGAAGCCTGCCGGTGTCGATTACTCCTAATAGCGTAATCTGCTCCTGCCAGATTTTAAGCATGGTGTCGTTGAAGGCGAGGACGAATTTTTCGCGCTCGCCTTGTGGGTCGGGATGATTGTTGTTGTTGGGCATTGCGGTCTATATTGGCTTAATGGGCTGCTATAATATAGCAGCGTATTGAACGATTATTCTGACCACTCTTCTCTTTTATATTGCAAATCGGTGTAGGTGTCCACGGCGATTTGGAAGTAGGCACATGCACAGCCAGAGAAGAAATAACGGTCGATTTCCTGGAATGAGATGCGAGGGTCGATATAGATGGAGTGCTGCTGCAGGCGAGTTTGTTCCTGGATCAGGACAGACATGAACTGCCGGAACAACTCGCGCATCATATCCATACAGGACTGGCGGGCCACCATGTTATCGATGGTGTGACGCATGGCGAGAAACACCGTCTTCACTCGGCGAGTGTGCGGTGTGTTGTTGATGTCCGTAAATCCCTGAGAGATGTCGGATACGCAGACGAAAGCCGTTTTCGTCAGCATCTTAGCCAGCGCTTCTTCGAAGCCGTCGAGCCCTGAGACGCGGCAGAAGGTGAAGTGCTTGGACTGAGCGAACTTGTTGCGCTTGGTCAGGCTTTCAAAGAACGATATAGCATCCCAATTGAAGGTGTCGTTGTTGGGAACTGTTGTTGGCTTTTCGGGTGTATGTGGATGAAATGGTATCATAAGTAATTATCTAAGTAGATTGTGTATGTACTTGATTTTGCGATTGTTATAAAATAAAAACTCAATGAACGAATCAGGACTTCTTATAAGCCTTTCGAAGCTCTTCTGCTTCCTTTGCCTTAGCGTCCAGCTCGGTGAGCGCCCGCCAAGTATCCATCTTCATGATGGCAGATTCTTTGGTGATATCGCCACCTGTGAGGGCTCGGATCATTGCATTTGTGGACTCACGAAGCTGGCTGTAAATATCCGGCTGGCCACTGCCCAGAAGGTTAGTTTCACCCATAGCAGATGCTGGCTTATAGAAGTTCGGAAAGAGAGAAGCGAAGTACTGTTTGAGCGAGGCCATCCAGTAGAATATGCCTACGAGATGCGCCTTGGTAGGCTTCACATCGTCGCTGGCGTATAACACCTGCGCGATCTGAAGCAGCAGCTCGTCCGACTGTGTGTTGAGATAACCCTGGAACAGGTTGTCAACAAACAGATACTGCTCAAACGGCACCTTCTCGAAGTCTGCCGGCAAAGCATGGTACTTGCCTATTCGTGCGATACGAACGGGCATTGGGGCGAAGGTGTCTAGGAAATCAAGGACTGAGGTGGCTTGCTGAATCTGCCTCGTACTTAGCACTACTTGCTCTTTTTCTCTCTTGATGAGGAAACGGTGGCGAGGCAGAGTGGCCAGCACCTTCAGGCTGTTCCACTTCATGATGCAGAGCGTCTTGACCTCTGCAGCAGACAAGTCACGTGCGAACAGTCCATAGACCATGAGCAGCTGCTTGTCTGATAGTTCTGCCCAGTTGGTGGGCAATGAGATATTAAAAACTGCTTCCATACTGCAAAGGTACGGAAGAGATTATTGGTTTGAAAAGACATTTATAATAACTATTACTTATTGAATACCTATCTGTTTGAGATATATTTTACATTCTTCAATATTACCAAATTCAAAATTTGTTATTCTGTGTTGTCGTTTCCAATTAGCACAATTATCACCAAAATAAATCTTAATTATGGCATATTTACATTTTGACTTAGCTGCTAAATATAAATAATCATTTATAGAGTCTTCATTAAGAAACACAAATTCTTCGTATACTCGCCTTGACGAAGTTACAGGTTGCATTTCCCCTTTTTCTAAATAATCTATATAACAATACCCTGAAGCTGATTCTTTTATAAAGATTGGAGAAAAATAACCTATATGGTATATGTTCTTACAACAGCAATTAATTAGTACTTTACCTTCGTCTGTACACAATCCTACATTATTATCTTTCCAAATATTATAAAGGCCTGAATCGGGATGTCCTGCATAGATAAAGTGTGTAATTTTATCATATTCACAAGGAATGATTTGGTTACCGTTTTTATCAAGACATCCCCATTTGTCATCCCTTCTAATTATAAAATCATATATTCCTTCAGAGCTTCCACTGCTATAGTCAAATATATAATCTCCATAAATTATTTCATTAAAGTATATTCCAGATAAAACATTCTCATTTTTGTTATATAGTTGGTAATAACCTAAAGAATTTTTGATTATCATATAATTATCATAGAAGTCGTTGACTTTGGCAATATCCTCTTTTTTTATCGGAATGAGTAAATAGTCTTTGAGACTTCCATTATCTATTATTTCTTTGTTATTTACAATAGGTAGACTCCAATATTTCTTCTTTTTGGGGCTTTCATCACTAAAGAAAAACTTTTGTTCCAACTCTTTATTGTGTGAATTCTGTGGCAAATATGAATACCAATAATCACAGACAAGATAATAAGGCTTATTATTTTTGTCTTTACCACCAAATATTTTACCCTCTGATAATAAGGCTAATAGATAGCCTGTTATTCTTTCTGAGGAACTAGTGTAAGCAAATGAGTATACATATCTCAAGACCCCGTCCAAAAGAATATCAAAAGGCTGACCATCTTGATTTGTGGATATATCGCCTTTACAGATGTCTGTATATTGAAAAAAGAATTCGTCATCAGTTATAAAGAAAAGGTTGCTTAAAAAGTCCCATCTCTCTGAGAAAGGATGTCCTTTTTGGGGTATAACCTTAACTACGACGCATTCAAAAGGAAAGCTATGTCGAGTAATGTGATGATATTTCTCTTCAATTTCTTGTTTCGATAACCATTCTTCCATGAGGTTCTATTTATTTTAACGGTACAAAAATACAAAAAAAAACGAAGATTATCAATAATGGAATTTTTTTTCTTTAAATATATAGTGATTAGATTGAAAATTATATATTTTAGAAATAAAAAGTAGAATATATAACCGAAAAAGAAGAGGTGGTGTCTTACAGACTCCACCTCTTAGGCCGATTAGCCTTCGATTATCTTGTAGATATAGGTTATAACTACTGTAATATCAGATGGGATTTTGATGTAGTCCTATATATCTAATGGGATACCCATATAAATTTTAACGGCTAATTTCCCTATATTGAGTAGCGATCCTAAAAATCTCGCAGAGTCCTCGAAGCTCTGCCCTTTTACCTTTTGAGCTAGAAGGACAAATATTTGTCCAATCTAGCAGTTTTTAATCCAGTTTTTCATTTAAAATAATGTTTGATGTTATGAATGTAAAAATCTGCTGGCAGGAACCATTTCCCAGCCTATTCTGAACTTCCATGACTTTGCCAACCCTTCCACCCATTTCTCTTGCTGTCTCATTTCGTTCAAAACTGGCGCAAAGGTACAATTTTTTTTTAGAACCAGAAACCTCCGGATTTTTTTTTGTTAAAAAAAAGATTAGGGGTGTATAGGGCGGCGACTGGAGAGGAGTGCCATGCGGGGAATGCCTCTTCGTGTTCACGGATGATGTTTACCAAGTCATAGTAACATTGTGGGTGAATTTGGATGTCCGTCAACAACTGAAGTTCGTAGGACTGCAGGGAACGTATGATTTGAGATTCGAGATTATTGGCGGTGCGGCATTGGGTGATGACGTGCTGTCGGAAGACGGCCATCTGTTCGTGGGAGAAGTATGTATCTGCGAGAACGTTCTCTATTTTTATGAGACGTTCGTGCAGCTGCTGGTAACTGTCCCAAAGATGCTCGCGGATGGCGAGGCGGCGGCAGAGGCTTAGGAACGGGAACATCGTGGCGGCGAAGTACTTGCCTTGGGAAGATTCACACCAGTCCGTTCTACTGGAGAGACGGAGGATGAGGGCTTCAATGGCGGCGTCGCGCTGAGACTCTAGAGAGGTGATCAGGGCGTCGACGCGCTCCCGGGAAGCAGGAACAATGTTCTGATTCGAGACGATGCCGAAGCCGTTTGGGGTCAAAACCAAATCAAGCGAAGGGATGGCAGTCATATAGGCATGACAGGCCACGAGCTTTTCCAAGGGGAAACGGAAACGCTCGTTCGGGCTGGTACTGTCGGATTCTGCTATCTCATTAAAGATGGCTTCAGGAACGAAGGTATCTATTGCCCATTGCTCAGCAGTCTCGAGATATGGGTAAAGCTTTTCAATCAATGTTGGCTCTCCTTCAACGGTGGCCAGTACATTGGGAATGAGCAATCGGAGCTGCTCGTCAGTGGTGATTAGTTTCATTCTTCTACGGGTTTATTGGGTGTAACAAGTTTAGCGTCGCGCTTTTCATCGAGGGTGGAAAGCATGATGAAGGGGCAATCAGGACGGACACCTTCCCATCCGTTATATCTTATTATTATATGATGAACGGTGAAAAGCAGGTCGTGATATGGCTTCTGCAGGGCCTGAGCGATGGTGTAAAGCTCGCGCTTGTCAGAACCGGAGTTGTTCGTCTGGGTCTTTCCTGGTACTGAGCCGACAAGGTTAGAATGGACTCGCATCGTAAAGCACATCATATTGACGGCCTCGATGATATCGGTGGACCAGTCGCCACCTTCCTTGTCGGTCTCCACCTTGTTGATGATCACATCGTGCTGCTCGTCACCATTCGGGTTGACGTAGAAAGTAGAGAACAACGCCTTGCCGGAGTTTTCCATGCCAGTGAGGAAATTGATTATCTTCTCCTTTTCCTCAACGACGCGATCCATCTGCTTCTTCCGGTCGGTAATACCCTCAGCCTTAAAGATACCGTCCCAGTAGCGGTTGGCCACCTCGATATGATACTTGATGGGCGCGGAGTTCTTCAGCTTCGCCTCCTTAGCCAAACCGATGAGCCGCTTGATATTGTACCAGTTGCCCTTGAAAAGTGAGCCATAATACGGGATGGGATAATACGTACTGTCCGGCGTGGGGACACGGCTGACGATGGCGAACTTTCGGGTACTGGACTTCGGTTTCCTACCCTTCAGAGACTGCATGCGCTCTTGAAGGTCGGTCCACGGAGAATTCTGGTCGAGCAGTTCGATTTTCTCCACCTGGTCTTTGCTGGAGATAACCTTGCGCCAGTTGGCATAGAGAAGATACGGGATATGTCCCTCTTTATCCGCTGGAGCGAAACGGCAGTAGCATGCCTCCTTGCGGAGAATGCGGACAATGCGGGAGCCGTCGGCACTGAGGATGATGATAGAGACACAGAAAGCGAAATGCTTGAAGTCCTGACAGACACCAAGGAAATAAGAAGGGAGGTCGTTGTCCATTAAGTAATGGTCGACGTCCTTCCTGATGGCCGCTGTGGCCTCCTTTGTGTCGTACACCAAGCCGGAGCCGTAACAGACCTCGGCGTTGAATATCTGGCAGGTGGAAAGCGTCTCGTCAGACTCAATGAGCTCCAGGATTTTGTAGGGGAGCTGGTTGTCCGCACCCCAGGGCATATATTGGTAGCCCTCTTCGATGGTGATGGGATTGATGTCGCCTTGTTCTTTGAACACTTCGGCAGATGAGACTGTGAAAGCTGCGGAGGCTTTCAAATCGGGAATGGATTCAACAGAGTTGAAGGAAAGGTAATGGTTGGTCATATCTTAGCTTTTTTTGGCAAAGGTATGACTGTTGCAGCGTATGAGAAAAGACAATAATAAAGTGACGGTCTTCGCAGATCGCCACTTCGGATGATTTTATTAAAACAACGGTCAATTTTAAGATGGCCGTATACCAATGAAAGCCTTTCGGCTAGCATTGATGGGGTATCTTTAGACTGGCGCTTCGGAAAAGGGAAAAAGAAACGTGGGCAAGCGTATCCCACGTCTCTATGTCTAGGTTCTGGAAAAACCTTATGAGGAGAGCATGAGACGACAAGCCCACGTATATACGTGAACCGTCGTACTCTGCCTTGCTCATTTTTTGAATTTTCCAGATTCAGACATACAAGACAGAAGCGCGTCAGCTTCAGTTTCACAAAGAGTACTGCGGGTGCACGTATGCAAGAGCAGTAAGACAGCGGTGTACTCCTACTCCAACTATCCGGTGCAAAGGTACGAAAAAAACTGGAGAATTGTCCTCTATAAGGAAAATTTATGCTGTTTTTAATGGTCAGAGGAAGACTTCCATGCCGTTGAGCATGAAAATCTGACACTCGCGGGTCTGCCGAATCTGGTTGGAATCAAGCAGCTTGAACTTTCTTGTTCCTTTGTAGTGGTCGTACTTGATGCAGATGCAACGTCGCCACTCCTGGATCTCGCCTTTGGAGGTCCAGAGACGAAGGTCAACAGGTTCGGGTCGGTTAAGAATCAGTCGGGCTGTGGAAATGTGTATTGAGTTCATAAGGAATAATGTTTAAGTTATAACCATTCGTTGCCGTCGGCATACTTCCAGGAGAATTTGATGCGAACGAGCTCTTTATCTGAGTCGGACACCTCGGATGAGATATCGCTGATAAGGATTTGAGTCGTGTCATAGTTGTCCACAGGCTTCAAAACCAGTCTCGAAGTGAGCATCTGATTAAGCCACATGGCCTCGTCGTGAGTCAGTGGCGCCGTCTCTACCTCATGGCGTACCTTAACCGTCTCGTCATAGAACTGCGTCTGGTTGCCACAAACCGTTTCCGTTCTATCTACATCTGTTTTGATGGTCGTCGTATTGAAAAGATAAGCCGTCTCCATGATGTTAAAAGCGTTCAGGAACTTGAAAGTGGCCGTTGGCTCCTCGTCGGTAAAGAAGATGTTTATCAGCCTGTTGCCTAAACGATACTCCACGCCAAGCACCCGGCACCCAGTAAAATTCACCTTGTTAACAATAGATGTGAAGTAACTGTGCGACAACTCCGTGACAATGACCTTCTGAACGGTCGTCTGGACTGAAGTGCTTGAATACCTGTAAGTAAGAACCCTACCTGGGTGCGCCGTCTCCTCGTAATAAACCAGCACGTCATTTTTAGGATGCGCGTTGGCCTTTGAAAAATGACACAACTTCATCTGCCCGCTGCGTGGAAGGAGGACACTGCTGCGGGTAGTCAGAAAAGATTGGTTGAGGAATGTATCAGAACCCCTCGACGTCCGGAACTGACAGAACACCACCTTGATACCATCCACAGTCTCGGTGATTGGTTCCGCTGGCTGCTCGTCGAAATTGACATAGATATTGCCATTCTCATCATAGGTGGTGTTCGACTTCTGCTCGACAGGCTCCGTGGCCACTATCTTCAGGGTGGACAGGGACAGTCGCTCCGAGATCATCGCTGCCTCCACGATATAGCGGATGTCGCGGATGGTAACCTCCATGCTGTAAGGGTAATAGTCCGATGTAAAAACCTTCTTATTGTTCACATAGATGCCGATTTTCAAGGAAGCGGCATCCGTCTCAAAGCTAACCTCTTCGGGCAGATGAGAGGAAAGGTAGATGTAATCGAGGTCTGTAATAATGCTTGTTGCCATTTTTTTTTGTGCAAAGATACAAACGGGCGGTGGGCGGGGAAAAGACACGAAGAATGTGTCGGCTAAAAAAAAGATAGCCTCCTTTACAGGAAGGCTATCAATCCAGCTTGCTCAGCAACCTGAGCTATTGTCTGTGGCTCTGACTCTGCTTTCTTGGCGCGAGGCTTGCGAGCCTTTTTCTTTGGCTTCTCCTCTGTCTGGACTTCCTGCTCTGCAGGCTTCTCAGCCTCGGCTGCAGCTTCCGCTGCCTTTTGCCGAGCTATTTCCTCTGAGAGCGATTTGAGGGAAGCATCCTCGATGCGGAATCCTGTCTGCTTCTTCAACATGAAAGCGAACCTCATGGCCTTGTAGGGACTCTTGCAGTATGCCTGCTCTTGTTCTTCACCTGTGATGCCCACTGCCCATACATTGTTCTCACTCTTGTTAGACTTCACTACTGTAACGATAATAACTTTTGCTTCCATAATTGTTTGATATTTAAATTGTTAATACTTCTATTTGATGAATAATTGATTTATGCTGTTTTATAGACTTCGATGAATGTAATATCTGCCATCAGATCCATGGCCATCTGCTCTGCCTGCTCTGTGGCTTTGGCAAATGTATCTGCTTCTACCTCATATTCGTAATACTCGCCATCCTCACAATTGACAACCACATTGTAGATATTGCCGGGATAATAGCGCTTGCTATACAACCTGCTGTGATTGAAAATCGATGTTTGAACTGTCTGTGTCATAATTCTTATTTTTTTAATTGTTTGACTTCTTGTTAATGTAGCTCCGTGGAGCTTTTGTAATTTTTACGTGCTTATAGTAGTAGGCAGGGAGAAGGCATGTAAATGCAAGGAATTACCAGCAAAATCTTGGAAAACCACATTTTCTTTAGCCACCACCTGGCGTGAAGAAGAAAATGCGGAAGGTTGCCGATATTTTGTGCAGGAATCGGGAGCCAGTGACCAGTACTTGCAGAATGCCGCCTGCACTAACTTTGCAAAGGAAAAATAGAAAGCCCGACGGTATAGCTACATGAGAAGTCAGACACCTTGGAAGAATGGTAATGACACGGCTTGGGCAAACATACACTAATCTTAAAAGCAGGAACATGGCATAGCGCAACATTTTTCCATATAGGCAATATCATGTGTGTGTTAGTGGGATGGCTACCAAAGATGTAATATTTATGAGGCAAGAAGGCAGATGTACCTATTATTGCCACAGATGGCAGAGCTGATGACCTATACCTATTTCAGGCAGATAGCATCATCGAAGTCAGACAGCATAGGCTTCAGCCATCAATCATCAAAATGAATGTATGTCCGGACAATCAAATATCAAGTGGAAGCGAATGACCGCTATCCTTGTAGTGAAGTCCATCAAGCGTGAGCAAACAATAGGCGGTGACTGAGATGGTATGATAAGAACTGCAGGCATACAGATGTCCCATCAAAGCCAAGCATACCTATTGAACATGAAGCAGAGGGAACATAAAAAGAGACAGAGGACCTCACGGTTCACCGTCTCTGATTTTTAGGGTAATATAAAAGCGTTAGCTAATTATTCGGCGTTCTTGAAGCCTAGCAGAAATTTCAAAGACAGAGTCCAATGATAAGTCTGCAAACGTCCACGCCATTAGCAAAAAGAAGAGTCTCACGACTCAATATGTTTCTGAATTTAGCCATAAAGGATCGGCTAATATTTTTCCTTATTACATTTTTACATTCTGTGACAGCCTACACTGCAATAACTATCCTTGACCTGTGAGAACAAATCTATTTAAAGACGAGATAACTTCAGCCTCCTCAGTAAGTATGCCTACTTCAAAGTTGCCTGTGTTGAAGTTTTTGGGTTTACGACTCTTCTCAAACATATACACATCCTTACCTAACTATATTCTATATAGTCATTATACTCTTTTTCCATATCCAATATGACTGACAGGGAATATTCATCACCAGCCAATGCGGCTTTTTTCGTCCAGTAATAAGCCAGTTTTAAATCCGACTTATCAGATAAGGAACGATAAAGATTCCCAAGCAAAGACATAGCCTGAACATCACCATCTTCTGCAAGTGGTAGGATAAGATTTTTTGCTTCCACTATCAAACGATGTGCTTCTATAGAGTCAGAGGGGGGATAGTCCTCTTCTGCCCCAGGACATTCAAGCGGCATCAACAATAATGCCTGCTTGATTAAATTGCCATATTTTATAAAAACCTCTTCTGTCATATCACTTACTTTTCAGAATGGTAAATCGTCGCTATTATCATACGTCGGTTGTGGTGGAAAAGGTGGATGTGAGAAGATCCGTGGTGTCTCTGTCACTACAATTGGCCTCTCGTGCTTTGTCTTTCCAAGGGACAATCCGCCTACGACAGTTGCCCCTAGATTTTCCATCTTCTGTTTGAAAGTTCTCATAGAGTCACCTCTGGTAATGACATCATCGAACAAAAGTACATACTTCCCTTTGAAAAAATTTTCATCGAAGGAGAGTTTGTTTGTATCAATGCTTGTACCTCCAGAACGTCTTTCTTTCTTTTCTGAAATAACGGTAATATGTGGATAGGCGTTAATCATGCCTAATTCACGACATATACGATTGGAGAACTCCTCATATCTTGCTTGGGTTTTAACCTGTGATGATGCTGGTATGCAAACTAAGGTGAGATATTTCAAATTCTCTGTTCCAAACGTAGTTGTCAACTTGTTTTTTAGCATTGGAATTGCTTTGTTAAGAGCTTCTTGATGGTCAGAAACAGATGTTTTGCCCGGTGTGTTCTTAAAATCCCAGACTATCCATCTATTAGACCATTCTTCCTCTGTAGCCTCGAACCCACAGGTGATTGGGTAGTAGTAAAATAGGTAAGAATAATGAAGTCCACCAAGTAAGGTTTCCCAAGAAGATACTGCTTCAACAAGATTCTTTTTGGCTTTGTCCTCTTTCTGCTTCTCTTCTAATAATTTCAGTTTTTTCTCTTTTTCTATCTGAATCAGCTTTTCCATTTCAGCCCTATCGTATGCTTTTAGCAAACTGATATAATTGATTAAGGGTTGAGCTTTTTTATCATAGTTGATTATACGCTCACATAATTGTTTGAGTTCTTCATTAATAGTGGCAATATCAACTATTACTATATGATTGTCCGTGAGAAGAATGTTTGGTTCGTTATTTTCACCATCATTAAAAGTATCAAGGATATGCGTATCGAAAATCTTCACAGAATCTCGATATCCTTCTTTATTCAATATTTCGGTTAATCTATTATAATGGTAATCAAGTGCATCCTTACTCCAATCCTTATCGTAATTAAAAATAACAGAAATGGTACTATCTTGATCCGTTCTATATAATTCGGACAACTCATAAATATAATTTGCTATCTTTTCATATACTGAGGTATTGAAGAACCTTGTTTTTGACCTAAAATCTTTTAACCATTCAGTGTTTTGTTTTGTCGATGAATAATCTGAATAGTCAAGATCATTCTCCAGACACATGGATTCACAAAAGAATTGCCAAACTTTATATGTTGCTTTTACCTCATTTCCGTCAGAGTTTGTTTTCACGAAAGGAATTAAGTAGAAATACCGACCATAATTAGGAAGGAATTCTTTGGAAAGAGCGTAGCATTTGCTGGTGAAGTCGGCTTGGCTCTTTTCCCACCTTTCACTCTTAACATGCTGATCTAAAATTCTGATTTCATTTTCTGCATCACATATTGCAGGCTCTGTTGCTATAGGGAATAGCGATTTTTT
>Ga0310695_10013096_pt1 | contig 11477 bp, 12 predicted proteins | sample RumenRJG_04DNA_FD_203882 | JGI IMG/M metagenome (GOLD analysis project Ga0310695, IMG submission 203882) | Bovine rumen microbial communities from Lethbridge, Alberta, Canada - RJG_04 (v2) (version 2) | ecosystem: Host-associated > Mammals > Digestive system > Stomach > Rumen | place: Canada... | reverse complement strand
ACGACGGGCCGCTGCCTGAGCGCCGTGGCGATGGCGGTTGGTTGAGTATCTACGACGGACTGCGCATTCTCTCTATTGCAGGCATCAACCACCGAAAGGATATTAACCGCTATACGGGGCGCAACACCGTGGCCGTGGTGCCAGAGCCGAAGAACGAGTTCGACCCCAATGCGCTGAAGGTGATTGCCGAGGACGGTCACCATCTGGGCTATGTGGGGCGCGACCATCAGGAGATGGTTCGGTCGTGGAGTCATGAGCGGTGGCCTTACTACTGCGAGGCTATCATCCGCGACGCTCACAAAGATGATGGCACCACCTTCTATGTGGGCTATCTGTATATCATCAAGCAATAAAAAACCGCCGAGGGCTCTCGCAGCCGTCGGCGGTTCCATCCATAATTCAGAAAAATCAGAAAAACCTAACTTTATATGATTACGAAGTGCTTAACTTTCAACTAATCGGCACGCAGTTGGCGCTCGATGGCGTCGCGGGTGATCCACGGCCACTGCTCGGCCATCTTGCGAATGATGGCCACCTCGTCGTCGGTCAGCTCGCACTCTCCTTGGTAGAGACGCTGGCCCAGCATCACCATCTCTTTGTCGTGGTCTAACCAAAGCGGCTGGCACACGTCCTTACGTATGTCGGTCGGCTTCATGCTGCCGTCCATCTGTAGTATTTCTACTTCTTGTAAATTAATCTTTGCCATAGCTTTATAAAATTAGCGTTTTAGCCAACAGTCGGGGCCGGTGGTGGAGTAGAGGTCAAAACCTATGAGATAGGTCGCAGCTATGCCCAGACGGATGTCGATAGAATAGAGTGCGTTGATGTCGGCTGGCATCTGTGACCATTGGGGATAGGCCGCGGGCATCAGTCCGCTGTAATAGAGCGTGACGGTGGTATCGCTTTCTGGTGCCACCTCGATGTATTTCACTGCGCGCATCTGCTGGTTGTAGAGTGTGGTGGGTGTGCGATAGGCGCGGCCGTCGAAGTCGAGCGCAAAATCTCGGCGGTTCACGGTCTGCGTTGTTGTGGTGGTATTGGTGATTACCATGCGCACGCACAAGTCGCCACGAGTGGCCAATGTGTTAGTAGCGTCGCCCTGGTCGGTGCAACCGATTGCGGGCATATAGTCGCCATCGGCGGCATAGCTGATACTTACTGATTCCAGCCCTGCCACCTCGATGCCCTCTGGCTGAGCGAAGTCGCTGCTGGTATCGCGAGTTGCAAACTCTGCGTCGTTGTCGCATGCTGCCATCATCAGGCAGATTGCGAAGAATAAAAAAATCTGTTTCATAGTTCCTTGTTTTTTGATAATGATACATAATGCGCCCCGTTTATAGGTTCGGGTTTACTGCGAGCGTGCCACCCATCCATAGCTGCCCTTGAAGGCGTACATGTCGCTGCCAACGAGATAGGCACCGCTGCGGGTAAGGTCGAAACTCCAGTTGCTGTTCTTTGTTGAGCTGTTCCAGTAGTCGAGCTGCGTGAAGAGAGCGTCCCACTCCAGATAGATGGTGACGGTGGCGTTGTTGGCGATTGATACCGATGTGATGGCGCGCTTATCTTCGTCGTACATATATTGCGGGTTGGCGTCTACGTCGTCGAGCGTGATATTGAAGGCGTTGCGCTGTATGGTGCTTGTGGTGCCGCTCTTATTAGTCAGCTTTACTTGCAGCACCAGGTTGCCAGTGTCGGTTCGCATGGCCCATTTAGCCTCGCCGCCATCGGTGCAGTCGGCCAACGGTCGGAACTCACCGTCGAGTGCATAACTGATGCGAGTTTCGGCAAATGGATCGCCGGAGATACCTCCACCACTCTGTTCGGCATCATCCTTGATGTGCAGCTTCATTGGAAACTGGTTGTAGTCGCCCTGTTTGGGCAGTGGAATCAACTCGTAGCGGCCCGAACGATAGCGATACATGCAGATATAAACGTCGGCTGTGTATGAGCCGCTGCCGCTCGGTATCATGATGGCGATGGTGCTGCCGCTAATTTCACCATCGCTCAGGATGGTGTCGTCGCTCTCAAACAGATGGGTGCTAAAGTATTGACTATCCACGTAAGCCACCAGTCGCCACGTGTTCAGGTCGAGCCCCTGCGCCACGAAGTCGTAGCTTTGCAGGTTATAGACTGAATCATCGGGGTCGAGGTCGGCATATATTGTCATGGCGCGGCTGGTGGTGCCTCGGGTGTAGGTCCATCCATTGCGCGGATAGTTGATCTGGATGGGTGGCACAGCATCGTGGTAATAGCCCACGGTGTTGCCTGGTCCTTTGATAAAATCACTCTCACGATAGGGTGCAGCGGCTCCACCTGTCGGCTTCTGATAGTCCCAGTCGTTGCCGCATGCGTCCATGATTGCTGCACCTGTCAGCGCGCTGCTTGTCACCACATCTGGGATGGTGATGCCGTGGGCTACCGACTCGCGCTGCGCGTCGCTGATGCTGCCGTATTGCGCATACGGCACGGGCTTGTAGCGCGCGAACTTGTTGATGTCGGCCGACGCTTTGCAGAAGTCCTCCAGGTGGTAGAGTCCATCAGAACGACGGCCCACATGCAGAATGGGTTCGAGGTCATCCGGCATGCTTACAGGACTATATATAGTGTTACTGGTGTGTCCCATGCTTAATCAATTCTTCGAGTTCCAAAACCCTTTGTGCCACTTTCACCACGCTCACAAATGCCGCCTCGCCATAGGCCACGGTCAGGATGCCATCACCTGTTTGGCCTACCGCTTCGGGCATTACTTTCTGTACGCCTTGCGCCAGGGTGCCCACATGCACCTGATGGGCGGCGCGGCTCTTCCATGTGAATCGAACAGCGGGCAGACTGGCTATCTGCTCCACGGTCAGATCCACATCACCCAGCACGTCCTTCAGTCGTGCATCCGACTTCGACGACCAAGAGTTCTCGGCGATACCTATGTTAGCATGCACGTCGGCATATCCGCTGCCATTGTTGGCTTTAAAGTGGAATGTGCCGTCGAGCGCATAGAGCGAGTCCCAGTTGTTATTGCTGCGCTTAAACTCGATACCCTCATCCCAGCCGTCGCTGGTGTCGTTCATGAAGAGCGAGTTGATGCCGATAATATCAGAATTATTACAGTTTAGTCCGTAGCTGAAAGGTGATGCGCCGCTATACGCATTGCTGATAAGCCCCAGCTGTCCCGTCATCGTTCCACCTGTGAGTGGCAGTTTGGTGCTGTCGCGGGCTGAACCGCGCGCCAACAGATAACCCTGATAAGCCGAGAGACTATCACCTGTGGCGGTGCTGTCGAGATTGTTCTGAACCGGTCGCCACGTGTTCGTGTCGGTCAACGAATAAGCCGTGCCATTGATGGTGATGGTCAGGGTGCTGCCGCTCACGCTACCGCTCACACTGGGTATGCTTGGCTTATTACTCAGGTCGTTGTAGCTGCCGCTGGTGGCCACGGTGGCAAAACTTGGTTTGCCTGTCACTCCCGTCCACGCCACGCTGTCGGCGCTGGCGGCGTGGCCTGCTTCTTCGGCATAGCGCACGCTGCCTGATGTGCCACCGCCCTGCACGTTGCTCTGGCGGAGGGCTGGTGCAAACATCGAGTTAAACACTCGGCGGGCAATGCGTTCTATCAGTTGTTCGGTTATCTGCATAATTTGATATATCTATACAAAAAACCCGCGATTTATCGTCGCGGGTTTACTGCTGCTATGTTTCCTCGGTGAGCGGTCCGGAGCCTTTGAACGAGAAGCTGCCCTGGGCGAGGTTGCCCACGCTGCTGTTCATGTTGCATTGCTGCACGATGGCGGTGCCCGTGAGCCCTGCCGAGTCGCCTCGGCCGATGATGCGAACCGTAACCGTGCGCCCCTGCCACAGCAGGCGCTTGATGTCGGCGTGGGTGGTAACCAACCAGCCGCTGGTGAACGACCACTCCTTGCGGCCTGCGATAAAGTTGCGCCACTGCCCTGTGTCGGGGCTGGCTATCTCTATCAGTTCGCCGCCCACTTGTATCTCGTTGGCACGGCATCCAGCCACCGCCGCGCCGTCGATCAGAATCAGAATGTTGTTGCCTTTTTCCATAACTATTATGTTGTAGATGTTCTGTGTATTGTTATTTCGTAGTCATCGTTCCACGGGTCGAAGCTCACGGCTATGATGCGCCATGTGCCTGTGGCTGCGGTCGATGTGATTTTCTTCAGATAGGCCAGCGCCATGTCGGTGGCGGTGGATTGTTTCACTTGTCGCTTGTGGCGCAGTTGGCTTCTGAACAGATAGGCGTATGTGTCACGGGCCACATATCCACCTCCAAGTCGGCGGCTGTTTCCGCAAGCGGTGTGCATCAGCATGTCGATAGTGGCATCGGTGTACGATGGTGTCTCGCTCCTAACTACCTTCTTGGTATCTACTGGTATCTCGTACTTTCGCAGCGGATCGGCGAATGTTTCGAGCGTGATGCCGTAGATGATACCGCCGACGGCTGCACCGGTACCAGCAGGCGGATAGATGCTTATCTTTACAGTTCGACTCTCGTTGCTTGTTACGTCGTAGGTTTTGCAGTTGCCGTTCTCGTCGAATGTCAGCGGAATATATGTGGTTGCGCCTTCCTGCTGTGCCTCGGCCTCTGATGCCACCCAGTCGTGATTGGTGTCGTAGTATTTGCCGTTGCTGAATACTCGCATTCTCAGAGTCTTGGCAGCCTCTCCACTCTCGTGCTTGAACGATGTCTCGAATGTGGCACCTGTGATGTTATTAGGCACGTCGCTGAATGTATAGTTGAATAGTTCGATGTTGTCGGCAGAGCCCTCTCCTAATATGACTCGCATTTCAACGCCCTCCTGTGTACCGTCGCCAACAACGCGCACATGGTCGATATGTTCAAGTGTGCCGCCCTGGGTGGTGAAGAACTGCGAGTAAAACTCGTTTGTCTGCGGATTCAGTATGGCTCCATTGTATTCATATAGCGGAATCTGTACGCGCATCACGTACTTGCTTCGGCTCAGGTCCATCGGTACGTTCTCGCGATAGTCGCCGTAGTCGTAGGTCAGCTTCTCCAATGGCAGCACCAATCCCTCGCGGCTGTTCTGTCCCGATGGTGTAAACACACTCTCGAATGCCAGCGTGGTGGCACCTGTAGGCATGCCGTCGGCATCCATTGTGTCCTCCTGCAGGTCGCCCACGTCCATCTTCACGTATTGCCCCGCGTAGTCCACCTTCTGAAACACCAGCGTCTTGCCGCACTCGTGGGCTATCAGTCCGTAAAGATGGCAGAATCCTTCGAGAAAGTCTTGGTAGGTGATAGGATTGTAAGGACTTGGGTCGGTGCCGTCTGCACGTAGTCCGTAGTCGTAGTCGTTATTCCATGGGCACACCGTTCTATTGTTCACCATCAGTTGCAGCGGGGTGTTCACGTCTTCAAAGTTCAGCAGGTCGCGCGGCAGAATGATGTCTTCGTACAGACTTAGACATTCGTCGAGGTATGCGCCTATCATGCTGTCGCTGTTGCCTGTGTCGTTCCCGAATTTCCATCCGTCCATCAATGCCAGTGGGCTCATAATGGGCAGCTGGAGTACACGGGGCGCTGCCTGGTAGTTGTTCTCGAACGCCTGCGCCTGGATAAATCCGTAGAACACCAACTCGCTGTCGTAGTATATCTCCACGCTTAGCTGGGTGTTGGTTTCTGGGTAGAGTCCGGCCAATGTGCCGAATGTCTCCTCCACCACGTTGATGTACCCCGTCTTGGCTCGTAGTACGGTCAGCAGACTCTCGTCGTTATCCTCCTGTATGGTCACAGGCTGAGCCGCACCCTTCAGCGTGGTCACGGCGCTGCCTGTGTAGGTGTTGTCGTAGATGTCGATGCGGCAATCCTTCTCAGCCAGCGACTTGAATGGTATCGTGAATCGTTTTGCCATATTATCTAAAATTAGTGGTAACTATTTCGCCACGACCAGTGCGGCGACCGTTCGAGTTAATCACAAATCTGAGGTCTTCGCCCCTGACGATGGCTTCCAGTTGCATGCTTCCCATGCCAGAGCCTTGCAGCTGGGTGGCGAGCGTGCTCTGTTGCGATTTGTTGAGCACTACCTCGCCGGCATTCAGTCCTACCAGATGCGAATTGTCAACCATCGCGCCTATATTATCGCCGCTATAACTATTCCCCTTCACAATACCGCCATTGGCGTAACCTGTAGATGAGTGTATAGCAGCAATGGTGCTTATCATCGTTGCCGTTCCTGCTGTTGCTGCTGCTATCCAGTCCCAAGGGGTAACGGTACCCTTCAGCGAGCTGGCGAACGTGAGGGCGATGGTGGCGATGGCTTGGGCGATGGTGCCCATCACCTTGGCAGCAGGATCTTCAATCTGACTCATCGCGGCACCAACCGCGCTGATGGCGTTGGCTGCACTCTGCCATTCGGCGGCCACGTTCTTGCCGTCTTCGGCCAGGCTTTGGCCTTGCTGGGTCAGTTGACCGTTTTTGCCCACTTTCCATTGTTTCGAGATGTCCTGCTTGGCGTCGAACTTTGGAGTGGTGCTGGTGCTCACCTCCTGCTCTTCCTTCAGGCTGCGTAGCTTGTCCTCGGCCTCGATAATCTGTGCCATATAGCTGTCGCGTATCTCGCCACCAGCCTTGGTCCATTTCTCGCGCAGTTCGTCAACCAGTGCCATCTGCTTTTCAATGTCGGCGCTCAGGTCGGGCGCTATGCTGCCCATTGCGGCGTTGATGCCAGCGGCACCACTATCCTTCAGCATGCCGAACACGCTGGGCATGGTGTCAACGCCCTTGGCACTCGAGATGCCTGCCTTGTTGATGTCGAAGGTAATCTGTTCGGCGGTGGTGGGTTTGCGGGTGGTGGTGGTAGTGGTGCCGCCCAGCCCCTTGATGTCGGCTTTTACCTGGTTTATCTGCTTTTGCAGGTTCTTGCTCAGGTCGGTGTCACCAGCTGCGATGGCCTTCTTGCGCTGCTCTTGCAGTTCCTTCAGCTTCTTGGTGAGCGATGCCACGTTCTGCTCGGCATCGTCGGTCTTAATGTCGGCTTTGACGGGTGTGAGTAATGATCTGGCTGCCTGCTGATATTCCGCAAGCATCTTTTTCGCTGCATCTACCTCGGCTTGTATCTTTGTGGCATCAAGTGATCCATATTTCTCGGTAATGGCGTTTACCCTCTTCTGTAACGCCTCGCTACGTTCACCACGCTGCCATGCACGTATATCTTTTAACTGCTGTTCGCGTGGGTTGATGTACTTCCAGAACTGCTGCTGTTGTTGATTATAGATGCTCTGGCGGTTCTCCTCTCTTGCACTTGCAAGGTTGGATGTCATGCGTCCTACCTTACCATTGCCACCCATCTGACCATAAGCATTCATCAAACGGCCTGCCTCCGTCAGTTTGTTCAGCAGATTTGTGAGCGGGCCGCCCACGACGTCGAGGATACCAATCTTCATTGAAGTCCAGAAATTGTTGCTGGCTTCTTCGAGTGGTGCGAACTTGCGACCCAGCTCTTCCATTTTGTTTTGCAGGCTGACGTTTGCCTGCGTGGCACGGTCGGCGGCTGTCTCTACATAGTCGCCAGCCTTGGCCATCTCTTCTCGAATGATGGCGCCCACGGCTTTGGTCATGTCGCCAGTCTCGGCCATGCGATCCTTAATCTGTGCGGCGCTCAGTCCGAGGTTGTCGAGGATCATCAGCGATTTACGACCAAGACCCGTCACGATACTGTCAACCATGTAATCGACTGATTGACCTGTGTCCTTGGCCTTCTGCTGGGCAAAGGCGAGCATGGTGCCCAACTCGTCGAGTGGCAGCTTGAAGTCGTTGAACTTCACGGCTGCTTTCATTAGTTCCAGATCTGTGACGGTTCCGTGGGTGGCCTCGCGCAGTCCTTGCAGGATGTCGCCTCGGCCCAATCGTTCAAAGGCTATGCGGATGCCTTCGCCCTGCTTGGCCAACTCGATGCCCTGCTTCACGGCATCGCCCAGTTCTGTCACCAGTCCGGCACCCATGCCTGCTATCTTGGTCATCACGTTACCACCAAACACCTGGAGCATGCCGCTCAGCTTGTCACCACCAAACAGGCCACCGCCACCGCTTACACCTTTCATGCTGTCACCAAGACCTTGCATCTCAGCTTTAGCTTCTTTGATGCGCTGCTGCAACTGCGTGAGCGAACCGGCGAGAGCCTTTGCCCAATCGCTCTTCTTCTGTTCATCGCTCAGGGCTTCATACGCTTTGGCGGCCTCGTTGTATGCGCCTACGAGCTCCTTCACCCTATCCTTGGCATTGGTGGTGCTGGTGGCCATCGTGCCGAGGGCCTTAGCTGCGTCGATGTTAGACTTGGTGAACTGGTTGAACCCCTCCTTGGCTTGTGTGGCTGTCTTGCTGTACGCAGACAGGTCTTTGGCCGCCTGCTTAATCTTGGAGTCGAAGCCGGTGGTTTCAAGTTTGAACCTGGTTATTACGTCTTTTGCCATATATTACATCTGTTGAAATTCTTGTTGGAGTAGGTTTTCGATTTCCTCGGCCACACGGCTGGCGGCTGCATCCATCTGGAATGCTGACGACATACCGAACCAGTGACGGGCACGAATCGAGCCACGGGAGCCATAGCGCGTCTCACGCTCAGCAGTACCAGCATTCTGGAAGCGGAGGATGAAGCCTCGATCTGCACCCTCGTAGCTGTCAAGTTGCATGGTGCGTTGTGAGCGTTTGCGGCGGTTGCCACCACGGGCATTCTCTGGGCGTTCCTTCTTGGGCTTTACCCATTTGGTAGCTGCACCACGATGGCGGCTTGAAAGGATGTTGATCTGACCACCGAATATCTGCTTATATACCGAATTGCGGACGGCCTTGTAAGCATGGCGAGGGTCATTCTCCAGAACATCTTGTGCGTCACTGATAACGTTCTTGCGGGCTTCACCGATGGCGCGGCGTATGATAGTCTGCAACGCTCGCTTGGTGGCGGGGTTGTCGGTTTGCATTTTTCGCAGAGCCTCTTGGTACTGCTCAATGCCTATTACTGTGATTGCGTCTTGTGCCATACACCAATCGCACAAAAATAGGGTGGGGGTTTACTTTTGTGCGGAAAAAGTTTGGCGGTTCGCGGGGAAATGGTTATCTTTGCGGCCGATTACTTATTGTAACCTAAAAACTTTAAACATGAAGAAATTGATTTTTGCAGCCATCGCAGCGGCTGCTTTGATGGGCTGCGAGAGTGTGGACGAACAGCGCGCCAGCGATGGCCAGGAGCGCGAGATTACATTTGCCTGCGGTGGGTTTGGTGCAACTGGCACCACGCGCGCCCTGGAGGCTGACGGCAAAGGTATGACCGACCTGTGTGTGATGGACTACACGCAAGGTGAGATGGTGCAACAGATGCACCAGAGTGGCACGGATGCCGACTTCGGAACGCCCACGATGCGACTGCGAACGGGCGAGCATCAAATCTGCTTTGTGGCCAGCCGCGGCACGGGTGCAGCGCTCGATACCGAGGCGCACACGATAGCGTGGGCGCGACCGAGCGACACGTTCCACAAGTCGATCACCCTCGACGTGAAGCCTTCGTCGGCTGCTCAACAGCAGGTAACGCTGGAGCGTGTGGCCACTCGCTTGCGACTGACGCTGACGGATGAGGTGCCTGCCGATGCGGCATCGGTAACGATAGCACCCGAACGATGGCACACGGGGCTGGATTATCTTACGGGCGAGCCTTCGGCTGCTGTAACCAACTACACCAGCACGGTGGCGCTGCCTGAGAGTGTGCGCGGCACCACGGGCTTGCAGATGAGTATCTTCGGCCTGAGTTCGGCGACACAATGGACCACCGACGTGGCCCTTACCAGCACCAATGCCGATGGCGCGCTGATAGGGCAGGGCACAATCAAAAGCGCCCCCATGCGTCGTAATGTTATCACGAACTGCACAGGGCCGCTTTTCTCGTCGGTCACCGTTGGTGGTATAGTGCTTAATACGGAGTGGTTGCCTGAAGTAGAGGTCACTTGGTAGTGTCGGCAGCGTGCTCCAGATTGTATTCCTCCATCTGCCGGCGCAGATTGGCCACCATGCTCGGCGTTGGGGCTGGCGAATCATCGTCGCCATCGTTGGCCGTGGCTTGGCGATCCCAGTAGAATGGTAGCCATTCGGTTAGTAGTGGTGCCGTCTTGCCTTCGGGCACGCCCATGCAGTAGGCCACATGGTAGGCTATCAGTCTGGCTTGCTCCCAGCCGTCGCGCCTGCGGCGGTTATATCCGTCGATGATGGCGCGCACCTCGCGCCAGGTGAGTTCAAACCAGAATTCATGGCGCTGGATACCGATTTCGCCCACGAGCAGACGGTACAGCTCGTGGACGCTCATTAGTTTTTTGGCTTTTCGCCTTCGGTATTATCTTCGGTGGTGGCGGGGGCATCTGTGGCGTCGAGCGCACCAATCTCGAAAAACTCTGTCACCAGCTCCATGATGGTGGTGGTGGCGGCGGTTATCTGCTTCAGCGCCTTCAGGTCGCCGTCGCCAATGATGGCTTCGGCGGTCAGCTTGGTGTTCTCGTCGGCCGTGAGTGCGGCTGCCACGATGAGCGCCATGCGGTTGTGCGTGAGGTCGAGATTGGCGGTGCTGAATGGTGTCGATGTGATGCGCTCAAACCCGTCGATGGTTTTCAAAGTGAATGCCACGGGGTACTGCTGCCCGCCGATAGTGATTTCTTTCTGCTTCATAGTTTCTTTTGTTTTAAATGAAATAAATAATTATTCGCTGTAAGGCTCGAGTTCACCGGTGCCGGTGAATCGGGCGGTGTAGGTGGCTACTTCGGTATTCTGTGCGTTGATGCTGATGTCGCTCAGTATGGCGGCACCAGTCAGCTGCATGCGGTCGGCTATGGCGTCGCGGTTCTGCTCGCCTGCTGCGCCTGCGGTGTGTGTGAATCGCAACTGATACACGCGACCTATCTGCAACTGGTCGGCACTCACAGCACCTGGGCGATACTCCTCGTCGCCATCGCTCAGCACGAGTGCATCCACCTGCACGTCCCAGTTGATGCTTACGGGTTCGCGTTCCACCCAGTCGCCTGTGGTGTCCTTGGTGGTGTCTTCGGCCATTTCCACGGCCGCATGAGCCACGCAGTTGGTGCTGGCTGCTATACATGAAAGGTGTTCGGTGTCGTCGCCCACCATCACTCTGAGGTTTTCGCCTTTGATTGTTGCCATTTCTTTGCTTTTTTAATTTTAAAAACCCTGCCGCTGATATTTCGCGGCGACAGGGCTTGACAAAAAACATTTTATTTTTAAAATAAGAGAATATTTCTTTATGCGAGCGGACCCGTTCCCGAGAACTGCACCGAGATAGTGGAATTCTGTCGGTTCTGGGCGGTGATGTTGATGTCGTTGATACAGGCATCGCCGGTCTTCTTGATGGCCGAGTTCTGTCCTACGCGGTTGTTGGCGCCTGCGGTCTGGTCGAAGGTGAGTGTCACCTTGGTCTTGTTGATCATCAGCGAGAGCAGGTCCTGTGGCAGTT
>Ga0310695_10013094_pt1 | contig 11477 bp, 2 predicted proteins | sample RumenRJG_04DNA_FD_203882 | JGI IMG/M metagenome (GOLD analysis project Ga0310695, IMG submission 203882) | Bovine rumen microbial communities from Lethbridge, Alberta, Canada - RJG_04 (v2) (version 2) | ecosystem: Host-associated > Mammals > Digestive system > Stomach > Rumen | place: Canada... | reverse complement strand
GTAATGATTTACAATATGTTAAATTTAATACTCAAAATTATCCTCCTACATGTTTAAATGATGCTTCAAAATGTGAAAATATAAATCAAGTTCTTTTAAATATGATTAATTGTGATTATTTTTATGCGACTTGTGATAATTTATCTGTTAATAGTATTAAAAATTTAATATTTTTATATGAAAAAAGTACTTATTTAAATTATGTTATTTGTGGTAAAGCTAATGGTTTAGATATTGCAAGATTTAAAGAAAATAGTATTCCTAATATAAAATCACCTAAAGATAAATTTAAAATGGAATTTTGGTTTTTAACTCAAAGTTATGTAAATAATAATTTTAGAGAATTAATAATAAATTGGAATAATCATATTAAAATAATAATATCATATAATTCAATAATAAATAAATATGAAGGTAAATGTATTGGTTTAAATTCAATCAATAATGAAGTTTCATTTACATATACATCATCAAATGTAAAAGATAATATTTGGAGATATGTTGTTTGTGGAATTGATATTGAAAAAAATGAAATTTACATTACAAATTTACAAAAAGAAAATCAAGGTTTAAATTACAAAAAAAATTTAATTACAATTAACATTCCAAATGAAGATTTAACAACATTAACAATAAGTGAAAATTCTCCTACAAATTATGGAGTAACATACATTAATGAATTACGTTTATGGAATTGTTATGATTGTTCATCTGATAGAGCTTTTGTATTTTTTAATAGAGATGATAAATTTTTTGATAAAGTTCTTCATTATTTTAAATTTGAAGATTCAAATGGTTTATTAAAAGATTATAAAAATAATATTTATACAGGAGATGAAAATATAAAAATTCAATTTGAAACAAAAGATGATTTTAATGGTTATGGTTTATTAAAAAAAATACCAGAAAGTCCAAATTGTAATGAAGGAGGAAATTTATATTATTCTTTAAAAAATGGAGAAGGATGTGATATTTTATTTAATTTTAATATTTTTAAAAATGATATTATTTTTAATAATATTCCTTCTTCTAGAAATAATAGATATACTATTGAATTTTGGTTTTATGTTGAAAATTCTGATGATTTTACTAAAGGATTTAATATTATTTTTGAAGATCATATTTCAATTTCTTCTTTTTCTAATAGTAAAAATGAAAATGATTTAATTGTTTATTGTTTCCCTCAAGCTTATAGAAATAATTTGTTTAATTCTTTTGGTAATGAAATTTTAGAAAAATTTAATATTGCTCAAAATAAAGTTAGTTATACTTATGTTAATGGATTTTCTAAATGGAATTATGTTAGATGTGGTTATTCATATGATTTACAAAAATATTATATTAATAATGAAAATGAAATTAATGTTAATAATGAAATTTTTTTTTCAAATCCAAATTTAAAACAAAATGAAAAAAGTTTTAAAATGTTTATGAAAAATTTAGTAAGATTAATATTAAATTTTTCTCGTGATAATTTTGTAAGAATTTTCTTACAAACTTTAAATATTTATAGAGATTACATTCCTCAAACAATAGAAACAAAATATATAAGAATGAAAGAATATATAACATCAATATCAAATAATTATTATTATCCATTATTATTTACAGTAGATTTTCCTGAAGATTATAATATAATAACAAATACTTTAAAATATAAAATTACTGATTATGATTATATACCAACAACAGAACAAATTTTAATTGATTTTATGAGTGATATTTATTCTCATTCTTATTCAACTTATCCTATTTATGATAAATTTTTACAATGTGGAATAGGAAAAATTTATAAATTAGATTCATATGGAATTCCATATTGTGATTTTATAACAAATCCTGATAATTGTAATTCTTATAATGTTTTTTGTTTAGATAATAATAAATTTTTTTGGTGTCCTAAAAATAAATATTTAGATATTAATTTATTAAGTTGTAATGATGATTGTCCTTCTGATTATACTAGACCAAGTGATATTATTAATGGTTATGGTATGTGTTATATTAAAGGTTCTGATTTACATTATTCTAATTTTCCTTATTTGAATAATGACTTATTAATTGGAAATTATGAAAATAAATTCGAATGTGAAAATGGATATCAATTAGTAAATTATCATTGTATTTCTCAAATAAGCGATTCTGCTATTTATTTCAGTAATAAATATTCATTTACAAATACAATAGCATCATTTAATAAATTTAATATAAAAAATTATTATATTGATTTTTGGATAATGTTTGATATAACAGAAACTTATCGTTATTCAAACTTAGAAAATGATAATAATAGATATCATATTTTTATAGCATTTCCTCATATAATAACAAGATATAAAAATTATATTCAATATACAAATGGTTATATAATAAATCAAATAACAAATATAACAACAATAGATAAATTATTATATAAATGGAATCATATAATAATAGAAAATTATTTTATTGAAGGAGAAAATTTAGCATCATCATATAAATATATTAATATTTATATTAATAATAATTATAAAGAACCTTCAATGTCACTTAAAATAAATAATGATAATGATTTTTCCTTATGTCAAATTGCTTTTTGTAATGGGAAAAATGATAATTGGGCAAATTGTGTTTTAGGTTTAAATTCAGGGAATTATAAAGTATATCAAAATATAATTTGGGAAGATGCATTTTATAAAAAAATTACAGTTTGGAATGGAGAATCAACTGGAATTTCATCAATAAATACATTTGGTACTTCTTTAAATAATGAATTAACAATGAATATTATTGCTTATTATTCTTTTAATGTTGATAGTATTGAAAAAGGAAAAATAAAATCAGATTTACTTTATAATGGAAATAATGTTGATTTTAATTTTATTTATAATACTGAAAATGAATATGATCATTCAACTCAAATTAATTGGGTAAATAATTTTGATATTACTTTACCAAATAATTATATTGTTTCTATTGATAATAGTAATTATATTAATAAAGATAAAAGTCCTTATTTTTCTTTAAATAGTAATTCTTATATTGTTGAAAGTTGTAGTGATAATTGTTATCAATGTTTTACTTTTGGAAGTGATAAATGTATAAATTGTAAAAATGGCTTTTTATTAGAAGGAACTAAATGTATTAGTCCAAATAATTTTTATTTTAAAACTCCTGTTAATAATAATTTAAATGATCCTATTCAATTTAATTTTGATTTTTCTTCATTTGATGAAATGACTTTTATGATTTATATGAAATTTATGGGAAGTGTTAATTTAAGAGATGGAATAATACCTTTAATTTATTTTTATAATTATGATAATTTTATTGGTTGGGATAATGATAATAATCAATTTATTATTATTTACAAATCAAATGATGAAAATAAAATTTTATTTAAATATGATAATAGTAGATCATCAATGGGAAAATGGACTTTATTTTCATTATCAATTTATAATTCGAAAATTGAAGGAATTTTTCCTAATATGATTCAATTTATGATTGATAATTTATCAATTTCTCCAGATTTAAATTTGGATATTTTAAAAAATGAAAAAATATTATATAATAAAATTTCCTTATCAAATATTGTAAGTTCTTTATATTATGATTTAAGAATATATAATAAATTTTTTATTGGAGCTTATTCTTTAGGACAAGAATATGATATTTCAAAAGAACCTCATTTAACATATTTAAAAAAGAGAATTTTATTAAATTCAAATTCATTTGGAATTAATTGTTTAGATTCATTAGAAGTTAATGTAAATTTAGGATTAAATTCTTTTTGTATTGGTGATGTGAATATGTATGATGATATTAATTATGTTTGTAATAGTGATTTAAATAATGAAAAATATAGAATTATTAATTCAATTACTGAAAGTATAAAATGTGAAAATTGTAATTCTAATTGTATAAGTAAATGTTATGATAATGATATAAAAGGTTGTTTATGTTCTTATGATACTGAAAAATATTTATTAAGATATATTAAATCAGCAAAAATTAATGAAGGTGAAAAAATGTTTTATTGTCAAAAACCTGATAGTTTAAATTTAAATGAATTTAATAATATAAATATAAATAATATTGAAATTGGAAAATCAAATTCTTATATGATTGAATTTTGGATTTATATTTATTCATATATGGAAAATAGTAATTTTAAAGGAGGTTCAATTGAATGGATTCATTTTATTAAAATTGATATTAATTCTAATTCAAATGATAATAATTATATTGATATTATTTGTTATCCTTGTTCTGATGAAGTAAATTATAATATTAAAGAAGAATTAAAACATAAAATTGGAGAATGGATTTTTATAAGATGTATTGTTGATAAAGAAAATTTATTTATTTCATTAAATGAAGAAAAAAATCAATTAACTTCTCAAATTATAGAAATAATTGATCAAAAACAACCAAAAACAGGAAAAACAAATTTAATATTAAAAGATAATAATTTAATAGAACCATATGGATTATTTTTAATAAGAGAAATAAGAATTTGGGATACAAAAACAAATTTATTTTATGATACATCTCATTTAAATTTAGCAATTGATTCAACATATCAAAATTTAGTTCATTACTTTAAATTATATTATGAAGATAATTCAAATAGAAAATACATATTTGATAATAAAAATAATAGAAATATAACATTAAATAATCCTTTAATTTCTCCTTATCCTTATTCATATATTCCAGAATCATATATTGATTTAGTTTTATGTAATGAAGGTGAAAATTATAAATATAATGAAATAAAAAAAATATATGAATGTTCATTATATGAATCAGATGATATTTTAAATAATATTAAAAATGATAAATCAATTTTAAGTCCTTCAGATTTATTATCAAAAATAGAATTAATATATGAAATGGCAATAAATGATTATATTTCTCCTTTAAATTCAAATGATATTTTATTTACTGAAATATTAATTAATAAAAATAATGAATTTGAAATAAAAGATCCTGAAATTTCAAATGAATATTGTAGTAATAAAGGTTATATTAGAATAGTTGATCATTCACCAACTTGTTATTGTTATGGAGATTTTACTGGAAAATATTGTCAAATATATATGAATGATTATTCTAATATTTTTGAAATATATAATTTATTTTTTGAGAAAAGTAAAGAAACTTTTAATAAATATAAAAATAATAATGAAGGAATGAAAAAAATAATATCATCTTTATCATATTTAATTAAAGGTATTGAATATTTTTCTCATGAAAGTTCTTTATTAATAGAAATTGTTGATTGGTTTAATAAAATAACTTATTCAATTCAAGAATGTGATATTGAATATATAAAATTAATTGATCAATTATATTCTAATAATATTAATCTTATTAATTATTATAAAATAGGAAATATGGTAAATGGAAAAGGAAATTCAAGAAATTCAGAATTGTCTTTTGGACAACAGTCAATAGTAGATACTAATTCAATTAATTTAAAAAGAATGTATGAATATTTAACTTCTTTATGTTTTTCTAAAACAGTTAATAATGAATGGAATTTTAAATCAAAAAATTTAAATATTGATTTAATTACAATTAATTCAAATTTTGATATTGATTCATATTTAAAAAATAAAAAAGAAAAATTATATGAACCTTATTTTCAAATTGGAAATTGTTTAAATGATATAAAAAAATCATCATCAGGAATATTAAATTTACAATTTATAACTTGGTATAATTCTCCTTATTATTATAATCCAATTTTATATTGGAATTATACATCTCATTATATAGAAATAAAATTATATAATCAAGAATATAATGAAATTCCAATTAATGAATGTAAAGATAAAAATAAAATTGAATTTTATTTAACTTTATTTAATCCTTTTATGGTAAATATTATTAATAAAAATAAATGGAATTTTTATAAAGAAAATATGCATAGTTCAAATGAACCAATATTTACTAATCCAAAATATATTGATTCAAAAGGTAATATTGATCATTCTTCAAGAGAAGAAAGAATTAAAAAATATTATTATGAATATATTTTAGAATTTAATACTTTAAATGCTAAAAATTTATCATATGATACTAATGGATTATTATATGATAATATTACTGAATTAAATTATTTTAAATGTTCTTCTAATCATTTAAGTGAATTTATGTTAAATTATCTTTATAATCCTTATCCTACAAAAGAAAATGGAAGATTTTTTTTCTTAACTCATTTTAATCTTTATAAAAATTTTGATAATTATAAAAAAAATTATGGATTTTTCTTATTAGTAATAATATTATTTTTATATTTTATAAATTTCATTTTTTGTAAAATTAGAAATATAAATAAATTAAAATCTTTAGAAAATATTAGATATAAATTTATTAATATTTTCTTATTAAAATATGTTTATCCATATGGGAATACAGAAATTGATTATGTTGTTAATAAAGATACAGGAAATAAAATTTATAATGAAGAATATGAAAAAATAGATGAAAAAACTATATCACAACAATCAGATAAAGATGATTCTTTAAGTATAAATAAATTCAAACTTAAAGAAAAAGGAAAAAACAGAACAAAAAAAAGAAATTTACTTTCTAAAAATTTTAATATAAATTTAGGAAATGTAAAAAGTATAAAATTATATTCAAATTATTTTAGTAGAATGAAAAGTAATGATGATATTTTTTCAAAAAATACTGAAAAAAAACCAGAAGAATATAGTGAGAGTTTTGAAGGTAAAGATGAAATGAAAAATAAAATAAATGACTTTTATGATGAAAGTATAAGTATTGATCATCAAGATACAAATATTCAATTAAAATCAAAGAAAAAGAAAAATATAAAAAAAAATAATGTATATATGAATAATGAAGATTTAGAAAAAAATAAGATGAAAATTTTAAAAAGTAATAAAGATAAAGATTTTATTCATAATTTATATATTTCAAATGAAAATCAAAGAATTAAAAATTATATTTTTATGAAAGTTTCAGCTTTTAATTTTTTTATTACTAATTTTTTAAATAGAAATATTTTTATTAATACTTGGAATAGTAATGCAACATATACAGCAATAACTAAAGCATTATTTCTTCCTTTATATTTATTGTTAATGCTTTTTATAAATACTTTTATTTATGTATTTGAAAAAGAAGAATTGTCTATAAAAGAGTATTTAAAATTACATAAAATTAAATTTATTTTATTTTCATTTTTATCTGTTATTTTATCTAATTTATATTTTTATTTCAAAGCTTGTTTTTATAATATTGAAAATGCACAAGTTAGAACTTTATTATATGATTTTAAAACAAAGAAAAATAAATTTGATAGTGATTATAGAAAAATATTAAAAAAAATTAAATGTGTTGTTTTAATTGAAACTATATTATTCTTCTTATTTTGGTTGTTAAATTTCTTTTTTGCTTTTGGATTATGTAGTGTTTATTATAAACAAGGAAAAATCATGTTTTTAAGTTTTATTATAGGAATTATTATTGATTTTATATTAGATATAATTGTTGAAATTTTAATTATGATTTTTTATATTTTAAGAGAAAATTCATTATTTGTTATTATATTGGATAAAACTAATAGAATTAGAAGTTTTAAAATGTTATCTCCTTAATATAAATTATTATTAAATTTGAGTATTTAGATAAATTATCAATTTTATAAAATATATATATATATATTTAATATATATTTAATATAAATCTTAAGGGAAAAATTAAATAATATATTATATTAATAAAAATTTGGAATAAATTAATTATTTTTTTATTGGGAAAAATAATATAAAATTTTTTAAAAAGTATTATTTAAATAATAATTTATAGATAATAATTGGAAAAATTAAATCTTATTATAAATAAAATAGAAAAATATATTAAAAATTAGAAAAATACTCTTTTGATTAATCAATTTATATTCTATATTATATTTTATAAATAATGATAATATTATTTTAATAATTAAATATAATTTATAACTTTCATTATGTCATAAATTATTTATACTTAAAATTAATTATAGTATTCTACTAATAAACTAATAATTATTGGTTAATCTTAATAATTGTGGTTGTAAATTATTATTATTATTATCATGATTGTGAATATTAGTTTCTTTATTATTTTGATTACTAATTTCAATAGCTGAATTATTTATATTAGTTAGTCTAATAATTCCTTTTATTTTCTTATTGTTTAAATTTGAATTATCAATATTTAAAATAGGAGGAGAAAAATAATTTTTTGATTTAATTTTTATTTTTTTAATAGTTGAATTTGATTTATTATCTTTATCATTTTCATCGTCTTCATTATCATAATCATTACATTGTTTAATAATTGCATTTATATATCCATTTAAAAATTTAGCATTTTGCTTTTGATAATTATAATTTATATTTTTTTCTTCACTATTACAACAGAATAAACAATTTTTTTGTTCAACATTAATATTAAAATAACTTTTACCAATTTGAATATTTAAAGGTAAACCTAAAATTAATCTAATATGAGAATTTTGATTTAAAATTAAAGTACCAAATTTTGATTCATTATCTTTAATAAATAAATTGTTTCCTTCTTTATAAATAATACAATGTATTCTACTAATACTTAATTCTTTAATAGAAAAATCACAATTATCACTTCTTCCAAAAGTAATTTTTTCATCCTCATCAAATGAAATAATATGAATAAATCTTGATTTATATTTATCATCTCTCATAGTTTCAATTATAAAGAATTCATTAAAATTATGTTCAACTACAAAAATATTATATAATCTATTATTATATTTAATATAATCTGGAAAATTTTCTTTACATAATTCACATTTTATTTTATTTATATTATAAGTTATTATTAAATCTGTATTGTCAAATTCAATATTTGAACGAATCCAATGTTTTAAACATTTTAAATGAATATATCCCATTGAACCTGAACATTTACAAGGACGAAATAATGGATTTTCAATATTATCTTCTTCACTGTAACATATTCTACAAGGATATTTTTTTATTTTTTTTTTTTCTTCTTTTTCAAATGAAGATAAAAAGGAATTTTTTGAAGATTTTTTTTTTAAAAATATTATTTTTTTTCCTGAATTTATTTTTGGTAAAATTACTGTGTTTAAACTATTTGAAATATGATTTTTGTATAATGATATTTTTTTATTTTTATATGTACCTCTTATAATATCAGAATTATTAAATGATTTATTAAAAGAATAATTTCTTTTATTTTTAAAACATTCTTCACTTAATTCTATTTGATTTGTATAACTAATATTTGAAAAAATACATTTTTCATAAGAATTTAATTTTATTTTTAATAATCTAAAATATATTCTTCCTAATTTAAAAACATCTCCTTCATTTAATTGATAATTACTTTTCTCATTTATTTTTTTTTCATTTTCTTCAAAATTTTCTCCTTTTAATACATACCAAATTACATTTTCATTTGGCATTTCTTTTAAATTTCCTTTTGATAAAGTAGGCTTAATAAAATAATCATTTGTTTTTTCAATTTCAAATAAAGTAAAAGGTTGACATATTTGATTTATTTTTTGACTATAATATATAGAATCTTCAATTCTATATATAAAACCATTATCATTAATATCGATATTAATTTCAGAAAAATCAATATCATCATAATTAATCATTCCATTATTTGAATTTGAGAAAATTTTACTTTTTAATTTTATAATTTTACCTTTATTACTCATTATTTATTTTTTTTTTTATTTTAAAAAAATAATTTTTTGAAAAAAATTCAAAAAAATGGGAAATAAGTGATATAAGAGAAAAAGATAATTTTTCAAATGAAATAATGAATTCATCTTCATTTGAAGAAAAATAAGAAAATATTATCGAAAAATTGATAGTGCATCTTTATAACAAATTGAATTAAAATTTTTTTTAAAAATAATAAATAAATATCAATTTCAATAATAATTGATAATTTTGAAGAAAAAAAATAAGAAAAAGAATTCCTTTTTTTTATGAAATGAAAAAAAGTCTAAAAATAATAATTTATTAGAAAAAAATTCTAATGTTGATTTATTAGAAAATAAAAAATATATGTGAATTTTATGAAATTTATACTTTGTTATATGATGATGAAAAAAGATATGAAGTTTGAATGATGAATTTTCAAAATTTTAAAAAAAAATAGAAATAATGAAAATTTAAATTATGATAATTGTGATAATAATTATTGAAAATAATAAAGTGGCAATTAAAATAATAAAATAAAAAAATGAACATTTTTTTCTATTTATAAATAAAAAATTTTTAAATATAAAAATAAAAAATATAAATAACTAAAATAAATAAAATAAATAATTACATCATACAAAAAAAAAAAATGTAATAAATAAACAAATAAATATATAATGGATTCATTTTCAAACGATTTTTCTTTAAATGAAGAATCAAATGAAAATTCTTCATCTTCTTCATATAAGCCAACATTAAATTATACTCATCCAATAAAAATAAATTTTAATATAGAAGAATCAAATTGGTCAATTGAAGAAGAATATATATTTTTTGAAGCACAATTTTTAATAGGAAATAAATGGACTTTTTTAAGTCAATTATTTCCTGGAAGACATCCAAAACAAATGAAAAATCATTTTTATTCTTCAATTGTTAAAACTCTTAGAAAAATATTAAGAAATAAATATGATTTAAATTTAAAAGAAATTATTGTTTGTTATTATTCTCTTATTTATGTTAAAAACTTATTAAAAAATCCTCAAAGTTTATTTAAAAAAAAGGAAAATGAATCAAAAAAAAATAATGTAACTTTAAAAAAAATAATTGTTAATAATAACTTAAATTATGATATTGTTAATAAATATCTTTGTAAATTTGAAGAATCTATAAAAAAACAATTTAAAAGATTATATACAATAAATTCGAATATATCAAATTTGAAATTGAATTATATTTTTAATGTAATTATTAAATCAGAAATTTTAATCAAATCAAAAAATATTTTAAATAATAAAAATTTGTCAAATAATGATGCATTTAAAATTATTGATTTTATTGAAACTAACGTTAATCAATAGCATTTTTACTTGTAAATTGTATTTGATTTTTATGATTTTATTTTAATTAAATGCAAAATTGATTTTCGTGTAATTATTATTTTATTCATATTAAACTTATTTATAAATGTAATTTATAGGAATATGTATTAATTAAATATTTTTTTCAAGTATGGGAACTATTTTTTTGTAATATATATATTATTATAGTTGTTAAGGTATTTAATTTATTAATATAATTAAAATTGAAAAAAAAAAATAGAAATCTATATTTTTATTTATATTTATTTAAGTATATTTTGTTACAATAAATAAAAAAAATTTTGATTAATTTACAATAATTATTTTTTTTACTAAAATAATTTAAAAATTTAATAGATATTTCAGTTAAACCAAAAAAAAAAATTAATTT
>Ga0310695_10013092_pt1 | contig 11479 bp, 9 predicted proteins | sample RumenRJG_04DNA_FD_203882 | JGI IMG/M metagenome (GOLD analysis project Ga0310695, IMG submission 203882) | Bovine rumen microbial communities from Lethbridge, Alberta, Canada - RJG_04 (v2) (version 2) | ecosystem: Host-associated > Mammals > Digestive system > Stomach > Rumen | place: Canada... | reverse complement strand
TGAAGGACGGCACGGGTGAGCCTGCGCCCCCTGCCACGAAAAAGCATCCCTATAAAGGTGAGAATGCGGAGATGCTTATCAAACTTGATGCCCTCGCCAAGAAACTGCGTGCGGCCCGCTTTAAGAACGGTTCCGTGAAGTTCGATCGTGAGGAACTGCATTTCGATATCGACGAGACAGGCAAGCCCATTAAGGCCTACTTCAAGGTTTCGAAGGATGCCAACAAACTCATCGAGGAGTTCATGCTGCTGGCTAATAAGACCGTTGCGGAGTCGATCGGTCGCGTGAAGAAGGGTGGGAAGGCGAAAACGTTGCCTTACCGTATCCACGACCAACCCGATCCTGCGAAACTCGAGAACCTGCGTCAGTTCGTGTCGAAGTTCGGTTACAAGGTGAAGACCAGTGGTACGAAGGGTGCTATCACCAAGTCACTGAATGCCCTGATGGCAGATGCCGAGGGTACCCGTGAGCAGAACGCTATCGAGACAGTGGCTCTGCGTGCAATGATGAAGGCGAAATACAGTGTGCATAACATCGGACACTATGGTCTGGCGTTCGACTACTACACGCATTTTACTTCACCCATCCGTCGTTATCCCGATACGATGGTGCACCGTCTGCTGACGAAATATCAGGCTGGTGGTCGTTCTGCCAATAAAGAGAAATATGAGGAGTATTGCGAGCATTGCAGCGATATGGAACAGATTTCCCAAAATGCCGAACGTGACTCGATCAAATATAAGATGGTGGAGTTTATGGCTGATAAGATAGGCAACACCTACGATGCCCATATCAGTGGTATGACATCTTACGGTATCTATGCCCAGATCGACGAGACCCACTGTGAGGGTATGATCCCCATCCGTGACCTGGGTGACGACTACTACGACTTCGACGAGAAGAACTTCATGATCGTTGGTCGCCGTCATCACACGAAGTACCAGTTGGGCGATCCCATCCGCATCCAGGTGGCCCGCGCCAACCTCGAGCGCAAGCAACTCGACTTCACTTTGGCGGAAGATTGATGTGACTACGACCTGAACGATGTTGTAGGTTCACTCATTTTCGCGCGTTCCTATTATTATTTCGCACGCGAGGAATTGTTAAAATTCTTACTTATGCAAAAGAAATTCCGATTTTCTCTTGGAGGGAATCGGGATTTTTTCATATATTTGCACCCGCAAATAAACACATCAGTTCTTTGACTTACTGGATCTCACTGGACATCGCCAACAGGCCTTGTCCAAAACTCACTTGCGCCCTTTTATAGGGCATACTAATACTAATTTATTTATCCTTAATCTTTTTTTATGCAGAAAGATTTGAAAACACAGACAGATGATGATTTTGAAAAGCTTCTCCAGGACTTCATCGATGGAGCACTTGACTTCACAGAGGATGACGATGACCTGGAAACCTCTGACAATCTGAACGAGCCTAAAGAAGGCGAGCTGCCCTTTCCGAAAGAGATGGACGATCGAGTGGCTCGAGTCAAGCTCGGCGACAACCAGGAAAAGCACAAATGCATGGATGACATCGCTTCCGTTGACCTGAAACTGATGTCTGATGCTACCCATTACTCCGATGCTGCGATGAAGGTAATCCTCAAGGGCAAACCTGGCACCTCCCTCCGTCCGCATCGTTTCTCTTGTTACTTCTATACAGCCGACTATTATCCCGTCTGCGAAGGCGAACAGGTGGAGAAGATCAGAAACGGTCGTCGCCGCGAGTTGGTTCTCAACATCTCCTGCGACCGGATATGGATTCCCGGCAAGTATATCCTGATGATACGCGATGACTTGGATTGTCTGTCAGTCATGCGTATAGACTTCTCCCTCGACGAACGACTGAAGGTTACCTTGGAATCCCAGAAGAACCTCGGTCCTATCTCGTTCGAAAATACGCTTGCTTCCTGTCTCCAATGCGATAACGAGAACTGGATAGGCGTGTCACGCACACCTGGTGCCACCCAGATGAGGCATCGTGCCATTCTCAGTACCCAGATGACGCTTTTCAACGAGTATCGGAAGGAAGATGGTAATGGTGAATTGAGATTCTGCAAGAACCTGCTGGTGGCGATGAACAATCCTATGGTAGATTTCTTAGGTAGGTTGGCGATGTTAATTGATTCCGACTATGGCTTTAAGTTCATCGACTGCGCCACGCTCTACGACCTCTCTTGTAATAATCCCTATGAACCCTTGCAGGAGGTGCTTAGCGTTACGACGATGAAACTTCTTTGTCTCACCCGTATTCAGGAACTTTTGGCCCCCACAGGTAAGGTTATCCTACGGAAGATTATTGATGAGTTACGCCTCTCAGGAGGTAAAACGCTTCTCTGGCTCTGTGGTACGCGCCGTGAGATCGAAGCGATCCTCAACCTCGCTCCCTCACTGAAACAGTACTATCAGGCAGACAGTTGGGTGGAACAGCAGTCCAGCACGCCTTACGAACTTGTTCAGGCCTTCTATGCTCGGATGGAGGAAGAGAACCTTGAACTCAGTTTGCAGACTAAAGACCATCTCGCACGCGCCATCATCGAAGGTTGTGAGAAAGGTGCTATCACCAGTTGGTCATCTTTCGAGGTCGACCAGTTCGTTGAGAAAGAGATCCTTCCTCGTTTTTTCAGACGTGTCCTTTTGTCTGAGAAGGATGGCATTCAGGCGTTGCTTGATGAGGAGGATATCCCATTCGACAAGCTCACCAATTCCACCTCTACTTTTGAGCAGAGCATCAGCGAACTCAATGCGATGGTGGGACTTGAAGGGGTGAAACAGGGCATTCGCACGATGGCTAATCAGAGCCGGCTCTTCTTGGAACGCAGGAAACGAGGTCTGAACACCAGCGGAGAATTGTCTTACCACTCTATCTTCACGGGTAACCCTGGTACCGGCAAAACCACCGTCGCCCGTCAGCTTGGAAAGATCTATCATGCCCTCGGACTCCTCTCCAAAGGTGAAGTCATCTCCGTCGATCGTACCCGACTGGTGGGCCAGTATATCGGACAGACAGAGGATAACATGAAGTTGATCCTCGAAGAAGCCAAGGGCAATGTGCTCTTCATCGATGAGGCTTATACGCTGGTCACTTGTGCCGATGACAAGAAAGACTTCGGACGTCGTGTGCTTGATTCGCTGCTCACCGTACTCACCCAACCCAATCCTGACATGCTGATCGTCTTTGCGGGCTATGAGAATGAGATGCAGGCGATGCTTTCCACAAACGTTGGACTTGCGGGGCGTTTCCCTTATCGCTACCACTTTGACGACTATTCGGCAGAGCAGCTGATGGAAATAGCCCGTCGTCTCTTCGATCATGATGACTATCTGCTCACATCTGAGGCTGCTCAAGAGTTGCAGAATACCATCACTCAGACGGTTGCCCAGAAACCAGCCAACTTCGGCAATGCCCGTTGGGTAGAGCAGTTCGTCCGCAATGGTATCATCCCTGCGATGGCAGACCGCATTTTCTCTTCTGGCAGCAACGATTTCCAGCATATTGAAGTGGCTGACATCGTGAAAGCCTATAAAAAGTTTAATCCTAAAGTCATCGAGCTGAAGCCTGCCCGTCACATTGTGTCAGGCTTCAGCGCCTGATGGCACAACAAACTCTATTAAACGTATTTATGATGAAAAATACAATTATATTTGTTTTAGTATTAATCCTCCTCCTCCTTGGCTGTAAGCGGGTAGGACAAGATAAGGTTGGGGCAGATCCTGAATTCGAAGTGTCCAATTATCCTGATGGACTTCTCGACTCGCTGATGTGGGCTCAATACCATTGCCCAGAAGGTGAAGATGAGATGATTTACAAGTGGAATTGGGCATACGACGTCTGTGATTCCTTGGGAATTTACGAGTTGGAAAGTCTTGATTCTCTGACTCATCAACTTGAAGAAGATTATAAACCATACTTTGGTGGTCCTACCCCCACAATGATAACAGCTGCAGATCTGTATGCTGGCACAGCTCGTTTCCGAATGATCAATGCCTATCATGTATTGGCATATATGATGGATAACACACCATTGGGTGGTGATAGCAATGATTATCTGGAGGACTTTGTACGATGGGAGAAGCTGTATCAGGAGTTCGATAACTATTATAACGAATCAGGTAATATTCGACCAATGAATCTTGGCTATTATTATAGGCAGATCGCCAAAATGCGAACAGACATTCTTCTTGAAGAAATAGCCCTCTTCTCTGGAGAATCACCGCAACAAGACAAGTCGTTTGTGGAAAAGAAACCTCGTTGGGACAAACTGCATCAAGCCATCCGTCATTGGTTTGATCACCGCATGCGAATGGCCGACAAGTTGCAATACCAAGATGTCTCTCGGGCCCAATGCCTCAGAGCTTTCACCCTCAAGGCAGTCCAACGGTATATGGAATTCACGTTATCTTTCGAAAAAGTTAATTATTTATAATTACTTGTGACTTTCATCCTTTCTTCTTATATTTGCGCCTGGATTAATAGCGATTAAGACCATCCGAACCATACGGAAATGCATATTTAACAACAAATAGAAATAAAACATTAAAAAAGAGTAAAACATTAATTAAGGAATTTTATTTTATTCGGATTTACCTAGTCCAAAATGCATAATAGGAGGATGCATCCAATAGGATAGTTCACAATATTGTCAAACCCTTTATTTAGTGTTTTTGTATGGAGGTTTATTCAGTGGGCAGAATTATTCGTGCACTTGAAAAAGATGGTTGGTATGAAGTAAAAGGCAATGGCAGTGGTCATCGTCAATTTAAACACCCTGTAAAGCCTGGAAAGGTTACTATTAGTGTTCATAGAATGAGTGATGATGTCTCTGGCAGATTACTTGATAGTATTGAAAGACAGTCGGGATTGGACTTTAGTCTGATTTATGGCAGATAATCAATTATGCTGTTGATCCAATGGGCGATTTTGGGGTTAAAACCCTGATTTTGCCCATTTTTTATATGTATTTAATAAAAGTAGTAAAAATAATACTTAAATTATTTGGAAGTTAGTATTAATTTTACTACCTTTGCGCCCAGAAACATAATTTTCATTTGAAGCAATGCAAAAGATTAAAGTTGAAGTAGAATGGTGCAATAAGAATTTTGCCGCTACTTTAGGAAGTAATGTCCCTGGAAGCGTTTTGGTTACGGCTAAAACATACTCTAAACTTCAAAAGGAAGTAAAAGAAGCGTTGGAGTTTCATATCGAGGGAATGGTTGAGGACGGTGATGAGGTTCCTCAATGGTTGGTAGATGGGGAGTATGAGTTTAAGTGGTGTATAACAGATACAGCTTCTCTTCTTCAGAGTTTAGAGGGGATGACCACGATTGCTGCGATTTCCCGAGCTACAGGTATTAATGAGCGATTGTTAAGCCATTATGCCAATGGTATTAAGCGCCCGAGTGCAAAGCAAAGGCAGAAAATCCTTGATGGAATACATCATATAGGAAAATCTTTAATGAATATGTAATTCTAACCATGAGAAACACATTTTCAAGGCATCTCGATCTATGCAATAGATTTCGGATGCCTTTTTCTTGGTTCAGTAATAAGCTATTATTTTATTTTGAAATCACCTCCCCTCCTCCCGTCTAGTGGCTGAAAGGCCGATGTACAAAGGGCTGGAGGCACGGGAGGTGTTTACTCAACACCTCCCTAACACCTCCCGTCACACCTCAGGCTGCTTTGATAGGTACCACCTTGTAGAACGCCACGTGACTATGTTCCGTATGCTCGAACTCGAGTTCCTTCATAGCCTGACCCAGATGGATCCTCGTGCTGTGATTGATCTTCAGCGAAGGATACTCTTTCTGCATCAGCGTCAGCATCTGAGTGCTGTTCATCGTCTTCACCTGTTCACCTTCCATGGGCTTGCGGAAACAGGCCGTGATGATATCCGCCATATCCTTCTGCTCCATAAACTCCAGGTTCAGCTCCTGAATACGGGCCACCTCATCGTTGTTGAACCAATAAGGGGCATTTTGCTCACGCAGCTCATAAAGCACCTGAGCATACAACTGATCGTAATCGATGTTGCCCGAGTTGTCGATTTGCTGTCCATCTGGAATCGTCAGGCAGATGTAACGACGGCTACCAGTGACATCCGTCAGCGGATGCGGATTGTTGGTGGTGGCTACGAACGAGGCATAACGGGCCCGGTCCTCTTGCGAGGCTCCATAGATGGGGCGCCCATTTACCTTACTCTTTGACAACGTCTGTTTCAACGAAGCCTGTTGACTGGGACGGATGGCTTCCAACTCGTCTAAGTTCACAAGGAGGTTGTTGGTTAATGCCATCTCCTTATCAAATTTGTTCGAGAGGTTCAAGTGATCCAGATAGTACTGACGCAGCTGTTGGGGCAACAGGCGACGCAGGAAGGTGGTCTTTCCACAACCCTGAGCCCCGATGAGCGTAGGTACGCACTCATTGCCATGAAGCGTATCCATCTGGAGCCAATGGGCCACCGCTGAGTGTAACCAGATGCTCAGAAACGAGAGTTGCTCAGAAGTAACACCAGGAAGGCGATTGAACAACTGAGATACATGGTTCTGACCATCCCAAGCAGGCAAATGATCCAGATAGTCTCGAATGGGATCGAAACTGACGACCTCCGCAGAGTTGACATATTCCATAATGTCAGCCTTCGGACTGGCCCCATCGCAGATGTTCTCGCGCTTAGCCTGAAGGATGATACTGTTCAATACCAACTGAGTCAGTGGAAGGAACGAAGGTTCCCCGCCATCAGCTGGTTTGACAGCATATTCCACCTTCCCGTTCAGCACATTGCGGCGTAGGAGGTAGTTGTCATTTAAGAATTGCTCAGCAGCGAGCATTCCTTTTACTGGGGCAGACATAGTCTTGCCCTGAATAAGTAAGTTCTTACTCATGTTTGAATTTGGTTTTAATAAGTTAATGAATAATTTTTGTTTGGTCAGCGGGCTTCTCATAGCTTGCTGGTTTCGGGATGCAAAGGTACAAAATTATTTTTGAATTTCCAAATCTTCCCCCCAATTATCGCACGATTTTATGCAGAAGAACGTGTTATTTTGATAAAAATGAGTTGATTAGAAGCGTTATAAATGAAAATATCAGACACGTCGGATCTTCCTCAAAAGAAGCGCAAAAATGGTATTAAATCTAAAAAATGCTAGATTTAAATGTAGCAATTGCTACCATTAATGGTAACAACTTTTTGTATTAATAGTAGTAAAATCGGGGTAAAAAGGATGTTTTCAAAGAGTATGGAAATGCTGGTAAATATTTTGACATATGTAATTTTGGCGTTTTTGCTAGAGAGGATGAGACGGGAGATGCACGGGAGGTGTCGCCACAACACCTCCCGTGCATCAATCCCTTTGTTCATCGGCCTTTCAGTCCCCTGACGGGAGGAGGGGAGGTGATTTATGACGGCCTGAACAGAGCTGGCGCTCTTTAATCTCGAGTGATGGGAATATTGCTAAACTTGACAAGTTTTTGGCTGTTTAATCCCCAAGCAGAGCAATCAATGCAGAGAGAAAATCTTGCAATGCTTTCTGCTGAAGTCGAAACATTATTAATTTGAATACTCAATCTCATAGGAACTCCTGTTGGAATCATAAAATCATAATATCGTCCATTGTAATCTGGTTTATTCGCAACTTTCACTTTTAGATCATTACCCTGATAAATATTACCCTCATTATCATAAGCTTCTGACCATGCATCAACAACGACCATGTCAATTTTAACATCGTTTGTTCCTTCATTGTTCAATATCAAATCAAGTACTACTGTTTTCCCACTGGCAGCACAGCGCTTTACTTTAATTTTGAAATCAGGGTGGTTAGTCACAATCTTTAGAGGTGCATCTTGAGCACTGACATTTTGTAAACCAAAGGCGAACATCGCCATCAAAATCATAATAATCTTTTTCATAACACTTCTATTCATTAGTTTATTATCTTAATCTTGAAAGTTGAGCCTGAGCACGGCTATGACCATTACTGGCAGCTTTTTGAAGCCAACTTTTTGCAGCGGAATTATCTGTGCCGAGATACATCATGCCTGCCTGATACATGGCTTCTACATGATAATTGTTGGCGGCTTTTAGGAAGTAGTCTAAGGCTGTCTCCTTGTTGTATCCGTCATAGTTGTTGTTGCTGTAGAGCATTCCCAACTGATAGACGGCTTCAAGACTTCCCTGATCTGCAGCTTGTGTAAAGGTGGATTTCGCCTTGTCATAGTTCATGGCTCGCATCTGTTTCTTTCCTAGTATCACCAGATCTTCTGCTGCTGTCATAGACATCGCAGGCGTGCTTGGTGCAGGACTACTTTGCTCAGGAACTGTTGTGTATGCTGGTGTAGCCACTTGCTGCTGTGTTTGAGAGTGTGTCTCACTATCTACTGTTCTGCCCTCAAATCGTTTGGCTGCCTTGTCTGCAAATCGCCAGTTTCGCCAGTCGTTATTGCTTGATGCAGCGATGACGGTAGGCGTCTGACTTTTACCGTTATTCTCAATAACTGCTTTACGTTTGACGTTCTGTGTGACGTAATCAGAGAGTTCGCCAAGGGTTGTATAACCACCAGATTGCTGCATTTTTTCCAGTACATAATAAGTGAAAAGTCCATGCTTCTGGCTCTTGTAAGGGTAGGCAGTCTCGTCGCCTGTCGCTGCAGAGAATACCACAGTGTTGTCTGCTACAGGATCATCCTTCACCTTGATGGCTACGCCTCGTGAGGAAGCCAGCATCTTTCCATCGCGCTTGGCACCACTGAAACAGGCATCGAGGAATACAACAATGTTTCGTGAAGGCATTTCTCCCAGTTTACTATAAAGGCTCTTTGTGCTCAAAGCACCTTCTGTGGATTGGCTGAATCCATCGACAGGCAGCAGATAAGCCTCCTTGCCGTTCTCATCAGGCATGCCGTGACCAGAATAATAGAAAATGGCTTTTGCCTCACCGTCGTATGCCTTCAGCATGTTACCAAGCCAGAAGATGGAAAAATTCATTTCACCCAATGTGGCATCAGGTGCGAATCTGATATGATCTTCCGGGATGCCAAGTGTCTTCTGGCAGTAAATATTAAAAACCTCGCCATCATTCTTGGCAAATGGAACGGCCTCTTCATGCTTGTAGTTCTCGTTGGATATGATGACAACGAAAGTTTTGTCCTGTTTGCTGTCGTTGACAGCAATTTGGGTATCAACACTGCTCTGGGCTTTGGTAGTTCCGAGGCACAAGAAGAGTCCTACTATAAATAAGGTATATCTTTTCATCACAGTTTGTCTTTATGCTGCAAAGATAATGTTTTTGTGTGCATTCTCGATGAAAACGCCGAGAAAAATGAGTATAAGATAGGTATTTTAACAGTTGAATTGTTATGTCAGACTTACATTTTCGCGTTTTGAGACTCTTTTTTCCTACCATGGGACTATTATTTCTTGAAAATAGACTAACTTTGCAGACGAATCCAAATCAACAATTCGTATGGTTAATCAACCCAAATCAAATTCGTCCAAGAAAGGTTTCTGGAAGATACTGATCATTGTATTAAAGCGGCATCTCGGACTGGTCGCTATCATCGCAGCTGCATTATTGCTGGAAATCACCTCCAGTGTGATGAACTATATCAACCACAACATCATCCAGGACACGATGGAGCGCCTGGTGGAGCAGGAGATGAACAGTATTGCCTTGCGTATTCATAACCAGTTATCCAAGGTAGAGGTAACCCTCGACAATATGGCTTGGGTTGTGAAAGAAGACCTTGCCAAATCTGATTCGATGTATGTCATCACGCGACGTATGGTGGAAAACAACCCTGCGATCCTGGGAGGCACCATCTCTTTCATCCCTAACTATTACCCCGAAAAAGGTTACTGGTTTGAACCCTTCGCAGGCAGAAGGGCTGACGGCACGATTGAGAGTTTTCAATTGGGCTCTGCCAGTCACGACTACACAAAAAGCGAATTCTTTACTAAGCCTATTGCGCTGGGTAAAGGACACTGGAGTGAGCCCTATCTGGACCCCGACGGTGCCAAGGCGGTGGTGACGACCTATGGTACACCTGTACGCGATCTTAACGGGCAGATCGTTGGTGTGGTCGATGCCGACCTTTCGCTGGGCTGGTTTGAACAGTTGATGGATGAAGAAAAGGTTTACAATAACACGGAGTGCTTCCTGGTGACAGGCAGTCATCACCTGATAGCAGGAACGGAGGGACACATGTTAGAGCATGCCCTCAAGCTGCTGACAGCAGCGAACAACAAGGCAGGTTATCACAAGGTGTCTGATGAGGCGGGCGAGAAGCATCACATCTTCTTCCATCCGGTAGGTGGTAAGACTGACTGGGTGCTCATCTCGGTTCTTGATGACAGTGAGGTGTTCGGAAAGTTGAGCAAGGTTCGATTCCTGCTATACTTTGTCACTGCCATCGGATTGCTGGCCCTGGGATTTATCGTTTATCGTACATCACGCAATCTGGAGCATTTGCGGCGGGCGAAGGCAGAGAAGAATCGGATTGAGTCCGAATTGCATGTCGCCAGCAATATACAGATGTCGATGATCCCGAAGCATTTTCCAGAGTTTCCGGGAATCGACCTGTATGCATCCATCACCCCCGCTAAGAAAGTTGGTGGTGACCTTTATGACTTCTTACTCAAAGACGATCAGCTCTATTTCTGTATCGGCGATGTGTCGGGCAAAGGCGTTCCCGCTGCACTGCTGATGATGGCGACCACATCGCAGTTCCGTACAGTCTCGAAATATCTGAGCCAGCCGGAACAGATCATGATGGCTATCAACGATCAGATTGCCGAAGGCAACGATACCCACATGTTTGTCACCATGTTTATCGGAATCCTCGATCTCAAGACAGGCCATCTGGCCTATAGTTGCGGTGCTCATAATCCTCCCCTGCTCATAGGCTCCACTGTAGAGGATCTGCCTGTTGCCCGCAAGCTGCCTGTAGGTGCCATCAAGGGGATGAAATATGTATTGCAAGAGACTCAGATAGACCCGGGAACCACGCTGTTCCTCTATACCGACGGACTGACAGAGGCCATGGATGCTGCGAATCAGATGTTCGGTGTGGAAAGAATGAAAGAGATCGCAAAGAATCAGTTCTCGGGTGGGGAGCCCTCTCCGAAGGCACTCATCGACAGGTTTACAGAAGCCGTGGATACCTTTGTGGCAGGTGCCGAACAGAGTGATGATTTAACGATGATGGCAATTAAAATATTGGAATAAAACATAAATTACTACGAACATGATTACAAAGATTGAAGAAAACGACGGTATCATGACCGTCTATCTGGAGGGAAGAATGGACACCTCTACATCAAGTGAGACAGAAATGGAGATAAAGCCTGTTTATGAGACAGCATGCAAGGAGATCATCATCGACTGCAGTCGGTTGGAATATATTGCTTCCAGCGGCCTTCGCATCTTCCTTAGCCTGTTGCTCGATACCCAGCCACAAGGCAAGCACATCAGCGTAA
>Ga0310695_10013091_pt1 | contig 11480 bp, 8 predicted proteins | sample RumenRJG_04DNA_FD_203882 | JGI IMG/M metagenome (GOLD analysis project Ga0310695, IMG submission 203882) | Bovine rumen microbial communities from Lethbridge, Alberta, Canada - RJG_04 (v2) (version 2) | ecosystem: Host-associated > Mammals > Digestive system > Stomach > Rumen | place: Canada... | reverse complement strand
TTATTATATTATATTAATTATTTTTTGGCATTTTTCATAGAACAAAAATGAAAAATATTTCTTCCAATATTTTTTTATCTATATCAATAATATTATTATTAAAATAAAAAAAACTTATACAATAATAATTTTCAATATTTTTCATATATTTATTAATATCTATGAATTTTATTATTTAATTCAACAATTTAATATTATTTCTTTTACAATAATTTTAATCAAATTAAATTTATAACTCAAGAAGGAAATTCATTTTTAATTGAACATTAAAATAATCTAATTAAAGAAATTTGAAATATTTTATAATTAATTGAAATTTATTTTACATATTTATATTATTCATTTATAATATAATAAATACATTTAATTATTAATACAATAAATTCATTTTTATTTTTATTTTAAAAGTTTATACTATAAAAATTAATAATAATATAAATAATTCAAAAAATAATATTTTTAATAATGAGAATAATGATTTAAATTTATTTCAACAATTTAGTTTGTTAAGTTCTTTTCATAAAAGAAATTTAACAAATAATTTGTATTTAAATAATAATTATTATAAGACAAATTATTTTTCAAATAATAATTCACGAAGTAAAAATTCTTCAAAAAGAAAAAAAAATTATAATAAATTAGAATATAGAAGTAATACTCCTAATAATATAAGAGAATATTATTAATTTTTTTTTGGTGTTTTAATTTAAAAAAAATGTCAGCTGAAAATATAAAAGATACACAATCAAATTCACCATTAATTGAAGGAATAAAAGAAGAAACTATAACTGTATTGAAAGTAAATTTTAGACTTTATATTTTTATAATAATTGTTATAATTGGTAATGTATTAATGATATATAAAAATGTTAATATAATCATTTTTTTTCTTTGTGATATAATATTTATTCCTTTTATATGTTGTAGTTTATTCCTTCCAGTTGGATTACATTTTAGATTTGATTACACAAATAAAGAAATTATTGTTCATAAACTCACAGAAATTAAATGTTTAGGAAAATGTTTTCATGAAAGTAAAAATATTGCATTTAGTGAAATAACAAATTTTGATATTCAAACATATTGGTATTACAATAAAAAAAATTATAATGTTGGATATTATGATAAGAATATGGAATTTCAAATTTTAATAACTGGACAAGATCCAACAATGGAAGAAGAATTTTCTCCTCAATTAAGAGAAATCCCAGAAAAACTTAATTCTTTATTAAAAGGAGAGATAGTTTAAATATCTTTATACAAGAAATTAAAACAATTGTATTTATTAATAGAATATTTAAAAAAAATAAATTCTAAATTTTAAATTAAATAAACTTTTTTTTTTCAAAAATAAAATTTATAATATCAAAATATAATCTTTCTTCATTTCCCAAATTTAATAAATGACCAGTATTTTTAAGTATAATTAATTTACCATTTTTTCCAAAATATTTTTTAGCATTATAAGCATAATCAATATTAACAACATTATCTTTATCACCTTGATAATATAAAAAAGGAATATTAATTTTTTTAATAGTTTCATAAATATTATAATCTCTTATATCATCAAAGAATTTTTTACTAACTATCATATTAGAAAATTTAACATTTTTATTAACTTTTTTATCTCCAAGAACATTTTTTTCTAAATCAAAAATAAAAAGAGAAGGACAATATAAAATTAAACCTTTTAATTCATTTTGTTTTTTTTCACTAACAATAATACTAATTATACTTCCTTGACTTGCTCCACATAAATAAATTTTATTTTTATTTACAAAAGATTGTTTTTTCATTTCATTAATTACACTTTCTAAATCTTCAACTTCTGTCATTATTGACATTTCTGTTGATTTTCCTTCACTTTTTGAATTTATACTTCCACCACAAAAATCAAATTTATATATTGATATATTATTTGATGATAATTTTTCTATATTTATTAAAGATGAATTATATCCATAACCATGTGAATATATTATTAATGGAAATGGAGGGGTTGAATGTTAAAATGACCATAAAAATCAAAGTCTCTTAAAGTTAAATTTTTATGATTTTTTAATATAATACTTTTTTTTAAATAAGTTACTAATTTCTCACCTAAAGTTTCTATAAAAGTAAATTTGTTTATATATAAAATTTCACAATTTGAAGATGCAATTATTGTATCATTGTATATTTTATTAAATAATAAATTTTCTCCTATTGAAGATGATATTCCAAAATTTTGATTATCATTATTTCCATTTATATTAAATGTTAAATTATCACTATGATTTAATTTCATTACAGAACCTTCTTTAATAAAAAAAATATATTTTCCTTCTTTTCCTTTTGTTACTATTATTTCATCTTGTTTATATTTTTTTCTTTCCATTTTTGATAATACTTCTTCAATTTTATCAAAATGAAATTGTTTTAATAATTCAGAATTAGATAAAATATTTATTTCATTACATTTATCAATTAATTCTTCAAAAGTTGTAACATTTAAAAGTTTAAAAATATCATTAGTTGATGCTTCACAAATTAAACAATCAGGATAAGCAATTAAATCATAAGTTAAAGCATCATTTCCTTGATTAAATAAATTATTATCAAAAAGTATTTCTCCTCTTTTTCCAATAATTTCTTTATTAAAATTAATTAAATTTCCATCAATAATAACAGAAACTGTATCACTCATATAAGTTCCTTTTTTATAAACAATATCATTTTTAATATAATTTCTCATAATAAATAAATGTGAAATTTTATCAATATAATTTGTATTTATTTTATTAAAAAATTCACTTTTTGAAAAACTCATTTTTATCATTTGAGTTAATAAAGCTTCTTTATAAGAAAAACCTAAAACTGATTTTAAAATATCAAAAGATATTGTATAACAAATACAATCAGTTTTTGCAATAATATCTAAAGATCTTTTTGCATTTACAAATATACTTCTTTCACCAAAATTTTCACCTTCTTTTAAAGTTCTTATAATTCTTCCATCTTTAATAAAATTAACTTCTCCTTCTTTTATTATATAAATACAATTTGCAAAATCACCTTCATTTGCAATTATTTGTCCTTTTGTAAATAAACCTTTATATAAAGCAAAACATAAAATAGAAATTTGATAATTTTCTAAAACTTGTAAAAATTTAATTGATTGAATAAATTTTTTATTTTCTTTAAAATTTTCAATTGTAGAAGCATCAATAATTTTTCTAAAAGATTCTCTTTCTAAAATCCAAAATTCACATTGAATAATTGATTTAATTGAACAAGTTCTTGGTGAATTATTTAATAAAGCAAATTCTCCAAATCCTTCTCCTTTATTTAATTGTTTTAATTTTTTATTATTTCCCTGCAATTCTCTCTTTTGATAATAATGAAGGTGTAGAAATGAGTGAGAGTATAAAATTAAATGAAGAAAAAAAAGAAGTAGATTATGGGAATGTAAGAGAAGATGCAGGTGTTGAGCAGATTCCCAGTATAAGATCAATTTTAAATGAAGAAGAAAAAAAAGAAGAAGAAGTAAAAGAAGAAGTAAAAGAAGAAGGAAAAGAAATAGAACAAAAAGATATAAATCATCATTTTGTTAAAGAACTAAAAGAATATCCTCCAAATCCAGAAAAGATTGTATATAATATAAAACAAATCCTTGGTCAAAAATACAATTCTGATTATTTACAAAAAATAAAATCAAATTTAATATTTAAAATTGATGAAGAAGTATCAAAAAAAAATAAAAGAACAAATCGTCCAGTTTTAATTGTAGATAACAAACGAATTCCATTTGAAAAAATAGCATCATATCTATTTAAAAAATGTATTGATGATGCTAGTAAAAATTTTAATAACAAAGTGGGAAATGTAGTAATTTCAATACCACATTCATTTAATAAAACACAAAGACAAGCAATTAAAGATGCAGTAAAAATTGCAGGAGTAGATAATGTTCATATTATAAATGATACAACTGCAGCTTTAATTTATTATGCATTTAAATATCATATTAAAAAAACTGAATATTTTTTAATTTGTGATATGGGACAAAATAAATTAGATTGTGCTGTTGTTTGTATTAATAAACAAAATTGTATTAAAGTACTTTCTAGTGGTGGAGATAATAGATTTGGAGGTGAACAATTTAATCAACCTTTAATTAAGTTACTATATGAAAATTATCTTAATGATGGTGGTAGTGATTTTATAAGAAATAATAAACCTAAAGAAAAATTTAATTTCTTTTCTAGTATTGAAATGGCAAAAAGAAATTTAACATTTATGAAAGAAACAGAAATTAATTTACCTAAAATTGATGGTGAAAATGATATAATTCAATCATTAACAAGAGAAGACTTTGATAAATTAAATGAGAAAAATTATGAACATGTATTAGAATGTATTGATGTGAAATTAAACGAATCAATTAATAATTTATTGCCAATACTTGAATTAATGATTTATCCTTTTAATGTTTCTGAAAAGATAAAATATGATTTAATCGATAGATCAATAATTACTGAAAATACAGTTTTTGAATATTTTTCTTTAATAAAATCTTTAGTTAATAAAAATAACTATATATTAAGTTTAAATTTTATTGAATCTATGTCTATCTTTATTTCCAAATTCCCTAGTGAAATATTTTCAGAAAAAATATTAATAATTATGTTTGAAATTTCATTATTAATATTCAATAAAACACAAAATATAGAAATAATTCAACAAATAAATAATTTTTTAAATTTAAATTTATTGAATTTGAGAATAATTTTAAAATTTAAAGAAAATGTAAAAATTTTATGGGAAAATATATATGAATATTATATAAAACATCAGGAACAATTACAATATTTCCCTCTTAATAGAATATGTTTAATATTAAGATATTATGATAAAAATAGATATAATCAATTTTGTTGTGAAGATCATTATTCAATTTTTTTTAGTCAAAATAGTGATAAAAAAAAATATGAAAAGATTATAATGGAGCCATCATTTGCTATTAGAACTAAAAGTTTATTTGATTTATTATTATTGATTTTTGAAAACTATTGTCATTTAGATAATTTTAATAATATTAGAATAGAATTTATCAATATTTTTAAAATGCTTTCTTTAGATATTTCTCCTTGTCTCCAGACTTTAATTATTAAATTATTTAAAGATTATTTTTCAAATATAAAAAATATTGAAAAGAAAAAAAAAATTTTAGAAATTATTCTTGAAAAGGAATGTCTTGAATTAATTTTATATGTGTCTTCAATTAGTTTATTAAATGTTCAAAGTCAAATTATAGATTTAATTCAATGTTTGATGATTAATTATTTTAATATAATCGATAATTATTTAAATAATAAAAAGATAAAAATCAATCAAGTTTTAGATTTTATAATTCAAAATCTTTTATTGAAACATTTATATGTTTTAATAGATGAAAATAATAATAATTTCAAAAAAATAAATGAAATAACTGATTTATCTTTGAATATACCTAAAATAAATAAAACAATAGAAAAAAATAATAAAATTAAAGAACATAAAAAAGTAAAAATCACTAACTTTTTTAATAATAATCTTTATAATATCCATAAAAAAGAGATTTTTTTAAAATTAATAAATTGGATGGAATGTAAAAATATGCTTAGTAAAAATAGATTAAATTTGAATTTATATATGATAAAATATATTGCAAAATTTTGTACTCTCTGTGAAGAAGAATATACATTAAATTTTATTAAATCGATTGAAATATATTTTTTAGATAAAACATATCTTAAAGAATTGTTTTTATTAAGGTCATTTTATAAATGGTTAATTCAATCAATTTTTATTTTTAGTATTGAGAAAAAAGATTATAATCAAAGTGAATTAATAATTGAAAAATTATTTATTATTTTTTCAAAACTTATGGATTTATCATTTGAAAATTTAAATATACAATTTCATTCAGAAGAAAAATTCAAAATTTCTTTTATAAATACATATATTTTAATACTAAAAAAAAAATATAAAAATCAAGAAAAAATAAATGAAATAAGAAATATTGCAAGACAATTATTTAATATACTTTTACAAAATCAAAAAATATCATTAATTAATAGAATAAAAGCAACTTTCGAATTTATGATAATATTTAATAATAGTGAAGAATATGAAAATGAAAATTTAGATATGTCACTTTATAATGACAGATTACCAAATTTTATTATGAAAACTTTACCAATAAATTTAAATATAAATAATAATAAAGAAATATATTCAAAAGATATTTGGTTAGATTATGAATTATTTGATAAAATCACTGGAAGTTATGAAGAGGAAATTACTGATTTTTCTGATTATACTCCTAAAAATTATGAAGTTAAAAATAAAGAATATTATAAAGAATTTATAAAAGATATTGCTTTTAATCCTAAAAAGAAAAATATAATAATTAACAAATTTCAAAATATTTTATTTAAAAATGAAAAAATATCTCAAGATAAACATAATTCTGCAATTTCTATTTTGGAAATTTATATTATTTTAATATGTATTAATCTTGAATTAACAAAATCAACAGATGAAATTGACTATTGGGAAAAAAAATTAATGAAATTAATAATTTTTTCAATTTTAATTTCTGTTAATACATCTAAAAAATATGAATTTAATGATTTTATTCAAGAAAAAGTATATAATATTTTAACTTTTTCTATAATATATTTAAAGAAAAGAAACCTAAATCATTATTTTAGCATCTTAAATAATTATATTGAACCTATTTTCCAATTTAATATTAGAGAAAAGCCTTCACTTTTTCAGAGAGAAAGTCAAATTGAAAAATCTTCAATATTAAAAATTTTTAAACCTATTTATACTAATTTAGAAGAATTAGGTATAAAAGATCCTAATATAAATGATACAGAATTAAAAAGTATTAATAATGATGAAATTAATACTGACAGTCAAGAACAAATTAAAAAGGAAAATAAAAATGAAAATAAAAATAACAATAATAATAATAATATAATCATACCTGATTCTATTTTAAAAAGTAAAAAAGAAATCAAGTTTACTATTTCTATTAATTTTAATGAAAAAAATTTTTATTTAAATCTTTTTAATTTCAACAACTATGTAAAAATTTTTAAAGAAAATTATCCTAAAGAATTTCAAGAAAATAGTAATTTATTTTATAATGAATTAGAAAATGAAGATATATTAGATAATTCATATATAAAAGAAAAAGAAAGAATTGAAACAATAATGATTAAACATATTTCATTCATAAACAATCTTTATAAAGATTATTTTGAAAGTTATTTTATATTAGAAAAAGAAAGAAGAAATAAATATAAAACAATAAAGAAACAATTATTTTCATGGAGAGGATTTTGGAGTGATAAAAATTTATTTTTCACAAATCCAGAAAATTTAAAATTAAAAATAAAAAATCATTATACTAAAGAAATGTCAAGAATATTATTAGTTCCAATTTTAGATATTGATTATTATCTTTCAGATTTTAGAAAATTTAATAAAAAAGATTTATCCAAAAAAAAATGTTCATAATTTTAATAAATTATTCAATGATAGAATAAAAAGATTATCAAAAGAAAATAATTATTTTGATATCTTTTTAGGTTTAATTTCTTTAAAAACTGATAAAATAGAAGAAAAAGGACAATTTCATTTTTCATTAAAATATGATAGTTATAAATATAAATCAAGGGATTATAATTTTCAAAAATGTGATTCTTATTTTATTTATGACCTAAATTTTGAACCTAAAAGAAAATGGTTTAAAACTGCTCCCCCAATTGAAAATATTGATTTATCTTTTTCCAAAAAATATTTTATATTCAAGGAACACATTCCAGCAGAAGAATTTCTTAAAGTTAAGGAAGATTTTATTATACAAAGTTTTAATACAATGAGAAATCAACCTAAAGTAGATATCTTAATTATTTTAGATCTGATTACAGAATGTTATGATATAAATCATTTAAATGTATTAATTAAAGAATTAGCAATTATATGTTCTACCAAGAAACTAAATGATATCAAAGAAAAAGAAAAGATAGTAAAATTGAAAGAATATAAAACAATAATTGATAAAATAGCTTTAAAGGAGTTTCAAACAGAATATAAAAATAAATATTTTCAAAATGAAGAAGAAAAGTATTTTAAAAGAATTCATATAATTATATTCTTTTCATATTTTAAAATGGAAGAATATGAAAAATTCAAAGAATATTATTTCCAAAATGAAGATGAATTGACAACTGAATTATCAACAATTTACGATTATTTAGATTTTTTTAATTCAGAAATAATAATATCACTTATAGAGAAAGAAAATATTTCAAGTGTTAATGGATTGAAAATGTGCTTAATAAAAAGTAAAAATATTGAGGAACTTTTTATGATTATTAATAAAATAAGCAATAAAATAAAAGAATTATTAGAAAAATATAAAGTAAAATCAATTATTATTGATAAATTTCCAATATTTGAAAATGATAATATTCCAAAAATAATTCAATTATATAAAGAATTATTAAATCAAAAAAATAATAATAGTATTATATTTGAAGAGGAAATTTGGTTTAATTATTTAGAACAATTTAAAGATAAAAATCTTGAAAAAATTTTTGAATTAATTGAAGTAAAAGATTTATTAGAGAAAAAAAAAGAAGAATTTTTGGATAAAAGTTTTAATACCATTGAAGAAACTTTGTTTTTTGAAATTGAAGTATATATTATTAAAAATATTACTATTATTGATGCAATTAAATGACTCCATATATTTACTGTTTCATTATGAATCATAAATAAACTTTTTAAAACTTTTGGTATTGTATTACAATTTAATAAATATCCTCTTCTTATATATGGGCTATCTTTAATGTATGAGTTTGCATCATGGTAATTTACAATTTTTATTTTTTCGTTCATATCTAATAATTTTATTTAATTATTTTTTAATAATAAATGATTGTTTAAAAGAAATAATTTTTTCTTTAAATCTATGAATTTTAATTTAAAAACTCATAACTGATAAATTAAAAAATTATTAATTTTATTTAATTAAATATTAGGAAAATTGAGGATATTGAAAAATAAAACAAAAATTAATTAAAATATTTTCATAAATGTTTATCTCAATAAACAAAAGTAAAGACTTATTTTCAATTTTATTATTTCCATTACTATCTTTTGTCCCATTGTTATTAAGAGATTCTCTCAATAATTATGTATCAAAAAATCTTTATAGTTTATTAAATTATCTTGCATTCATTTTTTTATTCATTTTTTATTTCAGAGAAATAAAATTGATGATAAAATATAACAGAAAAGAAGGTTTTAAACCAAAAATTTTTTACAAAAAGAAGATAATATTTATATTATTGTCTATGATATTTTTTATCATTTATAATTTTCTCAATATTTTCTTTAATTTGAAAAAACAAAATGTCTATAAAATTCGAAAAATAATGCAAATGTTTTTTTTATTTCTGAATAATAGTTTATTTTTTGAAAAAACAAGATATATACATCATAATTTTTCTATATTTATTATTTTTATAATAATAATTGCTCAAATTATTAAAATAAAATTACAAGTTGTTCATCAAATAATATTATATATGATAAGTAATTTTTGTTATTCTTTTTCAATTCTTTTAATAAAATATATCAATTATACTTATTTTTTAAGTATTTTTTTATTAGGATCTATGTTAGGTTTAATTGAATTCACTATGGAATTATCGAATATGCTTATTAAAAATTGTAATTTAATTCAAGAATATAATAGTATTGATAATAAATTATGGATTTTTATTCTTTTTTTCGCACATTTAAGTATTCATTTCATGTTTTATTATTTAATAATAAAATTTAATCCAATTCACTCATATATATCCTCATCTTTTGCTTATACTATATATCATCTTATTATTAATTTCAAAAATCAGGAATTAATTCTAGATTTAATTATGCTAATATTGGTTTTTAATATCATTTTTATTTGATGCTATTTTAGGTGTTTTAGGTATTATTTCGGGTATTTCATTATTATAATTTATATTTATATTTTTAATTAAATTATCATTATCTTGTTTTGTATTTTGATAAAATGAATCTCTAGTATAATAATTAAAATTATTAAATTTATTTCCTCTATCTGACATCTTTTTTTAAATTTGTAAAATATGTAAAATAAATTATTTTTTTTCACTTTTTTCAAATTATATCATATTTATATTTAATTTAATTATTGAAATTATTTCAAAATCTTTATTAATTTTTTTAATATTTTATGGTATAATATTGAAAAAATATTTAAAAAATTAATTGAAAATGGAATAATTAAAGTAAAATAAAATATAATTTTTATTTATATTGTAATAAAAATTAAATAAATAATATTATATTTTGATAAAAGGAGGTCTAAATGAATTAGAAAAAGAACTTTCTCTATATGAATTATCTATATCAATATCCATTGAAGGTCTCTCACTTTCATCTTTACTATTCTTTTTCTTACCAATATAAATAATAATAACAGTAGGTCCAATTTCTAAAATTAAAAACCAAAAAAAATCATATATATTAGGATATTCTCTTGGATCTAAAATACTTATTCCAGTAAATAATCCAGAAAAACCTTTTAAAATAAATAAACCACCAATTGAAAAAGAAAGAGTTTTAACTTTTTTTCCCATTTCACTTTTATTATCAAATTTTTCAATTCTATTAATAAAAATAGAACTAACTTTATTTCCAAAATAAACAATTAAAGAACCTAAAACTAAATATAAAATAACAATTAATAATTCTGAAATTAAATAAAATTTAATAAAAGATTGAAAAACAAAAGTAAAAAAAGCTAAAATTGAAAGTATAATATAACCAATAACAACAATAAAAACTAAAATAGGTTTAATTAAATGATTATTATATTCAATATGACTATAATAAATATCAGATAAAAAAGTACATAAATACATATATGCACTATAAAAAATAAAAGAAGGTATTATATGTAAAAGAGAATTAAACCAAGTTTTAGGATTATTTTCAAATGGATTTCCTAAAAAAATTATAAATATTAAAGATATTGATCTTATTCCATTTGCTGCTGTTAATCCTTTTAAAAATTTATATCTGAAATCATATGAATTGTTTTTATATTTTAATTTTAATTTCTTTGATGATGCATATGATGTTAATGTTAATGAAAAAAATATTAATAAATCTAAAAGTAATAACCATATATATTTATTTTGATTTTGTCTTTTTGTTATTTCTTCTATTTCTGTATTATTTGATTCATTTTGTTGTTGAAATGAAATAAATGTAATATTAATTAAATAAAATAATAAAATTTTGTAGTTTATATTAATTTCATTGATATTTATTCAATGATTTATTATCAATATAATCAATCATTTAATTTTTTGTATATGATATTCATTTTTTTATAATAA
>Ga0310695_10013090_pt1 | contig 11481 bp, 11 predicted proteins | sample RumenRJG_04DNA_FD_203882 | JGI IMG/M metagenome (GOLD analysis project Ga0310695, IMG submission 203882) | Bovine rumen microbial communities from Lethbridge, Alberta, Canada - RJG_04 (v2) (version 2) | ecosystem: Host-associated > Mammals > Digestive system > Stomach > Rumen | place: Canada... | reverse complement strand
ATTCGCGCGCGGCCGGCAGCGCCCGCGTCTATGCGGAGGCGGCGGAGGTCGTCGCGCGCGAGGCGGCGGCGGGGCGGCCGCTCCACCAGTTCGTGCTCGCGGTCGTCTCGACCGATCCCGACGCGCCCGCGGCGGCACAGATTCCGGCGGAAACGCGCGAGCGCTATCTGGCCGCGTCGCGCGGCAAGATCGCGGCGCTCGCGACCGAGAAGGGCAATTCGTTCGCGTGGTACCTGCTGGCGCTCGAATCGAACGACCCGAAGCTCTTCAAGCGCGCGGCGGAGGGCGGCAACGTCCAGGCGATGAACGCGTGGGGGACGTACGCGCTGACGCATGCGCTGACGGCGGCCGACGCCGATCCGGAGGAGACGGACCGCATCGTGCGCCGCGCGTTCGGCTATTTCCAGGCGGCGGCGGACCAGAAGGATCCGAACGGGATGTACAATCTCGGCATGTGCTACCTGAACGGCTACGGCGTCGCGGCCGACAGGGACCGCGCCTTCGACTGCTTCCGCGCGGCGGCGGAGAAGGGCCATCCCGAGGCGATCAACAACATCGGCGCGTTCTACCGCGACGGTCTCGTGGTGGAGCGCGACCCGGTGATCGCGACGAAATGGTTCGCGCGCGCGGCGGCGATGCGCAACGTCTACGGCGAGCTGAACTACGCGCTCGCGCTCCAGCGCGGCGAGGGCGTGCCGCAGGATTTCGCGCGCGCGGCCGAGCTCCTGAAGGATGCGGCCGAGCGCGGCAGCCCCGAGGCGATGAACGCGTACGGCATGACGTTCTACCTCGGCGAGGGCGTCGCGCCCGACGACGAGGCGGCGCTCGCGTGGTTCCGCAAGGCAGCGGCCGCCGGCAACGCGCTCGCGATGGAGAACGTCGCCGCGTGCTACGACCTCGGGCGCGGCGTGCAGAAGGACGCGACGACGGCGACGGTGTGGAAGATCCGCGCGCGTGCGGCGCGCGGCGACCGTAACGCGGTGGCGTGGCTCACGCAGAACGGACATTCGCTCAGATGAAACTCTTGATGATCGGAGACGTCGTCGGCAATCCCGGACGGCGGATGCTGGAGCGGACGCTGCCGCGCCTGCGCGCGGAGCTCGATCTCGGCGCCGTCGTCGTCAACGCCGAGAACGCGACCGCGGGCGCGGGCCTCAACGCCGCCCACGCGAAGGAGATTTTCGCGGCGGGCGCGGACGCGATCACGCTCGGCGACCACACGTGGAACCAGAAGGAGTTCATCGGTCAGATCGACGCCATCGACCGGCTCGTGCGGCCCGCGAACTATGCGCCGGGCTGTCCCGGCAAGGGCTGGCGGCTCGTCACGCGGCCGACCTTCCGCTTCGCGCTCGTCAACCTCGTGGGGCGCATCTTCATGCAGCCGGCCGACTGCCCGTTCCGCGCGGCGGACGCGGTCCTGCGCGAGATTCCGAAGGACGTGCCCGTCTTCGTCGATTTCCACGCCGAGGCGACGAGCGAAAAGGTGACGCTCGCGCACTACCTCGACGGGCGCGTGACCGCCGTCGTCGGCACCCACACCCACGTGCAGACGTCGGACGCGCGGCTGCTGCCGAACGGCACGGCGTTTCTCACCGACCTCGGGATGACGGGGCCGTACATCTCCTCGATCGGCCGCGACCTCGCGCCGGTGACGAAGAAGTTTTTGACGGGCATCCCCGCGCGCTTCGACGTGGCCGAGGGGCCGTGCGTGCTGGAGGGCGCGGTCATCGATTTCGACCCCGCCACGAAACGGGCGCGCGCCATCGAGACGGTGCGCGTGCGCGAGGCGCAATGACCTGGGTGCTCTGGGACTGGAACGGCACGCTGCTGGACGACACGGCGGCCTGCCTCGCGGCGCTGAACGCGATGCTGACGCGGCGCGGCCGTCCGCCGATCACGCGCGACTTCTACCGCGAGACCTTTTCATTCCCCGTGCGGCCGTTCTACGAGAAGATCGGCGTCCGGCTGGCGGACGAGGACTGGAACGCGCTCGCGCGGGAATACCACGACGCCTACCGGGCCGAGCCGCGCGCGCTCAACGTCGAGACGGTCGCCGCGCTCGAAGCCGTCCGGGCGGCGGGCGCGCGCCAGGCGATCATCTCCGCGCTGCGGCAGGATCTGCTCGACCAGGCGACGGCGCGCTTCGGCGTCGACGGCTACATGACGCACATCTACGGCGTCGACAACCTCGACGGCGGCAGCAAGCTCGCGCGGGCGCGCGAACTCGCCGCGCGCATCCGCGCCGACGATCCGGCGGCCGATCTCGTCCTGATCGGCGACGCGCTGCACGACGGGGAGGTCGCTGCCGCGCTCGGCGCCCGCGCCGTCCTCTTTTCGGGCGGCGGCCACGCGGCGCACCGCCTGCGGGCCGTCGCGCCGACGGGCGACACGCTTCTCGCGTGCGTGCGCCTCGCGCTGGCGCGGCCGGCCGGCGGAGCGCAAAAAACGGACGAAGGATGTTGAGAGGAACGATTGATGAAAGTTGATTTTCATGTTCATTCGACGGCGAGCGACGGGACGGAACGCCCCGCCGACCTCGCGCGCGCCGCGGACGCGCAGGGCTTCGCGGCGATGGCGCTCACCGACCACGACAACTGCGACGGCACGGCCGAATTCCTCCAGGCGCCGCACGACGGCGGCGGGACGCGCCGCGTCGCGGGCGTGGAGCTGTCGATCGAGCCGGGGACGGGGTTCGACAAGTTCCACCTGCTTGCGCTCGGGATCGATCCCGCGCACGCGGGGCTCAGCGCATTCCTGCGGCGCATCCTCGACGGCCGCAACGCGCGCAACGCGCGGATCATTGCGAACTTCAACCGGCTCGGCATCCCGATGCAGGCCGGAACGGGCGACGCGCGCGACGACATTCTCCAGTACGCGCACGGGGAGGTGCTGGCGCGGCCGCACTTCGCGCGCTGGCTGATGGTGCACGGCTACGCGCCGAACATCAGGGAGGCGTTCGCGACGTACCTGCTGCCCGACTCGCCGGCCGCGACGCGCTGCTACGAGGAGCGCTACCATCCGTCGCAGGAGGAGACGTTCGCCGTCGTGCACGCGGCGGGGGGGCTCTGCGTGATGGCCCATCCGAAGTACTGGCGCCGCGACTGGAAGGACGTCGGGCCGGATTTCGCGGCGGCGGAACGCGAGCTCGCGCGTCTCAAGGAGGCGGGGCTGGACGGGCTCGAGGCGCGCTACCAGGCGAACACGCCCGAAGAGGACGTGAATTTCACGCGCATCGCCGGGCGCGTCGGGCTCCTGAAAACGGCGGGCAGCGACTTCCACGGCGCGAACAAGCCGACGATTCCGCTCGGGATGGACGTCGAGGAATCGTTCATCGCGCCTTTTCTCGCCGCGCTGAATTTGATATAATGCACCCTGTCGGTCGGAAAGGCCGCGCAACAAGGAAGAAACCAACAGATGAACACCGTATTGGTCGGCGCCCAGTGGGGCGATGAAGGCAAGGGCAAGGTCATTGATTTCCTGACGGAGGAGTCGGATGTCGTCGTCCGCTTCCAGGGCGGCTCGAACGCGGGCCACACCGTCGTCGTCGGCGACAAGAAGTATGTCCTTCACCTCGTGCCGAGCGGCATTCTGCACGAGGGCAAGCACTGCGTCATCGGCAACGGCGTGGTGATGGATCCGTTCGACCTCATGAAGGAGCTGGAGCAGGTCGAAAGCTGGGGCTTCGCGCTGAAAGGGCGCTTCCACATCTCCGAGCGCGCGCAGATGGTGATGCAGTGGCACCGCGCGCTCGACAAGGCCGAGGAGGCGGCGCGGCCCGACGGCGAGAAGATCGGCACGACGGGGCGCGGCATCGGTCCGGCCTACGCCGCGAAGGTCGGCCGCTACGGTATGCGCGTGGGCGACATCCTCAAGCCGAACTTCCCGGATCTCATCCGCAGGCAGGTCGCCGACGCCAACCGCAAGCTCAAGGCGCTCGGCGCGCACGCGCTCGACGCGGAGGAGATGATCAACCTCTACCTGCCGATGGTCCCGGCGCTGATGCCGTACGTGACCGACACGATCCAGTTTCTGCACGAGAGCCTGGAGGCGCAGAAGTCGCTCCTCTTCGAGGGCGCGCAGGCGACGATGCTCGACATCGACTTCGGCACGTATCCCTTCGTGACGAGCTCCAACCCGACGGCGGGCGGCGCGTGCACGGGCTCGGGCGTGAGCCCGCGCGCCATCGACCGCGTCATCGGCGTCCTGAAGCTCTACACGACGCGCGTCGGCGAAGGGCCGTTTCCGACGGAGCTCTTCGACGCGGACGGCGAGACGCTGCGCACGCGCGGCGGCGAGTTCGGCGCGACGACGGGCCGCCCGCGCCGCTGCGGCTGGTTCGACGCGGTCGTCGCGCGCTTCGCGCGGCGCGTCAACGGCATCGACTACTGGGCGATGACGAAGCTCGACGTGCTCGACGAGTTCCCGGTCGTGAAGATCTGCACGGGCTACCGCCGCAGGGACGGTTTCGTCTACACGACGTTCCCGTCCGACCTCGACGCGCTCGCGCAGTGCGAACCGGTCTACGAGGAGCTGCCCGGCTGGCAGTGCCCGACGTCGCACATCACCGACTATGCGGAACTGCCCGAGAACGCGAAGAAGTACATCAACCGCATTCTCGACATCATCGGCGGCCGGCTCGGCGTCCTGTCCGTCGGTCCCGCGCGCGAAACCACGCTGAGGATCAACGTCTGATGGAACATCTGGCGGTGATCATGGACGGCAACGGCCGGTGGGCGGAAAAGCGCCACCTGCCGCGCCTGATGGGCCACCGCGCGGGCGCGGAGGCGCTCGACCGCTGCCTGCATTTCTGCAAGGCGGCGGGGATCAGGTACCTGACCGTCTACGCCTTTTCGACCGAGAACTGGAAGCGCTCGGCGGAGGAGGTCGGCGGGCTCATGAAGCTCCTGTCGACCTACATCCACACGAAGGAAAAGGAGCTGATCGCGAACGGCATCCGGTTCCGCGTCATCGGCCGGCGCACGGATCTTTCGGAGAAGCTGCGCGGCGAAATCGCCGCGCTGGAGGAGAAGACGAAGGATGGCGAGTTCACGCTCGTCGTCGCGCTTTCCTACGGCGGACGAGACGAGATTGTGCGGGCGGCGGCGAAGTGGGCGCGCGACGCGGCGGCGGACGGCGCGCCGCTGACGGAAGCGGAATTTGCAAGGTTTCTCGACACGGCCGACATCCCCGATCCGGATCTCATCATCCGCACGTCGGGCGAGCAGCGCACGTCGAATTTTCTGCTGTGGCAGTCGGCCTACGCCGAATATTACTTTACCGAGACGCTCTGGCCGGACTTCGACCAGGCGGCGTTTGACAAGGCGCTGGCCGCGTATGCCGGGCGGGAGCGCCGCATGGGGGGAAGACTTAAATGAATCCGATTTTGAAACGGACGCTCACCGGGCTGACGGTGGGGGCGGTCGTGATCGCCGCGGTGCTCTTTGCGCCGCCTGCCGCAATCAGGCCCGCCGTTGCGTGCTTGGCTTTTTTGGCGATAATCGAGTTCCATTGTTTACTGTTCAGGAAATGCTCCGATGGACGCGGCAGTTGGCTCTATGGCATACCGCTTTTCGGCGGTGCGGCAATCATTGCGTGGGGACTTTGGATGCTGGCAAGCATTCCGCAGCTATATGGCGACGCGACGTGCGGGCCGTTCCGTCTCGGCAACGTGATGCTCCTTTACGTGATCGCCGTCGTGAAGTTCTCCGACGTCGGCGGGTTCGCTTTCGGGCTCACGTCCGCCCGGCTGATGAAGGGCGGCAACCACAAGCTGTGCCCGACGATCTCGCCGAACAAGAGCTGGGAAGGGCTCTGCGGCTCGCTCGTCGCCTCCTGCCTCGTCTCCAGCGCCTTCATGGGCGCGACCGGCTTCAGCCTCGCGAAGTCGCTCGTCTGCGGCGTGACGGCGGCGGTCGTCGGCACGTGCGGCGACCTCGTCGAATCGAAATTCAAGCGCTGGGTCGGCGTGAAGGACTCGTCGACAATGAAGATCACGAACGGCATGGGCGGCTTCCTCGACATGGTCGATTCGCTCCTGCTGGCGCCGGCCGTGCTGATCCTTCTCATGGGGGCCTCGTTCTGACATGACGCGGACGGCCAGAGCGTGGGCGCTCTTCCTCGCGACGCGGCTCGTCGGCGTCGCGGTCGACGCGCTCACGGTCGGCGTCGCCTACCTCGCGGCGTTCGCGCTGCGCCTCAACTTCAATGAGCCGTCGTTCGGCTGGCGCAAGGCCGCGCTCTCCTATCTCGTCGTGCTGGCGGTCTATCTCGCCGCGCTCTTCCTCTGCGGCTGCTACCGCCTCGCGTGGCGTCGCATCCGCATCAGCGACCTGCCGCGCTACTTCGGCGCGACGTGCCTCGCGTGCGTCCTCCTGACGCTGCTGCGTGTCCTCATGCCCGACGCCGCGCTCGCGCACATGCGCCCGCCGTATTCCGTGACGCTGATCTCGTTCTTCCTCGCGACGGTCGGCATCGTCGGTCTGCGCGTCCTCTGGCGCGCCTACCTGCTCGCCCGCCGGAACGACGAGGAGCTGCTCGCGCGCGCGGTGCGCCATTTCGACAACCGCACGGCCGTGCGCTTCCTCGCCGGCAAGTGCGTGATGGTGACGGGCGCGGGCGGTTCCATCGGCGGCGAGATCGTCCGCCAGGTGGCGGCGGCGGGCGCGCGGAAGATCCTGATGGTCGAACGCGGTGAAAACGCGCTCTACGAGATCGACCGCGAGATGCGCGCGCGTCAGACGGTCGCGGCGCTCGTGCCGCTCATGGTCGACGTGAACGACCGCGACAAGATGGCGACGCTCCTGGCGGCGCATCGGCCCGAGGTCATCCTTCACGCGGCCGCGTACAAGCACGTGCCGATGTGCGAGCTCAATCCCGAGGAGGCGTGGCGCAACAACACGGAGGCGACACGCGCGCTGGCCGAGCTCGCGGCCGCGCACGGCGTCCGGCGCTTCGTGCTCATCTCGACCGACAAGGCGGTGAACCCCGTCTCGGTGATGGGCAAGACGAAACGCGCGGCGGAAGAGGCGATCATGTCTCTCCACTCTCAACTCTCCTGCTGTGCGGTGCGCTTCGGCAACGTCTTCGGCTCATCGGGCTCGGTCGTGCCGCTCTTCCGCGAGCAGATCGCCCGGCGTCTCCCCGTCACCGTGACGCATCCCGACATGAAGCGCTACTTCATGACGATCGAGGAGGCCGTCTCGCTCGTCCTCCAGGCCGCCTCGCGCGACGAGCGCGCCATCTACACGCTCGACATGGGCGAGCCGGTGAAGATCCTCGACCTCGCCGAAGGCATGATCGAACAGGCCGGCTACCGGCCCTACGTCGACGTGCCGATCGTCTTCACGGGCATCCGCCCGGGCGAGAAGCTGTTCGAGGAGATCGATGTGTCCGAGAAATCCGCCTACCGCACCGACATGGCGAAAATCTACATCACCAAAGCGCCCTCTAAATTTTGATATACTGTGCGCATGGGTGGAAGGATGCGCAGATGGTCCCTTTTTGCCGCGCTGGCCGTGCTGGCGGCGGCGTGCGCGTGCGCCGATTCCCCGGAGGACGGCGCCGCGGCGCGGTCAAGCCGCCGCGCGTTCCCCCCGCCGCGCCCCGGCTGGGTGCGCACGGCCTCCGTCCACGATCCGTCGGTCTTCAAGGACCGCGACGGGAAGTACTACATCGTCGGCACCCATCTCGCCAGCGCGCGCTCCGACAACCTCATCAGCTGGCGGCAGACCGACACGCTGCGCAAGGCCATCGACGCGCCGACGGCGGAGCAGATCCGCGCCTACAACGCCGACGCGACGGTGAAGTCGTGGTTCGACTACCTCTGGGCGCCCGACATCATCTACAACCGGAAGATGCGTAAGTACTGCCTCTACCTCTCCGCCAACGGCGACCACTGGCAGTCGAACATCGTGCTGCTGACGGGCGATCGCGTCGAGGGACCGTTCACCTATGTGGGAACGGTCGTGTACGGCGGCTTCACGCCCGCGAACTGGCAGGAGACGGACGTCGCGCGCGTGCTGCACGTCACGGAGCTCCCCGAGCGCTACGTGCGCTTCGGCGTGGCGAACCGCCAGTGGGGCCCGATGTTCCCGAACTGCATCGACCCGTGCGTCTTCGAGGACGCGGACGGGAAGCTCTGGATGTCGTACGGGTCGTGGTCGGGCGGCATCTTCCTGCTCGCGCTCGATCCGCGCACGGGCCTCCGGGACGCGAAGACGACCTATCCGACGAACCTCCATGCCGACGCCTACTTCGGCAAGAAGATCGCGGGCGGCGCGTACGTCTCGGGCGAGGGATCGTACATCCTGCGCTTCGGCGGCTACTACTGGCTCTTCATCTCCTACGGCGGGCTGACGGCGCGCGGCGGCTACAACATCCGCGTCTTCCGTTCGACGCGGCCCGAGGGCCCGTACGAGGACCGCCTCGGCCACACGCCGTTCTACGACACCTACCGCCTCAATTTCAACGACGGCGTCGGCGTGCGGCTCTTCGGCGCCTACCGGTGGCGGCCGGAAGGCGAGGGGATGGTGGCGCAGGGCCACAATTCCGCGCTCGTCGACGACGACGGCCGCGCCTATATCGTCTACCACACGCGCACGACGGCCGGGCACGAGGGCCACTACCTGCGCGTGCACCAGCTCTTCCTGAACCGCGACGGCTGGCTGGTGGCCGCGCCGTACCGCATGCGCGGCGAACGGCTCGCGCGGCGGGGGCTGCCGAAGAAGGAGATCGTCGGCGACTACGACGTGATCCTCCACCGGCTCGACGTGGACTACGCGCACCTCGGCACGGCGGAGCCCGCGCGCCTCACGCTGCACGCCGACCGGACCGTGACGGGCGCGCGCCGCGGGCGGTGGGAGGCGGAGAGCGGCACGCCGTACATCACGCTCACGCTGGACGGTCCGGATGCCGACGTCTACCGCGGCGTGGCGCTCACGATGGCGATCGACGGCACGAACGACAAGACGACGGTCTTCACCGCGCTCGGCGACCGCACGCAGCTGACGCTCTGGGGCTCGCGCCGCTAGCCCGCGCGCGACGGCTAGCCCGCGCGCGCATTTCGCTTCTTCCCCTGGATTTTACCCATTTTTTGACTGTCAATGTGCATTTCACCCCGATAAATAAAGGATGATGTGCGTTTTTACAAGTGAAATGGGCGTTTTTCTCCTGACAAAAAGAAACTCCGAGCGTTAGGGCTCCCGCTACCGCTCCGCAGCTTCGCGATGTCTTAACGGCAATTCAGTGCGTCGAATTGTCTTCTTGAGCTGCCTTCGGCAGGGTTAGAAGACATGACAGCCGATCCCCGCACGCCAGAGGAGGTCTGGAGGAGGCCTCCTCCAGCTCAAAGCCGACATGCGTCGCTCAGCGAGACACGAATGAAGGGTGCGAAGCAAATGTAATTCTGCGGAGCGGTAGCGAGAGCCCTGCTGATCGGAGTTAAATTCGGCGGCTTTGGCGAGGGGCGGACCGGCAGAAGCTAAAAAATGGGTAAACTCCAGGCGGCAGATGCGCCGCGGGATATGGTATAATGTCATCATTATCAAGCATATACTTGTGAACTATCAGTTAAGGAACGGAAAGGAATCACGAATGAAGAAAATGCTGATGGCGTTAGCGCTGTGCGCATCGATGATGCTGCCTGGACAGGAGAAGCCGCCGGAGGGAATGGATACGCTTTCATTCGCGCTGATAACATTAGGATGCGTTTTCCCAGCCAATTATGACGGCGAGACTGAGGAGGAGCGGGCGAAAAGAGAGGCTGAAGAGGAAGCGGAACAGAAGGAATGGGACAGGGAGACAGAACAGAAATGGAAGTCTCGGTTTTCAGAAAAAGGGCTTGAGCTCACCTGGCCGGAGGGATCTTCCATCGTGTCCCGCCGCGAGGGGTTGACGGTCTATCTGCGTGTCACCAATACGCCTGATAACCTTGTGAAGATCGTCAAGTATTTCAAAGAGCGTGAAAATGAGGAGTCTCAATATCTGCTCGAATGCGACGTGCGGCTGGTCGGTGCGGGACGCGAAGCTCTGAAGGCGGTCGGATTCGAGGGTTCAGGCCATGTCTCCGATGCGGCCGCTCTCTGTAAAAAACTTCTGGATCGTGACGACGTTGACCTCATTGATGCATCCCACGTCATTGTGCGTTCAGGTGAAGAGTATGTGACGAAGGCCGTGACTGAATACATTTACCCAACGGATTTTGATCTGAAAATCGAGTCGCCTGTCTCAACAAACAGTCAATCGTCCGTTTCTACCAACAGTCTGCATTCTCAGAACTGTGTGCTGTCTGCGGTAGAGCCAACAAAGTTTACGATGAGGGAGGTTGGCTCTATCGTCAATATGACGCCAACGTTGACATATGACTGCCGCCTTGTTGATATTGAGCTCAATGTGCAGTTCGTCTCCGATCCGATTTGGAAGGACTACGGTGTGAAGGCGCCGCCGGCGACCCCCTCACGTTATGACCTGCCAATGGAGCAGCCGTTCTTCCCCGTTCGCAGTGTTGACGTCAAGACAACTGTCAAGCCGGGTCGGACGGCGGTGTTTGTCGGCGGTGGACTTTCGCAGAAGGAGTCGGGAAACAAGACTTTGCTCGTATTTGTGACGGTGAACGGCGTCTCGGCGGATATTCAGTGACACGCGGTGTATCTGCCATGGATTTGGTATAAAGTTGGAATGAAATTGGCAACGATAGCGACAACGATGAAACGCGTTCCACGGCTGGCCTTTGTAGGCATTGGCTTTATAGTGTCGCTCTTGGAATCGGAAAGTACTCGAAGGAGAAGTGGTAACAGATTGAAGGGCCAAAGGAGATTATTCGTAATGCCCAGCGCAGGAATATATTTCAAACACTCCGTCGACGAGCCTGAATACTATTCGGTTAGCTTCGTCGATGCGGACACTCCACCAGCCGGTAAGGTCGCCTTTGAGTGGTTCCGGCTTCCCTATGCAATCGTAGCCGTCGCGGTCAATGCTTTTGAGGAGGTTGTTTATTCGCTTGAGCGTCTTCTTGTCGCGGCCTTGCCAGTCCGAATATTCCTCCCATGCCCGGTCGTGCCAGAGCTTCTTCATGCGACAGTCCTCCGGCGTCGAGTTGTTGTGCGACGTGATTTGGGCTTTTGTTCGTCGTTGCCGTCGTCAACTTCAATGAGGTCATGGTAATGGCAGTTGCGGCCATGCTCCATATCGTCGATGCGGCGAAGCAGCTCCTCCTTAGTAAGAGTGGGAGGTTTTGCCCCCTGCACCGGGAACGGTATCTCATTCCTGTTGAGGGTCTGCTGGATGAAGATGGTGATTGCGCCGGACATCGTGAGGCCCATGCTGTTGAAAAGGCTCTCTGCTCGGCGCTTGGTTTCATCGTCGATTCTGAAGTTTACCTGTGCCATGGTTCTTTTCCTCCTTTGCATTTACGGCGGGGATTATACCATACATCTGATAGCAACGTCAATGGGTTGCTATACAACTCTTTGACTGCAACTTATC
>Ga0310695_10013088_pt1 | contig 11481 bp, 17 predicted proteins | sample RumenRJG_04DNA_FD_203882 | JGI IMG/M metagenome (GOLD analysis project Ga0310695, IMG submission 203882) | Bovine rumen microbial communities from Lethbridge, Alberta, Canada - RJG_04 (v2) (version 2) | ecosystem: Host-associated > Mammals > Digestive system > Stomach > Rumen | place: Canada... | reverse complement strand
CCTTCAGGACGTTTGCAGCACCATCGGATGGTACACCATACCATCATACAGACAGATCGGCATCCAGGGCACCACAATACCTTCAGGACGTTTGCAGCACCATCGGATGGTACACCATACCATCATACAGACAGATCGGCATCCAGGGCACCACAATACCTTCAGGACGTTTGCAGCACCATCGGAGGGCACACCGTACCATCATACAGACAGATCGGCATCCAGGGCACCACACAATATATACGTTATAGACGTTATAGGAGATCAGGGAAATCACAGAAAGGGAGGCCGGGCAGCCTCTTTTTTTTGCTCTATACATTATATATAATATAGAGAGATTGAAAAATTAGGGAAAACAGAACGGCGGAAAATAATATAGAATATACTATCAATTACGACTAAATAATAGTATTATTGTGAAAATATGTAAATTTAATAGTATTAAATGTATATAAATATTAAATAATGATAGTTTTTTGCCTATTTGTTTGGAGTATAATAATATATTTACTATCTTTGCAGCAGATTTAGAAACAAACAGTACAAACTTTTAATTTATAGGAGATTACATTATGGATAAGTACAATTATTTTGAGGCAGTGAAGAACGACGTGAAGGACTATATCGAAGATCACGACGTGAAAGTTACAACAAGTAACCGTGAGGACCTGGAGCAGTCGTTATACGACGATATGTTTATCAGTGACTCAGTGACTGGTAACGCCTCCGGCAGCTATACTTTTAATACCTGGCAGGCAGAAGAAAATCTGTGCCATAATTTAGATCTTTTGAAGGAGGCGTGCGAGGAGTTTGGTAGTGACTGTAATATACTGGAGTCTGCGGAAGGCTGCGACGTGACGATCCGTTGTTATCTTCTGAGCTCTGCACTGTCAGAAGTCCTGGACGAGCTGGAGGAGGACGACGAGGAGGATGAGGACGACGAGGAGGATGAGGACGACGAGGACTGCGACCAATAAAGGGCCTACGGGCTCTTTATAGGAGCCCTGGGACATCACCAAATTTTCAATTATAACAAACAACAAACTTTTAATTCATAGGAGATACAATTATGGCTACAACATCAATAAACTGGAATAAGATTTTCGGCGTTAAGCGCACCATCTGGAACAGCGACTCTTTCTATCTTCAGGACGAGGCGACACAAAAGCAGTACAAACAGGACATCATGGAGCAGTACGACATCGCCGAGGAGGATCTTACAGAAGAAAAGCTGGCGCAATACTGGTACGACGACATCGACTTTAATCTGGACTGCGAGCGTACAAACCTTAATAAGCGTATAGACGGCTGCATTATAGCCCTGGCACATCGGAGCAGTCACTACGGCGCGATCTGCGGCAACGGACGCGAGGCCACGAAAATTGTTGGTTATAACATCGCCGATATATTAGAGACTTCAGCCGACGACGCGGACTTCTGGGCAGAAGATTATAACATCGAGTCATGTCTGAGCGACCACGACGGGAGTTGGTACGTCACTTATCGCGTCTGCAAAAGTTACGACGAGGCAGAACGGCTTCAGGAGCTGGCCTATACTGGCAAAATTGATAACGCAACCATCATGGAGCGCACAAAGAGCTTGTACCCCTATATTGCAAAGATATACGGCTGGCCGTACCGGGGCAGCAAGAAGGCCGCGTAATTATAGACTATTTACAGAAACGCTAATAAATCAGGCATCATGGAACAGAAAATTTATAATGAGCTGGGACTTCTGGGAGGACTCCTGGCATGGACGGACCGCCATCAGACGGCGACAAACATTATATTGATTTTAGAGGCCATAGGGCTCTTCTGGGCAGTGCTGACCTATAATTTCACGACTAACATCTAAAAGCCCGTCAGGGACATTTTGAGCCCTTTGATAAAGGGCGGCTATAAAGCAGGTTCTTAAAAAATAGAAAACAAACTTTTAAACGTATAGGAGATCACAGATATGACAAACTTTGCATCAGTAAATCAGGCAAACAGCATGGCAGCAGCTTCAGCCATCATGTTACAGGCAGGACAGGCTATTACAGACATCAAGAACGGCCATCAGGAGCCCGTCAGTGAGTCCGACGACAGCGAAGTATATAATATGACATCAGGACTGTTTCCCTGCGTCTGTGTGGCTATGTACGAGACTCTTTTGAGCCCTTCTGTTTTCGAGGAGTCTATAAACGACGGCGAGGATGAGTTTTATTATGATACAGTAGATTTCGACGACTGGAAAAAATCACTGACCGAGGCAGCTCAAGACTATCTTAACGACTCCGTTATAGACATGCTGAGAAATTACGGACTCATCGACATCAAGGCCCTGGAGATCTGGAGTCCCAAATATTATAACTACCATCAGGATGAACTCGTAATGGATATTACTATGCAGAAGGACTGGCAAAGGATCATGGCTGAGAAGGTGGCAGTCTGGCAGGCCAACGACGACGTGAAACGATATATCAGCGAAAACTGGAAATCTTGTTCAGGCTACGTTAATTTCATGCCGGAGAGTCTGGACGAAGTATTGACGGAGCACGACGAGGACAGACAGCTTGCGGCTTATCTTACCCTGGCACTGGTGGCTGAAGGTGTAAATTTGAATTGCTACGACATCATGGAGGATCTCTATTATAGAATGGACGATTTTTCAGACTACCATCGTGTAAACGTCGTGGAAGAGTATTATAGCGACTCTTACGAGGCACAGGAGCTTATCAGACTATGGAATAATGATCTGAAATGGAATGAACTTTACTGGGATCTATTCAATAAGATCGGCAGTCCCTGGAGTCACGATAAGGACTGCGAGCGACTGGACGGCAAAAAGGACTGCGGCTATGAATGGCGTGCAGACAGCGACGGGAAACGACTTCTGTTCTGGGCTATCAAACAGGAGCTGACTGTGAAGGAGCTTCAGGACATGGCAGCGTGAAATCTAAATCACTATTATAAAGTTTTAAGTTTGTTTTTTGAAGTGAGCCCGGAGGCTCATTTATAGGGCCTCTGGGACATCACTGACAGACAGACGGGACTTTATCAGGCGACATCATAATAAGCGAACAGCGACAAAATAAACAGGAAATAAACAAACATTTAAAGATAGGAGATAAAAGTTATGGCAAAAAACATCATTATTGAGAAGGACATGCAGGAGCTGGGACACGTAAATTACGACTTCCATCTGAGACTCCCCATTGTATATAAGCATAAGAATACGCTCGTTATAGGGCAGGTTACAAAAGAACAGTCAGAAGGACTGAAAGCTATGGGAGCGACCATCAAGGAGAGCGACCTGGGACACTATTTCCCCTGCTTCCGTTATAGCCGCGACATGGAATCGAGCGTGCATGTCTGGAGAAATCAGCAGGCCGTGAAAGCCCGTCAGGAGGCTCTGGGAGACAGCTATCACTATGCAGACTACGACCATCAGGCACAGCCGGGCGACGAGATTATCTGCGCCGACGGTACGAAGGGTATCTGCACTCAGGGAGGCACAACTATTATATTTGAGATCGAGAACGGCGAACATCGCGTCACTGGAGGCTATTTTATAAACGACATGGCATATCACAGAAACGACCATCAGGACAGCGAAGAAATGACTGGCAGCGACGACGTTTGTATCGTGGTACGCATCAGCTTTGAGCACGGCAGCCGCTACGACGCACAGGAGGCCCGTCAGGAGGCCATCGGGCGAGTAATTGGTCACTTGCAAGGTGCATATATCTACGAGCCGTCAGAAGGGCTGAGAATAAGCGACATCGAGAATTGTGGGGAGAGTTATTAATAATCAGGGAGGACAGCAATATGTTTACGAATTTTGAGCAACTGGCACAGGTGGCAAAGAATGTAGCCAATAAAGTGGGGACCACATGCCACATCAAGGGACAGCAGATCAGCTTCCATCGTAATAACAACAGCAGGGCCTATCTGGGCATCGTGTATAGTAACAACATGCAGGTAGCTTACAATACCTTCAGCCTCCAGGGAGAGACAGCCATCATTGACGGCGACCAACTGGAACACATGCTGAGACAGGAGATCGCCTACGGCGCATAATTATAGATATTATAGGACATCACTAAATTGACAGAGTTATGGCACAGGTATCACAGACAGCAATCGACATCATCGCCGATCTGAACAACAAACTTTTCGAGGCCGAGTGGGAGCTGGAGCAGCAGCAAAGGGCAGTGAGCAAATATCGTTACTATCTGGCAGCCGAGGCCAACAGCGAGACAGTAATGGACCTGCGAGGAGCCATCAAGAACCTACGCGGCAAACAGCAGCGAGTGGACGAGCTTCGCCGGTCACTTGACAAGGCAATAGATAACATCTGGACGTTATAACAAACATCTGAAATCACAAACTTTTAATTTATTGGAGAAACAAGTTATGAAGAAAATTGATTTGTATCTGGCACAGGCCATCAGCATCAAGGGTGAGAACGGCACAAGTTACGAGCAGGTGACTCACATCGACACCATACATGAGGGTGGCGAGTATATAGAGAATAAGAACGGCGAGATCTTGTTCTTTAACGAAATGGACGATACAATGCGTCTGAACGCTCTGGAGGCCATCGATCAGGCCGAGGAGAAGAGGGTACGTGTGCTTTGCTACTGCGACACTACCGACAACACTAAGGGCGTGTTGCTGGTGACTAAGATAGACGGCAGCCTATGGGAGAAGCGTCAGGCCATCGACAATGCTATTCGCTGCGCTTTCTACGACCAGTACGAGGCCGAGGGTGTGCATCCGGCAGACGAGGACGAGGAAGTGTTTGAGCAGGTTCTGGATAAGCTGACAGCAGGTCAGAACGCCGACCTGTACGAGTATGAAATATTCTGGGAAAATACTGTTATGGTATAGCTATAAGTTGCATCGGAAATCACGAATATAAACAAACAAAAAAACAATAGAGATATGGCATACACTATCAAGAACAAGACCGTGGCAGGCTGCGGCAACGTGGGTTATGTAATCGAAGTAAATGGTCAGGAGTATATCGCTGACATCACCATCAGGACCGACAAGGACTATTGCACGGAGTTTGCAGTTTTCAAGTCAGTCGATCAGCAGATTACCTTTGAGAACGCTCTTCCAGTTTTCGTGAAGGAGGACGTGGAAATGAGCTACGAGTCTTTGGAGAAGTGTATCGACGAGTTTATAGAGCAACTTTAAATTTATAGGAGACAAGAACTATGGAGTTTGGGAAATTTGTACGCGAGGTGTATCTTCGCAGTGAGCCATCGGTTGATCTTGACAAGGTGACTGGCGAGAAGAAGGTGAACTGTTCTGACCACAAGCTGACAGTGAGCGAGTATAACAATATCCTGAAGGAGTTTGACGTGAAGGACGACAGCAACGAGATACTGGCCTGCAACATGTTTATGCTGCAATCAGGACCACAGCTCATCGACGACAGGGTGGCATAATGTTCTTTGCAAGCAAAGCGAACAAAGTTCGAGCGATAGGCGACATCGGAAATCACGAATATATATAATATAAAGGTATAGGAGACGAGATTATGGCAGCACCGAATTTTTGCAAGTTCAACGCATCACGTTACTTCTGCATGGGATGTAACGCTTACATCGACCAAGAGGCCATCGACGCTAACGGATGGGAGCAGGACAGGCTGGGTGAGTTCGACGAGATACAGACGCAAATGGACTACGAATGGGCTAAGGACCATCTTATGGATGAACTGAAGAAAGCTGGCTACTGGGAGCCTAACACTACGTCACGCTGGAACTACGACCGACTGAACTACGAGGGCAACTACGGTAGCGCATTTCTGGCTAAGACCTGCATCGAGTTCCAGTATGCCGGAGCCGACTTCTACATCAACATCAGGGTGAAGGAGAATGTCGGTTACTACTCAGGCTCTTGTCTGGACTACGAGATAGACGTGCAGGGCTGTAACTACGAGGAGGGCGACTTCGATCTTTGCGAGGACTACACGGACGACTTCTATTTCGACGTGGAGGACATTATCGAGAAGAACGTCTGCGGCAATCCCGGCATGACTAAGTTACAGGCCAAGAACATCATCAAGCGACTCTACAAGGAGCTGAGCAAGGCTATCAATGAGCTGGAACTGATCTTCTCACGCTGTTGCCAGGACGAGCTTTATCTGGACTGGGTATGCGACTACGGAGGCTTCGTAGGCGAGGCTGGCTACGACAAATATCCCAAGCGTCTCTACGAGGAGCGCGAGGCAGCGTAACACCTTTATATATATTATCAACAAACTTTTAAATTATAGGAGATAGAATTATGGCAAAGACATGGATTTACGTTGTTATGACAACGACTTACGAGGCAGGTGACAACAATCTGCATCAAGAGTGCGAGACTTTCGCAAACGAACAGGACGCGCTGGAGGCTCTGAACAAGAAGGCGGACACTATGCACGCCGACATCTACGGCGACAGCGACGAGCACTCAGTGGAGGGCATCAGCGAGCAGCGCGGCTACCGCGACTACCAGATTAGCCGCGAGGTAGGCACGGAGTTTGAGTATCAGGGACACATCAGCCTGGAGTGCTGCGTGGTGGGTAAGGACAAGGAGGACTTCATCCCCTTCTGCAAGCAGCAGATCTTAGACAATATAGACGAGCTTGAGGGCGACAGCAAGTATGGCTGCGACCTGGGCTATGAACTGACTCAGGGCATGAACTGCGACGGCACGTTTACCTACAGCACTAAGGAGGCTATGGAATACCTCCAGGACTGGTGGTGGGACGCTGAACAGTATAGCGAATATGAGGACTACAACTTCGGCGAGCGCACGAATCCCTTCAAGAATGTCGAGGCATTTCTGGTCCGCATGGTAGTGGAAGGTGTGGCCGGACTTATGGGCAAACTGCCTATCATCGAAGAGCACTGGAACGACAAGTTGGAACTGACTCCTGAGAACATCGAGATCATTAAGGAGCAGCTTGACGAGCTGAGCGACGAAGAGGAGGTATTCTAATACAGGTTATAGCGAGATTGTGTAATCACTAAAGTATAGGAGATAAAGATATGGTAAGCACGAATATGACCTACGAGCAGTTTGAGGAGCGCATCCGCAGACAGAACAAGAGTCAGGAGCAACTGCTGAAAGCCTATGAGAAGGTGTTTCTGCCACTGCTGAAGAAGTGGGACGGCAAAGTATATAACAGACGCTTCCGCACGGCCATCGAGCAGGAACTGGAGGCTCAGGGCTTCGGCAATCTGAGCAAGATCTACGTCAGCGAGGAAAACCAGCACCATGAGGAGGTAACACTGGTATTGAAGCAATATCCGGTGCCTGGCGACTGGAATAGATATGAGGTCTTATATATCCAGCTCATCGTGAAGTACGACGACGGCAACTACCGCATCAGCGAGGCCGACACTATCAGCAACGAGCGCGGACAGGCATGGCTGAACAATGCCCGTGAGAACATCGCAGAGCGCAAGAAGGCCGTGAAGAACTGGAAGAAATACATGAAGCAGGCCGAGCAGTTACAGGCGGCTATCAAGGCTTATAACGAGCTGCCTCACTGCTTCCGCAAGAACATCATCAAGTATCAGTTTACGATATATTAAGAGTTATACGTTATAGTAACAATCAAAAATCAGTAACAAACAATTAAAGTATAGGAGATAAGACTATGGGACAGTATTATTACGGAGTCATTATTGACAAGGACAGCAAGCAGCCTATCATGGCCGCATATTGTGGAAAGCTGACTGAGAGCAACCGTGCAGACATGGCATCGTTTGCCTACGAGCTGAGCAAGGGGCGCAAGGGCTACATGCAGCGTCTGGTGTGGGCTGGCGACTACAGCAGTCAGAAAGATTACGACGGCGAAACGCTTTACCATCTGATAGGAGAGCGCGAGGACAAGGGTGAGAAGGTGGCTACCACCCTGCAAGAGCTGGACGACATCTGGGCCACTATCCGCGACTTGAAGGGCGAGGCATACGACAAGGCGCACGAGGATTATGAAAAGAAATCAGAATCCTACTGGATGGAACATATCTACAAGGCCAACGGCGACCTGAGAGACGAACTGCGCTATCTGTGCAACCACGACCGACGGGAGTATATGGATCTGAACGCCTTCCCCATCAGGAACTGGGAGAAAGTACAAAATCCGCTGCCTATCCTGTTCAGTGATCCCACATGTCGCATCAAGGGAGGTGGCGACTACTTCTTTCAGGATGACTGGCAGTATTACAGTCTGTGGTACGGCTGCGTGGTATCTACCGAGAAGGATATTCCAGAAGGCTACAAAGAGATAAACCCTCGTTTCGAGGAAAACACCGAGATATGGACTCCTGACAGCATCTGCGAGCTTATTCACGGTACACGTTATGACTACCGTATGCCGGCACCCAATGCAGAGACATTCGGACGTTCCATCTGCCACTACGACGAGGCGCATATCAAGTTGGCCTGCGTGCCGCGTGAAGTTATCCTGGGTATGTATGCCGACTGGCTGAAGAAGGTGGACTGCGAGCGCGTCTATAAGGCTTATGACCTGCTTATGCGGGCTATCAAAAAAGACCCCAATCTGGAGCAGGAGCACAAGGGATTGAAGCTGGACGTGCGCAAGTGGACTGGTCACGACGGCGAGGAATACACAGATACCTACGCCATCGTGGACGAGGTAGAAATGCGTCTCTATGGTCCCTACGATAAGGGTTGGGAGTGCTACATGCACCATCAGGCATCACTCTACGGTATAGAGTACGACTGCGACATGAAGAGTCGCCGCCACTTCCGTAAACTGGCAAAGGAGCGTCAGGCAGTCGCCTGACCTCCAGTTATAACAAACTTCTAAAATCATAGCATTATGCCATACAAATCGGAGAAAATCAAAATCGAGGGTACGAAACTGGATCGCAGGCGCAAACTGACCGAGGACCAGAAGGAGTACATCCGCTGGCTGCGCGAGGAGGAAGGTCTTTCACAACGGAAACTGGCCGCCATGTTCGGCGTATCGCGTCGGCTGATAACCTACATACTTGATCCTGAAAAGGAGAATCGAAGTAAGGTTATCCAGAAGCAGCACCGTCAGGAAGGACGATACAAGTACACCAAGGAGCAGTGGGCCGAGGTGATGAGAGAGCATCGCCGCTACAAGGAGAAATTGCATAAGGACGGATTAATTTAATTCAAATACAATAATTTAAGTTAGAGCAACGTTATATAATCACAGACTTTTAAAGAATAGGTTTAGAACCCTTTGATAAAGGGCGGCTATAATGCAGGTTTAAAAAAAATAGGAGAAAATTTCATGCAAGTTAGACGATTGACAAAAGAGGAACTGGGAGCCAAGGTGCTCTTTCCGAGAACACAACTGAAGGGTATCGACTGCAAGGACGCTGACCAGATGCCCGCAAGACAGGACTTCGACGTGGAGGTGAAGCACGACATGCCAGGCATGGGCGACGTGAAGCTGATCGTCGGCACAAGGGAGCCGAGAATGGTGTTCCAGATTATTGAAACCAAGAGCGAGCAGGAATTTGACTCGCATCTGGGAACGCTGCTGGGTATGCACGAGAACCCCATCTACGTGGAGGGCAGACTGGACTTCATCATCGTGTTCCAGGGCTGCAAGGGCGAGCTGGGAGCCACGCAGCAGAACTACAAGGAGAAGATCAGACTGATACACGAAGAACGTGACCAGGCGGCACGCTGGTGGCATCTATACGGCGACTGACCGTCGCTGCCATCAGGCGGCAGGAATCAGGACAAACTCTTTTAATTTATCGTAAAACTTCGGGCAAAGACATACGGGTTTGGGATTTTTTCCCTAACTTCGCACCCATGATAGCCTGGGGTACTCCTACCCCTACTATCTTTTTTAAATTAAAAGTTTGTTGAGACTTCCTGTCTGTGAAGATCGGAAGTCTTTCTAAAAAGATTTTTCTAACCTAAAAAAATTATAGCTTATGAAACGGAGTTTTTTATTTGTAGTGATGATGGCGGTGATGATGGCCGCAAGTGTGAACCTGACAAGCTGCGGAGGCGATGACGATGCGTCTGAAAAGCCGGTGCAGCCTGCGCAGACAAGCCTGAACGGTACGTGGGTGAACACCACGGAGAGTAACGAACTGGCGGTGGCCCTGACTTTCGACTCGGGCAACAACGTGGTGGCCTTCATCGAGGGCAAGTGGTTCTTCTGTACGGTGGAGCGCACAGCCTCGCGGATGACATTGAAGGGCACCCAGATCAGGATGGAGAACTTCAACGACTTCGGGTCGTTCACAGCGCTCGACCTGAATGTGAGGGTGACTATCGGCATGGATTACGAACTGAGTAACGGCCTGCTCGTGATCCGCAATATCTCGATGTCGCCCAGCATGGGTATCGGATTGCTGCCGAGTTACGGTCTGCGCTTCGATAAGGTGTATGATGAAGGATTCTCGATTATCTTATAGAGAAAGGCTGATTCCTATCATGCCTGCCGGTCCTTGCTGATTGGCAGGCTTTCTTTTTGTCCCAATCCTTCAGGCGGCGGGTTGTAGATTTGTGGTGTTAATAGATAAGATTATTGTTTGTTTTACCTGCGTGAGCAGCCAGCCAGCTTTCTATGGCATTAACCTATTTTTTATTGTTTTTAGTTTATCAAATGAAATGGTTTATGACCAACAACCCGCCCTGCTGCGACGGCACGGCGGTTTCTCTGAAAAATAACTTTCAAACATCATATACATTATGCCGACGATACAACCGACTATATCATATCAGGAATTGCGTAAGCACATGGAGCAGTGGACGTGGAAGGATCCTCGCACAGGCGTGGAGGTGACGGGGTTTAACGTGCCCGACGCTGCCCGTAAAACTGCCCGACAGAAGCCGTTTTTTTTCAGGGCAATATCGATCAAGGGCGAGGTGATCGAGGGCACGGCCATCTGCCTGAAGGTGTTTTTGCGTGAGCATCAGCGCATGGTGAAGTTCACGGGCAGTGGTCAGGTGCGCCGCATCCGTGACTATCTGGTGATGGAGGTGAACGGCATCAGGGTGATTACACATTAGGCTACCATTGTTATGGAGAAGATTTTAGAAACAAGAGATCGCTCTGCAGAGTTTGATTATTTGGAATGGAAGTCGGGTTATAAACCACTTGGGCAAAACGAAGGCCGAGTTGGTTATATTCATTAATAGTCCCAGAGTTTTGAGTAGGATGCTTTAATTTTGTTGAAAAACGGAATTAAAGCATTTTTTTATGGTTGAACTTAAAATCAAGGAGGACTGTTTATGGAACTTTTGCTGAAAAGAATTGCCAGGCGGGAGAAATATACCATCGGGCGACTGTATATCGACGGGGAGTATTTTTGTGATACGCTGGAGGATAAGGATCGCGGACTGGCTCAGGCTGACGGGCTGGCGGTGTGTAAGAGGAAGAAGATTGCCGGCGTGACGGCCATACCGACGGGACGTTACAGAGTGGTGACTAACGTGGTGTCGCCCAGATTCAGCAAGTTCAAGCAG
>Ga0310695_10013086_pt1 | contig 11483 bp, 10 predicted proteins | sample RumenRJG_04DNA_FD_203882 | JGI IMG/M metagenome (GOLD analysis project Ga0310695, IMG submission 203882) | Bovine rumen microbial communities from Lethbridge, Alberta, Canada - RJG_04 (v2) (version 2) | ecosystem: Host-associated > Mammals > Digestive system > Stomach > Rumen | place: Canada... | reverse complement strand
ATGTGAGAGTAGGTCATTGCCAGGATCCCAGTGAGTGTGGAGCAGTAGTTCAGCTTGGTTAGAACGCCTGCCTGTCACGCAGGAGGTCGAGGGTTCGAGCCCCTTCTGTTCCGCCACCACTCATCTTCTTCTATATTTTAATTAATTTTCCTTTTGATCTGTATTTTGGTTTTCTTTCTTCTTTCTTGATCTGTTTCTTTTCCTTCAATTACAATAGATTTGAGTTTTGTAATGCTTCTGTTAAATTTATAATATAAGATGAAAGACATTGTTTTTTAGATAATTCAACTATAATTTTTATATGGGGATTTTATATGACTTATTATGTTTTGGTGTCGTTTGTTTCCTTGATAGTGGGTATAGTCATAGGAAAGTATTTGTTGACTTCAAAATCCAATGCAGCAAAAGAACTCTACCAGACTCGCGAGGAACTCGAATCTATCAAAGCAAAATTAAAACACCATTTATCTCAAAATGTTGTGCTTTTTAAGCAATTGGATGATTCGTACCAGAAATTATTTAAACAATTTGGTGAAACAGTCGATGATATCAGCACTGCGCTGAGTGATACCAATAGACCAAATGGTGGAAATACGCCTAATTCGTTTGAACTCCTTTCAAACCGTGAAATGGATAATTTAAAGGAGCATACAGCTCAGCAGCCTAAGGATTACTAGTCTTTACTTTTTTCGGTTTGGTTTGATCTGATACGTCAGTTGTCTATACTATTTTTACTAATTGCAGTAGCAGATCAACTCTTGAATAAACTCATTAGATCCGGCTAGACACTGTACTTTTGTTTGATTAAGATAACTTAATCCGTAGATTAACGTTGGTTTCATACAATTAATCCGCGTCGATTTTCCTATTCCGCTGTAGTTCTAGCCTTATTTCTTCTTTATAAGATATTTTCGCTTAAATTTTTTAGACATATTGCATTTTGAGAAGTTTTGGATCTGATTATATTTTCATCATAATTGCGCATTATTGATCAATTAACTTAAAATTTTCATCTTTGTACTTTTCGATTGGTTATCCATATGAACTTTTCATAGTTTTGGTTGTCTTATGAATAGATTTTGAATTATTCGAAATTTATTTTTTATATAAAAAAGTAAGGATATTTATAAATGAAAAAATTACCTTTAATGTTTTCATTGGCTACTATTTGTGGTGCTCTGCTTGCTAACTATACTTTTGCTTCTGATGGTGGGTCTTTGCTAAATTCTTTGTATGCAAATACTCAAGGAAACGTTCCTTCCCTTGCTCCTATTATCGACAAGGTTACTCCTTCGGTAGTTACAATCAATGTCGAGGGTAGTACAGTTGTAGAAAATAATTTTCCTAATAATTTTGATTTTTTCTTCGGAGGAGATCCTTTTGGTTTTAATCCATTTGAGCAGAGAGGTAATACCCCTAAAGCTGAGAAACAGTTCAGAGCTTTAGGTTCTGGTGTAATTATTGATGCAGAGAAGGGTTACATTGTAACAAACAACCATGTGGTTAAGGATTCCAAAAAAATCAAAGTTATAACCAAGGACGGACGTGAGTTTGAAGCTAAGAAGGTTGGTGCAGATCCTCAGTCTGATTTTGCCTTACTTCAAATTGAAGCAAAAGATCTGGTAGCTGTCAAATTTGCTGATTCAGATCTGCTCAAGGTTGGTGATTTTGCAATTGCAATAGGTAATCCTTTTGGTCTGGGACAGACAGTAACCTATGGTATTATTTCTGCATTGGGACGTTCTGTGGATGGAAATACTGATCAGTTTGAAAATTATATACAGACGGATGCTGCAATTAACCAGGGTAACAGTGGCGGTTCATTGGTCGATTTACGTGGAAATCTTATTGGTATTAACACTGCTATTATCGCACCTAGTGGTGGAAACGTTGGTATAGGTTTTGCCATTCCTTCCAACATGATTAAAAGTTTAACTGAACAGATTATCAAGTATGGTGAAGTTCGTCGAGGATTTTTGGGAATCATGGGCGGAGAACTTACTCATGATCTAGCAGAAAAATTCGGATCTAAATATAACCACGGTGCGTTTATAAGTCAGGTTATGAAAGATTCAGCCGCTGAAAAAGCAGGTCTCAAGGCAGGTGATATCATTGTTTCTCTCGATGGTAAGGAAATTAAGTCTTTCAATGAATTAAGAGCAAAGATTGCAACCTTGGGTGCTGGTAAAACAGTAAAATTGGGTATTATTCGCAATGGAGAGGAACAGCAGGTAGAAGTAAAACTTAAAGAATCTGAACCTCAGAAAGTTGTGACCGATAATAAAGAAATCAACTCTATGTTTGAAGGAGCTAAACTTGCTGATTCAACCGGAAGTGTTAAGGGTGTTGAAGTTGTTGACATAAATCCTAAATCCAAAATAGCAAGATTGGGAATAGAAAAGGGTGATATTATCGTCGGTGTTAATCGTCAGACTGTAGAAAATGTATCTGATTTGAACAAAATACTTTCAGAATCTAAGGGCGCTCAGGCAATTAAGATTATTCGTGGCAATATGAGTTTATATATAATTTTAAGATAATTGTTTTTTAAAAATTATTTAATATATTAAAATGATCCCTGTAGAGATATCTGCGGGGATTTTTTATGAAACTGTTCAAGTATATATTTACTCCGGTCTTAATCGGTATTGTTCTCTTTTTTATTCTTATTTGTGTGTTCCCTTCGATAACTAACAATACATTTTCATTACCATACATTTTTAACAGGGTGCTGGCCCCTGCTTCTTATCATGACGCTGTTGTTAAAGCAGCTCCTTCAGTTGTTAATGTATATACTAAAAGTCTTAAAGAAAATTCAGAAACAGGAAAGGTAACTCTTGAACCGAATTCTCTCGGATCTGGTGTGATTATGCACAGAAAGGGTTATATCCTTACAAATTACCATGTTGTCGCTGATTCCCAGCAGATAATTGTAGCATTGCAGGATGGAAGGATCCTAGATGCAGAACTTATCGGGGTGGATAAACTTACAGATATGGCGGTGTTGAAAATTACTGCCGACAATCTGAAAGTAATCCCGCAAAATGATAAAAGAGTATCTAACGTTGGTGATGTCGTGCTGGCTATTGGAAATCCGTTTAATGTGGGGCAGACGGTCACACAAGGCATAATAAGCGCCAAAGGAAGATCAGGTCTCGGTACCATGGGTCCAAATTCTAACGGAAGACAAGATTTACTTCAGACCGACGCCTACGTTGGATTCGGAAATTCAGGTGGAGCTCTGATCAATACACTTGGAGAGCTAGTAGGAATTAATTCAGGAACCTATCAGTCGGGAAATGATTCTTCATCCGGTAATAACATTGCTTTTGCAGTTCCTTATAAGCTCGCTAAAAGAATTATGTATGATTTAATAAAAAATGGACGGGTGGTCAGAGGTTATCTCGGTATTAAAACTATAGATATCGATCCTGTTACAGCCAATCTTATGAATTTAGGAGGTAAAAAAGGGTTGATAATACAGGGGATCGATCCGGAGGGGCCTGCAGCAAAGGGTGGTCTTCAAAGCGGTGATATTGTGATAAAAATAGAGGAACAGGCAGTTATTAATGCACAGACCGCCATGGATATTATTGCTGAAACAAAACCTGGTTCTGTTATTGAAATAACAGTGCTCAGGGATGGAGTGGAAAAGAAATTGAAAGTTACCGTAGCGGAAGATTTACTGCATTAAAAAAGTTTGAAAAACAAGTGATTTTAGTTTAATTTGTGGGTATAATTCACATACCCACTTTTTAGTTGCTGGTTAGGGCAACTTGTCGAGCGAATTCGATGGGATTTGCAAGACTATTGGATGAAAGAATACTCTTTCTATTTTGTTAATTATATTGGGTATAAAAACATAATGAAAAGTTATATAGCAAAACCAGATACAATCAAACGTGATTGGTATGTAGTAGATGCTGAAGGTAAGACTTTAGGACGTTTGGCAACAGAGATTGCTACTCGTTTACGTGGCAAACATAAACCAGAATACACTCCATTTATGGATACTGGTGATTATGTTATTGTTATCAACGCTGCTAAAGTTGTAGTTACTGGTAATAAGACAAACGATAAGATGTATCATTCTCATTCAGGTTTCCCTGGTGGAATTAAATCTTTATCATTTAAAGAATTAATTGCTTCCAAGCCAGAGAAAGTTATTGAGTCTGCTGTACACGGTATGTTGCCAAAGGGACCATTAGGTCGTGCAATGTTCAGAAAATTAAAAGTTTATGCAGGTGCAACTCATGATCACGCTGCTCAACAACCAAAAGTATTAGACATTTAATTTAGGAGACATTGAAATGGCAATTACACAATACTATGGTACTGGTCGTCGTAAAAGTTCTACCGCTCGTGTCTTCGCTAAAGAAGGTACTGGTAAAATTGTTGTAAACAACAAAGAACTTGATGCATATTTTGGTCGTGAAACTTCAAGCATGATTGTTCGTCAGCCACTTGAATTATTAAATATGACTGAGAAGTTTGATTTCTATATCACTGTTGTTGGCGGTGGTATTTCAGGTCAGGCTGGTGCAATCCGCTTAGGTATCACTCGTGCTTTATTACAGTACGATGAGAGCTTAAAGCCAGAATTACGTAAAGCAGGTTTCGTAACACGTGATTCTCGCTGTGTTGAACGTAAGAAAGTTGGTTTACACAAAGCTCGTAAACGTCCACAGTACTCAAAGCGTTAATTTTTTATTTATATTTTATTTCGATAACCCAGTCTCGGACTGGGTTTTTTTGTGTCTGATTATAATCGGGTAAATGAGTGTCTGAGTTTTTTTATTTTTATTTATTGCCTGATTTTCATTATGTGACTATAGATACACATCTATAATTTTAAACGTGATACTTTATGTAGAGAGTTATGTAAGCGTTGTTTTTAATTTTTATTTGAGGAGCATAATGAGTAATGCAGCTAGCCGTAGATCAACTATGACCCTATTTTCGCATTCAAATAATATATATAGCCATCAGGTAAGAATTGTATTGGCTGAGAAAGGGGTTCAGTATGATCTTGTGGAAGTAGAGCCCAATAAGGAATGTTTAGAATTACTCGATTATAATCCCTATGGACTTCTGCCGACTTTGGTGGATCGGGATCTTGTATTATACAATTCTGCCATCATTCTGGAATATTTGGATGAAAGATTCCCACACCCTCCGTTGATGGATGTATTTCCGGTACAGCGTGCTCATACTAGGCTTTTTCTTTATAGGATTGTGAAAGATTGGTATTCTTTGGTTGAAGCAATCATAAATAGTCCTAATGATGAAAAATTAAAGAAAGAATTAGCCGATACTTTGTTATCGAATACGGAGGCAGTATCTTCGTCCACATACTTCTTGAATGAAGAGTTCTCTTTGTTTGATTGTTATGTGGCACCAATTTTATGGCGTCTTCCTGAGTTGGGTGTTTCGTTAGAAGGAAATTCAGCAAAAGCATGGAAACGTTATCAGAATTTGATTTTTGATCGTCCTTCTTTCAGAGAATCGTTAACTAATGATGAGATTAATCAGAGAAATATTGCACTTGAGGATCGGGTTGAATAATGGCTACCTATACTAAACCATTAAGACCATATTTGTTTAATTGCTATTATCAGTGGATGGTGGATAACAATCCTACAAAGATTTTTATTCAGGTTAATGCCGGCATTCCGCTGGTCAGAATTCCTAAGGAATGTAGCGGTTTTACCCAGACTGACGGAACGGTCGTTTTTAATATTTCCCCGACGGCTGTGAAAAATTTTGAAGTTGGGGAAGATTCCATTTTCTTTAAGGCTAGATTTAGTGGAATTGTTCGTGAACTAGAGATCCCGTTTGCTGCAATACTGTCTATATACAGTCAACAGTTGAAATTCGGTACGGATTTTCCACATGAACAGTATTATGAAGAATGGATTGATAATCATACGGAAATTGAAGAAGCTGATAGCAGTATTTCTGATGAAACTGCGGATGTTGAAGCAGGTGAAAGTTCGGAAGAGCCAGATGATGGCGAATCAACATCAGCCAATAAAAGGAAATGCAATCTTAAGATACTTGAATGAAATTTTGAAGCCTTAAAAGAGCTGAGAAAAAGTGGCTTGTCTGATGAAACTGACAAGCCATTTTTAATTACAGTTGACTGATTATGGAAGGATAATGATCGGGGTTCCTTCCTGAACAATATTGTAGAATTCGTGCATGTCACTGTTGATTAGTGCGATACATCCGTTGGTCCAGTTTGACGGCTGAATGAACTTATTGAAGTTTATGTTGCCATCATCGCTATCATCATTCTCTCTGCCGATTTCATTTGGCTGGCCATGTATAAATATTAGTCCGCCTGGATCAACCTTGTTCTTTTTTGCCTGTTTCAAATCTTCGCTGTTAGGATAGGATATATGAACTGCCAGGTGATATTGTGAATACGGTTTCTTGTAATCAAGAGTGTATCTTCCTTCGGGCGTGCGATTATCACTTCGGTATTCTTTCTTACCGACAGGATTTTTCCCAAGTGCTACATGGTAATGCTTGAAAACCTTATTGTTCTTAATTAATTCCATCCGGTGAAGGGATTTTCTTACTAGAACAAGATCTATATTTCTGTTTGAACGCTCCACTTCGTTGTAGATGCTCGTCATAGCTACCGATTTGCTAGTTATAGGGTTTTTCTGATTATAAACCGCAACGCTGGAAACTGATTTGTTTTTGTTCGAGACAGGAACCTTGATATTATCAGAGTCTGATATTTTCCAATTAGCTTTAAACTGATAATCCTTATTTTTCGTGCTCATGTATGCCAATAGAGGATTTTTCAGATTACGGTTTGTATGTTTACTCTTGGGATCTGTTTTTCCCACAAGGTTAGGATAATATGGGATATTTTTACTGATCCAATTGTTCATGATAACCTTTTGATGGTTTTCTTCTATCAACTTCCTAGTGGCATCAGGTTCCTGCTTTACTGTTGCAGCACTAACATCCAAACAGAAAAGCACTGTTGTTAAAATTATTATATGACGAAAACTAAGCATAGTTGTAATTTTTAATGTTGGTAACAAATGCGTGCATTATATCATGTATCGATCTTTATAAATCAAAATATTGAATTGCTTGCGGGTGAAGATTAAAAAATAGTGTAGGATAATCAAGATGATATGTTGTACTAAAAAATAAAAACAGCATATTTTCAAGCCAGTAGTTAGGATTTTTTAGCATAGCATCACACTAGTAGAGCAAATTATTATATATAATGACCCCTAATCTGTTTTTTGATAATCTGTTTTAACTTTGATTGGTGAGAATTTATGTTAAAGATTAAGTCACTGGCGTTGGCCGTTTCTCTTATTGCTACCTCCAGTTTAGTTCCGGCGTTGCAGGCAGATGCTGCAAACTATGAATTGAAGAAGCCGGTTTATATTTATGTCGATGGAAAGTTGATAGATTCAGCCCAGTTTACAAAATCCAAAGATTTGGCCTATATGTACGAAGCTTCGGTTGAACTTACCAAAGGTGAGCATAAGATTTTATTTGCCGACAAAGGTAAATCCTGTGATGCTTCATACAGTGTAAATTCAGAAGACGGGAAATTAAAGTTTGGAACAACAACCCCGTTGATAACCTGCGCCGGTAACAAGACCTTTAATATGAAAATCATTCTTCCAGGCACATATAAGTTCAGTATGAGTATTTTTAATGAAAGTAAACCTTCAGTAAAAGTACTGCGTGCTACAACCGAGGGCACAACTTTCAAGAGACAGGTTCCGGTAGCCAAATGTATCCAGTACAAGGGTGGTCCTGTAACTATTGATGTTAAGGGACAGTGGCCAAACGGAACTATGCTTCGTGATGCTTATACAGGAAATGTAGTTAAGGTATCGGGCGGCAAAGTCAAGGTTACTCCTAGCCCTGTTTCAGAGGGTGTTGTTCTTTTGGAAAAGGCAGATACTGTTCAGAAACCGAAACCGTTCACCTGGGACAATGCTGTAGTTTATTTCCTGTTAACTGACCGTTTCTATAACGGTAACAAGAATAATGATCATTCTTTCGGCCGCATGAATGATGGTAAGGATGAGATTGGTACATTCCACGGAGGCGATTTCCAGGGTATTATCAAGAAACTTGATTACTTGAAAGAACTTGGTGTAAATGCCATCTGGATTACTCCGATGGTGGAACAGGCTCACGGATATATCAATGGCGGTGATGAGAGTCATTCATTCCCGTTCTATGCATATCATGGTTACTGGGCCGCTGATTTTACCAAAATTGATCCTAATTACGGTACAGAAGAAGATTTAAGACAGCTGGTTAAAGAATGCCATAAGAGAGGTATCAGATTACTGGTTGATACTGTTATGAATCACCCTGGCTATGCAACTTTGGCAGATTTGCAGGATTTCGGCGTTACAAGTGTTACCAAGAATACCGGAGAACTTCCTGCACGCTGGGCTGATTACAAACCAAAGGGATTTGCTAACTGGCAGGCCTATTCTCAGTTCATTGATTATAACAGCAACGGATGGATGGATTGGTGGGGCAACAAGTGGATCAGAGCAGGATTCCCTCATCATCAGTCCCCTGGTACAGATGATCAGAACATGGGTGTGGCAGGACTGCCTGACTTCCTTACAGAATCTACCGCTAAGGTTTCACTTCCTAAGTTCCTTAAGAATAAGAAGGATACCAAAGCTGTTGAATTGAAGGATGCAACTGTGTTGGATTACCTGGTAAGTTGGCATACCTACTGGGTAAGAAATTTCGGTATCGACGGTTTCCGCTGCGATACTGTTAAACATATTCAGGCAGAAGGCTGGAAGAAGCTTAATGAGTCCGCATCCAAGGCATTCAAGGAATGGAAGGCTGAACATCCTTCAGAAGTTATAGATAACAATGATTTCTTCATGGTCGGTGAAGTTTGGGATCACGGTCTGTCAAAGGATGGTTTATATTACAACAATGGATTTGACTCATTGATTAATTTCGACTATCAGAGAAGAGCTTTTGATCTTGCGCAATGTCTTGCTGATGCAGAAGGAACTTATAACAATTATGCAAGACTGATCAATGATCCTAAAAATTCAGACTTCAATGCTTTGAGTTATATTTCATCTCACGATACCAAGCTGTTCTGGGGAGATTTTAAGGATTTTGCTTTGCAGAAACGCGCTGCCAACGCTTTACTGCTGTTACCAGGACAGGTTCAGATTTACTACGGTGATGAATCTGCACGAGGCATTATGCCTGATGGTGGTGTTTCTGATCAGGCTTGGAGATCTGATATGAACTGGGCTGATCTTAACAAGCCTGAATACAAGGAACTGTATCAGCACTGGAGTAAACTGAATAAGTTCAGACTTGTTCATCCAGCTGTTGCTACAGGAACTCATAAGATGATCAGTTCTAAAAACAGCCCGTACTATGCCTTTGTTCGTCAGAAAGGTGATGACAAGGTTATGGTTGTTTTCGTAGGTAATCAGAAAAGATAGCCAGACAGAGTAATGCTGTGACATGACAGCAGTGAATAGAACTGTGGTTATAATCAGGTAATATTTGATTAAAGAGGGATCCAACGGATCTCTCTTTTTATTTGTATATAGCAGCGCGGATGCTATTGCCAGCAGTTACTTCAGCCATTCTGATTGCGTATGTTGAGGTTTTTGTAAATTTATGTAGGTTGCGCCAAACAGGTGACCGTTATCCTGTCTATAACAGCAGTTTTGTGTGTATAATATCAGTTGCGTGAGTTGTAACGATACTACGGCTAAGATTAATCAGATTTTTGAATTGCAGAAACTAGTATTACGGAGCGTTTACAGAAACTATGTTGAACTTCATTTGGGGCGGGTTGATAATTACGGCGATATTGGGCTCGTCGGTAGGATTGCTGTTTGGAAACTGTTCCGTTAACGACATGGTTACTGCAATGTTCGGATCTGCAGAAACATCTGTCAAAATAGCGATTGGTTTAGCCGGACTGCTTTGTTTATGGATGGGGATTGCACAAATAACCCAGTCGTCTGGCCTTATAAATGTTCTTGCAAAGATATTGTCCCCCCTGTTTAGAATCATAATGCCATCAGTCCCGTCAAATCATAAGTCCCTGAGTTCAATCACTATGAATATGGCAGCAAATATGCTCGGATTGGACAATGCTGCGACTCCGCTTGGTATAAAGGCCATGAGAGATTTGCAGGAACTGAATGATAACAAGACTGTAGCTTCCGATGCTCAGATAATGTTTTTGGTAATTAATACTTCGGCAGTTACTCTTTTTCCTATTTCGATCTTCATGTACAGAATGCAGATGGGTTCTGCAAGTCCTACGGATGTGTTTATTCCGCTGCTGCTTGCTACAAGTTGTTCAACGCTAGCTGGATTTATAGTAACGGCTCTTATTCAGAAAATCCCTCTGTTTAAACTGCCGGTATTTGTTTTGTTTGCGCTTTTCTTTTCTTTCATTGCCGCTGTTATTTGCTGGGGTATGTGGGCTGGCAGTAAATTAACGGAGCAGTCCACGATCATCGGAAATTTTCTTCTTCTGCTTCTTATTGCGGTGATTTTTATATGGGCTATGGTAAAGAGAGTTAATGTATTCGATTCATTTATCACTGGAGCAAAGGAAGGATTCAAGATTTCCATCGATATACTTCCGTATCTGGTCGCAATGCTGTTTGCAATAGCTTTGTTTAGAAGTTCCGGTGTACTTGAACTGATTATTGACGGTGTTAAATATATCTGTTCAATATTTTCTCCCGATGTCCGTTTTGTTGATGCTCTGCCGGTTTCTATTATCAAACCGCTTTCAGGTTCAGGAGCAAGGGCGATGATGATTGATGTTATGCAGACATACGGTGCAGATTCACTGCAGGGACATATCGCATCAGTTATGCAGGGATCGACGGAAACAACATTCTACGTACTGGCGGTTTATTTTGGTGCTGTTGGTATTGTCCGGGTTCGGCATGCCGTTGTTTGCGGGCTTGTTGCTGATTTTACATCAATGGTTGCTTCAATAATTCTTGGTTATATGTTTTTTGCTTAGAGATTGATAGTAAACGATCCATAATAACCTTTAAGGTAATTATGGCTTTTGCTTAGTCTAAGTGATTTCACAGAAAAGTGAATGAACTACGTTATGAGAGAATGAATTTATGCAAATAAATTCAAATAGTTACCTTCGGATGTTCATCTAGTCTGAAGCTCTAAGGTGTATGATTAAACAGTCGGTAATGCTGACAGTGTTGTACACGGCAAACCTCTCAATAACATTGACGAAGGTGCATTTACGGTTTTGCAGAGTTCCGGCTGTTAACAGCATAAACTGCAACCCGTTAAAGAATTTTGTATGATTTATGTTCTGAACAGCAAAGGTGAACCGCTTATGCCGACCGTGCGTCATGGCAGGGTAAGGCATCTGCTTCGTGATAAAAAGGCATTCATTGTCAATTATCATCCTTTTACTGTTCAATTAACAAAGGAGC
>Ga0310695_10013082_pt1 | contig 11485 bp, 12 predicted proteins | sample RumenRJG_04DNA_FD_203882 | JGI IMG/M metagenome (GOLD analysis project Ga0310695, IMG submission 203882) | Bovine rumen microbial communities from Lethbridge, Alberta, Canada - RJG_04 (v2) (version 2) | ecosystem: Host-associated > Mammals > Digestive system > Stomach > Rumen | place: Canada... | reverse complement strand
TTTGCCAGAGGCAAAATATTCAGATTGGCGTTTCGACGGATGGATATCCGTCATAACGCATTGCGACACGAAGCAAAGCGAAGTTAGTCCCCGGAGGGGATTCAAATTTTGCCAGAGGCAAAAAAACAGCGTGAAGCCCCAAGAGGCTTCACGCTGCCTTCAAGATCGTACAGGCCGCCGATATTAGTAGCTGGCGGAGCCGTCAGCATTCAAGTACACATCATAGGCGCTGAAAAGGTCAAAACCGTACCACGACCATGCCGTGCCATCCTCAAAAATGGCCTGGATATCCCAATACTGCGAATTGCCGGCATTAAAGTTGACATAGGTCGACTCGCCATTCATCAAAACATTGGAGCCAAGAATATCCTCTTCCCAGTCATTCGTATTGGTAGGACTGATATTGACCTGGTAAATCGTATAGCCGGTATTGTTATGCAAAGTGAAATTCTGCGCACCCGCAAAGGCAACACTCGCATACGCCATAATCATCATAGCGGCAAGAATCAAGATTTTTACTGCACGGAAATTTTTCATGATATATCCTCCTAACAATTTAACTCAACATCAACCAATCAAAACCTTCCCAACAAGGGATAATGATACTCTTCACCGGTCAAAGCCTTGACGACAGCATATATGCTGCAAATGGCGCATGGAAGCATAAGGACAATCAAAACAAGCGCTACAATTGTCGCATCCTGGACAATGACAATCAAGGCAATCATGGCAATGGCGCAGAATACGAACATCACAACCTGCCATAAAAGAGATTGCTTTGCATGGTGCGCCACAAAAGGATGATCCTTTCGCGTGACCAGCCATATCAGCAAGGGCACAAAAACAGGCCCAAGTCCAAGAATCCATCCCCCTTGTGCTACCGCCGCAGCCAGTTTTTGCCCGGTGGTAATATTTTCCTGCAGCTCCATGAAGCTCCCCTTGCTTTCCAAGAAATTACTTGTTTCCGGCAAGGAACTGCTGGAGAGCCGTTACATCCTCCGGTGCCCAGTACATCTTTCCATCGTCGCCCTTTGCAACCTTGCATTTCACGTCAAAGGTCTGGGTTCCCTTCAAGGGAATGGCGTCGATGTAGTTGTTGATGCACTCCACCAAAGCCTGCTGGAAGTTAGCATTTGCCTTGAGCTGGTCATCGGTAACGCCCTCTGCCCGAAGCTGGCCCAAAGCCACGCCAAGGGCAAGGAGATCTTCATTGGTGGTAGTCATCTGTGCAGCTGCCTGCGGATCAATGACGGAAGCACTGACTTCCACGACAGGATGCTCGTCATCATCCTTCTTGACCTTGGTCTTGATATCCATGGCAAGATTGAGCTTGGTAATGTACTGCGTGGTGATTGTCTTGACATTCTCATCGCTCAGAGGAAATTGGCTGAAATTTGTCAACAGGGCGCCGATCACCTGCTGCGAGATCTGATCGCTCTGCTCCGTCGTCATGCCGGTAGCCGCGAGATTGTCCGAGAAGCCGACAGAAAACAGCTCAGCATAGCCAAGGATTGCCTTATCCGCGCTGTCCTTCGGCTTCTCGGCGCCACAACCCACAAGGGCCAGCATTGCCACAATGGCAATAAGGGAAACCAAACATCTTTTCATCATAAAACCCTCTCCTTTAAAATGGATTATGTTACAGAGTCCCATCGGACTCCTTCCGACATATATATGATAATCTATTTTTGCAAGAACATCAATAGTTTTCAAAAAAATGGTAACTATATCAAAAAGCAGTAAGCAATTTCGGGTTTTTTCAGAAAACGTCAAATACAATAAACGTCCGCAGGCTCCTTCGTCTGCGGACGTCTCCGACTATGGGCTGAAAGACACAACGACCTTTGTCCCATTATTTACCAATGTATTCGGTTCAATGCTCTGCCCCACCGCATGGCCGGAACCCTCGCTGTCAATGGTGAGCCCGTTGTCCGTAGCGAGTTTCGCCGCCTCACGGATGCTCTTGCCCGTGAAGTCCGGCACAACCACCTTGCCGTTTGGAACCTCGCCCTGATAGACGTGTCTCGGCTTCGGTATTTCCGTTTTTGGCACATGCTGTTCCTCATCCATGCCCAGGAACACATCCCCGGTGGGCTCGATATGCAGATAGCGGAAGAGCTGGGCAAAGATATTGCCCGCCACCGGTGCGGCAATCTGGCCGCCGTAGAAAATCCCGAGAGGATCATCGATCATCACGAGGACCGTCACCTGCGGATCCTCCACCGGGGCAAAGCCGCAGAAGGATGCAATATAGCGGCCATCCATGTAGCCTGCGCCGTCCTCGCGGATCTTCTGGGCCGTTCCCGTCTTTCCCGCGATGCGGTAGCCCTTGACAGCGGCTTTTGCGCCGCCGCCCGTGGCGACTACCTCCTCCAGGAGCCCCATGAGGGTCTTATCCGTGACCGACTCAATCGTCCTGCGGACCTCCTCCTTCTCCGTCTCCATATAGGTGGAGCCATCCGCATTCCGGATGGACTTCACGATATGGGGCTTTAGGAGCACCCCATCGTTGGCAATGGCCGACATTGCCGTCACAAGCTGCAAGGGTGTCACGGCGATGGACTGGCCGATGGCCGTGGTGGCCATATCCGAGTCCCCCATATCATCAGGGTTAAAGAGGAGCCCCGATTCCTCCCCCGGAAGCTCGATGCCCGTAGGCTCCCCAAAGCCAAACTTCTTTGCATATTCGATGAGCTTGTCTGCCCCAAGCCGGAGCCCCACCTGGGCAAATCCAGTATTGAGGGAGTTTTTCACCACATCCGTGAAAGTCACCGTGCCGAAGCTCGCGCCGTTCCAGTTCTGGATGCGACGTCCCGACACCATGACATAGCCGGGGTCGACAAAGACCTGATTCGGTGTCACGACCTGTTCCTGCAAGGCCGCCCCTGCCACAATCGCCTTGAAGGTGGAGCCGGGCTCATAGATGAAGGACACGGCCCGGTTCTTCCAGACCTCCGGAGGATAATCCAGGAATCTGTTGGGGTTGTAGGAGGGCCTTGATGCCATGGCCAATACTTCCCCGGTTTTCGGGTCCATCACGATGCAGGTAATCGCCGCAGGGCTTGTGGCAGCCATCGCCTTGTCCAGTTCCTGCTCCACGAGGAACTGGATGGTGCTGTCAATGGTCAGCTCGATGGTCTTGCACTGATCGCCCTGATACCGCCGCCTGGCAAAGATGGACTCCAGGATGGGCCGCGACCTGCGGTCGGTATAGAGAAAGGTATCCGTGACCTCCCCCTTGATGTACTTGTCCATGGCCTGCTCGACGCCATCAAGCCCCTTGTCATCCGTCCCCACGAAGCCCAGCACATTCGCCGCCAGCACATCATTGGGATAGTAGCGTTTTGCCTCTTCGCGGAACCCCAGACAATTCCCATAGGATTTCTCCCGTATGAGCTGCCGGACCGCTTCCGACTCCGTGTGCTCCATGCGGCGCTTCACCCAGGAAAAGCCACCGCCTACAGCAATATCATCGAGAATCTCCTCCTCTGTCTTCCCGATGAGGGGTGCAAGATCCGCCGCCAGAGTCTCCGGATCCTCCACATGGTTCGGGTCCACGAAGAGGGATTTCGTCATGGTGCTCACGGCGAGTTCCCGCCCGTTGCGGTCGATGATGGCGCCCCGGGGGGATTGCAGGGAATAGTCCTCTCCCACCTGCTGCCGCATGCGCGCCGCCATCTCATCCCCCTGCACGAGCTGGATCCAGGCATAGCGCAAAGTCACGATGCCGAGGATTGCCCAGAGCCCGACCACCAGCCACCTTATATTGTTCTGCACTCGAAAACGAGCACGTTTCATAAAACTTTCACCTCAAACTTCGTGCGAAACGATGTTTCGCACTACGCCCTTGCACGAAATCTAACCGATTCTGCGCCCTTCGGGCTTGACTCGCTAAGATTTCATAGCAAAATCCTAAACATACCTTTCCATTGTATCACAGATTCATGGATTTGAGGCAAAATATCATCGGCTATTCGACATCAAAGTCTGCTTAAGCCGCTCCTCGATCTGCACGAGCTCCTGCTCCGCAGCCTGCCGCTTTGCCCTGCCTTCCTGCTGGATGCGCATCGTCTCCTCGATGGTGGTGATGAGGTCGTCGTTCACCTTCTGTACCGTCTCGATATCCACAATGCTGCGCTCGTTCTCCTTCGCCGTCTCGATGGTGTTCTGCTTCAGGAGCTCTGCATTGCGCCGGAGAAGGTCATTCGTCGCGTCGTTCACCGCCCGCTGCATCCCGAGCACCTGCTGCTGCCGCTGAAGGCCGAGGGCGATGACCATCTGGTTCTTCCAGAGGGGAATCGTATTGTAGATGGCCGTCTGTACCCTGTCCACCAGGACCTTGTCGTTGTTCTGGATGAGGCGGATCTGTGGCGCTGTCTGGATGGCAATGGTCTTGCTGATCTTGAGGTCATGGACCTTTTTCTCGAAGCGGTCCACGCTGTTCTCGAAATCGCTGACCACCTGCACTGCCATGGGATCGTTGGAGGCCGCCGCCTGCTGGCGGAGCTTCGGGAGCGTCACGGTCTTCATCTCCTGCAGTTTTTCCTCCCCTGCCTGAATGTAGAGCTGCAAGGACTTGAAATAGGAGAGGTTCTTCTCATAGAGCCCGTCGAACATGGCCACATCCTTCATCATGCGCATCTTGGACTTCTCCAGCTCCGACTGGATGCGATCCACCTGGGTGGAGAGCTTCGTGTAGCCCTCCATGAGATTCCCTGCCTTTTCCTTCAGGGAGCCGATGATGGGAAGCTTGCTGAGGAAGCTCTTTTCTTCTGCCGGCTCAAATCCCTTGACCTTCGTCACCAGTTCCCCAAGAAGCGTCCCGACCTGGCCGCTGTCCTTTGTCCGCACACTGGCGAGAATGCTGTCGGAGAAATCCGCAATATCCTTTTGTGCAGCCGCACCATAGGAAAGGGGTGTCGTGGAATCCATGAGGTTGATGCTCTCCTTGATGGACTCCACCTGTCTGCGCTCCTCCGGCGTCAGCATCTCCACCTGCCGGGCAATCCGCTCCTGCTCGGCCTTCGGCTCCACTTCCGTCAGGGCTCCTGCAGCCGCGCTTTCATCCTCCATCCGACGATTTTTCATCAAATCTTCCAGATTGATATCCGCCATGGTCCTCATCCTTTCAGTCGATCGATATAGTAGTCCTCATAGAAATCATCCATTTTCATGCTCAGATAGCGAATGCCCTCACAAAAGCCAATCACCCCGGGAAGAAACGTCCAGAAGAACATGCAGTAGAGCACTCCCTGGAAGGTCTTGCCCTGATAGAACTTATGGGCGCCAAAGGACCCCAGCACAATGGCCAGGGCCGACTGTATGACCTTCGTCAGCAGGACGTCTCCCTTCTGCTCCTCCGGAATCATGCTGTATCCCCTGTTTCCGTGCTCAACGTGAACGCCGCGAAATCCGGAGCCCGTCCCGCCATCCACGCTGCGATTGTTCTTTCCCAAAATGGCGCTCTGCAGGCGGTTCAGCATGCCCTCGAGGCCGGGTGCATTGTCCCCCGTCGCCCGTTCCTTCTTCGCATCCGCCGTCCTCTGTATGCCCTCCGAGCTCATGGTCTGCTGCATCACCTTGATTTCTGCATCCAGATCGATGAACTGGTCGCTCAAAATCCGCTCAAACTGCTCCTCATATGCCGCATCCAGCCCGTCCAGCGCCTCCTTCATCCGCTTCTTCATCTCCTGCACCTGGGCGGTCTGAAGATTCGTCGCCTCGATTTCCCTGTATTCCTTGACAAGAAGTACGGCCCTGTCCTGATAGTAATCGATAAAACGCTGGGCCAGCGGAATCTTCTGTGGATTCTTCTCCAGATAGTGCAGCATATTTCCTGCCACCTGCTGCATCTTTCCAAGCTGGCGGGAAAGATCCACATCGCCGATCTGTCGGCGAGACTCCTCAATATAGGCACAATCCGCCACGGCCTTTTCATAGCTCTCCTGCAGGAGCTCCACACGCTCCTCTGCAATCTCGCCTGCATGCTGCCAGTCCAGGGCAGGCGGCGTGGATTCCTTCCGCCACTGCCGCACGCCCTGCCAGCCCACCAGAAGCCCCGAAAACGCCAGACCCATGCGAAGCAGTTCCTCGCTGGCACCAATGGCGCCCGAGCCAAAAAAAGCCAACCCCATGATAATATATAGATACTTCATTGCGCTTCCCCGTTCCTATGCTCGCATCTTCTCTTCATTTATACAAGAAACCCCGACAGAGACCGCAGCTCTTGTCGGGGTATTCGGGTACGATGATATCAGAAGACTCTTGCCCACGAATAGTATAGCATGTTTCCAAGGCAGATTCAAGAACAAGTTGGGCTTTAGGAAACACTGATCAAATGAAGTCGTCCAGATTGGCGTAGACTGCATGCTCCTCCCAAGGAGACAAACCGCAGTCATAGTGGTGCTATGTCGAGGATTTGTCGACACAGGAAGGACATGCAAGATGCGTCAAGATGGGCGACTGAATTAATCAGTGTTTCCTTTACTCTTCTACCGTCAAAAAGTCGATAAAACCCGTCATTTCCAGTACATCCTTCACATCCTTGCTCACATGGATCAGCTTCATGTCCCCCTGCTTCTTCATGCGCTTCTGGGCCACAAGGAGCACACGCAGCCCGGCCGAGGCAATATAGACGAGGTCCTTACAATCAAAAACGAGATTCTTGATCCCATCCAGGCTGCTCTGGATAACCTTGTCCAGTTCCGGCGCCGTCACCGCATCCAACCGTCCCGCCAATGCAATCGTGAGCGAATCCCCACTCTGTTCCTTCCTGATTTCCATGATAATATTCCTCTCTTTCCATAGGGTATATTGACATCTTTATCTTTCCATTATATTTCTCCAGGAAACTCAAAATTCCTGCCAAACCCCCCGTACCAATTTTCCCTGGCCAAAACTTGTGATATCTCTCATTTCCTTAGGTGGCAGGTTTTATTGCACTTTTTACGCTTCAGTGCTCGCCTGTAGCGGCACTATGGCAAGCGTTTTGCCTAGCGGGGCAAGCACTTTCAGCAATGTATCAATCTGCGGGCTTGTATACCCCTTTTCCATGCGCGCTATCACGGGCTGCTTGACACCGCTCATCTCTTCCAGCTTCTTCTGGCTGATGCCCCGCTCCTGCCTTGCCCGGATAAGCTCTCCCATAATGGCCACTCTCAAATTGCTCTCTGCTATTTCCTGCGGCGTAAAAAGCTCCTTTTCCACGTCTTCCCAGTCCTCGCCTATTGCGTCCTCTCCCCGTTCTTTTATGTCCTCCAGTGCGGCTCTTGCTTCCTGCAAGGCTTCCTCATAGCTGTTTGCCATCTTCCTTTCCGCTCCTTTCCCTGTACTCATCCAAAAGTCGTTTGGCTTTTTCAATCTCTCCTCGCGGAGTTTTCTGTGTCTTTTTAACAAAGTGGCTAATAAGAAGAAAACTTTTTCCGACCCATGCAGCAAAGAGTATCCTGTCCTGTAAAGGCCGGAGTTCCCATATATCGCCGTCCAGTTTCTTTATATACGGTTCCCCTATCGCTGTCCCGTAGTGACTTAGAGTCTTTATGTAGTCCCTTATCTTGTTCGCCTTTATTCTGCTGTCCTTGTCATTCTTCTTTGCAAGCCCACGCAAATATTCCAATACGGGCTTTTTTCCATCCCTGCTCCTGTAGAATTTTATTCTGTACAATGCCAGCCCTCCTTGACTATACAATATCTAAAAAGTTATTATCCGTCAAGTATGCAGTGCAAAAACCCCGCCGGAATCTTAATCCCGGCGGGGTTTCCTTCACCAATGATATTTCTCTCCGCGGTTGATCTTGAAGGCACGGTAAACCTGCTCCAAAAGCAGGAGTCTCACCATCTGGTGGGTAAAGGTCATGGGAGAAAAGCTCAAGAGGGTATCGGCGGCATCACGCACCTCCCTGGAGATGCCAAAGGCACCGCCGATGAGGAATGTGAGGCTGCTGCGCCCCTCCAGGGACAGGGCTGCAATTCTCTCTGCCAGCTCCTCGGAGGACATTTCCTTCCCGTAGACATCCAGCACAAAGAGATAGCTGCCCTCGGGCACCAGCCGCAAGAGCCGGGTCCCCTCCCTCCGAAGCACCTGCTCCTTCTCCGCCTGGGAAGGATTTTCCGGCATTTTCTCCTCATGGATCTCACGGATCTCAAGTTGGGCAAAGGGCTTCAATCGTTTCAGGAACTCCTCGATGCCCAGCTTGAGATATTTTTCCTTGATCTTTCCCGCTGCTGCAATGGTGATTCTCATCCATTGCTTTCCTGCGGCATCTCTTCCAGGACAGCCTCCACGGTCTGCTCTTCCCCGTTGCGTTCAAGGACCAGTGTTACCTTGTCCCCAACGTTGTGGTCGGCAATGGAATTCCGGAGCTCCGACACGCTGTTCACCTCATTGCCGTCAAGCTTCAGGATCACATCGCCGGGCTGGATGCCGGCCTTGCCTGCAGGAGCGCCAAGGGATACACGATAGACATAGACGCCTTTGCTGATGTTGAGCTGATAGCCATAGCGGGCCGCCGTCTGCTTGTCGAAAATCGTGACGCCAAGATAGGGACGGGCCACATAGCCCTTGGTCATGATCTCATCCACAATCGTCTGGACCGTATTGATGGGAATGGCAAAGCCCATGCCCTCAACACCATTGGCCGCCAGCTTCGCGCTGTTGATACCGATAACCTTGCCGTCAGCGTTCACAAGGGCGCCGCCGGAATTGCCGGGATTGATTGCCGCATCCGTCTGGATGAGCTTCACACGACGGTCACTGATTTCCAGGGTGCGGTTCAAGGCACTGACGACTCCTGCCGTAACGCTTCCCTTGAACTCCAGGCCAAGGGGATTCCCGATGGCAATGGCAGGCTCCCCTACCACCACCTCATCGGAATTTCCGAAGGAGGCAGCAGGAAGGTCCGTTGCATCCACCTTCACCACAGCGATATCCGTCAGGGAGTCCGCACCGATGAGCTTGCCCTTGAGACTCCGCCCGTCCGCCAGGGAAACGATGAGTTCCTTGGCACCCTCGATGACGTGGTTGTTCGTGACGATATAGCCATCCTCACGGAAAATGACGCCGGAGCCAACGCCCTCTGTCTGGACAGGATTGTTGAACCAGTCCCTTGCAATGGCCTTGTTGGTGATGCCCACCACCGTGGGACCCACATTCTTTGCTGCCCGCACCACCGGCGTATTGCGCGCCTCGGAGATGTTCGCATCAGAATAGGAAGAGGATGGCGCGGAGGACGCAACCCCCGCTGCCGAATTCTCCCCTACCGGCCCAAAGGCACAGCCTGCAAAATAGACCGACCCCATGACCGCAAGCGCCGCCGCCGTCATGGCACAGCCCTTCCAACGTTTTTTCGCGATATTGCTGATGATGTTTTTCATATCTGACAGCCTCCCCAAAATAAAAAATATATAAAAATCAGACCACAAGAGATACCGGCTCATACTGGGATGCCATGGCAAGGGAAATCTCCACGCCCTGCCGCGCCAGGATGGATTGCACCGTTTCCTGCGCCAGCTCCGGCCGATTGTTCTCCTCCGAAAGATGGGCAAGGAATACCTGCCTCGGCCGCCTGTGCAACCGCGCAAGGGCCCATGCCGCATCGCTGTTGGCAAGATGCCCGCGGTTTGACAGGATGCGCCGCTTGAGGGGCCAGGGATAGGAACCCTGCCTGAGCATCCCGGGGTCGTGGTTTGCCTCCAGCACCATGACATCCGCGCCCTCCAGCGCCGCCTGGACGCTGCTGGTCACGAAGCCAAGATCCGTCGCCACGACGCAGGTCTCGGAACCCTCGATGCGATAGCCCACCGGGTCTGCCGCATCATGGGGGATATTGAAGGGCACGATTTTCACTCTGCCCACTTGGAAATCGCCTTCTATGGCATGAAAGCATTCCATGGGGATCTTCTCCCGGCAGACCATGTGTTCCATGGTCCCAGAGCGGGTGAAGATGGGCAGATGGTACCATTTGCTGAGCATCGGCAGACCATTCACATGATCGGTATGCTCATGGGTCACCAGAATGCCATCCAATTCCCCTGCATCCACGCCCTGTTCCATCAATCCCCGCTTGATACGCGTCGCACTGATGCCTGCATCCACGAGCAGCCGCACCCCATCCAATTCCACAAAAATCGCATTCCCCTTGCTGCCGCTGGCAAGGACTGAAACCCTCATCGGGAAACCACCTCTATACATCACACACTATACGAAACCTGCCTGTAAACATCCTGCATGGAAATTAACATTCCATTAGAGTATACCGCATATGCTTTTCTTTTTGCAAGCAGGGAATCTCATGGAGCGGCTGCAAAAATAAATTCCGATTTTCCTTTCTGGACTTAAAATTTATTGATGAACAGTCCCTAAGTGGTATAATGGATAGATAATCAAAGAAAGCAGGTGCATTATGCGAATCGAAGAAATTTCCGCAGCCATTGCGGCTGAAATGAAAATACGCGCCAAGCAGGTGGACGCTGTCATGGACCTTCTGGACGGCGGCAATACCGTTCCCTTCATCGCCCGCTATCGCAAGGAAGCGACGGGCTCCCTCGACGAGGAGCAGATCCGTTCCATCGAGGAGCGCATCGCCTACCTCCGCAACCTCGTGAAGCGGCAGGAGGAAATCCTCGGCAAGATCGAGGAACAGGGGAAACTGACCCCCGAGCTGCGCCAATCCATCGAAAAGGCGCAGAAATTGCAGGAACTGGAAGACCTTTACCTCCCCTACAAGCAGAAGAAGCGCACCCGCGCCCAAATCGCCCGGGAGAAGGGGCTGGAGCCCCTTGCCAATGCCATGGTCATGCAGATGACCACAAAGGGCACGGCACCGGAGGCCGCCAAGGACTTCATCGACGAGGAAAAGGGTGTCGCCTCTGCCGAGGATGCCCTGGCAGGCGCCATGGACATCGTTGCGGAAACGGTCATGGAAGAGGCCACCCTTCGCCAGGAAATGAGAAAGCATCTCTGGAACACCGGCATCCTTGCCACGGAACTGGACAAGGAAAAGAACGAGGAGGAAAGCCAGGTCTTCCTCATGTACGACGGCTACGAGGAGCCCGTGCGCTCCCTTCCCTCTCACCGCATCCTCGCCATCAACCGCGGCGAGAAAAAGGACTTCCTTAAGGTGAAGCTCAATGCCAACCATGAGGACAACATCGAGAGGATTTACAAGCGCATCTATCGTCAGCCCTCCATTTTCTCCGAGCAACTCAGGCTCGCTGTGGAGGACGGCTACAAGCGCCTGCTTTTTCCCGCCCTGGAGCGGGAAATCCGTGCCAAGCTCACGGAGGATGCCGAGGCACAGGCCATCAAGGTCTTTGGCGTGAACCTCAAACAGCTCCTGCTGCAGGCTCCCCTGGCAGGGCATACGGTCATGGGGCTCGATCCCGGGTACCGCACGGGCTGCAAGATGGCTGTGGTGGATGCCACCGGACATGTCATCGACCACGGTGTGCTGCAGGTCACCAAGAGCGACGCGGAGCGCGAGGCATC
>Ga0310695_10013079_pt1 | contig 11487 bp, 9 predicted proteins | sample RumenRJG_04DNA_FD_203882 | JGI IMG/M metagenome (GOLD analysis project Ga0310695, IMG submission 203882) | Bovine rumen microbial communities from Lethbridge, Alberta, Canada - RJG_04 (v2) (version 2) | ecosystem: Host-associated > Mammals > Digestive system > Stomach > Rumen | place: Canada... | reverse complement strand
ACTGTAGCAGCCGCATATGGCGCAGGTGCCGGCGCAGGATACTTAGCACTCAAAAATCCGGGAGTAACTTCCAAAATTGCACAAGGTATTACAAAGGTTTTGAAAAAACTTCCTGATTGCAAGTTCGTCCAAACACTTATAAAAGCCTCTCCAAAAGCAAAAGTATTAGGCGCGATTGCCGGCGTAACAACAATGGTCGTGTCTTACATTGCGGGTAAAACAATCTTTAAAGCAGGTCAAATTGATCAAAAATATACAGATAAAGCGACTTGGGAAAATAAAGTGAAAAATGTTTTTGATGTATAAAAAATAAACAAAAAAAGAGGCGCAGCCTTGCAGGCTGCGCCTCTTTTTTTTGTTACAAATAATTAGCTAAAATACTTTTTACATAATTTTGTGTTTCTTTATAAGGCGGAACCCCGTCATATTTATCAACGGCGCCAGAACCTGCATTGTATGCAGCAAGTGATAAAATAATATTTCCGTTATATTTGTTCAATAAAGATTTTAAATATTTTACTCCCCCTTCAACATTTTGAGTAGGGTTATATGGGTCTTTTACTCCCATTGCTTTTGCAGTTGCCGGCATGAGCTGCATTAAGCCCATTGCTCCTGCTTTTGACTTAGCATTAGGGTTAAAGCCGGATTCTTGTTTAATTACCGCTTGAATTAATTTTTCATCAATTCCGTTTTCTCTTGAAACTTTATTAATCATATCTAAAATTTGACTTTTTTCTGCACTTTGCGGTTTTGAAAAATCCATCTTGGCTTCATTTACTTCTCTTATTGCGTTAAGTAATGTAGCATTGTTTAGTCCGCCGGCAGTAATCTCATTATCTGTATCAATACCTGTTCCGCTATATATATTAGCGTTAACATTTAGAGCCGGATTTAACAGTAATGAGCCGAAATTAGATTCTGCCGCTTTAGAAAGTACCTTTTCAAATGGCTGAACATTCTCTTTCCCAGGAGGATATATTGAATCCAGCGCATTTGGTGCAGGGGCTTGAGGTGTGGTTTTTCTTACATTGTTGTATGTATAATTATTAATTTGTGCAGCTCTTTTCATTGCTGCTTCTCTACCGCCTGAATTTAGTAAATTCTGAATCATTTCAGAAAACATTATACCTACCTCCCGATTACACCAATATTCTACTAAAAATTTTATATTGATGTATCCTCCATTTGGTTTAAGGTTTTTTATAAAAAAGTCAAGGGGGTAAATGTTATTAACAGTGGTTACGTAGAGTTCCTATTTCATTGTGTGGGGGGGGGGAAAAATATGTTTATTTATTGTATCAAAAGGCTCTGAATGAGCAAATAGTATGAACTATTTTGCCTTTATATTTAAATATTTTTGAATATCTTTTTGTACAACTTTGTATGAATTTTTAAAGTTTTCTACAAAATCTTCCTTATCACCGTCATTTTCACCAATTGCGTACGCAAAAAGATTTGCATAACTTTCGCAGCGTGCATCTTCTGCATCTTGAACGATAGCCATAGTAATAGGCTTATTGAAATCTATACCTTGAGCATAATAATCTATATTGCATGCAACATGGTCAGGATTATTTTTCATAACACTTGCAATATGTTTTAAATCTTCCAAGAATGCTTTTTTAAATTCTTTTTTATCGCTTAGCCCTCCATATAAATCATATTTATCAAGGGGATCCTTTTCTTTAATTGTGTAACTGAACGAATAAGGATTTGATTTAGGATCTTTTTCTTTTGCTCCAATTATGGAGTCTCTTTGAAGTGCGAATTTTGCATTGTGATCATGACCAAAGTATTCATCAAATTGATGCCCAACTTCGTGCATTAGCGTATGTCGCATTGCTGGGAGTGCAGAATATGAACCATCTCCGGCACTCATTCCTAACAGCTTTTCGCCCCATGTGTCGTGTGCACCTTCTTGAACAACAATGATTCTTTTTATGTTTTTATCGGAATAAAAACTTGTCCCTCTTTCGTTTTCTGTACCTGTATCATTTTTAATGAAAGTTTTAAAAGAGTGAGAGTCATCTAAATCAGAGTACATTCCGGCAATATTTACGTCAACTCCTTCCAAGAAGTCATTTTGAGGTGTTAATTTACTTTTTAGTGTAATTAGAGGTGTTGCAATTTGGTCTCTTGTTTCCGGATTTACATTAACATATTCTATTTTCATACCGTCAACACTCGATGTATCAGAAACTTTTTCTTCAGAACAACTTGACATTCCTCCAAGTGTTAATATCCCTGATAAAATCAACGGGATATATTTTTTAAAGATGTTATTATTCTTTTTATAGTCAGGTTTTGTGTTTGAGACAAATTCATCTTTTGAATTTATTAAATTGTCTGTGTATTTGCCATTTTCGTATTTTTTTTCTGAAGATACATTACTTTTGTTATTGTAAATTTGTGCTCTTGATTCAATATTAATTTTATTCATATAACTTTCCACCTTTTACTACACAAGTATATAAGTATTATAAACATTCAAAATTGATTAATTTATACTTATATTGTTACATAACTAAACAAAAAAGGATTTCAGTGATTACTGAAACCCTTTTTTTTGTTTTATATTATTATGCTTACCAATCAAGCATCCTGTCGAAGAATCGGCGTGTAGCTCTATAACCTTCACCAATTCCGTGTTTTATATCTTCAACGCCGTTTTTAACGGCTGCTTTTGCTGAGTTATATGCTTTTTTAGCTCCAGATATAATGCTATTATTTATACGTTGTCTAAGTCCACAAGCAGCGTTAGCAACTTTTGCAGCGCCTGCGACTGCTCCGTTAAATATTTTAGCCGGGACTTTAACCCAAGCGTTGTATACACCTTTTGCAACCTTAATTGTTCCTCTTTCTAATGCTTTTTTTGCATCATCTACAAATTTAGCAACTCCGACTAAGTCTTTGCCTTCGTTACCTGTTTTGCCGTCAATGCCTAATTTTCTGAGAGCTTCGCCGCCTTTTGCGCCGACTTTTTGTCTGACTGCTTTATTTGCTGCATCTTCTCTTTGATCAATTGCTTTTTTTCTTCTCGCAGTGTTTTCACCAATTCGTTTTTTGCGAGTGTTTTTCTGCATTTCAACCGCTTGATTTTTTTCTTCTTTTTCTTGTTTGATCTCTTGTTTTCTTTGGGCGTGTCTCACGTCTGCTGCTTGTTGATGTGCATCGATTCTGTTAACCATAATTAAATCTCCTTTTCTTTAAGCTTACACTTGTGAATATCTCATATATCTATAAAGGATATATAAGGTATATAATTGCTAAATAAAAAGGATGTAATTTACAAAACTTAATAATATGTGTTTGAAACTTAGTAATAACTTTATTTTTTCATGTTGGGTAATATGATTTTTGCTTCTACATTCTTTATTCCGTTAATACTATTATTAAAACCATCAAGCAGTTGTGCAGAGGTTTGAGCATCATAAAACTTTCCGCTGGTCACAAGCGCAGTGCATTGCAACTGCTTTAAATCGTCTGAATCTTTTATATTAAAGGCTATTACATCGATTTGAACATCTCGTCTTATTTTTATAAGGTTCATAACGAACGAGCATGGGCTTTCGTCGCAATTTTCTCCTCCGTCTGTCATTAAAATAATGTGTTTTTTCCCCGTGAATCCCATAAAATCATATTTAATGGCTTGTTTTAGAGAATATGTAATTGGCGTCATACCTCTGGGTTTATGTTTTGACAATGCATAAGAAATGTTTTGGGAATTGTTAGCTTCAATAGGGGTTAATAAAGTTGACGCGCGACACGCTTCTATTGGGGTAAAGCCCATTCTGTGCCCATAAACTCTCAACCCTACCATTGCTTGCGGATTTATTTTGGGCAAAATTTCATGCATGGTTTTAATCATAAGGTTAAATTTAGAATCATTTTCTAATTGTTCATTCATACTGTTTGACAAATCAAGAATGAATAATATTTTTTCCTGATTATCTGTTTGAAAGTTTTGGCTATAACCTTGAGGTGTGTATATACCATAATCAGAAGCAAATGTCGGAAAAGTAGAAAACAATAATATGAATGTGTATAATATTTTTTTCATAACAATATTTTATTCTGCCTCATAAACAAATTTATTCCCCGCTAAAGTGTATACTTTTTGCTTATATAAATATTATTAGTCTCATATACTTGTATTAGAAAAGTTTGTTCAAATTATATAAAAAGTTGATTTCATTTAATTCAAAATTTGTAATAATGAGTTCGTTATCACTATTTTGGTATAGAAAGAGTTAAGAATGAATTTGAATGAAGAATGTCTTTTGCGCTATTTAAAGCATCCGGATGAATTGTCATATAATACAGAGATTTTAAAGTTAAATAATCATATATTGGAACAAAAATTTGTTGTAAAAAATATTCTTGCTAATATTTCATTGTTAAACTATACTGAAAACGTGAAGTAGCAGGGTTTATTATATGTTAAAAAGAATATTATATTTTGTATGGGTTACGGTTATATCTTTTATAATAGCTTATGGGGTAAAAAGCGGTAGTTTTTCTGCTTTTATGGACTCCATTGAGTATAGAACTTTTGATATAAAACAAAGGGTCATTGCAAAATCCGGTTTGAGAAAACCAAATAGTGATATTGTAATTATTGCAATAGATGACGGGAGTTACGAGTATATTCTTGATAAATACGGAGAATGGCCTCTAAGACGTGATATATACGCTAAAATGGTTGATTATATTGAAGCGCAAAATCCAAAAAGTATTGCGTTCGATTTAATGTTTGTAAAATCAATAAAAAGTGCAAATGCTGCGGATAATAAATTAACTGAAATGTTCAAAAAGTATAATAATATATATACTGCAATGAATTTGGACGATCAGCCAATAAATTTGAGAATTCCGCCGGTGCTTCCTGATAATTTAAAAATATCTGTAAAAGACAACTATAATCAAACTTATGATTATTTGGAATATTCAAACTGCAGAACTATTTTAGCAGATATTTTAGATTCAACTTCAAATGTTGGTATGGTAAATGTTTCCAGAGCAGATGACGGTGTACTTAGAAAAATGCCGTTATTCTTGAAGTATAAGTATTCATTCTACCCGCAATTAGGCCTTTTAGTAGGTTTAGATTATTTGGGATTGCGTAACAATATGGATTTTCACGTTCTAAAAGACGGAAGAATAAGACTTAATAAAACAAATAAAGTATTTTATGCACAATATGACGGCGGAGTATATTTAAACTGGTACGGTCCTGCCGGAACATTTAGAAATATCCCTATATATCAGTTGTTAAAAGCTGTTAATGGTGAAGAAAAGTTGGATTTTGACTTTAGGGGTAAAGTTGTTTATTTTGGTGCAACAGCAGCAAGTTTATTCGATATTAAAACTGTTCCTGTGGATAAGGTATATCCGGGAGTTGAGGTTCAGGCTACATACGTAAATAATATAATTGATGATAGTTTGATAAGGCCTGTTCCGGACTATGTAAATATTCTTTTGGCAATATTGCTTGCTCTAATTACAATATTCTTTGTAGTTAAAATATCTTCTATTTTTGTTGCTATTGGAAGTGCATTGACTTTATATGCTGTTTATATCTTTTTCTCTTATTGTATGATGAGCGGTATGTGGGGCGGTTATTATTGGGTAAAAATAGTATTCCCGATTACTGTTGCGGTTTTTGCCTTTATTACTACCGTAATTATTAAATATCTTACGATTTCAAAAGATTTTGACAGACAATATCAATTAGCTACAACTGATGGATTGACTGAATTATATAACCACAGGTATTTCCAAGAACAAATGCAAATGGCCGTTGAGAATGCAAAACGTTATGAATCGCCATTTTCATTGATAATTTTGGATATTGATTTATTCAAGCAGTTTAACGACAATTATGGCCACCAATCAGGGGATGCTGTTTTAAAGCAAGTTGCAAATATATTAAAAAAGAATGTTCGTGCCACTGATATAGTGTGCAGATACGGCGGAGAAGAAATGAGTATAATTTTGCCGAATACTTCTTATGATATAGCTGTTACTATTGCTCAGAAATTATGCGATATTGTGGCTCAAGAAACATTTATTTTGACATATAACCGTGAAAGCCATGTAACTATAAGTTTGGGGGTTTCATCGTATGGTGAAGAAGATGGACTTACGGCGTCAGAATTAGTGTCAAGTGCAGATAAACGTTTATATAATGCTAAAAATAACGGACGTAACAGAGTTAATTAGTTATGGATACAAAATATTTAGACAAAGAGATAAATATAAAAGAAGTTTTAAAAGTTACACCTTTTAATCCTCATTTTGTTGAAAATAACGAAAAGCAGATCTCTGATTATGAAAAATTTTTATTAAACGATGAAAAAATATTCTTAGTTAACGGTTTTTCCGGAGCAGGGAAAACTATGTTAACTCATTTTATCTTGTCTCAAATTTCAGCGGATGTTTATGTTTTAAATTATACTTGCTTTGAGAATACTATTCTTGATGATATGCTATTGAGCTTTTTTGAAACTTTCAGAAAGTATACAATAATGGGTAAATTTGCTCCGCCAAAACTAAAGGTGGAAAATTTTACTCAAAAAATTAATTCATATATAAATTCCGCGACTAAACCTATTTTAATTGTTTTAGACTCTTTTGATTTGATTTTAAAGGAAAATAAGACAGATATAATAAATTTTATTAAGCACGTTGCATCTATTTATAATGTCAAAATAATTATAACTTCCAGAAAAAATGAAGAAGACGAGTTTGCGGAAATAAAACATTCAAAAACTACGGTTTTACCTTTGTCTAAAAACTTGTTCGAAAAATATTTAAAGGATAATGGTATAAAAAATATCGGTATTCTATCAAATGAATTATATAAGCAAACTCGGGGATATTACAATTATATAAATCTTTGTTTGAAGATTATGAACTTGCGTAATTATAATATTGGTAAATTCTTAGAAGCATTTTCAAAGAGCGGAATGTCTTTTACTGATTTTATATTACGTGATATGGTAAATTTAATAGACCCTGTTTCACTGCATTTATTCAGACTTTTGGCGGTAATGCGTGTTCCTTTACATGAAAATCTTCTTCGTTCTGTGCATTTGTACGGACCGGATAGGATAAAATTTTATGTGGACAATTCACTTATATATACAATAGATGAAAGTTTTTATTTACCGGATTTCTACAGGGATATAATTGAGCATCAAATTCCTGAAAATGTTATGCTTAAACTTCACAAAGCGTGCGTAAATTTGTATAATACTCAATTACCTTTAAAACCTTTGGAAAGAGATTTAAAATTGTCTCGTCAAACAATGAGAAATGAAATAGAGTACCACTCATTGTTTATACCTCAAAAACCTAAAATTTCCCGTCCGGCTTTGGCAATTAATATGCAGCAACCGGTTGTTGATGTGCAATCATCTCATCAAGAAGAGGAAAATGTTAATAAGCCTGTTGAAGTCGAGGAGCATGAAGAAGATAAAATTGAAAATATTAATTTTATCTTTGAGGATGAAACGTTGTTAACAGATATAGCAGGTTCAATTAAAGATTTTGTCACAGAAAAAGTTGAGTGTAATACTTTTGTGGAAGAAAGTAATTCGCTCGGTCTGACGCAGCTTCTAAATATGGCAAAAGAAGAAGAAGCAAAATACAATTATAAATATGCGATAATTTTGTATCAAAATGCTCTTACAAAAAATAATGATGATAATTATGATAAATTTTTACCAACAATATACTTAAAATTGGCAAATGTTTATAAGCATACATCTCAATGGTACGAGTCTTTAGAGTATTTGACCAAGGCTCAGGATTATTATGTAAATGTATCAGATAATATCAAAGTTGCAGAAGTCAAATTGATGATGGCGAATGTGTATTTTGTAATATATAAACAAGATAATGCAAAATATATTTTAAACGAACTCGACAGTCAGGATGATTTACCGGATGAGTTAAGGGCTCGAATAAATCTTTCATTGGGTAAAATTTGCGCAAATATTAATGAAGAATATGCATACTATAATAAAGCTCTTTCTCTTGCTGAAAATACTACGGATAAAATGTTGAAAGCAGAGTTGTATTATCGTTTTGCCGGAGTTAATGATCAAAAAGATAATACAAAAGCCGCGTTATCTTACTACAAAAAATGTATTGATATTGAGCCAAATTCAAAGAAAAACAAGTTTTTGTCTAAAGCCCTTGCAAATATGGCGGATCTGCTTGATGAAGCCGGCAATTCAGATACTGCGGTTAAATATTATGCCCAGAGTATGAAAATCGATTCAGAAACCAAAAATTATAACGGTTTATACCAAACATCCCGCCGATTAGCAGATATATATTCAGGTAAAGATAGCGAAAAATCGTTAAAATACCTGGAGGGCGCTTATAATTATGCGAAAAAACTAAAAGAAGCGTATTATATTGCAGATATTGCTTATGAAATAGGTAATTATTATCTGCTGCGCAAAGATTTCAAAAATTCTCTAAAATATATGCAAGAAGCATTGAATATTGCCCGAGAATCTCTCTCAAAGGAAGATACTGCAAGAATTACTTCGAAAATTGAATATATAAACAAATATAATAAAGGATAAAACTGTGCGGGATAAAGCTTTATTTAAAGAGTATACAGATATTTTTCTGGAAGAAAATCATAAATTAAATCTGATATCTAAAAACGACGAAAAGTATTTATGGGAAAAACATATCTATGATTCTCTTGCTATGGGTTTATTTTTTGAAAAATATATAACTCCAAAAACAATGCTTGATTTTGGGACAGGTGGCGGGTTTCCGTCTGTGCCGCTTGCTATTGCTTATCCGCAAATAAAAATCACGGCACTTGACAGTATTGCCAAAAAAGTTCGTTCGGTTGAATTATTTAAAGAAAAATTAAATATTAAAAATCTCAATGCAGTTTGTTCTCGAGTTGAAAATTATGATGGTAAATTTGAAGTTGTAACTTCAAGAGCTGTTTCATCTTTAAAAAATATTTGTGAGTATGCTATGCCAAGACTTGAAAAAGGCGGCTATTTTGTTGCATACAAATCCAGAAAATCTCCTCAAGAAATTTCTGAAGCATTGTCTGTTTTAAAAAAACATAGGGCAAAAATAATAGATGTTATTGATTATAAATTGCCACTGGAGGAAGAACATTCCCGCAATTTGATAATAATAAAACAAGAACAATAATTTGGATTGAATTTAGATTATTTTTTATATAGAATTTATAAAAAGAAAATTTGGGGATATTATGACTATTATTAATGAAACTTTTACGGTGCACACAAAGGGAAATGCAGATATAATCGATATTACACCTCAAATAAGAAATGTCGTTTATAATCATACATTACATAATGCTGTTGTTTATGTTTATGCCCAAGGCAGTACGGTATCTATTACAAATATGGAATTTGAACCGGGGCTGTTGGTCGATTTACCGGAAATTATGGAAAAAATTGTTCCGTCAAACAGAGAATATCATCACGATGAGATGTGGCATGACGGTAACGGGTATTCTCATTTGAGAGCTTCAATAATAGGCAATTCGACACATGTGCCGTTAATAGATGGAGTTTTACAGTTGGGGCAGTGGCAGCAAATTGTTTTGATTGATTTTGATAATAAGGCTCGTGCAAGAAAAGTTAATGTTCAAATTATTTACTAATTTTGGTAGATTCTTGTGTAATTCCAGTAGCTTTTGAATACTTTTTTGATATAGTTCTTTGTTTCATCATATGGAATTTGTTCAACAAAATCGTCTATATCCATATAAGTAAGATCTTTTTGCCATTTCAAAACAGAGCCTATTCCTCCGTTGTATGATGCGACAGACAAAATATCATTATTTAATTGATTTTTTAGTGAAGCGTAATATATGCTCCCGAGTTTAATATTGAGTTCCGGATTGAATAAATCTTTTGCATAAAAATGGTAACCGTATCTTTCCCCTATTTCATGTGCTGTTAATGGCATAAGCTGCATAAGGCCAATCGCTCCGACGCTGCTTTGTGCTTCTGTATTAAAATGGCTTTCTTCCCTGATAATAGACATTATGAGCTCTGTATTGTTACCTGTTGAAGCATTATTGCGTTTAACTTGTTTGTAATAATTTAGAGGATATACAAGACGCCATCTTACATCATTTTTAGGCGGTTTGGTATTAAGTTTATCCATAGCTTTTTGTGCGGTGTATGCAGAAGATGTGTAATCTCCTTGTTGGTATAGAGCCCAGCTTTTTACAAAATCATCTTCGGTATATTTTTTTATCATTTCATAATCTTGAACAAGTATCAGATTATATATGATGTCGCTTTTTTTAGGATATTTGTAAGGGTATACAATATTTTCCGGAACGATTTCAGTATTTAAAACAAAAGAATCAATATCTTTTAATATCCAAAACGCACGATAAGCATAATAAGAGTCCGGATAATTGTTTATAATGTTGTTATAAAACATTTGGAAATTTGGGTTGAAGAAATGTTTTTGTTCAAGTTTTGCACGCCAAAACATCATCATAGGCATGTGTTCAGACTCGGGGTATTTGGTTATAAAATCTTCTTCCACTTGTTTTGCTAAGTCATATTTTTTATTTTTTATTGCTTCAATAAAGATATTTGCTTGTGCATTTTGTGCAAATTCTCCTTTTGGATAATTGGTATATAAATCTGTATAACATGATTGTTTATCTTGCGGTGGTGCATATTCGCATTTTAAATTCCATAAAAATTCTTTATTTTTTGGAGTTTTAATCATACCAAATAATGATGAAGCCCATAGGTACGGATTGGTCTCTTTTGCTGCGGACTTATTTATTACTGCTCTAAAGTCGTCTTTTGTCACATTGTCAGGATATTGTGATACTCCCATAATAATTAAGTTTTTAGCTTTAACATCATCAGATTTTGCATAAGCATTTAGTGCTTGTACGTTCCAATTATCTTCTTCTTTGGTTTTTGTTTGTATAATTTCTTCGGATTTATCATACAGACCTGCAAAATATAAAGCTTTTGCTATTAAGACATTATCTTTTGGGCTAATGTTTTCATTGTAATCTTGCCAGGTCTGTGCGACATCTAAAGCTAATCTGCCGTCAGGATGTTTGGTAAGGTAATTGCGAAAAGCTTGTTCTATTTCTTTCAAGGGGGCTTGTTTTCTTACAATTGCTTCTGATGCTTTTATTTTTGCTATGTAATATTCTGATGCTATTTTAAAATCTTCATCATCTGTGTTTTCTATAACTTCATTAAAATATTTTTTTGCACTTTGGTTATCTTTATTTACCAGTAACTGTGCAGTATTGTATTTTACTTCTGTTGAGAGTTTATTTTTAGAGAAATATTTTAATAAAATAAGATAGCTTTGTAATTCGGAGTCCTTATCTCCAAGTATTTTTGCACACATTGCTTGTCTGTATAAAGCAACAGGTTTAAGAGGTGACATATGGCTTATTCTTGAAAACAGATAATATGCATT
>Ga0310695_10013077_pt1 | contig 11488 bp, 9 predicted proteins | sample RumenRJG_04DNA_FD_203882 | JGI IMG/M metagenome (GOLD analysis project Ga0310695, IMG submission 203882) | Bovine rumen microbial communities from Lethbridge, Alberta, Canada - RJG_04 (v2) (version 2) | ecosystem: Host-associated > Mammals > Digestive system > Stomach > Rumen | place: Canada... | reverse complement strand
CAGCTAGAAGTCAGATCTATGCAGGGATCGAAGTTCAAGACGGGCAATATACTATCTCAGTACGCTATTTTCGTGGCTTACATATTGATTGCATTATTGATATAGGCGGTTACCTATACCGGATAAATTCAATACAACCTAAATATGCAAAAGGACAAATTATTGTAAGTTGTCATTACGACAGCAGAATCAACCAAAACAAAAGGGTAACAACATGATCAGTTTAGTAAAGGCACGAAAAGATATATTTCAGCTATTCACTGATTGTTTAGCTGATGTAACACTGAATAATCAGAGTGTACCCGTTTATGACTGCATACCACCATCAGATGTGAATCAAGGGGTTCTGTATGAAAACAGATATTTAGAACAACCGACAACCACAATGACTGGTGAAACGATCTACCATTTAGTTCAGTGTACAACGACCGTATTTAGTTTTGTAGACTGGGAAACAACAGAAAAGATTTGTGATTTGTTAAATGAGAGGTTGAACGGTAAAGGCGATAACGACACTTTTCAAATGATAATTTGTCATAGCTTTTACTATATGGATTTTGTCGAGGAAGAGGGATTTTTCGGTATTCAAATAGACTGGGATATTATTCTTTATGGCAACGAGCAGTAAATTTTTTAAGAATGCAGAGGAACTAGCAAAAGATTTAAAAGATCATAAGTCTAGCTATCTCAAAGATATTAAAAAAATATTGCATGAATGTTTAACCCCGTTTTTTGAGGATTGGCACGAAAAGGCACTTAGATTAAGAGCAAAACATGCAGGGGGCGAGGGACAATATAGCGTATATAAACCATCGCAGTTAGTAGTTGCTCTAAGAAAGTCTAGATCTAATTTTAGACCGTCAAAGTTTAAAACCCCTAGGGGTGGTTATAGTGACGCAATCGGTTACTTTTATGTTCCGGCTTTATTTGGAGACAATCCGCCAAAAAGGAATTTAACTTTAGCAGGAAAAGAATCACACAGTCAAAAAAAGATACTAGAGCCTAAATCTTACTATCAAATGTTGGAATGGGGTATTGAGCCACATAGTTTAGGCAGAGGAAATATTACAAGACGCGGTTCTATTCAGCGTATTGCCACAAAGACTTTAACCTCAAAACACAATAAAGGTTACTATTTGCGTGTGATTGATACTCTGCAAGATCGTATTGCTAGAAAAAAGAAACAGATAGCAGAATTGCAGGGTAAACCGCAAGACGAAGTGATAAAAGTCCGTAAAGGTGGCGGTTATGTTTATAGCACCGTAGGCAAAAAAATTGCTCAGTATCAGCAACAGATTGAGAAGTGGACTAACGGCAAAAACGGTATAAACGATTACCGTCAACGATGGAACAATGTTAATAAATGGTCAAGTGGCGGAGCGCACGATGTTACTAGAACACCTACCAACCGTTTTTGGAGAGGTAAAAGATATCAAAAATCTTTAGGTGGCGCACAGTTCATGCAGAAAGCAAGAAAGAGTATCGCTAATGACTATACAAAAAGATTTGTCAGAGACAAGTTTTTAAAATGGATTCAATCGAAAGTTGAAGAGTGTAAAAAATAGCTATTTTTTAGGAGAAAAAACATATGGCTTATCAAGAATTATATAACTATACCGGAAAAAATGCTGTCAAAATGGCAGGTACCCTCACACAGTTTTCTATTGACGGTGGTACAAACTGGTTAGACTTGCAGGGATTTCAAGAGATCGGAACCGTAGGTACTAAAGCAAATACCATTGACCAGTCTACCATCGAAGATCAGACAAAACGCTTCATTTCCGGTATCAAAGAGGGTGAGGATAAAGAATTAGAGATGTTATGGTATGACGGAGACGAAAACCAAGCCACACTCAGAACCAAAGCGAATGAGGGTGCTATTGTTAAGTTCCGCCATCAGTTCAAGACTGGAGATATTGCTACATATGAAGCGACTTTGTTAGGTTTCCAAGTATCAAGCGGTACAAACGAAGATCTTATGAAGTTTACCGTTTCTATGAAATTATCCGGTGATCCGGTTTGGACTAAAGCCGCAGTAGTTCCGGTTCAGCAGGGACAGCAGGGACAGCAGGGACAGCAGGGACAGCAGGGTTCCGGTGATACACAGCAGGGTTCCGGTGATACACAGCAGGGCGGCGGTTCATAACAGATAACCTACTTTAACAATGATATAATGTAAATGATCCTAAACTATTTAGGATCATTTTTTGAAAAACTAATACAAGGAAATTATTTATGGCTTCATACGCAGAGATTTTTAAACAGCAGAAAAACGGTGTTTTCAAAGTTAAAGAGATTGACGTTTCAGAGGAACTGCCGGAAATTGGCAAAATGTACGTCAAGGAATTAAACGGGTTCACCAAACTGTCAATCATTCAGAGTAGACAGACCGATACTGAAAAGATGTGTCTATTGATCTGTATGTCATTATGTGACAAAGACGGTAACTCCACAGAGTCTCCGGACACGTTCGGAGATGTAATTTCAATGATGCCGGACAGAGTATTCAATAAAGTTTTGCAGGCAACTTTAGAAGTGAATAACGCGACGAAAGAGGGTGTAACCGAAATAAAAAACTCGTAAAGTCTGATAACTTTATTCGTCTATGTGCCCGAATTGCCCGTGAAATAAGTAAATCAATAGGTGAAGTGATGCAATTACCACAGAGCGAGATCTTAATATGGCAGGAAATATTTTTTGAGGAATGGGAACAACAGAACCCCGAAAAGGCAAAAGATGTTGAATGCGAGCGTAGGCGCAAAGAGGGTGTCACAGAGCAGGAAGCGTTATCAGATATTGCAAAATTTAAAGCCTTAATGAAAAAATAGGAGTTATGTATGGCTGAAACTGGTATTGTCAATTTATCGCTTAAAATCGAGGATATACAAGAATTTATTGACGGTTTTAAAAAGATGGGCGAGACGGTTTCGGCTGTTACAACCGAAGTCTCAAAAGGTATGACTGATATATCCCAATATTTGAGACAATGCACCGAGGGTTTTAACGCTCTATCAAAATCATTAACTGACATAACAAATAACATGTCAAAATTCAGTTTTGACAATTTGAAAAATCAGATTGATGATTTTACCGTTTTTGCCGAAAGTTTAGCAAAAGCTACAAGCGGAACAAGTAATCTGCAACAGCAGACAGCACAGTTCGCTCAAACTTTTGGTTCTGCCGATCTCGCAAGACAAACAAGGGAGATTCAGCAGGCAATAGCGGACCTACAGATCCCACAGTTATTTTTAACTCAAACAAAAGAACTCAAACAGTCTTTTGAACAGATTGCTCAGTCTCTAACATCACAGTTAGAGCCAAAACTTAATGAAATGATTAATCTGCTCAAACAGATTTCAACAAATACTTTGCAGACTGCAAACGAGACTAATCAATTAAATCAACAGTTTACCGAACTGTCAGCAAATCTTAATCGTGCTAGTGAGTCATGGGCGCGAGACAATGATCAAATGAAGCGCACTGATTCATGGCTTAGTCGTTTGACTGCCGGATTTAGACGGTTTTTAGGTATTCGCGAGCAGGTAACCACAGCACAGAATGAAGCAGGGGCAACAGCTAATAACGAAACCCAAACGGGGCAGGGTACGTTAGGAATGTTCAACAACAAAACCATTAAAGAGGGTTTAAATTACGTTGCGTGGACTGCAAAACGAGTATTCTATTTTGGAATTATCAACGGGGTAATGGATGCTTTTAAGGATATTCCGAACGTTGGTAAACAGTACGAAAAAACCATTTCAAGCCTATCTACATCTTTTGGTGGCAATATTGCGATGGCAAAAGCGCAGTTCCAAGAGTTGAACAATACCATTAATGAAATTCCACAGTCTTTTGAAGAGGTTACCAAAGCTACTCAAACGCTCAGACTTTTCAATTTCGGAACATCACAGAGTGATTTGGTTTCGCTTGCCAAAATTGCAGAGGGAACCGGAGAAAGTTTTGAAAGCCTTGCAGATGCAATGGGTAAATTCACCGAGGGCAATTTTAATTCTTTAAAGCGTTTCGGTATTACAGCAAAAGACGAGGGAGAAAAGATCGCCCTAACCTTTAAAGGAACAACAACCGAGATTCAAAAAGATACAGAGTCTTTGCAGAATTACATCAACAGTTTAGCAAACACTGAATTTGCAACAGCGTTAGACGAACAGATGCAAGGTTTAACCGGATCATATAAACGTTTACAGAACGCATGGGGTGATCTGTCATTGGAGTTATACAATTCCGGTGTTAAAGAGTTTTTAAAAGATTTAACAGACCGTGGCACTGAATATATCCAAAAATTCATTTCATGGCTAAAAGATCCGGAGATTAAGGCAAACATACAAGGTATTTTGAGCATGTTTTCTGAAATGATGGATGGTGCAATAGAGATTATTAAAACAACAATCGCAGTTATTACCCCGATATGGCAGGGTTTTGTTTTTGCTTTTAAGAAAATGTTTGACGGTATCGCCATTATGTTTAAGGCGGTTGCAAATGCGTTTGGAGCAGATATTGACGTAATCAATGATGATTTAACCGACAATGTTAATCATTTTCACTTATGGGCAGATACTCTGATCGCATTGTTCCGTACGGTAGTTCAATCCTATCAAAATCTCAAAACATATATAACCGGAGATGCAGAGCAGGTTTTGATCAACAAGCAGGTAAATATTGCTACAAAAGAGATTTTAAACAGTTCCGAATTTGACAGTTTACGAAAGAAAATTGAAAGCAAATACGGCAGAAACTTTATTGATCAAACCTTTTTCGCGGGCGATAAAACCGTCATGCAGGATTACGCTCAGAGCGTGAATGAGGAGATTGACGAAATTCAAAAAAATCTCAAAGAGTTCAGCGGTTCCCAGTTCAAGACTAAATTCTATGCACCTTATATTGAAAAGGCTAAAAAAGATTTAGTTGAACTCAAAAAGACTCAATTAGAGATTGCAAAGGTAATGGGAGATAAACGTTACCAAGCACCACAAAAACCATATGAAGCAACGGAAACAAATAAATTTGGTTCCGCAATGGGTGTATCTGAAACGTTTTATGATAATCTCAGAAAGTCAGCAGAGGAAAGAGAAAAACGAGCATCGGAAGCTAGACAGAAAGCCGAAAAAGAACAAAGGGAGATGGAGGAATCATTAAAAAAATTAGGCGATGGAGTGAATACCCCATTTTCAAATAAGGGTGGTTCCGGTTCCGGTGGTTCTAGCAAAGCTGTTAAAGAATGGGATGATTTTTATAACAAGATGCTTGCCAAAATCACTGATTACGGCAAAGAGCGTGTAAATCTCACTCAGAGATACAATGAAAATCTGAAAGAGATTGAAAAGCATTATGCCGAAGATCAAAACATATCTTTTGAGCAGTACAATAATTTGAAACTGGAATTGCAGAAAAAATACAATAAGGATATGCAGGATTTGATCCGCAATCAGAATGAAGCGGTTGCTAGACTGTTTAACAGTGATTATAAGAACAAACTGTTAGATTTAGAAAAGGCAAACAGAGAGCGTTTAAGAATCATTGAAAACTCATATCGCAACGGGGGTATATCTGAAACCGAGCGCAATATGCGTAATTTGGAAAGTGGTAAAAAATACCATGAGGATTTAGCCAAATTAGAAAAGCAGGCTGAAATTGAACAAAATCAGTTATTAGACAATGAGCATGCAAACGAGATAGCCAGTCTAGAACAGCAATACAAGAAAAAACTAGACCTATTAAAAGAATATTTGGACGACGAAAGAATCACACATGAACAGTACGATCAAGGTGCATTACGTCAGAAACAATATTTTGAAGAGCAGAAAAGAAAGCTAGAAGAGAGCGAATTTTCAGCGAGTGCCGGAACTATTAGTAACGCAATGAGCAGTTTTGAAAAACTTGATCAAACATTACGTAAATATGATCTGACTTTTGCCGAGGTTTTAGGAACTTTATCAGATAAAGGAAAATTAACACAAAAACAAAACGCTATGATGTGGGCGGATATGTCAAACGGTATGAGTCAGTATTTTGGTGCTATGTCTCAAAACTTTGAAAAAGGTTCGGGGGTTTATAATACTCTGTTTGCCTTACAAAAAGGTTTTGCCATCGCAAGTGCGACAATAAGCATGATTCAAGGCGCAATGGAAGCATGGAAATTAGGTTTTCCGGCAGGCTTAATGGCAGGAATGGGAGTTTTAGCGCAAGGTGCTAACCTTATCGGTCAGTTACGTTCAGTGCAGTTCAGAGCAAAGGGCGGTAGACTAGATCCGAATGCTTTAACAGTTGTCGGAGAGCAGGGCGCAGAGTTAATAACCGGAGTCTCCGGAAATGTTATCAGTAATTCAAAGAGCCGTGATTTACTGCAAAACGTAGGTGGTCAATCAAATGTTCAAGTTAATCTGATTGAGGACGCATCACGGGCAGGGCAAGTTAATCAGCGTACTGATGATGATACTCAGACGATTATTGATGTTATTGTATCGAATATTAGAAACGGTGGCGCGGTTGCAAACGCAATGTCAGGAACTTACGGATTGGCAAGACAAGGATACTAAAATGAATTTTTACCCAAATACATTACCTAAATTCTTACAAAACAGTTACAGTCTTAAACGTTCACCGTCAGTCATAAGAACTACCATGACGAATGGAACTGTAAGACAGCGTTTGTTATCAGTTGATGCACCGCATACACTGTCAGTTAACCTACAGTTCAATAACATTACTGACTATCAGACGTGGTTAAACTTTTATGAAAACAGCATTAATCACGGTTGCGATTGGTTTATTGCACCGATTTTAAATGACCGTTTGGAAACCACAGATCCGATTATTGCAAGAAAAGTACGCATACAAAACGGACAGATTACAGAAAGTTTAAATTTCCGTAACAATATTGGTGCGTGTTACAAAATCAGCATGACTTTAGACGTTGATAACGTGGAGTTTGATCAATCGTGGAGCGAATACTATGCCTAGAGTTTTATTTGACATTGATTTTTCAAATCAGAGTTTTAATAACACGGCAGACGAGTCAGACTGGATATTGTCTCCGGTTAATTCACGTTATGCACCCGTTAACGCTCAATACGTTGAAGTAGACACTAATACTTATGCGCTCAAATGCACGTCGGGCGGTGTTCCTACAATCTGCTTTGTGTCACAAAAACAAAGGGAAATAACAGAGTATCAAATTGATTGTACATTCTCAAATAGATATCAAGAATACCCTATCAGAATCGAAAACAAGGTAAAGTTCAGCGAACAAAGTTTAGTCGTTAATGGTACGGATTATTATTTTGGTTCATGGTTTTATACAACTGATTTACACAAATACACTCTGAAAAGAGAGGGAACAAATGTATATTGCTATGTGGATGATGCGTTAGTTTACACATACGATGATACAGCCGGAGATTGTGTTATTAGTTCAAATAATCGTTTATGGTTCGCTGATATTTATTCAAGTCATTATAATTGGAATAATGGCGAGTTTAAATTAGGTTATGTTAAATTAACCGAACTATCCGTAGCACCGTATATAACTGCAAGTTCCGACCAAATAACCGCAGGCGATTCAGTTCAACTAACGGTTAACGGTTCCGCAGTCTCATATTTATGGTCAAACGGTGAAACTACTGCAAGCATCATAGTTGAACCTACTGCAACAACCATTTATACATGTGATGTAACAACCGCAGACGGGCAAGTTACACTCTCAAAAACAATTCGTGTAAGCGCAGATGTTGTTTATGGTACTAGGGGCGCAGTTGATGATGATACTTTGTTTTTAATGAACTTTGCAGACGGTAAATTGAACGTATTAAAAGGTACTCTGATTGCTGAAAATGCTATAAACGATCCGTATTATGCAGAGCATTTAGAAGTTGATGGTGTATCAGTCGTAGGTGGAGTTAGGATTAATCGTTCAAGCGGTGCATATTATGATTACTATCCTTACCCTCCGTTTTTTGATAATTCCTTTTGGAGTGGCGCAACAAAACCCGTTGACCTAACTTTTGAATGGACTATCTATACCCCTACTGCAAATGATAACGGCTCATTTTGGCAGGAATTAGCATTATTCAGCAGTATTTTAAACACCTCTAATTGTGTACCGCAAAGCGGACATACAATTAATTATGGCGATTTAGTTTTAGGTGGTTATGAGGACGGTGGACGAAAATCTGACGGTTCGGCTATGAACTGGAGAATAGGCAGTGGCGATAATCTCAAACCTATTTATTATGCTGGTGAGCGTTTACCGTGGCTTGCAAGAATGATAATCGGTAACGGTTGGAGTGCGCAAGGTTGGCATCATATAGCAAACGAAATCTCATTTTATGACTGGAACAACAAGTTATGCGTAGATTTTGTTTTATATGTCGATGGTGAACAGATTAAAACATGGCACCAAGAGTATGGAAACACATCAGTATTTACGTTCACGGGTGAATGGTTTACGTTTATGACTCAAAAATCCGGCTTGCAATGGTATATGTCGGAGATGTGCATTACTAAGGGCAGAAAATATAACGGAACTTTTGAATTACCTAGAAATTTTTACAGAAACTACATCACACTTGCAAATGATGTACTGCCGGAGAAGAACCCCGAACCGAACTTTACTGAACTTGCTATAGTCAATGCACAGGGCACAGATGCACCCGTTATGGCAATTAAGATTGATTGTGAGAGTTTAAGTAAACCTATATGTTTTGCTCAGAGTTACCATGACTTTGTGGCTAGAGACGATCAAGGCGAACTGCAAGAATTTCAATCATCGGGTATTCAAATTAATCTGCCGGAGCGCACTAATCAATCGGGAAGCGCACTGTCTTTTGGTGTAGGTTCTATCAGCGGTGAAGTTATGGAGTTATGTAACACGGTTATGTCCGGTGCTGTTCCATGCTATCTTACATTGTTGGAATATTTACCTTTTGATACGTCAAAAGAGTATGACGGTGATACCGCAGTTTCACCTATCTATACGTTAAAGCTGTTTGTTACAAGCTGTCAGATAACTACAAAAGGGGCAACGATTACAGCCGGATGGCATGATACCCTTAATGCTAAATTCCCGTTCAAACGCTATACGGCTAAACAGTTTAAGGGGTTGCGTTATGTCTGTTAATATCGAAAAATATTTACGTAATATTCACACCCCTAACGGCAGATGTTACCCGTATTTAGACTGTTGGGGGCTAGTATGCTATGTTTACCAAAACGAATTAAACATCGAACTAGATTTATGCACTGACTGTCAGAAAAACACTATGACAGTCGGGTTCGATAAAATAAAGGGTTTATTTACAGAAGTTAAAACACCGCGAGATTTTGATGTTATTTGCTATTTTAAGCATTCTGTTTTAGTCCATGTAGGGTTATACATTTATGGTCATATATTGCACACAGATAGCAAAAAGGGCAGTTGTTTTGAGCCTTTTAAATCAAATTCTTGCATGAGAATTTTTAGACACGAAAAAATGAGGTTGTTCTATGAGAGTTAAAATATATAACTGTATTGATTTAAACAATCCGCTAAGAGATTTTGAGGTTGAACAAACAAACCTTACTGTTTTAGAACTTTTAGAACACTCATTACAGAGATTAAATTTACAAAATCTAAAAGATAATGTCACTGTATATTCAGACGGGCAGGAAGTGCCATCTGAAATATGGGCGGTATTCAAACTGAGCAAAACAAAGTGTTTAAAGTTCGTAATCAAACCGCAGGACTTTTTCAGTATCGCAATGATCATCATAGCGTTAGCCGTTGCAGTCTATACGATGGTCATGTTGAAAAAGCTGAAAACAAACGACAAAAATCAAGAAAGCGGTTCAAGTATTTATGATCCAAACGCGCAGGGAAATAAGGCGAAGCTAGAAGATCCTATACCCGAACAGTTTGGATTGGTTAAAGCATTTCCCGATTACATTTCAGACAAACATTATTTTTACAAAGATAACGTAAGATATTTGTCTATGTTACTCTGTCAAGGTGTAGGCTATTATGATTGGTCTTTAGATCAGATGTACATCGGTTCAACTCCTATCAGTTCATACGTCGGAAGTGATATTGATGTTTTAGTCGCAGATCCAAACACTGATATTTCGTCACATGACGCTCATAGATGTTGGTTTAATTCAACGGAAGTAACAAGTGCGGGTAAGGAAGTTCCGGCTACTGACAGTAACAGCAGAAAGAGAGGGGAATTAATATCTGAAACCTTTACCCTTAATGGTTTGAATTTAACCATGTCTAACGGTCATGAGTTAGTCTCCGGTGATATTATCAGACTGTACAATTTAAGTGGTCAAGATAGAGCAATCAGCGTATCTGCCGTTGAGACTATCCAAAACTCAATCCGTTGCTATGTATCAAACTATCCACAGAATTTAGAAAAGGCTATTGGGTGGAGATGCACGTTATCAATTACTCAAACTAACGGATCTTCAACCATTCAGAATACTTATAATGTAAGTTTTCAGAATTACGGAACATCAACAGACAAAGGCAAATTCATTGACGTTTCACTGACAGCTATCTCACTGATTGACGGTTACACTGTTACTGCCGTTTTGACGTTCAAGAATTTTGTATTTAACGATGCAGATTTAAATTCAACTCATGTATTAGATAACGGCTATTATGAGATTCTAGCCGTAAACGGTAACACATTCACAGTTTTAGCGGTTGATAAAAACGGGATTAGTTATTCAAACACGGTCGGTTGGAGTGGCTTTTCTGCAAACAGAACGACAACCGGATTGATTGAACTCGTTGATACAAGCAGATCTACAAGCAACGCTAAATCAAATATTGCCGGATATTACAGAGCATGTCCGATTGGTGCAACAAGTCGGTATTACGAGGTTGATTTCAGTTTTCCTAGTGGTTTGTATTCCATGAGCGACAAAGGCGATTACGAAAGCCGGACAGCAACTATTCTGCTCGAATGGCGCATTGCAGGATCTGCCGATACCCCACAATCCATGACAAAAGTCTATACACGCAGTTCACCGGATGCGTTCGGAGAAACCATCTCAATAGATGTAGGTAACAGCGATAATGCGTATGAGTTCCGTGTTACTAATTTGTCTGATTACACTACTAGTAGTCAAGTGATGCAAACGTTCATGTGGAATGGCTTAAAATGCTTAATTTCGGAAGATGCTTTTTATCCAGATGTAACAGTTATTGCCATTACAGTTAGGGGTTCAGAGTCGTTAGCTGAATTGTCAGACAATCAAATCAGTACTTTATGGACTCGTAAATTAGGCAGTCTAAAGGATTTCAAAACTACCGTATATGAGGAACAAGTCGTAACTGGTATTGACAGCTTCACTTATGACTATAACGATTTATACGATACCATAGTCAATAACCGTTATTATCCTAAAGACTGGGATAACGAGCCGGACGATGGATTTTTTGTTTCAGATCACATGACAAAACACGGTTCCGAGGGGTATCACCGGAGAACGG
>Ga0310695_10013076_pt1 | contig 11489 bp, 12 predicted proteins | sample RumenRJG_04DNA_FD_203882 | JGI IMG/M metagenome (GOLD analysis project Ga0310695, IMG submission 203882) | Bovine rumen microbial communities from Lethbridge, Alberta, Canada - RJG_04 (v2) (version 2) | ecosystem: Host-associated > Mammals > Digestive system > Stomach > Rumen | place: Canada... | reverse complement strand
AAGATACTTATTATAATATCACAGACTGGCATTTTTCTTTTACGTGTAAATGCTTTCTTGTTATCTCCTCTTGCTTTTGCTTCTGTGTCTTTTGTTTTTATCTCACCTGTAACAGTTTCCCATCTTTTCTTGAATGTAAGCCCCACCTATTTTTCCCACCTAAGGAATTTTATCTTATTTGGAATTCTTTAAATAGAGGGGCTTAAGTTGATGATGTTATATCGCGCTACACGCTGTTTGCGTTATTGAAACTATTCAATATGCCGCTATCGCAGCATCCGCAAACAGAGTGTTTTTGCCCCTCACTCCGCTCCCTCGCGCCAGATTATTCGACTCTCATTCAGTACGTTTTTTTTGAGTCAACTTTCTTTATTCTTAAATTGCGTTTATAATATTTTCATGCATTCTATAAATCTTTCACCGGCTTTGCTTGTAATTATAGGCCTTTCATTCATCATTCTAGTGCTTACCGGGCTTTTGATTCATTTTGCAGCAGTCCGTTCGAATTCGGGGCTTTCTGAGATTCAGCAGAAGCTGGGGGCGCTGGAAAATTCGGCTTTGCAGATGCAGAAAATCGCGCAGGAAGTCACTTCGCTTAATTCGCTTCTGCATGCGCCAAAACTCCGGGGCAACTTCGGTGAATATCTTCTATATAATCTGCTCAAGGACACGCTTCCGCCAAAGAATTACGCCCAGCAGTTCCAGTTTTCGGACGGAGCGGCTGTTGATGCGGTCATAAAGCTGGGAAAGAACATAATTCCGGTAGACTCAAAATTCCCGCTTGAAAGCTTTGAGCGATACATTTCCTCACAAGACTCAGAATCAAAAAAGAAGGCAAAGGCTGATTTCACACGCTCGGTAAAGACCCGCATTGACGAGATTTCAAAGAAATACATCCGCCCACAGGAAAACACATTCGACTTTGCCCTAATGTACATTCCAAGCGAGAGCGTCTACTACGAAATCCTCACAAACGACAGTAAAAAAGGCTACGAACTTTTTGACTACGCCATGAAAAGCCGGGTAATTCCAGTCTCCCCGAACACCTTCTACGCATACCTGATGTCAGTCGTCTACGGCTTAAAGGGAATGAAAATCGAAGAGCAGGCAGAATCAATAATCAAAAAAATCAGCGGGATTCAAAAGAATTTCTCAGGCTTTACAGAAGAACTCGCCACGCTGGGGAAGCACCTGTCCAACGCCAGCGCCAAATTCAGCGAAGTAAATGAAAAAGCCCAGCAGATTGAAAATCAGCTAGGCTCCTTAACAAACGATTGACCCCAATGCGATTCGAACGCACGACCTTCCGCTTAGGAGGCGGATGCTCTATCCAGCTGAGCTACGGGATCGATTTATCTGATACCGTAGCCCCAATGCGGTTCGAACGAACGACCTTTCAATTAGGTAAAACGCGGAAGCGTTTTTGATGCTCTATCCAGCTGAGCTACGGGATCGGAAAGATAGGCTATTCTAGCAAAACACAAGAAAAAAGGCAATCTAATTTGTACTTGTCCAGTGCGTGCTTATAGCGCTCACTTTGACATAGGCAATAGAACGCATTGTGCTATAGCAGTCTGTAACTTTTAAAGAGTTCCCCACATGTTCTTAAATTCCTCTGCAAAGCAAAGACCTTGCATTAAAATGTATTAAAAAGGAGTTCCGAATATGAAAAAGTTGCGCAAGCTGTTCACTATATGGGGGGTAATTTGTATAACCCTTTCCGCATGTAACTTCTTCGATGCGGGCTGCGACCAGGACACGGCCATAAGAATCACCTTCAACAAGGCCATTGAGTTTGTGTTCGATTGATAAGCAGATGCAATGTACTCAGTACATTCGCGGGAAATTACAAAACTCTATGAATGTACTCACTACACTCGCAGAAAAATCCAAAAAACGCAAAATGTAATGATTACATTCAATAAAATCCGTCCGGCGAACGAATGTACTCATTACATTCCATGAAAATCGCGAAAACGAGCAAATGTACTCATTACATTGCTAGAAAATCATTCAGCAGGAAATGCCAAAGACAACAAAATTACGTTTGTAAGGTGATTCTACTTGCTCATTCCTAATTGCTCATCCAAAGCGCAAACTTCTTCTGCCCCAGTCACGAGAACTCCGCCCATGCCCAGCTCTATCGCAAGCGAAAGGTCGATGTCGTAGCGGTCGCCGATTGAAACGCACTCTGAATATTCGACCTTTCGGCCAAGAGCCTTTTCCGCTTCTTTTACGGCTGCATCAAGGATTTTTTTGGAAGGTTTTGAGGCCATGCAGGTGTCAAGGCCGATAATTTTCGGGAAAAACTCGGAGATTCCGATTACTTCAAGCGTTTTTCGGGCAGGCTCCACAGGATTGTTCGTCACGCAAATCATGTAATATTTCTTTGAAAGCTCGGTGAGGGCCGCAATCAGATTTTCGTCACGGTGAAGATAGTCCGCAGGATTAAAAAGAGTTTTGCGCCACTCAATGCTCGTCTCAATCGAAACACCAAAACTCGTGAAAAGATTGCCAAGAGAGATTTTCTGACCGTTGTGGTCGGCTGCCCACTTGCGGCGGAAATCAGCAATCATGTTGCGCGCGCCATCAACAGAATAGCCGTTGAGATTTGCCCAGTGCCGAATCTGACAGTCAATCTGCTCGTGAGCATATTCCGGGCAAGTGTAAAGTGTCATGTCTATGTCAAAGATGAGAACTTTCGGATTTGAAGGAAGATTGTATGTCTGCATTGCTTTATTTTAGCACATTTTAGCCTAGAATCGCAAACACGGCCTCGGTGATGTCATCGTAATCGCCAAGCCCCACGCGAGCCAAAATTAAGTCGCCGAGCAATTCCGCATCCGCACAAGGCATTTTTTTGATTTTTAAGCCAGTAGCCGATTCTTTTTGGGCAATAAGCTCATCATTCAAAGCCTGCCCGCCTGTAATCGTCATGAAGTCCGGGAAATACTCGCCATTGGAAATAGCCGCCTCACGGAGAAGTGAAACTCCACGTGAAATATCAGCCCCCAAATAAGAAAGATTCCACAGCCCCGGAACCACGCTTGGCAAAGTGCGAAGCCCCTCGGCAAAAACTGGCTTTGAAGTGCACAGGTTCAGTCCTTCGCTTGTTCCGGCCCTGTCGCATAAGCGGCCTGGAAGAACCGTGCCTGTTCCAATCAGCGCGACTACAAAATCAGGAGCTCCGGCAAAAACAAGAGTGCCCTCAAGAAGGCCTGTCGCAATGGCCGCGCTCTCGCTCACCTTGCCAACAAAACTGCCTGATTTGACAAACGGCGGCAATTTTTTAATGTCAGAAGATGAAAAACCGCAGGCCGTAAGCTCATCATCGTTCCAATATGCGCTCAAAAACCGCTCTTCCGGCAAAATCGTTACAGATTCGCCAGTAAGCTTGTGAATCAAAAATTCCGGAGCACCAAAAACATGCTCAGAATTATTCCAGCTGAGCGGAAAAGCATTCTTGAAGCCAAAAACTCTTGGAATAAAAAGCGATTTCGTGTTTTTTAAGGAGTTTCTTTCGGCATCATTTTTGAATGCAGAACGTTTTGTTCCTGCACACACACAAATCTGATTATATAGAAGAGTCGTGCAATCTTCAGAAACAAGCGTAGGCCCGTTCCCGCTCACGCAGACAGCTTCAATCGCATAGTCAGGATTTTTTGCCGTAAGCTCAGCCAAAGCCGCCTTCAAGCAGGGGAGCCATTCCTCAGCCACGCGATTTTCGACCACAGCCGCATGAGAAAAATACTGCCGCGAAACGAAAATCTCCCCCGCCCGCAAATTGTCAGGCAGGAGAGACGCTTTTAGAGAAGAAGTTCCAATGTCAATGCATAAAATCGTGTCTGTCATAAAAAAAATGCGCCGCACGGATGCGGCGTAAGAGCAAAGAGAGAATTTTCTGTAAGAAAATTCTCGTACGAATCAGAAATTACAGGATGTAATTTCTGTTCGAATTATTCTGACTTTTCTGCCTTGGCAGCGGCATCAGTATCTTTCTTAATCAATTTGTCGATAATCGTGCGGTTATCAAGCAAATCGCTCAAGCTCTGGTCGTGATGGATTCGTGTGATTACATTTGCGAACAAACCAGTTACGTTTGTTGAGATGAACCACTCTTTGTCCTTCAAATCAGGATGATAAACAGCGTTTGTACCGATTACGCGGTAGAAAAGGCCGTCTTTGTAAGCCTGGTCGAAAAGCTCAACTGCGTTACCAGTGAAGAACGGAAGCGAAATTGCCGCGATAACCTTTGTCGCACCGTTATTGTGCAAGAATTCCATAGCTTTGAGCAAAGTGCCGCCTGTTCCGAGCATATCATCTGCCAGGAATGCGACCTTGCCTTTGACATCACCGAGCAATTTAACGCTCTTGATGTTTGTGTTTTTGGCATCCTGAGTGACTACAGAATAATCGCGCTCCTTGTAAATCATAGCCAGAGGAACTTTGAGACCTGTAGCATAGAATTTGTTGCGGTCGATTGCACCAGTATCCGGCGAAACGACAACCAAATCCTCTTTGTTAGGGCCTGTAAGATTAACGACTTTTGCAAGCTCGCGGATAATCTGATAAGAAGCATGCAAGTTGTCGAGATATGTTGTGTTGAAAGCGTTTACGATTTCGCGTGAGTGAATGTCGAGAGTGATGACTCGTGTGACATGCTTAAGCTCGTAAATGTGGCAGAGCAAAGCGGCAGTCAAGCCTTCACGGCTCTTCTTTTTGTGCTGGCGGCTGTATGGGAACGAAGGCAAAACCAAAGTGATAGATTTTGCACCAGCCTGCTGAACAGCATCGATTGTGACAAGCAAAGTCATAACATGGTCGTTTACAGAGAAAGTGACCGTGTTTTTACCGCCGTTCATCGGAATTGGAGAATGGTTCTCAGCATCCTGGAAAATGTAAATGTCCTTTCCACGAACGCACTCCAAAAGCTCGGCCTTAACCTCACCATTGGCAAACCATGTGAACTGAGTGTTCACTTTGAAAACTGGCGGACGATATTTGTCGACTGTTCCGCGCACGACCAGGTCAGAAGTAGCAAGGTCATTCCGGAAGTTAATGTCCTGAACCAATTTATCCTTTTCGAGATTGTATCTCTTTGAAATAACATCGCTTTTAAGTGCAAAGCGGTGTTTATACATGTGGCGTAAATGTGCAATGACCTCATCTGCAAATACTGCGCCACCCGGACAAGCAACGACACCAAGATTAGTCGGTTCTGAATATGGCATTTTAATCCCCTTAGAGAATTTAGGAATCCTACGGAATCCTTCTATGCTTTTATTCTAACTTTTTAATGTAGCATGGTCAAGAATAAGCACAAAGAGAAGAAAATATTAGCAAATTTCGCAAACAATACATGTAGTAAGAACTTGTTATTTTTGATAAACTTTCTTCTATGAAAATGACTTTGCTGGGCACTGGTACGAGCCACGGCGTTCCTGTGATAGCATGCAAATGCCCTGTTTGCACATCTTCTGATCCGCACGACAAACGACTCCGATGCAGCGCGCTAATCGAACATGAAAATCTTCAGCTGCTCATCGATGTAGGCCCGGATTTTCGCGAACAGGCACTCAAATTCGATATCTGCCACCTTGATGCCGTTTTCATTACACACGCACATGCCGACCACCTGCACGGAATCGACGACCTCCGCATTTTCAGCCATAAAAATTCAGCCGCTATGTGCAAAGACCAAGCTATCTTGCAGAAATATCCAGAAACAAGCGGCGAAGGGCTTCCTGTCTATACAAGCGAGCGCACAAAAGGCTACATTCACGAGCGATTTCCATACATTTTCGTTGACCACGACAAAGGCGGCGGCATTCCAAAGCTCAATCTTATCGGCATGGATTCAAACAACTCACAAAATCCGCTCAAAATCGGCGGCGTTGAGATCGTTCCAATCCCCATGCTCCACGGAAACCATCACACAATCGGCTTCGTTTTCAGCTACACAAGCTCAAATGGCAGCAAAAAAGGCATCGCCTACCTCACCGACTGCAACTTTATCTCAGAACAGTCGCTCTCCGAAGTCAAAAAAGCTGGTGGCAAAATCGAGCATCTTGTGATCGATGCGCTCCGAGAACGAGAGCACTCCAGCCACTGCAATTTTTCGCAGGCACTCGCCTATGCCGAGCAAATCGGAGCAAAACACACCTGGTTCACTCATATCACGCATGAGAAGAATCACATCCAGATTCAGAATTATATAGAAGAACATTTGCAGGAATTCCCGAACTTGGTTCAGATTGTCAAAAATGGCGGTAGCGTATCACCGTCTTATGACGGACTTGTTCTGGAGTGTTAGCGAGTGCGGCTTAAACACGAGCATATTTTTTCAAAAGTCACTTCTTCTTATTGACACAGCCGAGACATTTTCATATAATGTTCAAACTTAATTTGTATTTAATTTTAGGTAGGTAGAATCATGTCTAGAATTTGTGATATTTGCGGAAAAGGCTCTCAGCACGGCAACCGAGTTAGTAAGTCATACAACCACACACGCCACACTTGGAGACCAAACCTCATCAAGGTAAAGACAGAAGATTTCGGAAAAACAGAGACTTTGACAGTATGCACACGCTGCTACCGCTCAGGCTTCGTTACAAAGAAAATCACTGTAGTTCCTGCAAATGCTGGCGCACCAAAAGCAGCCAACTAATTCAATTCTTACAGTTGAATGAACCCACCGAAATCTCGGTGGGATTTTTTCTGCCTAAAAAAAAATGACCGCACAATCAAGGCGGTCAGATTCGACACAGAAGATTAAGAGCGGGTGATTAAAAGCGCGACAAGAATAATCAGATGTGTCGCAAATGTGTAAAGCCAACTCAAGAAACTGTTGATTCCACCGTTAAACAGGCCTTTTGCACCAAAGAAATCAGCAAGAATAATTGCGGCAGTCCATACAACAATTACAATCAACTTAAGGATTGTGCTGAAAGTTCCTATTCGATCTCCAATGAAAAGCTGGAGAAGAATAAAAATTCCAGAAAGCAACTCAATTCCACCGAATACAAGCACCAAGATTTTTGCGATGTCCCCAGCGAAAACGCTTTTGATTGCCTGACAACCAAAGTCGCCGCCGCCTTGCAAAGCCCAAATTCCACCTACGACAAGCATCATGCTCACCGCAACGTTCGCGACAATCGAAAGAATCCGCGAATCAGAAGTTTTTGACATAAAAGCCTCCTTTTTTATAATTATCGATTAGTAATTCCTCATTTTCTATATATTACGCTGAAAATCTCACAGACAATCTTTGAATCTTCACGGACTTCAAATCCGCACAAAGCAGCTTCGTCCTCAAGATTGTCACGCATTTTTTCGCGCCACTCGTCAAGATTTTCATTCTCACCGTCACGCTGAGCCAAATCCCACGGAATTTCATTGAACGGAATCACGCTCACGTTATTTACTTCAAGAACCGCGCACGGCTCATCCTTTGAATCAAGAACAACATAAACCTCGCCCGACACAGGAATTGACTCACGGTTAATCTCAAAGGCATCGAAAGGCGTGAAGGTCGCTGTTTTTGCCCCGGAAAGAACAAGAGAAAGCTGAGTTTGCCCGGTAAAGCCTGTATCCTCAAAGCAAAGCTCCCCTGAATAAACGGCATTTTCTTCTTTTTGATTTGTAGCCTTAAGGTAAGACTTCCAGAATTCTGCTGTTGTCATTGTTTTTTATTTTCTCCCTGTTTTTATAAGCATGAGTATAAAAGCAATTATCACAAAAAAGCTCGGAACGACTGCAAGCACAAGCCGAACAAGAGAAATTTCGTTTCCAAGTATACTAATTTGACGAGAAGTGACAAAGCCGAGCTTTAAAAGCAAGTCGAACACAACAGAAGAATAGCCCGTAACCGCCGCAAAGACCAAAAACATCCACGAAAAATCCCGCGTGCGGCTCCAAAGCATAATCGCCAAAAAAGCAATCACGCCACCGAGAAAAAGTTTGATTATAAAGAAGATAATTTCTGTCTCGGTCATAAACGCCCCCTAAAAATCGAAGGGTTTGTTTTTGAGCAAAGAAAAGTTGCCTTTATCCGCGCCAAAAGGCACGATTGACGGCTGGTTATATTCCGGACTGATTACCAAATTACATTCAAGACAGTGCAGTACAAAATCTGCATATTTTGATTCTGGAACTTTCGGAAAAAGATAAGGACCTCGCCTCTCCCAGTATTTTGAAATAATCTGGTCATAAATGAACCAGTGCTTTTCCTCGCGTTCCTGCAAGGCTTTGATAAGATCGTAGATTGAGCGGGTCACAGCCGCACATATTGGAGCAGAAAGGAAACTCTGTTTTTCAAAGTCATTCAGGCTCTGCTCAGCAACCTCGGCTTTTACAGCAAGAAGGAAAAAGTCGTTTGTCCACGGCAAGGCCGGAGCAAAAACAATGCAATCGATTGAGCGAGGGTCTACGTTCGCACCATTCCACGGCTTCCACACTGAAGTTGACTCTGCAGAAAGAGAAATTGCGGCTTCAAGGGCCGCCTGTTTGCATGGAAAAGCAACAGCCCTTCGCTCGTCGCCAAAAAGAGCTGATACCGCACGATCAAGCTGGCTTCGCTCACGCCCGCATGGGGAAGAAAAATCCGTGAAGTAGCTGCCTGTGATTCCGCGCTCCAAGACATTCTTAAGCACGGTAAAAACAGAGCCGCCCCAGCCCAAAATCGCGCGCCCGCCCTCTTGATACATGTCCGTAAGGCGAACACCTTTTGCTGTATACAAAAAGCATTTTCGTGCGCGCTTGATTGTGCCGAAGCGAGAATATATCTCTTTTGAAAGATTCAAATTTTCTGACATTTACAGTTTTGCCAATTTCTCCGTAACAAGCTTTGTTGCCACGCCAGGGTTTGCCTTGCCTTTTGAAGCCTTCATTACCTGCCCCATGAGCCAGCCGACAACATTTGTCTTTCCGCCCTTGAAGTCAGCGACAGCCTTTGGATTGTCGGCGATAACCTGGTCAACGATTGCTTCGATTGCACCAGTGTCGCTGACGCTCTCCATGCCCTCTTCTTTGATAATCTGAGAAGGCATTTTGCCAGATTCGAGCATTTTGGCGAAGACCTCTTTGCCCTGGGCAGAAGTGATTTTTTTGTCTGCGATGGCATTAACAAGCTCTGTGATATGAGCAGGCTTAATGTTAACCTCGCTGATTGTAATATTCTTTTCGTTGAGAACGGCAAGAAGCTCGGCCAGAATCCAGTTAGCGACCTTTTTGACATCTTTTGCGCCCTCAGCAGCTTCCTCAAACCAGAGAGCAAGCTCGCGGGTATTTGTCAAAGTCTCAACATCGAAGTCAGAAAGACCGTAATCCTTCTTGAATCGAGTGCGTTTTGCTTCCGGGAGCTCGCCGACACGGCCTTCTGCACGTTCGATAATCTCCTCGTTTACGCTGAAAGGTTTGATATCCGGCTCAGTCGTAAAGCGGTAGTCAACGAATGAGTTCTTGGTTCGCTGAACAACAGTCTGACCTTTTGCCTCGTCCCAGCCCATCGTAACTTTGAAGCCTGCGTTGAACTCCTGGCGGTCATTCTGGAACTCTTCAAGCTGGCGTTTTGCCTCGTAAGTACAAGCCTCACGGATTGCCTTGAAGCTGTTCAAGTTCTTGATTTCGGAAATCGGAGTGTGATAAAGCTTGCCGTCTTCCCAGACATTGAGGTTGATGTTAGCGTCACAGCGCATGTTTCCTTCTTCGAGGTTACCGGCAGTAACTTTTACATAACGAAGGATTTCCTGAACAGTCTGCATGAAGAGAGCGGCTTCTTCCGGGCTGGACATATCCGGCTTTGTGACAATCTCAATCAAAGGAGTACCGGAACGGTTGTAGTCGATGTAAGAATGTGCGCCCTGCAAGTGGAGAGACTTACCTACGTCTTCCTCAAGATGGATTCGCTCGATTCGGACACGGCGGTATTTGTTATCGATGATACAAGGCTCACCCTTGAAATTTACAGGACGATGCTTTGCTCCGCCAACCTGCTCGTCTTTCGGGAAGTGAGAAAGCGGCAAATCAACATAGCCGTCTGTACACAAAGGAACATCGTACTGCGTAATCTGATAGCCCTTTGTCAAGTCCGGGTAAAAATAGTGCTTACGGTCAAATTTTGTGAAACGAGCAATGTCACAGTTGAGAGCAAGCCCCGCAACCGCACCAAGCTCAACATATCCCTTAGAAATTCGAGGCATAGCACCCGGCAAGCCCAAACAAACCGGGCAAACTCGAGTGTTCGGCATTCCGCCATAACGGTTCTCACAAGCACAGAAAGCCTTAGTCTTAGTCAAAAGCTGCGTATGAATCTCACAGCCGATTACAATTTCGTATTTATCGATAGCCATTTTTCGCTCCAAAAGTGATTCAGGCTACAGTATAGCGAATTTTACAGGGAAGTAGTAGTAGTTTTTGAGAGAAAATTTTATAGAGAATTTAATGATTTATATAGAAATCGCCCGCTGGGAACTCTTGCTGTATAATTGTAAGATATTTTTCAATGTCAGACTTTGCGTTTCCCGCATCACGCCAGACAAGATTTGCATTGGGAATTGAAGCCCGGACAACTTCGGAAGACAAACCAAGCCTGTGTTTTTCGGCCAACAGGGCCGCTTTTGAAGGATTTTTTGTTGTCCACGAAACGGCACTTTTGTAAAGCTCGCAGACACGACTGATTAAATCAAGATTTTGCTTTGCAAACTCAGAATCGGCAACAAGCAGCATGGCAGGAACAGAACTTCCACCTTCTGTTTCATAGTATATTTTCGAAACGTTCTCTGCCCGAATAATCTTTGAGGAATGAATCTGCGCTACCGTAGCAAACGGCTCTTCAACAAAAGCATACTGGATTTTCCCAAGAATCAGATTATTTGAAATGTTTGCGACAGGAACAGAAAAATCAAGCTTCACAGAGTTTTCATCACTTCCAACAGAAAGACCTTTTTTGGGGAAAAGATATTGCAGAAGCTCCGCGTCAGAAGAATCATTTTCGGCACAAACAACGACCTTTCCTTTTAATTCTTCGATAGACTCATACGATCCACCGCTCTTTAAGAGCCAAAGATTGCCGTTCTGAACGACACCCAGCGCAACGACAGCACCAGAGCCTTTGCTGAAAACTTTTGCGGCATCTTTTACAGGAAGAAAACCAACATCAAGCTCCTCTTTAAGAAGCGCGGGAAGCTCCCCCTGCACAGAATCATAGATTTTGAAAGACATATTCTGTACAGAAAGCTTGGCACGATTTTCGATAAGGTAAGCACAAGGCGCGCAGGAAATACCTTTAAGCACGCCCATCCGAACAGAAGGAGCTTGCGCGAAAAGCACATGAAAAAAAGAAAATGTAAAAAAAAGCAAAAAAAACTTTTTGAACATACAAATTTATATAGAAGGGGGTGTCCAAAAAGTTCAAAAACTGTCATTTTCGGGCTTGACCCGAAAATCTATTTGCTTATAATGCAATAGATTGCCGTGTCGAGCACGGCAAT